>WBZS01001083.1_pt2 | contig 16228 bp, 12 predicted proteins | sample 5204201 | NCBI WGS metagenome assembly WBZS01 (sample SAMN12344357, study PRJNA552823) | activated sludge metagenome | biome: Activated sludge suspended growth; feature: Nitrification reactor; material: Wastewater; isolation source: activated sludge from nitrification reactor of wastewater...
CCTTCTCGATGGCAAATGGTTGAAAAAAGGCGGTCTCGAGGTCCGGCAATGGGCCCTCGAAAACCTGCCCATGGATCACGGAGCCTCCTTCCACCGCGCCACCCTGGCCATGATCGCCGCCGCCCGCGGCGACTGCGAAACAGCCGGGTTCCACCTCGAAAACATCCGCGACCAGGATTTCAATTTCTCGAACGATGCCGCGTCGATGCGTTTCCAGGTCAAGCTCGCCCGCCTGCTTGTCGCCCTCCAGGATCCTTCCGTGAGTCTCGCCGAACGCCGCCGCTCAGCCGCTGCCCGAGCAGGCCAGCCGCCGACGCACCGCCCACCTCGCCGTGGTCCAGCCCGAGGTAGAGCTCGGCGCTGACGCTCGGCGCGGCGCCGTTGCCGGCGCCCGCGGGCAGCGCCCAGGCCAGGTCGCCGCGCAGCAGCCAGCCGCGGTCGCCGGCCAGCGTGGTTTCACCGTCAAAGCCACGCACTGTGTAGCGGTTGCCGATGGCCAGGCGGTCCTGCGGCACCAGTGCGGCGCGGTTCCATTGCGCGCGCCAGGCCAGACTTGCGCGCAGCCGCTGTGCGCCCCACTGCCAGGGCCAGTTCAACTGCGCCTCGGCCTTGGCGATGCCGGCGCGCGAACTGCCCTCGCCAAAGGCTTCCTCGGGCGCCGGCTGCGCGCCCCAGGCGCCGGTGCCGCGGCGGTAGGCCAGGCTGGCGTCAAGCGTGGCCGCTGCGATGGCGTCATGGTGCGACAGCCCGGCCTCCCAGCCAGCCATCGCACGGCGCTGTACGGTGACTTCGGCGTCGTCAATGAAGTTTTGCGACCGGCGCCACCAGCCGCTGGCAAACAGCGTCGTCTTGCGCACCGCGTCGCGGTAGACCACGCGCGACAGGCGCAGCTCGGCGTTGTCGCTGGCACCGCTGTAGCGGTAGGTCTGGCTGGCGCCGGCCACCGACTGGTGGTAGCGGTTGTGGCTGGCGGTGGCGCCCAGCAGCCACCAGCCCCAGGGCAGCGCGTAGTGCACGACGTGGCCGGCGCTGCCCTTGGGGCGCTGGTCGCCGCCGTCGACCGCGCCGCTGACCGTCAGATAAAACAGGTCATTGAGCGTCAGCGGGTGGTCGTAGGACAGCGTGGCCGCCGCCTGCCAGCGCCCGGTGGCGCGGCTGCCGCCGTCGTCTAGTGCAGTGTTCGATGCTGTGCGGCACTTATAAAACCGATGGATTTGTCGTCCTGGCTAGGCGCGAACCGCAGCGATACCCAGTGGTATCGCGAGGATTCGCAACGACGCCAGGGCGGCAAAGGCGCGGTTTTATGTGCTGCATAGCATCGAACACTGCACTAGCGTCAGCCCCAGACGCAGCGGAAAACCCTGGCGCCAGGTGATGGCCAGGTCGCTGTCGCCGGGCCGCGCGCCGGGCACGATTTGAAAGTCGGCTTCGGCGCTGGGTACGCGCTTGAGGTTTTCCAGGCCTTGCTCGATGTCACGCAGGTCAAGCAACCGGCCTGGGCCGGTCGGCAGCGCGTTGACCAGCCGGCCGCGCTGGCTGCCGCCATCGTCCAGCCGCAGTGCCCGGATGCGGCCCGGCAGCACCGACAACTGCAGCACGCCGGTGCTCAGGTCCTGCGGCTCGGCCAGCACCCGGGTGGTGACGTGGCCGCGCGCGATCAACGCGTTTTGCACCTGCTGCAGCACGCGGTCGATGCCGCGCGCGCCCAGGCACGGCGGCTGCGCGGCCCAGCCGGCCAGACCGGGCACCGCGTCCAGCGCAAAGGCAAAACGGTCGACCCCGTCCGCGTCGTCGCTGTCGGCCGGCAAACCGCTGTCGACCAGCCGCAAACGCAGCGCCGACAGGGGACGGCACGGCAGGTCGGGCGTGTCGGCGGTCGGCGCCAGCGGCGCCTGCGGGCGCGGCAGGCGGGCCTCAGGGCTGCGCTGCTGTTGTTCGCGCAGAAGCTTTTCGCGCTCTTGCTGCCTGAGCAGCTCCTGGGTCGACAAATCGGGCAGGCGCTGCGCCTGACACGGCTGCGCCACCGACCACAGCACGCCACACAGCCCGAAAAGCGCGCCCACCCTGACTGAAATGCCTGCCACGCACCGCCTCCCCGCGAAACTGCCCGGTCTGTGGCACCTGCGCTGCGGCGGGTGTACACACCGTCACTTTTGTTGCAGAAAGCATAACGGCAACCGGCACCGCGTTGCCGCGCTGCCCGCTCAGTTGGGGGTGGGTCAGGGCAGCGGCGGCCCGCGCTTACGCCGCCAGCAATGGCGTGAACAACGTGTCGTGGCGCGCGCGTGGCCGGTAGGCCGACACCTTGCGCGCAATCGCCGCGATGTGTTCGGGCGTGGTGCCGCAGCAGCCGCCGACGATGTTGACAAAGCCGGCCTGGGCAAATTCGCCCAGCATGCCGGCGGTGACATCGGGCGTTTCGTCAAAGCCGGTGTCGCTCATCGGGTTCGGCAGGCCGGCGTTGGGGTAACAGCTGATGTAGGTGTCAGCGGCCACCTTGCTCAGCTCGGCGATGTACGGCCGCATCACCGCGGCGCCGAGCGCGCAGTTCAGCCCCACCGCCAGCGGCCGGGCGTGGCGCACCGAGTGCCAGAACGCCGGCACCGTCTGCCCCGACAGGATGCGGCCCGACGCATCGGTGACCGTGCCGCTGATCACCACCGGCAGCCGCTCGCCGCTGGCCTCCATCAGCTCGTCCAAGGCAAAGATGGCCGCCTTGGCGTTGAGCGTGTCAAAGATGGTTTCGACCAGGAACAGGTCGCAGCCGCCTTCCAGCAAGCCCTCGGCCTGCTCGCGGTAGGCGTCGCGCAACTGGTCGAAGCTGACGTTGCGCGCGCCGGGGTCGTTGACGTCGGGGCTCAGCGACGCGGTGCGCGGCGTCGGCCCCAGCGCGCCGGCGACAAAGCGCGGCCGCTCGGGCGTGGCGTGGGCGTCGGCTGCCGCGCGCGCGAGCCGCGCGGCGGCGACGTTCATCTCGCGCGCCAGGTGCGCCAGCGCATAGTCTTCCTGGGCGATCGAGGTCGCGCCGAAGGTGTTGGTCTCGATGATGTCGGCGCCGGCGGCCAGGTACTGGTCGTGGATTTGGCGCACCACGTCGGGCCGCGTCAGCACCAGCAAGTCGTTGTTGCCTTTCAAGTCCTTGCCGTGGTCGGCAAAGCGCGCGCCCCGGAAGTCGGCCTCGGCGAGCCGGTGGCGCTGCACCATGGTGCCCATCGCGCCGTCGATGACGACGATGCGCTGCGCCAGCAGCGCGGGAAGTTGGGCAGCGCGGGTGTAGGCGGGGAGTGCTTTCATCGGCGGATTGTAGAAATCGGCCGCCGCGCGAGGCCGCGCGGCCAGAGCCTGAGCGCATGCCGAGCGCCCGGGCAAGGTGCCAAATCGTGCGCAGAGCCGGCGCTGATCTTGCGCAGAGCCGGCGCTGATCTTGCGCAAAGCCGGGGCTGACCGAAAAGGCGCTCAGCCTCGTCAGCCCTCGCCCGGCTGGCCGCGCAGGTAGTCCAGCAAGGTCAACACCCGCTGCCTGACCAGGCTGGCGCGGTAGCCGGCGCGGCCGATGGCCGCGGACGTGCCGAAGCGATCGTGCGTCCAGCGTCGGTCAATGAAGCGGGTTTCTGCGGCCAGGAATGCCAGCCACTGGCGTTGCGCCTGCACCAGAGCGGCCCGGTCCGCGCCGGACAGCCGTTCCAGCAGCAGCCGATAGGCGCGGTTGAGTTCCTGGTCAAGAAAGTCGGCATAGGCCGCCGCGGCCTGGGCGTAGCCGGCGCCGCCCGCGGCCTCGCCAAGGCGCTGCTCCAAAGGTTGCGCGCGGGCGATGAACTCGGCGCCGCGGTCGGCCGCATCGGGGTTGTCAAGCGCCGAGGCCGGGCTGGCCGCCACCAGCCAGGCGGCGAGCCAGAGGCCAAGCGGCCATGCCGCGCGGCAGCCGCCAAGCCCTGGGTGACGGCGGGATTCACCAGCGCACCACATGGATTGGGTCGCGCACCGTGGCTTCAAACGGCGCGAGATCGGCCGCGAACAAGGTGTTGGCCTGTTCATAAGTGGTAGCCCACCTCTTTTTGGTGACGCACTGCGAGGATGGTCACGGCATCCAAGTCGATGCGGTAGCGGACCACGTAGCCGCTGTCGCCGAAGTCAATCATCCACTCCCGGAATTCGGCGGGCATGTCCTCGACGGGGCGGCCAACGCCGGGCTGTTGCCCCAGCACCTTCACACCTTGGCGGATGGCTTTCACCGCCCGACTGGCAACGTCGACCTTCTTTGGCACGAGGAAGCGATAGAGGCGCTGTACATCGCGCAGCGCCGGTGGCGACCAGATCAGTCGTGACATGCCGGCGGTTCGATGTCGTTGCCCTGTTCAAGCTGGGCGAGCCAGGCGTCGGCCTCCTCGGCGGTCAGATGCGCTCCGGAGCTGCGGTAGTCTTCCCAGGCCTTGAGCGTGTCCTGTCGGAAGGCCTCGCGCTTTTCTTCGCGGTCGACGTACTGGGTGATCGCCTCGCGCATCAGCCAATGCGACGTGCGATGGCGTGCGTCAGCCAGGCGTTTCAAGCGGGCCCTGGTGTCCTCGTCGATCTTGATCGCCACCGGGCGAACGGCAGCACTGGCCATGGTGGCCTCCGTCTAAGTATCTAGAGGTATTACCTTACCATACCTGCCGCATTGCCTCATCCATAGTCAGTGGGCGCGCGTCTCTGCGCCGCCACCGGTGTACTCGGGTCAGCGTTGATCGGTTGACCAACCTCACCACAGCCACGCGGCGCCGGCTGCCAGAATCCGCGTCCCTTTGTCAGTGGAAACCGAGCCAGCCGCCATGAACCCCGACCGCGTGCGCCTGAGTCTTGATGAAAACGGCGTCGCCGACGTCTGCCTGGTGCGCAGCGACAAGATGAACGCGCTCGACGGCGCGATGTTCGATGCGCTGGTGGCGGTGATCGACACCTTGAAAACCACCGCCCGGCTGCGCGCGGTGGTGTTGCATGGCGAGGGCCGGGCGTTTTGCGCCGGGCTGGACATGGACCGCTTCAGCAAGATCGCCGCCGGCGCCGAGGGCGGCGTGCGCGAGTTGCTGGCGCGCACGCACGGGCTGGCCAACACCGCGCAGTACATCGGCCTGGGCTGGCGTGAGCTGGCGGTGCCGGTGGTCGCCGCGCTGCATGGCGCGGCGTTTGGTGGCGGGTTGCAGTTGGCGCTCGGCGCCGACATCCGGCTGGTCAGCGCCGACGCGCAGTTGAGCGTGATGGAAATCCACTGGGGCCTGGTGCCCGACATGGCCGGCATGGTGTTGCTGCGCGGCCTGCTGCGCGACGACTTGGCGCGCGAGCTGGTCTATACCGGCCGCGTGCTGCGTGGCGACGAGGCAGTGGCCGCCGGGCTGGCGACGCGGGTCTGCGCCGACCCGCTGGCCGAGGCGCGCGCGCTGGCCACGGCGATTGCCCAGCGCAGCCCGAGCGCGGTGCGCGCCGCCAAGCGGCTGGCCAACCACGCCCAGCGCACGCTGGACGCCAGCGCCGCGCTGCTGCTGCACGCCGAAAGCGCCGAGCAGCAGGCGCTGATTGGTGGCCCAAACCAGGTCGAGGCGGTGCGCGCCAACCTGGGCAAGCGCGCGCCGAAGTTCGACGACCTTTGACTTGCCTCGCGCGGCGCGCCGACTGCGCGCCGGATGCGGGCCGAACCCGAGGGGCCGCCGGTGTCGCCCGGCTTACAGTGCGCCGGTCCCGGCATGTCGCCCGCGTGCCATGCACCCGCGCGGCGGTCGGCCTGACCGCCGTACCTACTGCTGACTTGAGGAGTCACCCTGATGCTGCCCAGCCACCCCCCGCGCACCCTTCGTCGGCTGCAACCTTTGGCCAGTGCCGCGGCCGCCTGCGCCGTGCTCAGCGGGTGCCTGGGTGGCGACGGCGTGGACGTCAACCAGTTGCCGGCTGGGTTTACCGAGCGCGGCGTCACCGTCTACCCGGCCACCAGCGTCGGCAGCGGCAGCACCGCGCAGTCGCAAGACCTGCTGACCGGCGGCATCGGCAAGACCGGCATTGGCGCGGCCGCCGCGCCAGCCTATGCCGACGCGCTCAACCCGACCGCCGCCGAGTTGCGCCGCAATGCGCTGTACTCCAATTACCGCGGGCTGGTCGACGCCAGCGCCAACGGTGGCTACGGCCGGCTGTGGGGGCCGAACATCGACTTGAGCGGCGCCGCCTCCCTGGGCGAAGGCCTGATTCCGGGCCGCGAATACCTGGCCACGCTGGACGACGGCAGCGGCGGCAAGCAGGTGGTGGTCGCGGTGCAGGTGCCCGATTCGTTCGACACCGCCAAGCCCTGCATCGTGGTCGGTCCGTCGTCGGGCTCGCGCGGCGTCTACGGCGCCATCGCCAGCGCCGGCGACTGGGGCTTGAAGCGCGGCTGCGCGGTGGCGCTGACCGACTCTGGCAAGGGCATGGGGCTGTATGACCCGGCCGACGACAGTGTCAACCGCATCGACGGCACGCGCGCCACACGCGCCGCCGCCGGCGGCTTGTCGCACTTTGCCGCCACGTTGACCGACGCGGTGCGCGGCGCGTTCAACACCGCCTTCCCGAACCGGCTGGCGCTCAAGCACGCGCACTCGCAGCGCAACCCCGAGGCCGACTGGGGCGCCGACACGCTGGCCGCCACGCGCTATGCCTTGTATGCGTTGAACCAGCAGTTTGGCGAGTCGGTCAGCGGCGCGCCGACGCAGAAATACGTCCGCTTCAGCGCCGGGAACACGCTGGTCATCGCCGGATCGGTGTCCAACGGCGGCGCCGCGGTGTTGCGCGCGGCCGAGCAGGACACCGACGGCCTGATCGACGGCGTGGTCGCCGGCGAGCCCAGCGCCCAGCCCTCGACCACCAGCGGCTACGGCGTGCGCTTTGCCGGCGCCGCGGTGGCCGGCTACGGCAAGCCCTTGTTCGACTACTTCACGCTGGCCAACCTGTACCAGCCGTGTGCCGCGCTGGCCGCCGGCGCGGCGTTGTTGACCGAAACCACGGTCTACAACTACATCGGCCTGACCGGTTTGACCGCGCGCGCCACCGCGCGCTGCACCGGTCTGGTGGCCAAGGGCTTGCTGGCCGGCGCGACCACCGCCGAGCAGTCCGCCGACGCACTGGCCAAGCTGCGCGCCGCCGGCTGGAGTGCCGACAACGACAGCATGCACAACGCCCACTACGCGCTGGGCAACGCGACCATCATTTCGATGATGTATGCCAATGCCTACGGCCGCTTTTCGGTCGCCGACAACGTCTGCGGCATGAGCCTGGCGCAGGTGGCGGCCACTGGCGTGCCGCAGGCTTTGGCCGCAGCGGCCAAGGCGGCCAGCTTTGCACTCGGCAACGGCACCGCCAACGGCACGCCGGCGACGGTGCTGGTCAACGACTCGGTGGGGGGCGCCAAAGCCTGGAACCTGGCGGTCTCGCCGTCAACCAACACCGCCGACCTGGGGCTGGATGCGGCGCTGTGCCTGCGCGCGCTGGCCACCGGCGCCGATGTGGTCAGCGGCGCCGCATTGAGCGCCACCAGCACGCCGACCGCGGCGCAAAGCCAGGCCGTGCGCGACGGCATGAACGCCGTTCTGCTCAACGGCAACCTGCGCGGCAAGCCGACGCTGATGGTCGGCGGACGCAGCGACGCGCTGATTCCGGTCAACAACTCCGAGCGCGCCTATGCCGCCTTCAACCGCGCCACCGAGGGCGCCAACAGCAAGCTGCGCTACATCGAGGTCACCAACGCCCAGCACTTTGACGCCTTCTTGCCGTTCAGTGGCTTCGACACCCGCTTCGTGCCGCTGCACGGCTACTTCATCCAGGCCATGAATGCGATGTACGCGCACTTGTCGAGCGGCGCCGCGCTGCCGCCCAGCCAGGTGGTGCGCACCACGCCGCGCGGCGGCACGCCGGGCGCGGCGCCGGCGCTGACCGCAGCCCAGGTTCCGGCGTGGGCGGCCACGCCGGCGGCGGGCGATGCAATCGGCTTTGTGGGTACCTCGATCGACGTTCCAAACTAAGGCTTTGCTGAACGAGTTCGTCGCGGCGCGCGCATCCCGAACCGGGGCGCGCGCTCGCGCGAACAAGTTCCACGCCACCCTGATTCCCGTCGGCTGAAAGCACGGGGGCCATTTGTAACCGGCGACCTAAAATTCGCCCTTTCCATCGAGCCGGCCGACCTGCACGTCGGCCGTACTGATTTGCGTATGGCTTCGTTGACGCCCCTGACCGCCCTGTCACCGCTCGACGGCCGCTACGCCGCCCGACTGGGCGCGCTGCGTACCGAGATGTCCGAATTCGGCCTGATGCGGCGCCGCGTGCAGGTCGAGGTCGAATGGTTCATCGCGCTGTCCGACGCCGGTCTGCCCGAGTTCCAGCCGCTGTCGGCCGCTGCCCGTGCCGCGTTGCGCTCCCGCGTCGAACGCTTTGCCGAGGCCGATGCGCAAGCCATCAAGGACATCGAGCGCACCACCAACCACGATGTCAAGGCGGTTGAATACTGGGTGAAGGCCGACTTTCCCGGCCAGCCCGAACTGGCCGCGGCGGCCGAATTCGTCCACTTTGCCTGCACCAGCGAGGACATCAACAACACCAGCCACGCGCTGATGCTGAAGGCCGCGCGCGATGACGTGCTGCTGCCCGCACTGGACCGCGTGCGCACCCAGTTGCGCACGCTGGCGCACACCCTGGCCGAGGTGCCCATGCTCAGCCGCACCCACGGCCAGACCGCCAGCCCGACCACCGTCGGCAAGGAGGTGGCCAACGTCGTCGCGCGGCTCGATGCGGCGCGTGCGCGCATTGCCGAGGTGCACCTGCTGGCCAAGATGAATGGCGCGGTCGGCAACTACAACGCCCACCTGGCGGCCTGCCCCGAGGTCGACTGGGAGGCTTTCAGCCGCCGCGTCGTCGAGCATTCGCTGGGCCTGGCGTTCAACCCCTACACCATCCAGATCGAGCCGCACGACGCGATGGCCGAGCTGTTCGATGCGCTGGCGCGCGCCAACACCATCGCCATCGACTGGTGCCGCGACGTCTGGGGCTATATCTCGCTGGGCTACTTCACGCAGCGGCTGAAGGACGGCGAGGTCGGCTCCTCGACCATGCCGCACAAGGTCAACCCGATCGACTTTGAAAACGCCGAGGGCAATTTCGGCGTCGCCAACGCGCTGCTGGCGCACTTCAGCCACAAGCTGCCGATCAGCCGCTGGCAGCGCGACCTGACCGACTCGACCGTATTGCGCAACATGGGCGTGGCGCTGGGCTATTCGGTGCTGGCGCTGGATTCGCTGGCGCGCGGGCTGGACAAGCTGCAGGTCAACCGCAGCGCGCTGGCCGCCGACCTGGACGGCGCCTGGGAGGTTCTGGCCGAGGCGGTGCAGACGGTGATGCGCCGCCACGGCCTGCCCGAGCCGTATGAGCAGCTCAAGGCCTTCACCCGCGGCCAGCCGATGACGCGCGCGCTGATGCAAGGCTTCGTCGACCGGCTTGATCTGCCCGCCGCCGACAAGGCCCGCCTGCTGGCGCTGACGCCGGCCGGCTACACCGGGCTGGCGGCAGCGCTGGCGCGGCGGGTCTGAAGCCGGGCTGCAGGTTGGTGCGGCCATGCTGACGCGCCTGGGCATTCGAAACTTCAAGCGCATCGCCGATGCTGACATTGAGCTCGGCGAAAGTGTTGTATTTGTCGGGCCGAACAACGCAGGCAAGACCACCGCGCTGCAGGCGCTGGCGCTGTGGTGGCTGGGGCTGAGCAATTGGGTGGCCAAGAAGGGCCAGACAAGCAAGGCGCGTGAGCGCACGGGCGTGACATTGAACCGGCGCGATCTCTTGGCGCTGCCGGTTCCTGCCGCGAACCTGTTGTGGCGCGACCTGCACACCCGCGATACGCGTCGGGTCGACGGCCGGCAGCGCACAGAAAATGTGCTGATCGAGATTTCAGTGGCCGGTTTACTTGACGCGCGGCCCTGGCAGTGTGCGCTGGAGTTCGATTACGCCAACGCCGAATCGCTGTATTGCCGGCCGGTGGAAACGCCGGACGCTGAACGCCGCGAGCTGCTCGCGCGCGTGGCGCAGGCCGTGCGCGTGGCCTACCTGCCGCCGATGTCCGGCCTTGCGCCTCGTGAATTCAAGGCTGAACGCGGCCAAATCAACGTCCTGATCGGCGAAGGGCAAACCGCCCAAGTGTTGCGCAACTTGTGTTGGGCGGTGTTCGATCTTGACGACAAGGCCGTGTGGTCTGCCGTGGTTGACGAGATCAAGCTGCTGTTCGGCCTGACATTGCTCAATCCGCGCTACATCGCGGAACGCAGCGAGGTCGAGTTGCGCTACACCCAGGGCGACAGCCGAATCGAACTGGATTTGTCCAGCGCCGGCCGTGGCATGCAGCAAACGCTGCTGTTGCTGACGTACATGCATGCCAACCCGCGTTCGACGATTCTTCTTGACGAGCCCGACGCCCATCTGGAGGTGCTGCGGCAGCGACAGATCTACAACACCATCTCGCGACTGGCGCGCACGCAGGGGTCACAAATCATCGCCGCGACACACAGCGAGGTGGTGCTCAACGAAGCCGCAGGCAAGCACACGGTGATCGCCTTCGTCGGCCGGCCACATCGCCTGAATGACCAGGGCAGCCAGTTGAAGAAGGCGCTGCTGTCTATCGGCTTCGAGCACTACCTGCAGGCCGAGCAGACGGGTTGGGTGCTGTATCTGGAGGGTTCGACCGACTTGGCAATCCTGCGTACGTTGGCGCAGCGCTTGTCGCATCCGGCACAGCAGGCCCTGGAGCGACCCTATGTTGACTATGTCAACTCAAATACACCGCCAACCGCGCGCGATCGCTTTCGAGGGCTGCGTGAGGCGACTCCGGGGCTGCTCGGGCTGGCGCTTTTCGATCGCCTGGAAAATCCGCTGGCGCTGCAAAGCGATCCGGCGGCCTTGACCGAGTTGTGCTGGCAGCGGCGCGAGATCGAAAACTACCTGTGTACCGAGGCCACGCTGGTGGCGTGGGCGAAGTCGCTGGCCGGAGACGACCAAGCCGATCTTTTCGTTGCCCAGGAACGCGTGCGTCTGGACGATGCCATGCGCGCCGTGTTGCGGGAGACCGAAGCCGCGCTCGCCACGCTGAACATGCCGTCACCCTGGAGCCCCGACTTGAAGGTCAGCGACGACTTTCTCGATGGCCTGTTCAAACGCTTCCTGGCGCGGGCCGGGATGCCGCGCGAAGCGATGTACAAGAAGGATTACCACCGCCTTGCCGAATTCATTCCATTGCCCGAAATTGACCCAGAGGTCATTGCCAAACTGGATGCCGTGGCCCAGACCGCGGCTGCCGCCAGGCGTGCAGCGGCTCTGCCATAGGCGATAACCCGGAGCCGAGCTTGACTTTCACTGACCACCTGCGCAGAGCCCAGGCGCGCGCCGATTCGATGCTTTGCGTCGGGCTCGACCCCGAGCCGGCGAAGTTTCCCGGTCCCTGGCGCGGCGATGCGTCGCGCATCGCCGACTTTTGCTGCGCGATCGTCGACGCCACGCACGACCTGGTCTGCGCCTTCAAGCCGCAGATCGCCTACTTCGCCGCGCAGCGCGCCGAAGACCAGTTGGAGCGCGTGCTCGACCACATCCGCCGCACGGCGCCCGAGGTGCCGGTGATTCTGGATGCCAAGCGTGGCGACATCGGCGCCACCGCCGAGCAGTACGCACGCGAGGCCTTCGAGCGCTATGACGCCGACGCGCTGACGCTGAGCCCGTTCATGGGCTTTGATTCGATCGAGCCGTACCTGCGCTGGCCCGACCGCGGGCTGTTCCTGCTCTGCCGCACCAGCAACCCGGGCGGCAGCGAGCTGCAGGCACAGCGGCTGGCGTCGGGCGAATTGCTCTATGAACACATTGCGCGGCTGGCCGCCGGGCCGTGGAACCGCCACGGCCAGCTCGGCCTGGTGGTCGGCGCCACCTTTCCCGACGAGTTGGCGCAGGTGCGCGCGCTGGCGCCGACGCTGCCGCTGCTGGTGCCCGGCGTCGGCGCGCAAGGCGGCGACGCCGCGGCCACGGTGCGTGCCGGCTGGCGTGCCGGCGCCGACGGCGGGGTGGTCGGGACATTGATCGTCAACTCGTCGCGCGCGGTGCTGTACGCCACGCCGCAGGACAGCGACGGCGCTGACTTTGCCGCTGCCGCGCGCGCCGCTGCCGACGCCACGCGGCGCGCGCTGCAGGCCGCGCTGCCCGCGCGCTGAGTTTGCACGCACGCCTGGGCCGACCGCGTTGCCGCCGCCATTCGACCTGCCCTTGCCAGCCACCGCCACACGTCCCGCCGCAACCATCTTGTCCAGCCCGTCCACCTTTGCCGAGGCGCGCCCGGGCGCGCAGGCGGATTTGCGGCAGCGTGTGCTCAAGGGCTACCTGCTGGCGCTGGCCGCCGTCGCGGCGCTTGGCGTGCTGATCTGGGCTGGCGTCGGCCTGGGCCCGGGCCAGCCGCTGGGCGTGCGTGTGCCGGCCATGCTCGGCTTTGCGGCGCTGGCGGTGGCGGCCTTCGTCACCGCGTCGCTGAAGGGCCCGCCGGCCGAAGTCGCGCTGCTGTCACTGACGGTTGCCGCCGAGCTGCTGGTTGGCACGATTGCCTTGGTTACCGGCTGGGGGCTGACCTCGCCGGGCCTGCTGAGTTTTGCGGTGATGGTCTGCATGGCCACCGCGTTGGGCACGCCGACCACGCGCCGCGCCGCCAGTGCGGTTGCCGTGGTGGTGTTGCTGGTGCTGGCGCTGGCCGAGTGGCTGGGCCGCGGACCGCCGCGCGCGGCGGCCGACCCACCGACGCAGATGTGGCTGCTGGTGCACGGCGCGGTGCTGGTCCTCGGCGTGGTCGGCGGCAACGCGCTGGCGCGCCTGGCCGAACGCCACCAGGCCACCGCGCTGCTGCGCGAGCGCCGCTTTCATACGCTGCTGGGCATTGCCGCCGCGGCCTACTGGGAGACCGACGACCAACTGCAACTGCGCCGCCTGACACAGCGCGATGCCGACGGCCAGTTCAGCCAGTTGCCGCGCACCACCGGCCGGCTGCCTTGGGACATCGGTGCGCTCAGGCTGGCCCCCGATGTCGCCGACACGCTGCGCGCCGACATGGAAAACCGCGCGCCGTTGCGCGACCTGCCGTGCCAGTGGCTGTGCACCGACGGCAGCCTGCGCCACCTGTTGATCAGCGGTGAAGCGCGGCACGACGCCGACGGCCGCTTCATCGGCTATTGGGGCGTGGTGCGCGACTTCACCGTCGAACACGAGGCGCAGCGCGCGCTGCAGGCCGCCGAACGCCGGCACCATGACTTGTTCGTCCACCTGCCCACGGCGCTGGTGCTGCACCGCGACGGGCTGGTCATCGACGCCAACCCGGCCGCCGCCCAGCTGCTCGGCTACACCGCCGCGTCGCGGCTGATCGGGCGCGACCTGATGGCCGAGCACCTCGACGCCAGCGGCCGCGAGGTGCTGCGCCGCGACCTCGACCAGTTGGCGTTGCTGCCCGCGGGTGAGCCGTTGGCGCCGCTGCCGCTGCGCCTGCACTCGCTGGCCGGCGATGCGGTCGAGGTGCGCATGGTGGCCTCGCGTGTCGATGTCGATGGTGCCGCGGCAGTGCTGTCCATCCTCAGCGATGAGACCGCGTCGCTCGCGGCGGCGCGCGCGCAGCAGCGCAGCGAGGCGCTGTTTGCGCAGGTGTTGTCGACCAGCCCGGACCTGATCATGCTGGCCGACGCGGCGAACGGCCAATTGCTGATGGTCAACCAGGCTTTCAGCCGGGTGCTCGGCTGGCGCGCCGACCAGGTGGTCGGGCGCAGCGCGGCCGAGCTGGGTTTGTGGCGCAGCCCGTCGGAGCTGGCGCAGTTCGAGGCGCTGCTGCTGCAGCGGCCCGCGTTGTCCAGCATCGCCGCCGAACTGGTTGACCGCCACGGCCAGACGGTGCCCCTGCTGTTGTCGGCAACGCGCTTTGAGCGCGATGGCCGGCCGCGTGTGGTGATCAACGCACGCCAGGTCGACGACGCATCGCGCCTGCGCATCGAGCGCGAGGCGATTCTGAGCAATGCCTCGGTCGGCATTGCGTTTACGCGCGGCCTGCGCTTCGAGCTGGTCAACCCGGCGTTCGAGCAGATTTATGGCTGGCCGCCGGGCAGCCTGGCCGGCCAGTCCAACCGCGTGCTGTGGCCGGCCGAAGGCCAGGCCGAACAGCTCGGCCGCGACATCAACGACGCGCTGCGGCGCGGCGAGGTGGCCGAGGTCGAGCGCGAGGGCATGCGCCACGACGGCACGCCCATCCTGGTGCGGCTGCGCGCCAAGGCGCTCGATCCGCTGCATCCCGGCCAGGGCACGATCTGGATCGCCGAGGACGTCACCCGCCAGCGCGAGGACGCCCGGGCGCTGACCCGAGCGCGCGACGAGGCCGAGGCCGCCAGCCGGGCCAAGAGCACCTTCCTGGCCAACACCAGCCACGAAATCCGCACGCCGCTGAACAGCCTGCTCGGGCTGGCGCGCAGCGCGCGCCAGCCTGGCGTTTCGCCGCAGCAGTTGCGCGACTGTCTGGATCAGATGGCCGAGAACGCCGAGACGCTGTCGGTGACCATTTCCGACATCCTGGACCTGTCAAAGATCGAGGCCGGCAAGCTGGAGGTCAACGCTGCGGCGTTTGACCTGCGCGAATTGCTGCACGCGCTACAGCAGGCCTACGCCGCGCTGGCCGCCGGCCACGGCCTGGCGTTTGCCGTCGAGATCGACCGCGCTCTGGCCGGCAGCGTGTACGGCGACGCGCTGCGGGTGCGGCAAATCCTGTCCAACTACCTGCACAACGCGTTGAAGTACACCACCAGCGGCAGCATCCGTCTGGTGGTGCAATGCCGGCCGGCCGATGTGGTGCGCTTCGAGGTCCACGACTCCGGGCCGGGCCTGGACGAGGCCACGCAGGCCCGGCTGTTCACGCCGTTCGGCCACGGCGACGAGGGCAATGGCCGGCGGCTCGGCGGCAGCGGGCTGGGCTTGTCCATCTGCCAGGAATTGGCCAACCTGATGGGTGGCACGGTGGGCGTGCAGAGCAGCGCCGGGCAGGGCAGTTGCTTTTTTGCCGAGCTGCCGTTGCCGCCGGCCACGCCGGCGTCTGAATCCGACCGCGACCGCGCCGCCGACTCGCGGCTCCTGCACGGCGTGCGCGTGTTGCTGGCCGAGGACAACGCGGTCAACCTGATGATTGCCAGCGCGCTGCTTGAGCAATGGGGGATGCGGGTGACGAGCGTCAGCGATGGCCAGCAGTGCCTGAGCGCGGTGGCCGACGCGGCGGCCGCTGGCGCGCCGATACAAGTCGGCCTGCTCGACGTGCAGATGCCGGTGATGGACGGCTTTGCCGTCGCCGCCGCGCTGCGCCAGCGCCACAGCGCGGCCGAGCTGCCGCTGATTGCATTGACCGCGGCAGCGCTGCACGGCGAAGGTGAGCGCGCCGCCGAAGTCGGGATGAACGGCTTCGTCAACAAGCCCATTGATGCCGAGAAACTGCGTGCGGCGCTGGTCGATGTGATCCGATCGCCGGCGCAAACGTAACCGACTGTGAACTTGCACACGTGGTCGGCGCCCGCCCGAGGCGCGGGCGCGGCTACAGCGCGGCGGCTGGATTACAGTTTCTGCACTTTTCGGATTTGCGGCGAAGTCACGCGATGCGCGCTTTGTTTTTGTTGCTGATTTCTCTGGCGCCGGTCGCCAACGCGGCAACAGTGGCCTGCTCGTGGGACCGCCCCGGTCATAACCCGTTTACCGGCGACATCGTCGCCGCGGTCGACCGCTACCGCGACATCCCCGCGCCGACGCGCGAGCGGTTGAAGGCGCGCATGGCCGAGCGCCGCTACGACGAGATCGTCAGCATCCGGCGCGACGCCATCGTCGGCCGCGCGCAGTACGACGCGGCGATCCGTGACATGCACTTTGGCGACGGCAAGGTCTGCGGCAGCGTGACCCGCGCCTCGTGGGCCAAGGATGCGCACGAGCGCGGGCTGGTGTATTGCGAGTCCGGCCACTGCATCCTGGTGCCGACGGTGTGCCGCAATGTCAGCCGCATCAGCCGCAATGGGCCGGCGGTGGCCGAAGTCGACGACGTGCCGCCCGAGGTCGCAGGCGTCTCGGCCACGCGCGCTGTCCCCGGCGCCGGCGCCGGCGCGGCCGACGGAGGTGCGCCGGCGGCGGTGTCGCCGGCCTCGGCAGACGCCGCGGGCGGCGGTGC
>WBZS01001708.1_pt1 | contig 16225 bp, 13 predicted proteins | sample 5204201 | NCBI WGS metagenome assembly WBZS01 (sample SAMN12344357, study PRJNA552823) | activated sludge metagenome | biome: Activated sludge suspended growth; feature: Nitrification reactor; material: Wastewater; isolation source: activated sludge from nitrification reactor of wastewater...
GCTGGTGTGGGCGGGCTTCATGATCCGCTACGCCGGTGTTGTACACATCGGCACGGTCGGCCTGTGGTTGTTGGCCGACCGCCGCAAGAAGATCGTGCCGCGGCTCCGCGACGCCGCGGTGTTCGGTGGCCTCGCCGCGATCGTTCCGGTCGCGTGGGTGTTGCGGAACCTCAGCATCGACGACACCACGCTGGGCGTCCGCTATTCGTCGTCCCGCGGCCTCATCCCCAATGCGTTCGACACGTTTGCGACGATCGGCAACTTCCTCGTGCCCGGCGTCGAGATCGAACGACGCACGATCTGGGCGGCCGTCGCAGCAATCGGCTGCCTCGTGATGCTGGCGATGCTGTGGCGGGTGATCGGACGCGATCGCAGGTTCCGGTCGGCCACCGGCATCGTGGACGTGGTCGCCAGTCCTGCCGGCCTGCTCGTGCTGCACGTCGGGGTGTACGCGGCCTACATGCTCTACGCACGGTCGACGACCGGGCTCAACCAGCTCGACTTCCGGCTCCTCAATCCGCTGTACCTGCCCCTCGTCATCAGCGCGCTGGTCATTCTCGACCGCGTGTCCGGTACCGGCGACACCACGGTGCCAACGACCTGGTCGACAGCAGCCCGGGCGACAGCGTTTGCGTGGGCCGGTCTCAACGTCGCCGTCGGGGTTGGCATGATCGGCTACTTCGCGACCTCACCCGACCTCTTCGTCGGCAACTACGAACGTCCTGCGTTCGAGAAGGTCCGGTCCAGCCCCGCCCTCGAGTCGCTTCCTACCGGGTGCTCGGTCTCCTCGAATCTGCCGAACGCCCTGTACGGCTCGGGGGTCGACGCGCAGTGGAGCCCCCGCGAGACGGGGCTGGAGTCGAACGATGTCGTCTCCGACCTGCCCGACCTCGAGCGGGCGCTCGATGCCGGTGACGGCGAGTTCTGCCTCGTGTGGATGGACCTCGAGCCGACCTACGGCAACCTCGCGACCCTCGACGAGCTGAAGGCACGGTTCGATCTCGTCGAGCTCGCTCGCGACGGCGACGTCACCACCTACCGCATCGAACCCAAGTAGCCCGAGCCCGAAACGGCGAGCGGGTGCGGAGTGTTAGTAGGGAGCGCAGCGACCGTACCTAACGAAGCAGCCCCGAGCCCGAAACGCGGAACCGCCACGGTCAGCCGCCCGGCTTGCGGGCGAACCCGGTGAGATTCCGGGGCCTGAGAGAGGCCACACAGATCGTCATCCGAAGGTCCGCGTTGGTGGCGGTTGAGCGTGACGGTTCTGCGAGGTCGACGCCTGACCCCGGTGGCCAGTTCCCGATCTGGGTGCGACGACGCTCTTGTGATGATGGTGCACCCGACCGGCCCCGATGTCAACGAAAGAGATGCTCACTATCTCTTCAGGAGATGACAGTTGCGTCATGGATTAGTGTTCGGGTGTGGCACGACACGACCGACACCTCGACGCGCTCCGTTCCCTCCGACTGTTCAGCGCCTGCACCACCAAGGAACTCGAGCAGATCGCCCGACTCACCGACGAGGTCGCAGTGCCGGCGGGCCACCGCATCGTCACCCAGGGTGAACCCGGGCGCGAAGCATTCGTGATCGTCGACGGGACGGCGTCGGTCCTGCTCGGAGAATCACCGATCGCCGACCTCGGTCCGGGCCAGCACTTCGGCGAACTCGCACTCCTCGACGGGGGCACGCGCACGGCCAACGTCGACGCCGTCACCGACGTGACGCTGCTCGTGATCCACCGACCGGCGTTCATGGGCCTGCTCGACGAACAACCCGGCATCGCTCGCCGCGTCATGGCGACGATGGCGAGCATCATCCGAGACCTCGAGAGCGTCCCCGCCGGGTGAACGTGCAGCGACGCCACAGGCGTCTTCTGGGTTACGTCGCCACGAGCAGCACCGAGTACCTTGGCCCACATGACTGCGTCTGAGACGATCGACACCGCAGCCGAGAAGCGCTTCCGGCCCCGCCACATCCCGCTGATCATCGGCTTCGGCTTCGCCGGGGTGACGGCGCTCAGCTTCGCCGCCGAGAAGTTGTGGGCCGAGGAATGGCAGGTCGAGTACCTGCAGGACCACACGGTCACCCGTGAGTACTTCTTCAACATTCCCCACATGGTGAGTGCGGCGTTCTACGTCGTCACGATCATCAGCATCGTGTACGGCGCGATCACGTTCTCGAACCGCATGCGCAACTGGTCCCGAGGCGGCCCCGAGGCCCGCAAGACCACCAAGAAGAACGTGCAGAAGCGCGCCATGCGCGTCCGTGCTGGCCTCTACATGCAGACGCTGCTGCGCGACCCCGCCGCCGGCATCATGCACTCGCTGATGTACTTCAGCTTCCTCATCCTCCTCGCCGTCACGACCATCGGTGAGATCAACCTTCAGGCGCCGGTCGACCTCAAGTTCCTCCACGGCGACACCTACAAGGCCTTCTCCTTCGTCGCCGACGCTGCCGGCCTGGCCTTTGTCATCGGGGTCGGCTGGGCCATCGTGCGCCGCTACGTGCAGCGCCCGTACCGCATCCGCATCAAGTCCAAGCCCGAACACGCGCTCATCCTGGGCGTCATGCTCTCGATCGGCCTGACCGGGTTCGCCACCGAGGCCTTCCGCATCGCCATCCAGGGCATGCCCGACTTCGAGAAGTGGTCCTTCATCGGCTACCCGCTCGCCAAGATCTTCGAAGACGCCGGCTACCTCGTCGGCGCCCAGCGCACCGCGTGGGTGCTCCACATCGCCAGCTTCATCGTGTTCATCGTGATCCTGCCGTCGACGATGCTGCGCCACATCTTCACATCGCCGATCAACATGTACCTGAGCGAGCGAGACCGCCCCAAGGGCGCCATGAAGGCGATGCCGAACCTGACCGAGACCGAGCTCGAGAGCTTCGGCGCCTCGGTCATCGAGGACTTCACCTGGAAGCAGCTCCTCGACACCGACTCGTGCACGATGTGCGGTCGCTGCACGTCGGTGTGCCCGGCGCACGCGACCGGCAAGCCGCTCGATCCCCGCGAGATCGTGCTCAAGACCGGCGAGGTCATGGCCGCCACCGGCGACCCCGTCGTCACCCCGCCGATCGGCACCGTCGCCGACATCACCATCGGCGCCAACAGCCTCTTCGAGCGCATCTCGACCGAAGAGGTGTGGGCGTGCACGTCGTGCAAGGCGTGCGACGAGATCTGCCCCGTCAACATCGAGATCCTCGACAAGATCCTCGACATGCGTCGCTACCTGACGCTCATGGAGTCCGACTTCCCCACCGAGCTCGGCGGCGCCTTCCGCAACATGGAGAACAGCAACAACCCGTGGGGCATGAGCCAGACCGAGCGCGCCGACTGGGCCAAGAACCTCGAGGGCATCACCGTCCTCGCCGGCGGCGAGCCCCTCGAGAGCGAGTACCTCTACTGGGTCGGCTGCGCAGGGTCGTTCGACGACAAGAACAAGAAGGTCACCCAGGCGATGACGCAGCTCCTGCAGCGCGCCGACATCGACTTCTCCGTCCTCGGCCCCGCCGAGAACTGCACCGGTGACCCCGCCCGCCGCTCCGGCAACGAGTACATCTTCCAGATGTTGGCGATGCAGAACATCGAGACCCTCGACTCGATGGGCGTCAAGAAGATCATCACGCAGTGCCCCCACTGCTTCAACACGCTCGCCAACGAGTACCCCCAGCTGGGCGGCAACTACGAGGTCGTGCACCACTCCCAGTTCCTCGAGTGGCTCATCGACACCGGCAAGCTCGACATGACCGACGCCAAGCTCGAAGAGCGCATCGTCTACCACGACAGCTGCTACCTCGGCCGCCACAACGACGTCTACACCGCCCCCCGCAAGGTGCTGGGCAGCCTCAAGGGCATCGAGATCGTCGAGGCCGGTCGCAACGGCACCAAGGGCATGTGCTGTGGCGCCGGCGGCGCCCGCATGTTCATGGAGGAGAACACCGGCAAGAACATCAACGTCGAGCGCAGCCAGGAACTCCTCGGCACCGGCGCCTCCCGCATCGCCACCGCCTGCCCGTTCTGTTACATCATGATCGACGACGGAGTTAAAGGTGAGGGCGTAGAGGACGATCAGATAAAGGTGGCGGACATCGCCATGCATCTCCTCGATGCGCTGGACAACCCGACGTCTGTGAGCGCTCCCCTTGCTGAAACGGCAACCCAAGACTGATACCGCCGCCCCCAAGGGTCCTCCGCGGATCCTCGTCGTCGACGACAACCCCGATGCCGCCCGCCTGCTCGGCAAACTGTTCCGGCGCGTCGGCTACGAGGTAGCCGAGGTCAGCGACCACCAGGTCGCGTTGATCACGATGATGAACGAACCGGCGCCGATCTCCGCGGTGATCGCCTCGTTCTCCACGTCCGGTAACGGGTCATGCCTCAAGCTGCTCGATGCGGTGCGGCACACCCCCGAGGCGCGGGTGAACAACCAGCGTGTGGTGCTCATACTCGACAGCGCCCGCCAGCAGATGTTCTCGTGGCAGTCGGGTGCCGACGAGATCATCCTGCGGCCGTACCGAGCCGAGGACCTGCTCAGTGCCGTTGCCGCGACGATCGAACGGCCCGACGCCGACCGCCCGATCTACCGCCGCCAGATGATCGACGTGATCCGCGAGCAGACCACGGTTCCGAACGAGCCGAGCGAACCGACGATCGGCGCCGCTCACTTCAACTGATCGCCGCCCGGCCACGGGCTCGGGCTCAGATACAAGTGTTGGCGTTGCGGAAGCCGTTTCGGGTCACTGCGAACCGAACGGAGGGTCCTGACCGCCACGGAGTCCAGCGTCGGGAGCTCCGGCCGAGACCCCTCGACCTACTGCTCGAAGTTCTTCCAGTACTGGCTCGCCGTCGGGCCGACCTGCCCGCTGTACTTCGAGCCCAGGGCACCCGACCCGTAGGGCACGTCGGCCGGGGTCGTCATCTGGAGGAACGAGATCTGGCCGATCTTCATGCCCGGGTAGAGCGTGATGGGCAACGACGCGACGTTCGACAGCTCGAGGGTGATGCCACCATCGAACCCGGCATCGACGAATCCCGCCGTCGTGTGGATCAGGAGGCCGAGCCGACCGAGCGAGCTCTTGCCCTCGATACGACCGACGAGATCGTCAGGGAGCCCGATGCGCTCGGCCGTCGACCCGAGCACGAACTCACCGGGGTGCAAGAGGAACGCCGCACCGGGTTCGGTGATCTCGATCAGCTCGGTGAGGTCGCTCAGGTCCTCCTTCACGTCGATCACGCCGCGGGTGTGGTTGCGGAACACGAGGAACCGGTGGTCGAGCGTGAGGTCGACCGACGACGGCTGCACCTTCGCCGGGTCGAACGGATCGATGACGATGCGGCCGGAGTCGATCGCTTCGCGGATGGTGCGGTCGGACAGGATCATCGGGGGCGAACCGTATCTGGTAGGAACGAGCCATGGCGACCCGTGACGTGAGTGACGCCGGCCTCACCGAACTCGAGCGCTGGTTCATCGACCGGGGCATCCCGCACTTCATCGCCGAGTACCACTCGTCCACCCGCGTTTGGACCAGGGCGCTGCGGTTCCTCGTGCCCACCTACCTGCTCGCGTCGCTCCCGCTCGGCGCTGACACCTGGCGCGATGCGGGCATCGAGTTCGCCGCCACCATCGTGTGCATCCTGGTGGCGTGGGTGCTGGTCAACCTGTTCCGCCGGCAACCGCCGTTCAGCGTGCCGACGCGCATCGGTCGCGTCGAGCTGGGGGTGTACGTGGTGGGGCCCTCGCTCGGCCATCTGATCCTCGGCCAGTGGACAACAGCGATCGCCGCCGCCGCAGGCCAGCTGGTGCTGCTCGGCGGTGCGTACGTCGTCACCAGCTACGCCCTGATCCCCCTGCTCACCTGGACCCTCAAACGGTCCGTCGACTCGCTCCGGGTCGCGGGCAAGGCGACCGCTCGGGCGCTGCCGTTGCTCCTGCTCGTGGTCACGTTCTTCTTCATGACGGCCGAGGTCTGGCAGGTGTTCGCTCGCCTCCGCGGACTTCCCTACGGCCTCACGCTGCTGCTGTTCCTCGTATCGGGCGCCGCCTTCGCAGCGAACCGTGCCCGCCGCGACATCGACGCAGACGTCTGCCTCGACGACCCCGCCGAGCTCCGAGAGCTCGTGGCCGGCACCCCGGCGGCGGCGCTCGCGGCCAGGGTCCCGTCGATCGTGCCCGACTGCGACACAACACTGACGCGCCGGCAGCGCATCAACCTGCTGATGGTGATCGTCGTCAACCAGGTGTTGCTCGCGATCGTCATCGCCACGGTGATCGGACTGTTCTTCCTGGTCTTCGGCTTCCTCGGCATCGGGGGCGAGGTCATCGAGGCGTGGGTGTTGCACCCGGCGCACCCGCTGTGGACGGTCACCGTGTCGGGCCGACAGCTCATGCTGAGCGAGGAACTCATCCGGGTCACCGGCTTCCTCGCCACGTTCTCCGGCTTCTACTTCGGGGTGCAGTCGACCACCGACCCTCAGCTCCGGGAAGGCCTCGACGAGTTCGCCGAGGACAACGTTCGCCAGCTGTTCGCGATGCGCCAGGTCTACCTGGCCGACCTCGCGAGCGAATCGAGGAACGGACCCACCACCTGATCGACGGTGCTCGCAGCGTCGACCACGCCAGCGGTCGGTACCGTGAGATAGCTGATCGCGAGGCGCACGATCACCTCGCAGGCCCGCCGGGACTCGAGGGGCTCGACGTACGGGAAGGCCGATGCGGTGATCGCCACCAACCGGTCGGTCGCGGCCAACACCACCGGCGCACCCGCCGACGTGGCCACCAACGCGTGGAGGCCCTCGGCGCCTGTGGTCGCGCCGAGCGCCCGCACCAGTGGGTGCTCGACGGCGAGTTCGAGGAACAGCTGGAAGGCCGCAGCGAGCGCCCCGCGGAGGTCACCTTCGTGGGCCGCGACTTCGCGGTCGACCTCGTCGAGGAACTGCTCCGACGCCCACAGCACGTACGCCGCTGCCAGCTCGTCGCGCGTGCCGAATTCGTTGTACAGCGTCTGGCGACTGACCCCGGCCTCCTTGGCGATCTGCGCCATCGTGACCGCACTCCACGGCCGGTCGGTGGCCAGACGGTTCGCCGCCTCGAGGACCGTCAAGCGGAGCAGCGCCTTGGACGCCGCGGCAAACGTCACGACCGGGCGGACCCGTAGCGAGCGATGAGTCGCTCACGACGACGGGGCTGGAGGTTGGCGCGCTGCACGTCGCCACCGTAGAAGGCGAGGACGCGGGGGTCCATCACACGACGCCACAGCGGGGGAACGAGCGCGAGCACCATCATCCCCGCGTAGCCGGTGGGGAGCTGGGGCACGTCGTCGAAGTGACGAAGCGACTGATAGCGACGCGTCGGGTTGGCGTGATGGTCACTGTGCCGCTGCAGCTGGTAGAGCGCGAGGTTCGAGGCGACGTTGTTCGCGTTCCACGAGTGCTCCGGCCGGCAGCGCTCGTAGCGACCGTTCTCCTTGCGTTCCCGCAACAGGCCGTAGTGCTCGACGTAGTTGACGACTTCGAGCATCAGGAAGCCGATGCACGCCTGGAGCACGAGCCACGGGAGGACCGAGACCCCGAAGACCGCGACCAACCCACCGAACAGGACCACGCTCATCGCCCACGCGTTGAGGATGTCGTTGTGGATCGAGAAGAACCGGTCGCCAGCTCGGCGGCGACGGTCGCGCTCGATGCGGACAGCAGAACGGACACTGCCGAACACCGTCCGGGGCAGGAAGGAGTACAGGCTCTGACCGAGACGGGAGCTGGCCGGATCCTCCGGCGTGGACACGTGCACGTGGTGACCGCGGTTGTGTTCGACGAAGAAGTGGCCGTACCCCGTCTGGGCGAGGGACACCTTCGCCAACCACTGCTCGACCTTCGGGTGCTTGTGGCCGAGTTCGTGCGCCGTGTTGATCGCCACTCCGCCGACGCTGCCCACCGTGGCCGCGAGCCCCAACGCGTCGATCGTCGAGAGATCGCCCCAGGCCCAGTAGGCGCAGGCGACGACGAGGGACAGGAACTGCAACGGGAGGTAGGCGTAGGTGCACCACCGATAGAAGTGGTCGTCGTTGAGCTGCGGGACGAGCTCCTCGGGTGGGTTCTCGTGATCACGGCCGAGGGTGACATCGAGGATCGGCATCAGCACGTAGAGCACGACCGGGCCCAGCCACCAACCCCACCCGGCACCCGTGGCGGCCACCAGGCCGGCTGCCAACAGCGGCAGCACCGGCACGATGAGACCGAGCCAGTAGTAGTGCCGCTTGGCGTCGGTCCACGACTCGGATCGACCCACCTCGACACGGGACAGCTCTTGGACATACGGCGTTGTCATGTCGTCATGATGTACACGCACACGGCATTTGTCAAGCAATCGGTTCGCCGTCCTCCCACCGCTCCGTCACACCGTGCGCGATCCAACCCCGTCGGGACCGAGCGCGTCGCTGCTACGATGCGGCGGGCCGAAACCTCATGACCACCCTTCACGGCAGGTCGGGCGCCGGCTCCGAGTGCCCCGAATCCAGGGCCACGCGGGTGTAGTTCAATGGTAGAACGGCAGCTTCCCAAGCTGCATACGGGAGTTCGATTCTCCTCACCCGCTCACCGCAACCAATGAGGGATTCGCCGATCAGGCGCCCCCTCGCTTCCGGCGACTTGTCAGGGTCTTGTCACGACGGATCGGGATCGGGCCCTGACGGGGCTTGTGACGGGCGGTCACGGCCGTGAGGTCGAGCCGCTCGTTGAGCTCCTTCGCTCGGCTCTCGGCGGACTCTGATGTGGGCCAGGGTGCAGGATCCTACGGCGACGGCAAGGTTGCTTCATCGAAGCCGGCCTACCCACCCTTACGACGTACGCGGGACTTGGATTGCATAGGTGTGATTCCAAGTCTCACGCGCGAAACTTGGAATTGATCGCGTACAATCCAAGTCATGTCGCTAGCAACCTCACCCGTCGGATCGCTCGTACCCATCTCCGGCTACGACGCTAGATTCGGCGAGGACTACCACGCAGACGCGTTCGTGCCGACCGACCTGCCGGATTGCGTTGATCTGCCCGGCGCAGTGTGGATGGCGATCAGCGATGCCAACGCAGAGCTCGGCCGGCTGGACGCAGCCGCAAGTCTCGTTCCGAATCCTCAGTTGGTGACACGCATCGCGACGCGCCGTGAGGCAGTGGGCACGTCGGCGCTGGAGGGTACCTACGCTGAACTGACGGAGCTCTACGCCGCCGAGGTGCTCCCGTTCGACGAGCAGGACACAGAGGTGGCTCCAAATGTGCGCGAGGTGATGAACTACGCACGCGCGGCTGACGCCGCGTACGGGTGGATCGGCGAACGTCCGATCACGCTCCAAATGCTTGCGTCGTTGCAGGCCGAGATAGTCCGCGGCACCGAGAGCGACAGCCAGGAAGCGGGCGCCATACGCGAGAGCCAAGTGTTCATCGGGGCCAAGCATCGACGGGTCACGGAGGCCCGTTTCATCCCCCCACCCCCAGGCGATCAGCTCCGCGCCATGTGCGAACGATGGGTGGAATGGCTTTCCGCACCAGCGCCGCTCGCGCAAATCCAGCTCATCCCTCGGATTGCAATGGCGCACTACCAATTCGAAACGCTCCACCCGTTCATCGACGGCAACGGCAGAGTCGGACGCCTGGTCGCGATCCTCCAGCTGATGAGCGAACACGCGTTGCGTTCGCCTGTCCTCTCGGTTTCGCCGTGGCTCAAGGATCGGGCGGACGAATACCGCGATCACCTCTTGGCCGTGAGCATGACGGGCGACTGGGCGCCATGGGTCGAGTTCTTCGCCAACGCCGTCGCTGTCGAAGCCCGATCAGGCCACGAACGGATCATGCGCCTACTTGAGCTTCGTGAGCAACTTGGAGAAACGGTGCGCTCTGCGCTCCCGCGAGCACGCCTCGCCTTGGAGATCACTGACGACCTCATCGCCTTTCCAATTCTCTCCGTTTCGGTCGCTCAGCGCCGATACGGTCGTTCTAACCAGGCGAACCGCGACGCAATTGGCTCACTCGTAGAACTCGGTGTGCTCGAGCCCTACGGCGAAGCCAGGTACGATCGCTTGTTCTGGAATCGCCGGGTATTCCAAATCATCGAGGGCTGATGTCGAGGGGCTGGCTAGGCGCCGCCCCCGAGGAGTGGGCCTACGAACCCGGCGGTTCGAGCACGCCGAGAAGACGTTCGGTGAAGGTACACGAGACATCAAGCGACTCGTATGTGCCCATCGCGAACTCCGGGACCGGACAGACAGTCACTGATCCGTCTTTCGACACCGAGCCGATGACCAGAGCCCGGCGGTGCGGTGTCGCACAAGTGTGTTGCACAGGGCGTTCCGGCACGACCCGGCACCCTCCGACCGCCAGTACTAGCGGGGTTCTCGGCACTCGCCGTCACTCGACGACAACCGCCGACACCCGCTCTCGAGACTTCCCAAGCTGCATACGGGAGTTCGATTCTCCTCACCCGCTCCGCACACAACCCCCGCCATGGCGGGGGTTTCGTCGTTCCGGGAGCCGACATCACCTTCGTGGGCACACACGAAGAACGCCCTCTCCATCCCGGGGGGTGTCGAGGGCGTCTTCGAGAAACTGCGGGTTTCCAAGAGGGGCGCCAACGTGGGGGCATTGACGACCTCGACGACTCCTGCCCGTCATCAGCCCGGTCCAAACACCTCGGCCCTCGACAACGAGCGCCCACCTTCACGACACTGCCCCAATCGGGTACCACGAACGGGGGACGTGACATCGCACTCGGTGACGTATCGTCGGTGACACGTCCGCTCCCCGCCGGCACCGAAGGCAGCCCCCACATGGCCAACGACGATCCCTCCAACGCATCCGACATCGTCCACCTCGCGGGCGACTACGACATCGCGCGCCAGGACGAGCTGCGGAGCGAGCTGCTCTCGTCGGACGCCGATGTGGTCGTCGCCGACCTGCGCGATGTGTCGTTCCTCGACTCGTCCGCGATCCACGCGTTCGTCGACGCCCGCAACCAGCTCACCGCCAGCGGGCGCGACATCCAACTCATCAACCTCACCGGCATGCCCCGCCGGGTGTTCGACATCACGGGCCTCACCCCGTACTTCACCATCGCCGAGTAACGGCCGTCGCAACAGAACTCAACCGCCGGCGGGATTCGCGAGATGATCGCCGCCCCAGTAGCCGGCCATGAGCTCGAGCGACCAGGAGGGCTCCACCACCGGACCTCGGGGCAGGAAGCCCGACAGCACCGGCTTGAGATCGAGCACCGGCGTACCGTCGACAGCGTCGAGGCCCTGCACCCGCACCGCAAGACCTTCGATCCCGACCAGTCGGGCGACCGACACCCCGAGCCGGTTGGGCCGCACTCGTCCCCGCTGAGCGAAGATACCGACCTCGGGCCAGTCGGCACGGCCGCGGGGCCTGCGAGCCGACGCCACCACATCTGCTTCGTCGACCAGGTGGAAGTGGTAGACGACCTCGACGTGGCTGAAGTCGGCGAGCCCGACGAGCGCCGACGCTTCGAACCGCTCGGGATCCAACCGGATCTCGCAGGTCTCCGCATCCCAGCCGTCATCCTCCGGAACCACCCGACCGCCGACGACCGTGCCGATCGGTGTCAGTTCGATTCCCATGTCATCCTCCGTTTCGGTGACCGAGGTGGTCGAGTACGCCCGCAGCGGCGGCCACCGCCGTGCTGAACGTGGCCTGCAACAGATAGCCGCCCGTGGGCGCTTCCCAGTCCAGCATCTCGCCGATGACGAAGACTCCCGGCAGCCGACGCAACATGAACCGCTCATCGACCTCGTCGAGGCACACGCCGCCGGCTGTGGAGATCGAGCGTTCGACCGCCTCGGCGCCGACGAGACGGAGCGGGGTCGCCTTCACCAACGCCGCGAGATCGACGGGGTCGGAGGGCAGCTCGTTGGCCGTCGCCTCTCGCAACAGTCCGATGCCCACCGGTGTAATACCGGCCTTGCGAAACGCCGTCGTCGCCGAGTCCTTGGGGCGCCGTCGCGCCAGTCGCTCCGCCACCTGCTCCGCCGACAGGTCGGGCCGCAGGTCGAGGTGAACCACGACCTCGCCCTCGAGCTCGATCAGGTCGCGGATCGTCGAACCCAGCGCGTAGAACACACCGCCCTCGACCCCGGTCTCGGTCACGACGCCTTCGCCCCGCACCGACCTCCCACCGGCCGACAGCTCCACGTTCTTGAGCGGCGCACCGGCGAAGCGTCGACGGAAGACCTCGGTCCACGCCGAGACGAACCCGCAGTTCGCAGGGCGGAAGGGCGCGAGACCGACACCAGCAGCCGACAGCGCCGACGTCCACGCGCCGTCGGAGCCGACCTTCGGCCACGACGCTCCGCCCATCGCGAGCACAACGGCATCGGCGACGACCACGGACTCGACGCCATCCTGATCCGCCACCGATACCTCGAGCCGGCCATCGTGCCGTAGCTCCACGCCGAGCCAGCGATGACGGGTCCGGATCACAACGCCGAGCGACGCCAGCCGTGCCAGCCACGCTCGCAGCAACGGTGTGGCCCGGAAGCTCTCGGGGAACACCCGACCACTCGACCCCACGAACGTCGGCTCGCCCAACGACTCCGCCCACGCCCGTAGCGCGGCCGCGTCGAATCGGGCGACCGCCGGCCCAACCCGCGACGACGCCGAGCCGTAGCGCTCGACCAGCTGCTCCGTGGGCTCGGAATGGGTGAGGTTGAGGCCGCCCCGGCCCGCCAGCAGGAACTTCCGCCCGACCGACGGCATCTGCTCGAACACCGTCACCGACGAGCCCGAGCGTGCCAACTGCTCGGCCGCCATCAGACCACCCGGCCCGCCGCCGACGACGATGACAGTCGGAGCGGTTGGCATGCCGCCGAGGTTAGGTGCCCGCCAGCACGACCCTCGTGCCGACGACGGCACCAATGTCAGAGCGGGGACGGTTCGATGTCGTCAGCAGGCCAGAGGTCGAGGGGCTCGGCGGCGAGGTCGACGGCCGGGTCCATCAAGCGCGTGCGGGGAAGGCCGGCGATCGCCACCCAGGCGTCGACGCGAACCTCAGGGCGCGCGGCACCGCTCCGTTCGGTCTCGTCCGCGAGATGGTGCGCGTACTGACGGATCAGATCGGGGCGCACCGACATCGACCGCACCTGATGTGGGGCCAGCTCGTCGCTCGGCCACACCGTGCGAGTCAGGCCCGTGGCCGGGTCGGTCACCCGGAACGTGGCGCTTCCTTCCTTCTCGGTGAGGAGCACCCGCCATGACCAGCGATAGCCCTCCTCGGTCCACCGCACGTCGCCGGGGTACGCGAGATGACGCAACGGCACCACCAGCTGCACCACCACCCAGACCACGACGGCGGCCGTACCGAGCCGGACCCGCCACGCCGACGACGGCGTCGCTGGCACTGCGACGACCGGTGTCACCGGCGGCACCGACACGAGCCCGAACCGACGGCCCACCGCCGCACGAACCCGGTCCGGCCAATCCGGCTCGAAGAAGATCGGGGTCAGCACGATCATCACGAACGGGAACGCTCCGATGCCGGGGAACAGCCATCCCGTGATCAGGTGGAACACCATGACCGCCGCGTACGCGTAGGGGCGGGTGCGGCGACGCAGCAGGAACGCAACAACCCCGAGGTCGAACAACGCTCCGCCCCACGAGAGCGCAACGGCCACCCATCGATCGGCGAACCACGGACCGACCAACGGAAGGTCGGTGCGGCCCAGCAACCACGTGTGCAGCGGTTCGCCGCGCAGCAACCAGTCGACGTCGACCTTGCCGAGCCCGGCGAACACGTACACCGCCCCGAGCTGGAAGCGCAGGAGCCACACCGCCCACGCCGGCACCGTCGAACCCACCGGTTCTGGTCGCGCTAGTGCCCGCTGAGCGGGCGATTCCGCGACGGAAACCCGGCGGGCGGGCAGCGGCAGCACCACGCAGAGAACCCCGATGAGGGTCACGAGCTCGTAGTGGTTGAGGTACGTCGTGACGTCGATCGCCTCCGCGTACGCGAACCCCAGCGTGAAGACGAGCGCCGCCCAGCGGGGCCGCAACCCGAGTGCGAGCGCCAGACCGGCGAGCACCATGACGGCGTAGAGCGCGTACATGCCGGCCGCCGGCAGGGGCCGGACCCACGAGAGGCCCGGATACGTGAAGTGGTACGAGGGCGCAAGGTACAGGCGCTCCACCCAACCCCTCGAGACGAACCGCGCCGCGACCACCGCAGCGGACAGTCCGGCAGCAACCCGGAAGGCAGCGAGCGACGACGCCGGGACCGGACGGAGGCCCCGCTCGATCAGGGCCGCGGCAAGCCCGCGCCGCGGCCTCACCACCGGCCGAGCGGCGACGTCAGGAATCGCCGTCGTTCTCACTGAAGCTGACCGTGACGTCGAGCGCGCTCACGACCTCGGTCGCGATCGTGACACGGAGCTCCTCGACCGCCGCCGCGACCGCCTTGGCACGATCGGCGGTCGGCGGGGTCTCCGACGGCTCGGCCGCGTCGTCGGCCAGGATCTGCACGACCGCGTCCACCTCATCGGAGATGGCCTTCGACAGCTCTGGCTTCAACAACGCGTCCAGCGCCGAGTACGACTCGCCGATGCCCCGCAGCTGCGCGGCGAACTGGAACATCTCGCCGACCGGCAGGTCAGAGTCAGCCCCCGGAGCCAGTTCGCTCTCCGCGGTCAGGAGCTTCGACGTCGACTCCAGTTGGCTCAACTGCATGTTGACCAACGAGTCGATCACATCGGTCGGCGACATCGCATCGTCGCCGACGCCGGTCGCAGTATCCGAATAGGGAGATGCCCCGTCGAGCCCCGTCGTCCACCCGTCGTCGACCGTCGCGGTCTCGTCGGCGATGACGCTCATGACGGCCGACAGGTACGCGCACCGTGCCGGAACGGCGGAGAATGCTGCCGCGTCGGCCGTCAGGAGATGCCAGGCAGCGCCGTAGCCACGAAGGCTCGATGAGGTTCGGTTGCGGACCGTCTCGGGATCAGTGGGAGGAGACCCGGCGAGCGTCGCATCGACCTTCGCGATGTCGACCTTGTAGGACACCACCGACGAGGAGCGCCGCTGCATCGCCGGGCCGAGGTCGAACGAGTCAGTGGCGCGCCAGGCGCCCCACGCGGTCGCGACCGCCGAGCGCGCCGCCTCGAGCCGCGTGCTGTCGGGAGACGCGCACAACTCGCCGATCGCCGAGCTCGCTGCCGCCGCCTCCATGGCGGCGGACGCATTCGCCGGCAGGATCACGTCCTGCACGAGCGCCGCCACGACCTCGGCTCGATCCGCCGAGGCCGGCTCGGCCTTCGTCGGTTCGTCATCGGACGAGCAGCCGGTGACCAAGGTCGTCACGAACAGCACGGCGGCCGCCGCCGACAACTGCGAACGCGCCCAGGACAGGCGCTGGCGGTTCACCGTGACTCCAAGAAGTCGATCAATGCGTCGCGATCCTTCTTCGGCAGGTCGAGCACGGCGTCGCGGGAGGCTTCCCCCTCGCCGCCATGCCACAGGACCGCCTCGAGCAAGTTGCGTGCCCGGCCGTCATGGAGGAACCGGGTGTGGCCGTTGATCGTCTCCACCAGGCCGATCCCCCACAGCGGCGGCGTCCGCCACTCCGAACCGGACGCCTCGAAATCGGGCCGGCCGTCGGCCAGGTCCGGGCCCATGTCGTGCAGCAGGAGGTCGGTGAACGGGTGGATCGTCTGGTTGGCCAACGCGTCGATGTCCGACGCTCCGGTCGTCAGCTTCGGCGTGTGGCAGCTGGCGCATCCGCTGTCGGCGAACACCTGGGCGCCGCGTCGCACGCTCTTGTCGTCAGCGTCACGGCCCGCGGGCACCGACAGGACCCGCGTGTAGAAGACGACGGCGTCGAACGTGTCGTCGTCGATCTCGGGCGATCCGCCGCTGGGCGCAGCGACACACGCCGACTGTGCATCCGGACAGTCGGCGTCGGGGAACACCGGGCTGGTGATGCCGACGTCACCGCTGAACGCTCCCGCCGTCTGCTGCCGCACCGACGCGACATTGGCCTTCCAGCCGAACCGCCCGATCGCAGTGTTGCCCGCGACCTCGTCCCACACCGTGTTGGTGCGACCGGAGATGCCGTCGCCATCGGCGTCGTCGGGGTCGGCGGCTCGCTCGATCGTCGCGGCGGGCACGGCCTCGAGGAGGCCCATCCCGGGAATCTGCGGCGCAATGCGAGGACCGATCATGATCTCGCCCGGTTCCCCG
>WBZS01001709.1_pt1 | contig 16220 bp, 18 predicted proteins | sample 5204201 | NCBI WGS metagenome assembly WBZS01 (sample SAMN12344357, study PRJNA552823) | activated sludge metagenome | biome: Activated sludge suspended growth; feature: Nitrification reactor; material: Wastewater; isolation source: activated sludge from nitrification reactor of wastewater...
GTCTCAGCCGACACAGCGCTGCGCAGCTACCGACCATGACCGGCTTGCGGCCTAGCGTGTCGCTCAGCGGTCCATACAGCGTGGACCCCAGGGCGATGAGCAGCACCACCGCCGACACGGTTAGCCCCGCCGTGGCGGGCGGCACGCCAAACTCGGCCGATAGCAGCGGCAGGATCGGCTGCGTGAGATACATATCGCTGAAGACGATGACGGCGGCGAAGTACAGCGCGCCCGTTGCCCACGACCGACCGCCCATCGCCGACCACCGACCACCGACCACGGCTCCTGCCTCCCGCCATCAGCCCTCTACCCGATCAGCAGCCTAACCTCCGCCACGCGCGCCGCCAGCAGCTCGCGCAGGCCCGCTTCGACTTCCGCCGTGACGGTCGCCGTCAGGTTACTGACCTGGAGCGTGTCGTGGATGCCCTGTTGCAGGCGGGGGCGCAGGTCCGCGCTCACGTCGCGGATGCGGCCCTCGCTCAGCAGCAGGCCGCGCGCCGGGTAGGGGACGTTCATGGTCTTGACGTAGCCCTCGCCGACGCCCTTGCCCGCCAACAGCGCGACAGCCGTCACAACCGTCGCTACCGCCCAGCCCACCGGCCCCAGGCGAAGCAGCGTGCCCTGGGCCAGCACCAGCAGCACGCCGAGGATTGCCGCGCTCGTGCCACCCACCAGGTCGCGCACCAGGTTCGTCAGTAGCCCCCAGTTCGCGTCCTGCCCACTCACCGCCGGCGCCAGGTCGCCCGGCCTGAAGTCCACCAGGATGGCGAAGGGGTCGCCGTCGATGCCGTGGCGGGCGCAGATGGGGCGCAGGCCGTCGTGGATGCGCACCAGCAGCGGCCGCAGCCAGTCGGCGACAGCGTCGTTGACCACCTGGCGGGCCGCCTCGCTCTGTAGCCACGTTTCCACGCGCGCCGGTAGCGTCGCTTCCAGGTCGGCCAGGGTGCGCACTTGATGGCCGCGCCAGTCGTGCAACGCCGGCTGAATCACCTCGGCGATCAGGGCGTCGGCCAGCGGGCCGCTGAGGCGATCGATGAGGTCGGGCGCAGCCTCGGCCACCAGGCCGGCCACGTCGTCGCGCAGGAATACCTCGGCCTCGCGGTCGAAGGCCGCCGTACGCAGGTAGTTGCGCCCCCAGCGCGCCAGCCCGCGCGCGATCGCCAGGTCCGGCTCCGTGCCCACGACATAGCGCCAGCCGGGGAACACGTCCTTGCACACCTCGGCGATAAAGTCCATGCGCGACGCGCCGCCCGTCGCCAGCACCACGCCCCCTACCAGGCCCTCGGCATCCAGCCAGCGGCGCCGGGCCTCGACGGCCGCCGCGCGGAAGGCGTCCTGCCAGCTACGGCCGCCCAACTCGGCCAGGGGCTGCCGTAGCACCTCGTCCATCAAGGGGCCGTCCACCGTCACGCGGAACACGTAGCGGCGTTGGATGTCCTCGATCTCCTTATGGACCGGTCGCTGCCCGGTGTTGCGGTACAGGTCGGAGTCGAGACGCTTGAAGTAGCCTTCCTTGGCCTTGCGCGCCACCAGTTCCAGGCGATTACGGTAGGATGGGTACTGGTCCACGATGGCTTGCAGCGTCTCGGCGTCGCGCTGCTCGGGCAGGACGCGGGCCAGGAGGGCGCGGTCGATGAGGGCCGCCCCCAGCTCGACACCGAAGCTAGCCGTCTCGCTCTTGAGGGAACGTTGCAGGGAGAAGTCCGTCGTCGACGAGCCGATGTCGATGACCAGCACCGGCCCGCGTATCTGGTCCACCGTCAGGCTACCGGTCTCGGCGGCGTGGGCCAGGGCGGCGCGCGACTCCGGCACGACCATCAGGCGCGGGATACGCGACTGAGCCAGCAAGGCGGCGTAGGTGTCGCGCTCGGCGTCGTCCCAGCCGGCCGGGTAGCCGACAAAGAAATAGGGCGACTCGTCGTCGGCCAGCTCCTCGCGGTCGAGGATGTACTGGTAGACGGCCGTCGCCAGCAGGGGTACGTAGGCCTGGGCCTTGGGGTTGCGGCCTGGATGGCCCTTGAAGCCAATCTCCAGCACCGCCGCCCCCGGCGCGGCCACGTCGAAGGCCTCGATGGCATCCTCGCCGATGAGAACCGTCGGCGCGCCGTCAGGCGTGCTAGTCTCGGCGACGGCGGTGACCTGGCTGCGGCGGCCGTGGATCTCGATGACCTCCGGCTCGGCGCGGCCGGTGACGGCCTGACGGGTGAGGGCCATCTCGCCGTGGCCCAGGTCGAATCCAATCGCGACAGTCGCTGTCATAGGCTCACGCTGTGTCCCTTAGCGTCTCGTGGCCGGCCGCTCCGCATCACCCGCCCTTGAACTTGACCTTGTACCCCAGCCCGGTCAGGTGCCCGGCGACGCGCTCGCGGTGGTCCCCCTGGACCTCGATCTCGCCCTCGTGGACCGTGCCACCCGCGCCGACCAGCTTCTGCAGGGTCTTGAGCAGATCGCGCAGGCTATCCTCGCTACCGGGCAGGCCGCTGACGACAGTCACCGTCTTGCCGCGCCGCCGCTTACGGTCGCGCTCGACGTAGACCGTCTGGCCGCCGGGTGCGGCTTTCTGGGGCGGCTTCGCCTGGGACGGTGACTCATCGTCCGGGCGGGGGTCGGTGGAGTAGACGATTTTGCCGCGGGGGCGTCGCAGGCTCACGGGGCGTCTCCTGGTAGGGGGCGTGTGGCAGCCATGAGTCTAGCACAAGGCGAGGGGAACGTGAAGCGTGGGGCGCGTGAAACGTGGGGCGTGGGGCGTGAAAACAGTCGAAGTGGCTCACATACCGCGCATCACGCTTCACGCCTGTTTGCCCGGTGTAAGGCAGCGGGCTATAGTTTGCTCTGATGGGTATAGGTTGTTTGAAACACACGAGGGTGAGACGGGTGCGACTGAGAACGATGATGGTTGGCGTGACACTGGGCGGGTTGACACTGGCGCTAACCCTGGTGGGACTCTACAAGGCGGTGGACCGGCAGGCGGAGGAGGACGAGGCGCGGCCGGCCGATGTGATCATCGTGCTGGGCAGCCAGGTGCGCGCCGACGGCCAGCCAAGCAATAGTCTGCGCTCGCGCATCGAGCGCGGCATCGAGCTTTACCACGCGGGCTACGCGCCGACCCTGTTCCTGACCGGCGGCCTGGGCCGCTTCCCGCCCACCGAGGCCGAGGCGATGCGCCGCGTGGCCCTCGCGGCGGGCGTCCCTGACAGCGCGCTGGTCCTCGATACCGGAGCGACATCGACCCAGGAGAGCATGCTCACTGCCGCGCGTGAGGCGCAGGCGCGCGGCTGGCGCACCGCGCTGGTGGTCAGCGACCCTTTCCATATGCTGCGGGCGCGGCAGATGGCGCGCGACGTGGGCTTCGCGGCCTACGGTGCGCCTGCCTACGACAGCCACCTCTACACGATCGACCGCCTGCGGCGATTCTACACGCTGCGCGAGACGCTGGCCCTGGTGTGGTACTACACGGTGGGGCGGCTGGGCATGACCGAGGGCATCGAGCAGACGGTGCGCGGGCTGGACCCTGTATCGTTTCTTCCCCCGCCGAGGGAGGGATGAACAGCACGGGAGCCGCCTATGCTGGAATGGCGAGTCGGCGAGACGTGGGGTGACGATGCGCCGGGGCCAGTGGGACCACGCCGCTGGCGGCCAGGCCGTCGCTGGTGGCTGCTGCCCCTGGCCGCCCTGGCGGTGGGCCTGGCGATCGCGGGCTGGCTCGCCTGGGAGACGCCGCGCCGCGAGGAGCGGCTGCGCGCCGACGTCCAGACGACGGCCGACCTGGAGTTGTGGGCGTGGCAGAGCCGCGACGTCGCCTTGTTTGAGGCCCTCATCGACCCCGACATCCCCGCTGGCTGGCGTGACGAGCACGTTCAGGAGTTTCGCATGTTCCCGCAGTACGCGCGGTTGGCGCGGCGCGGGACGCCCCAGGTTCAGGTGGAGAGCGTCGAGGCACACGGGGATGCCGCGCTGGTCGTGCTGCGCGTCCGCGTGCCCGACTTCCCCGGCCAGCCCCTGGACTATCGCCAGGCATTACCCTACCGGAACATTGACGGGCGCTGGGCGCGGAGCGCGCCGACCGAGACACTATGGGGGCCGACGCGCCGCCTGCTAACGCGCCACTTTACCTTTGAGTACCCCGAGCGGGATACGGCCACGGTACAGGTCGTCGCCGCCGAGATTGAGGCTTTCTACGAGCGGCTGCGCGCCGACCTGGACCTACCCGCCTCCGACGGCGAGGTGTGGGCCGTGCGGCTGACTCTCGATCCACCCCTTGCCCCCCCACGTAACCCGACGGGCGGCGTTGCGCGGTTGCCCTCGCCTTCCCTGGCCCTCCTGCCCCAGGGCATGACCCCGGCCCGCCAGCTCAAGCTCGACCTGGGCCGCTGGCTCGGCGAGGCCCTCACCCGCCGCGATGATTGGACGCGCCCGCTGAGCGGGGCGGCGGTCTGGAATCTGCCGCTGGCGGTGGCGGAGTGGAATACCCTGGCCTGGGTCGATGACGGCGCGCCGCCCGGCGCGGGCCTGCGCCGCGTGCAGCGCTACCAGACATTGCGCCAGACCTTCGACTCTATGCTGCCCACGGTCACCATCGTCGACTACGTGGCGGCGGTCTATGGTCGTTCGTCGGTGGCGGCGATGACGCGGTCGGCGCGGGGTGGGGCGCGCACCTGGGAGGCGCTGCTCCCCGCCAGCCTGGGCGTGGGGGCGGAGGCGTTTGAGGCGGCCTGGCTCGGCTACGTAGAGACGCAGGCCGCTGCCCAGCCGAGATCGTAGCGTGTTCCTACTCCCAACTGATGATCCATACGCATGCGCCGGCCAGCAGGATGGTGGTGACGACCAGGGCGGCCATCTGGCCGGGCAGCAGGCCCGCGTCTTTGGCGGCCCACAGCAGGACGACGACCATCGCTATGGCGAGGGCGAGCCAGGCGGTCAGGTAGGGGTGGCGGGCGGTCGTGGCGCGAAGACGGTCCATAAGCGGCTTACTCCAGGAAAGCGACAATATCGGTCAGGCGCGTGATGCGACGTAGGGCTGTGCCCAGGTGACTGGCGTCGCGATCGATGAGGACGCCGGTCATGCCCAGGGCGTCGGCGGCTGCGACGTTCTCCGCTAGATCATCGACGAAGACGGCCTCCTCCGGTGCGACAGCCGCCGCCCGGAGTGCGGCGTGATAGATGGCGGGGTCGGGCTTCTCGACGCCCTCGAAGGCGCTGATGACCAGCGGGTCGAAGCGGCCGACGATGCCCAGGTGGGCCAGCGCGTCCAGCAGCGACGGGAAGGCGTTGGACAGCAGGGCAACCGAGCCAGCGCGGGCGGCGACAGCGTCCAGGGCAGCCAGGGAATCGTCGTACAGGATGCAGTAGGGCACGTACCACGAGTGGGCCGTGAGGGCCTCGGCCAGGGCCGGGTCGTGGCCCAACGCCTCCAGCATGAGGCGGCTCTGGGTGGTCATCCAATCGCGCTCATGCTCCGGCGTGGCGACGAAGGGCAGGTTCAGCGCCTTGAGCCGCAGCCGCGTCTCGTCGATGGCGGTGCGGATGTCGTCCTCGGAGGCCGTCAGGTCCAGGGCGCGCAGGGCCGTCGCCAGCCGCTCCGGACCGTGGGCGCGGACGGTGAACAGGGTGTGCCAGGCGTCGAAGAAGACGGTGCGGGTCTTGGGCATAGCGAAGCTAACTCGGCCCCCCACAATCGGGGAGCGTAGCAATAGGTGCGGGACCAACGGCGGTCGCCCAGGCTGTGCGTACCTGCCGCCAGGTGTCATCGAGGCGGCCGCTGTTGTCGATGACCACGTCGGCCAGGGGTAGCTTGGTGTCGATGGCGGCCTGGGCGTCGATGCGCTGCACCGCCACATCGAGGGGCAGCCCGCGCCGCTGCACCAGCCGCTCCACCTGCTGCTCACGGGTGCAGGTGACGATCCACACCGCATCGAGTTCCTGCGCCAGGCCCGACTCGATGAGCTTGATGGCCTCCACGACCACCACCGGCTCGCTGGCCGAGGCGATGCGGCGGCGAATCTCAACCCGCACCGCCGGGTGGCTGATGGCTTCCAGACGGCGCAGCGCGGTCGGGTCGCTGAACACGATGCGGCCGAGGGCCGGGCGGTCGATGCTACCGTCGGCGGCGACGACCTGGGGGCCGAAGGCCGCAACGACGGCGGCGTAGGCGGGCGCGCCGGGGGCCATGACCTGGTGGGCCAGCTTATCGGCGTCGATGACGCATGCGCCGAGGGCCTGCAACATGCACAGGACGACGCTCTTGCCGCAGCCGATGTTGCCCGTCAGCCCGATGGTGTACAGAAGCTCTCCGTGGTCAAGGTATCGTCAGAATTGTAGATGGTGGCTAGAGGCTAGTCAAACAATGGGCGAGCGGTGGTATAATACGGGCTTACACGGGCGAAGACCCGCCGCCCGGCCCTGACTGCTCAGAAGCGGCGGTCGGACGGCCTGTTCCCGCTATACCCGCCGCGTGGAGGCTACATTGCGTATCCGGTTGATCGTATTCTCCCTATTGGCCCTGACTCTGGTTGCCCTTGCTACCCTCACCCTCGCCGCGCCCAGCGCCCCCACCCTGCTCTTTGCCCCCTCTCCCGTGACCATCACGGCGCCCGGCATCAGCGCCGTGGAGCTGCGCATGAGCGGCGCGCAGGACCTGGGGGCCTACGAGGTCGAGCTGGCCTTCGATCCGGCGGTGGTGGCGGTGCATCGCGTCGAGCGGGTTCTTGGCACGCCGACCCAGCCCACGCCGGGGCGCGATTGGACGTCGCTGCCCTTGAGCGAGGACCCCGACGTGACGTTCGACTCGCTTGGCCCTGGCCTGGTCACCTTCGGCGCGTACAGCCTGGGGGATGGGGCGGGCGCGACTGGCGATGTGACCCTGGCCCGCGTGTATCTGCGCGGCGTGGAGGCAGGAACGAGCGCGCTACGCATCGGGCGCGCGCTGGTAACCAACACGCAGGCAGTCACCGATACGCCGACGGCAAGCGAGGGTCAGGCACAGGTGACAGGCCCGGCGCATCGGCTGTACCTGCCGCTTATCGTGGGGGGAACGATGGTTGGGCAGCCAGGACCGTAGCGCGGCCAGATTCGGCGCGCAGCTACCCGGCCAAGAGTGGAATGCGACAGAAAATCGCATTCCACTTTCAATTTTTGCAAATCAACTTTCATTTTTTGCAAATACCCCTTGACAAACGGCGAAATGAGTGTATACTGAACGCTAAGGAGAGGCTATGTACCCGATTGTCGCCCGCTGCCCTGTATGTCAGGGCGAGATGACCGTGACCCATCTACGCTGCCGCGCCTGCGACACCGAGCTGATCGGCGCGTTCCAGGTCAGCCGCCTGGGGTCCCTGTCGCCTGCCCAGATGGCGTTTGTGGAACTTCTGCTCAAGCACAGGGCCAACGTGGGCAAGGTGGCCGAGGAGATGGGCGTGTCCCACCCCACGGCGCGTGGGCGGCTGGACGAGATCGCGCGCGCGCTTGGCTACGAGACGGAGGTGGTCGAGGCCATCGGCCCAGAGCGGCGGCGCGAGATTCTGGCCCAGGTGGCAGACGGCACGCTTAGCGCCGAGGATGCGGCGCGGCAGTTGCGAGGGTAGCGGCATGACGCTGGCTCTCAGCGATGAGGCGCGACAGCCGGTCGGTGGGGTACGCCCCTTCGACCCCGGCCGCGACATTGGCGCGGTCGCCGATGTCATCGAGATCGCCTTCGTGGATGAGTTGGGGCCGAATGACCGGGGCGTGTTGCGAGATTTCCGGCTGATGCAACTGGCCTCACCGTTCCTGTGGCTGGCCTCGCGCAGTGTGCCTGACTTCGACACAGTGTTTGGCGGTTTCGTCTGGACTGAGGACGGCCGCATCGTGGGCACGGTCAGCCTGACGCGGCTAGGCGAGACAGGCGCCCACTGGCTCATCAGTAACGTGGGGGTCCTGCCGGAGTATCGGGGGCGCGGCGTCGCTCGCTCCCTGATGGATGCGGCCATCGATACGGCGCGGCGCAAGGGCGGTCGGGTGATCACCCTCCAGGTGCGCAGCCAGAACGAGCGCGCCTACCGCCTGTATCGTCGCCTGGGCTTCCAGCTCATGGAGCAGACCGTCGTCCTCGACCGCGTGGCGGGCAAAGTTCCGTCGCTGGTCGCGCCGACCATCCCACTGCGGCCCTGGACGCCCGCCGACGCCGACCGCGCCCTCGACCTGGCCCAGGTCGTCGTGCCGCCGTCCTATCAGGCGCTGCTGCCCTTGCGGCGGGCGGAGTTTCGCTTCGACACGGGCGGGGAGCCGAGGAACCCGCTGGTGGAGTGGCTACGCGGCGTGACCACCTACCGCCTGGCCGTCCCGGATGGGGATGAGTTCGCGGCGTTGGTGACCCTCAAGGCGCGGCGGCGCGGCGGCCCCCACCAGTTGGAGATGAGTGTCCGTCCCCGTTGGCGCGGCCAGGTGGAGCGGTCGCTGGTGGCGCAGACGCTGAGCATCCTGGCGCGCTACGGACAGCGCAACATGACTGCCGACATCCGACCCGACGAGGCGGCGGCGATTGCCGCCTTGCAGGAGATAGGGTTCCGACCGATGTACACGCTCGACCGGCTGGGGCTGAGACTAGGACCGTGAAGCGTGGAGCGTGGAGCGTGAGAACAGAGATTGAAGCTTAGAGATTGCGGCCTCACGCCTCACGCCTCACGCATCCGGTAAACCCACACACCCACGACAACACTCACGGTTGTACCCTTATGAGCCGCGCCCGCGCGACGGCGCGGCTTTGTGCGCCCTGATGACGGGCGCCACGACACGAACGAACTCAGGAGAAGCGCCATGACCTTCGAGACCCTGGTAGCCAGCGCCGAGATGGAACAAGCCACTGAGACCCGCGCCCTGGGCGACGCCTTCGTAGCCGGGCTGGATGCGGCGACGGCCGAGGCGCTGACGGCGATTCTGACAGGGGATGTGGGCCTGCGCGAGTATACCCCCAACCACCTGCGCGGGCTGCGGGGGCGCGACAAGGTTGTGGCCCATCTGCGCGGCGAGCGCGCGACGTTCCCCGATTGGCGGGCGACCCGGCTAAGCGTCGTCGGCGACGCCGAGCGGGTGGCGGTCGAGTACCGCGCCCAGTACACCGCCGAAGGCCGCTACCTGGAGGAGATGCGTAGCGCGTTCTTGCAGGTGCGCGATGGCCGGGTTCACACCATCGACGCCTACCGCGCCGCACCCATTCCGAGCGCGCACCGCGACGCCTACATCGCCCCCGCCAACCTGACCGACGAAGAGATCGGGCGGCTGTTCGAGGAGTGGCAGAACGCCTGGGACATCCGCGACAGCCTCCCGCTGACGGTAGACGCCTGGCGCAGCATCCACGGCGGTTGGGGCGGCAGCGGTGACGCCCACCCTGGCAGTAATGGCATCGCCGATTTCTACTGGCCGGCCGAGGTGGCCGACGCGAAGATTCGAGAGGCGATTGACCACTTCCGCCAGCGAGGCGTCGGCTTCACCTGGCTCGTGTCGCCCTTCGACGAGCCGAAGGACCTGGCGGAGCGGCTGGAACGCCACGGCCTCATCCTGGCCGGCGACACGGTGGGCATGGCGCGGGTCGGCCTGACGCCGACGGATATCGCGATCAACCCGGCCATCGAGATCGAGGCGATTGGCGGCGACGACGAGGCGGCCATCGAGGCCCAGCTGCAAATCTACGCCCAGTGCTTCAACTGGACAGCGCAGCAATTGCATGAGCGGCGGCCCGACTTCCTGGAAGCGTACCGCGATCCCAAGCGCCATGCGATAGAGCGCGGCTACCTGGCGCGTCTCGATGGTCGCCCCGTGGGCACGGCGACCCTCATCCACAGGGTTGGGCTGGCGTATATGGGCGGGGCAGCGGTGCTGCCCGAAGCGCGCGGCCACAAGGTGTACGCGACGCTCCTGGCCCATCGCCTGGCCGACGCCGACGCCCGCGGCTACCACATCGCAGCCATCCAGGCCGCGCCCATGAGCCGCCCCATCGTGGCGAAGTATGGCTTCAAGCCCTATACGCGCCGCCGAATCTACGGCTGGATGCCCGAGCCAGACCTGGCCGTGATTAAGTCGCTCGTGCCGCAGGAGTAGGAGGGATGCATGTTGGACTATCAGCAGCAGCTCAGCGTGGAACGAAACCGGGACTACCGGCGCGCGGCGATTGAGAGCCACCAGCGGCGCGAGGCGCTGGGAGAGCGACCATCCGCCACCCCCTTCTACGCGCCAGCCCTCGATCGCCTGGGCCGCGTCCTCATCGAGACGGGCCTGAACCTGCGGGTGCGCTACGGGCGGCTGGACCTGGGTGAGGGTGTCGAGGCGTGAGGGTCAGAGGCGCAGGTGAGACAAGGTTCGCAAAGGCTTACGGCGGTTGGCGTGCGGTAGCACGGCGGCCGTACTCCAAGAAGAGCGGAGGAAGGGCGATGCTAGAGCTAAAAATGGACGCGCCAACCGTCGCGACCAACGGTAGCAAGCCCTACACGCCACCCAGCGACCACGTGATGGTCGCGGCGCACGACCTGCGTAAGGTCTTCGCCAGGCGCAGCCAGGGCAGCCTGTGGCAGCGCCTCAAGCCGGGGCCGAAGCCCCAGGCGGAGCCGTTCGTCGCCGTGGCCGGCGTGAGCTTCGAGATCTACGAGGGCGAGATCTTCGGCCTGCTGGGGCCGAACGGCGCGGGCAAGACGACCACCATCCGTATGCTATCGACCCTGCTGGAGCCGACGAGCGGCACGGCGGTCATCAACGGCTACGATGTGACGCGGCAGGCCGATGCGGTGCGGCAGAACCTGGGCGCGGTGCTGACCGGCGAGCGCAGCATCTACTGGAAGCTGACCGGTCGTGAGAACCTGGAATACTTCGCCGCCCTGTACCACCTGCCGCCCGAGCGCATCAAGCCGCGCGTCGACGAACTCCTGGAGCGGCTGGGCCTGGCCGCCCGCGCCGACGAGTACGTCGAGCGTTACTCGTCGGGCATGAAGCAGCGCGTTGCCATTGCCCGCGCTCTGCTCGCCAACCCGCCCGTGCTACTGCTGGACGAGCCGACCATCGGCCTCGACCCGCAGTCGGCGCGCAACCTGCGCGAGCTGATTCAGGAGATTAAGGCCGAGGGTCGCACCATCCTCTTGACGACCCACTACATGGAAGAGGCCGACCTGCTCAGCGACCGCATCGGCATCATCGACCAGGGCCGCATCATCGCCCTGGACACGCCCGCCCATCTCAAGAAGGCCATCCAGCAGGTGGACGTGGTGCACCTGGAGGTGGAGGGCTTCGACCCGGCGCTGCTGGACACGCTGAGCGCCCTGCCCGCCGTCGCGCACGTCATCTCCCACCCTGGCGAGCCAGCGTGGGCGCTGGCCCTGCACACGGCGGACAGCCGCGCCGCGCTGCCGGCGGCCATCGACGCCATCGGCGGGCGTGGCGGCCGCATCCGCAACATGCAGGTGGCGCAGCCGACCCTGGAAGACGTGTTCATCTCGCTGACCGGCAAGCAGTTGAGGGAGTGAGCTATGGTCGCCCATGAGACCCTGAGTCGCCGCTCGGTCGGCTCCGACCTGCGCGCGATGGGCGCGGTAGCCGGCAAGGAACTGACCATCGCCCGCCGCTACCCCAGCTTCCTGATCGCGGTGCTGGTATGGCCGGTGCTGTTACCCCTGGCCTACATCCTGGGCGCGAAGGCCCTGGCCGGGCCGCATGGCGGCTCCTTGCCCGCCTTCGAGGCAGCCACGGGCACGACGGACTACGTGGGCTTCATCGTGATCGGCACGCTGCTGTGGGGCTGGCTGAACATGACGCTGTGGGACGTGGGCTTCTTTATCCGCAACGAACAGATGCGTGGCACGCTAGAGTCGAACTGGCTGTGTCCCGTGCCGCGCGGCGCGCTGCTTATCGGCGCGACACTGACCAAGCTCGCCCTGTCGCTGCTGTTCCTGGTTATCTCCATCGTCGAGTTTCGGCTGCTGTTGGGGGTCAACCTGCTGCAAGGCAACCTGGCGCTGACGCTGCTCATCATCGCCCTCATCATCCCCAGCATTTACGGCCTCGGCATCGCCTTCGCCAGCCTGGTCATCCGCTTCAAGGAGGCCAACGCGATGGTGTTCCTGGTGCGCGGCGTGTTTATGATCTTCGCCGGGATGACCTTCCCCATCGCCGTGCTGCCCGGCTGGATGCAGGCCGTGGCGATGGCGTTGCCGCTGACCTACGCCATCGCGGCCATGCGGGCGGTGGTGCTCAACGGGGCGGGGCTGGCCGACATTCGCGGCGATCTGCTGGCCCTGGTGGCCTTTGGGGTCGCCCTGCCCATCGTGGGCTACCTGGCCTTCGGTCACATGGCGCGCCGCGCCCGTCGCCACGGCGACCTGGGGCAGTATTGAGGAGGACCAAGGACCAAGGACCAAGGACCAAGGAAGAACAGGCGCGTGTTCCATTGGTCGTCGGTCCATCGTCCTCGGTCAGCCGGAAGATGCGACTCATCAGGAGAGTACAGTGACGGCAACCTTAAGCGCTCCCTCGTGGCGTTCCAACCTGCGAGCCATGACGGCCATCGCCCGCAAGGACTTCATCCAATACCTGCGCTACCCGATGAACGCCGTGTTCAATGTGCTTCAGCCCCTCATCTGGCTGACGCCGGTGTATTTCCTGGGCAAGACCTTCGCCTCGCCCGTGGGCAACGTCGGCTTCGCCGGCTACAGCGGCACCACCGACTACATGTCCTTCATCCTCATCGGGACCGTGCTGGCGAACTTCATCACCACCGTGTTCTGGGGCATGGGCTACTCGCTGAAGACCGAGATGGACGCCGGGGTGTTGGAGAGCAACTGGGCCGCACCCGTGCCCCGCCCCGTGTTCCTGGTGGGCCGCACCCTGGCGAGTATCACGATCACGGCCGCCATGAGCGTCGTCATGCTTATCCTGGGCGCGTGGCTGTTCGGGTTCCACGTGTCGGGCAACGTCCTGGCGGCGCTTGGGGTCGCCGTGCCCATGCTCATCGCTCTGTATGGGTTCGGCTTCGCCTTTGCCGCCCTGGTGCTGCTCATGCGCGACGCCAACACCATGATCGACGTGTCCAACTTCCTGGTCACGCTGCTGTCGGGTAGCCAGTTCCCGGTCACGGTGCTGCCAACGCTGGTGCTGCTGGTGTCACTGGCGCTACCCCTGACCTACGGCTTCGATGCCGTGCGCGGCCTGCTGCTGGGGACCAACACCCTGCTGCCCATCCCGGTGGAGGTCCTGCTGCTGATCGTGTTCATGGTGGTAATGGTGTGGGTGGGCCTGGTGGTGTTCCGCCGTGTTGAACGCCGCTGCCGCGTCCTCGGTACGCTGAACATGCATTGACGGGGCGCGAGAGGGAGACGACTGATGCGACGAGGAGCGATTGAGCACGTGGAGAAACTGGTGGAGGCGGCGGCGACCCGCTATGGCCACGATCGGAATGCCCGCGCCGCCCTGACCACCTTCGACGCCGCCGTGGCCGCGCTACGCAGCCTGCCGGCCGCTCCAGGCTCGCGGATCGACCTGGCCCGGCAGCGCGTGATCGACGCCTCTATCGAGTACCGCGCCCAGGTTCTGGCCGGGCGCAACCCTGCCCAGGAGACGTAGGGGTAGGTTGAATCTCTTGCCCAGGCGGCGAGAGGCCAGAGCAGTAGACGACCGCAACCTCAACATAGAAAGAAGGCTATCCATGTCCGACGCGATGCAAGAACGCATGCAGATTCTAAAGATGATCGAGGATGGCAAGATCACCCCCGACGAGGGGGCCAAGCTCCTGGAGGCCCTCAAGGGGGCGACCCGCGCCCAGGGCACGACGACCGCCATCGTCGGCGGCCCTGGCGCGGGCCAGGGCAAGTGGCTCTGCATTCGGGTGACCGACATGCGCAGCGGCCGCCGCAAGGTCAACGTCAACGTGCCCATGAGTCTGGTGGGTATCGGCGCCAAGATTGGCGCCAAGTTCGCAGCCCCCGTCAACGTCGATCTGGACGAGATTCTGAACGCTATCAAGAGCGGCCAGCAGGGCAAGATCATCGATGTCCAGGACGACGAGGACGGTGAGCGGGTCGAGATTTTTGTCGAATAGGAGGCTAATATGGCAGAGCAGAACTTCCCGGTCGAAGGGCCGGTGACGGTGCATATTCTAGAGGTGCGCGGCGACCTGGAAGTGGTCGGCTGGGCGGAAGGCCGCGTCAGTGTCGTCGCCGACGAGGATGAGATGCCCGACGCCGCGTGGCGCGAGGGCGCGCTGACCCTGCGCGGCGGCGACGACGTGACGGTGTATGTTCCCCAGGGGACTAATGTCGAAATCGAGCGGGTGGCGGGCGACCTGGACGCTACCAACGTGGGCGTGCTTGGCGTGTCCCAGGCGATGGGCGACGTGGAGATACACAACGCCGGGACGGTGGCCTTCGGCCAGATCGCGGGCGATTGCGGGCTACGTAATACCGGCGCGGTCGAGGGTGGGCAGGTGCGCGGAGACTTCGAGGCGCATCGTGTCGGCGATCTCAACGTGGGCCAGCTGATGGGCGACGCCGAGATTCACCAGGCGGGCAGTGTGCGGCTTCAGGCGATCATGGGCGACCTGGAGATTCACGAGGCAGCCGACGTTGTGGCGGCCCAGGTGATGGGCGACGCCGAGATTGAGGCTGTGGTGGGCAACGTCAACCTGGAGGCGACGCGGGGCGACGTGGCGATCACGGGCGCGACCAACGTGCGCCTGAACTCGGTCAACGGCGACCTGTCGGTGGCCGACGCACGCGGGCCGGTCGAGGTGCGCCACGTCAACGGCGACGCGCGCCTGCATGGTCTGGCCGCTGACCAGACTCACAGCGTCCACACCGACGGCGACGTGGCGCTGGGCATCGGGCCGGGGCCGCTGCGGCTCAACCTGCGCGCCCACGGCTCGATTCGCTGGGACCGCTCGTTGGGGCTGGTGGTGGAGAACGGGACGCGGCGGCAACTGGTGGGGCGGCTCGGCGAGGGCGGCGGCGAGATTACCGCCAGCGCCCACGGTGATGCCGTGGTGTACATGGCCGGTGACGACCGTGGCCGGCGCGGTCGTACCCGATGGGCTGTGGTAGGCGCCGGGGCGCCGGGGATGCCGCCCGTGCCGCCCGTGCCGCCCGTGCCGCCTGCCCCGCCCATGCCTACCTTTACATCCATGTGGGGTGGAGCCAATCAACGCACGGTTTCGGCGTCGCCCGAAGAGCGCGAGGCGATTCTCAAGCTGCTGTCGGAGCGCAAGATTAGCGCGGAGCAGGCGGCGCGCCTGCTGGACGCCCTGGGAGGCTGAGATGACGGACGAGCGCATCGAACAAGTCTTTGCTACGGGCGCGGAGGCCCAGGTCAACGTGGAGAACGTCCACGGCGCGGTCGTGGTGGAGGGGTGGGACCAACCCCAGGTTCACGTCGTCGCCGTGGCACGCGGCGAGAACGCGCGAGTCATTCTCGAGGGTGAGGGCCAGTGGGTCAGCGCGCGCACCGAGATCGACCGCGAGATGGGCCTCTTTGGCCGGGGCAAGGAGGCGACCGACAAGGTGGAATACACGCTGCGTGTACCCCGCGCGACACGGCTGACGGCCAAGACGGTCAACGGGCCGGTCAAGGTCAGCGGTCTGCGCGGCGCGGTCGAGGTGTCCAGCGTTCACGGGCCGGTGGTCGTCACGGACTGCGAGGGCGCGATGCGTGCCGAGGCTACCAACGGTCACGTGGAGTTGAATCGGGTAGCGGGTCAGGTCGAGGTGTACACGGCCAACGGCGGCATCGCCGTGCGCGGCAGCCAGGCCCAGCGCGTCACCGCCGAGACGGTCAACGGCCTCATCAGCGTCGAGCCGCTCGTTGGCGGAGCCGACGTCAGGGCGCGGACCGTCAACGGTGAGTTAGCGCTGACCCTGGCGTCGGGCGTGGCGGTCGAGCTGGAGGCGTCGGGCGTGATGCTGCGCACCCACTTCGAGACGGCGAATCGACCCGCCAACAGCGGACGTGGCGGCTGGCGCGGCGTGGTCGGTGACGGCGAGCCGTCGGCCCACGTGGCCTACAGCACCGTCAACGGCACGCTCGTCGTACGCGGCGACGGCGCGCCAGCGGCGCAGACGCCGGCGATACCGCCGGCGTGGCAGCCCGCCGCGCCACCGCCCCCACCGCCGCCCCCACCCCAGGCGGCACGGCCGAGCACCAACATGGAAATTCTGGAGGCCGTCGACCGTGGCGAGATCAGTGTCGAAGAGGCCCTGAAGCTGATGAGTGGAACTAAC
>WBZS01001710.1_pt1 | contig 16219 bp, 17 predicted proteins | sample 5204201 | NCBI WGS metagenome assembly WBZS01 (sample SAMN12344357, study PRJNA552823) | activated sludge metagenome | biome: Activated sludge suspended growth; feature: Nitrification reactor; material: Wastewater; isolation source: activated sludge from nitrification reactor of wastewater...
CGCGGCGCACTTCTACGCCGGCAAGGGCAAGCACCTGATCACGATGAAGACCGAGCACAAGGCAGTGCTCGACACCTGCCGTGAGCTGGAACGTCACGGTTTCGAGGTGACCTACCTCGATCCCGAGCCGAGCGGACTGCTGAGCATCGAAAGGTTCAAGCAGGCGCTGCGTCCGGACACGATCGTCGTTTCGGTGATGTCGGTGAACAACGAAATCGGTGTGGTCCAGCCGATCGCAGAGATCGGCGAAATCTGCCGCGACAAGGGCATCATTTTCCATGTCGACTCGGCGCAGGCTACCGGCAAGATCGCGATCGACCTTGGCGCGCTCAAGGTCGACCTGATGTCGTTCTCGGCGCACAAGACCTACGGTCCGAAAGGCATCGGCGCGCTCTATGTGCGGCGCAAGCCGCGGGTACGCCTCGAGGCGCAGATGCATGGCGGCGGCCACGAGCGCGGACTGCGCTCGGGTACCCTGCCGACGCATCAGATCGTCGGCATGGGCGAGGCATTCCGCCTTGCACGGGCCGAAATGGCGATCGAAAACGACCGTATCCGCTACCTGCGCGACAAGTTGCTCAAGGGTTTCGCGAACATGGAAGAAGTGTACGTCAATGGCGATCTCGAACAGCGCGTGCCGCACAATCTGAATATCAGCTTCAACTTCGTCGAAGGCGAATCGCTGATCATGGCGATCAAGGAAGTGGCCGTGTCGAGCGGGTCGGCCTGCACATCGGCAAGCCTGGAGCCCAGCTACGTGCTGCGCGCTCTCGGGCGCAACGATGAACTGGCGCACAGCTCGATCCGGTTCTCGCTCGGCCGCTTCACTACCGACGAGGAGATCGATTTCACCGTCGACCTGCTCCAGCGCAAGATCGGCAAGTTGCGCGACCTTTCGCCGCTGTGGGAGATGTACAAGGACGGCGTCGACCTAAACACCGTGCAGTGGGCGGCGCATTGAAAGCAGTGAGGGGTGACGTCTCCTGCGGCCAGTCGCGCTTCATTCGTCATCGAATACGGAGGTTGAAATGAGTTACAGCGAGAAGGTCCTCGATCACTACGAAAACCCGCGCAACGTCGGCGCGTTCGACAAGAATGACGATTCCGTCGGCACCGGCATGGTCGGCGCACCGGCTTGTGGCGACGTGATGAAACTGCAAATCAAGGTCGGTACGGACGGACGCATCGAGGATGCGAAATTCAAAACCTACGGCTGTGGTTCGGCGATCGCTTCCAGTTCGCTGGTGACCGAATGGGTCAAGGGCAAGACGCTCGATCAGGCGCTGGAAATCCGCAATACCAGGATCGCCGAAGAACTTGCACTGCCGCCGGTGAAGATCCATTGCTCGATCCTCGCCGAGGACGCCATCAAGGCGGCGGTGACCGATTACAAGACCAAACACGGCTCGCCTGCTGCGCCATCCGAGAACAATGCCGGTTTGACCGCGCAAGCCTGAGAGGTCTGACGAGATGACGGTCACGATCACCGAACGCGCCGCCAAGCATGTGAGCACTTTCCTTTCCAAGCGCGGCAAGGGCGTCGGCGTGCGCCTCGGCGTGCGCACCTCGGGCTGCTCGGGCATGGCCTACAAGCTCGAGTTCGTCGACGCGGTCGACGCAGACGATCTGGTCTTCGAGGGCCATGGGGTCAAGGTGGTGGTCGATCCCAAAAGCCTGCCCTACATCGACGGAACGGAGCTCGATTTCGCGCGCGAGGGCCTGAACGAGGGCTTCAAGTTCAACAATCCGAACGTCAAGAACGAATGCGGTTGTGGGGAGAGCTTCAACATCTGAAGCCGGATTGCCGCAGAGTCACAACAAGAACAGTGGGGGAGGGGACAAGGATATCGTTGGCGCGCGCGGAGCTTCCGCGTGCTGCCGGTTGAGTGTCTTTGCTGCATGGTCCGATTCCGATGAGTACGGATTTCTCGCAGGACTTCTTCGCATTGTTCGGACTGTCACCGGGGTTTCATCTGGTTCCGCTGGCGCTCGAAAGTGCCTATCACGATCTGCAGGCGCGTGTTCACCCCGACAAGTTCGCCCACTTGCCCGAGGCGGACAAGCGGGTTTCGATGCAGTGGGCAACGCGCATAAACGAGGCCTATCGCACCTTGAAGAACCCGCTGTTGCGGGCGCAGTACTTCCTGCATCTGAAAGGTGTCGATACCGCGGCCGACAGCAATACCACGATGCCGGCCGAGTTCCTGATGGAGCAGATGGAATGGCGCGAGGCGGTGGACGAAGCACGCATAGCCGAAGATGCGGGCGAACTCGAGAAGCTGCTGCTGCGGCTCAGGCATCAGCACGCCGATGTCATCGGCGAGATCGAGCGCGACCTCGACCAATCGCATGACTACCAGGCTGCCGCGGCGGCAGTGCGCCGCCTGATGTTCGTCGAAAAGCTCGAGCACGACCTGCTCGGCGCGATCGAATCTCTGGAAAGCTGATGGCACTGCTGCAGATCGCCGAACCCGGCCTGAGCACTCCCCCGCACCAGCACCGGCTCGCAGTCGGCATCGACCTGGGCACCACCAATTCGCTGGTGGCCACGGTTCGCAACGGCATCGCGGTGTGCATCAACGACGAGGAAGGGCGGGCGTTGCTTCCGTCGATCGTGCATTACCGGGCCGATGGCCGCACCGACATCGGCTGGGCCGCACATGGGGCGCAGTCGCGCGATCCGCGCAACACCATCGTTTCGGTCAAGCGCTTCATGGGACGCGGCCTCAAGGACGTCACGCATGTCGAGTCCATGCCCTACGATTTCGTCGATGCCGAAGGCATGGTCAGGCTGCGTACTGCCCAAGGCGTGAAGAGTCCGGTCGAAGTTTCTGCGGATATTCTCAAGGTGCTGCGCGCACGGGCCGAAGCGAGTCTCGGCGGCGAACTGACCGGCGCGGTCATCACCGTGCCCGCCTATTTCGACGACGCCCAGCGTCAGGCGACCAAGGATGCGGCAACGCTGGCCGGGCTCAATGTGCTGCGGCTGCTCAACGAGCCGACAGCCGCGGCGATCGCCTACGGTCTCGACAACTCGGCCGAGGGCGTCTACGCGGTGTTCGACCTCGGCGGCGGCACCTTCGACATCTCGATCCTGCGCCTGTCGCGCGGCGTGTTCGAGGTGCTGGCAACCAATGGCAACGCCGCTCTCGGCGGAGACGATTTCGATCATCGGCTGTTCTGCTGGGTACTCGACAATGCCGAGATCGCCCCGCCTTCTGCGCACGACGCACGTCGTCTGCTGCTCAAGTCGCGCTATGCCAAGGAACATCTTTCCGCTAATACCGATGCGACGATCAACACCAAGCTCGATTCCGGCGAACGTGTCGAGCTGACGATCACGCGTGACACGTTTGTCGACATCACGCGCAATCTGGTCGCCAAGACCCTCGCGCCGACGCGCAAGGCGCTGCGCGACGCTGGCCTCGAAGCATCCGATGTCAAAGGCGTGGTGATGGTCGGTGGGGCGACGCGCATGCCGCACATCCAGCGCGCGGTCGGCGAGTTTTTCGGCCAGGAGCCGCTGAACAACCTCGATCCGGACAAGGTGGTGGCGCTCGGCGCGGCGATCCAGGCCAACGTGCTGGCCGGTAATCGTCGAGCCGATGACGACTGGTTGCTGCTGGACGTGATTCCTCTGTCGCTCGGCCTCGAGACCATGGGCGGGCTCACCGAGAAGATCATCGTGCGCAACTCGACCATTCCGATCGCCAAGGCGCAGGAATTCACGACCTACAAGGACGGCCAGACCGCGATGGCGTTTCATGTCGTGCAGGGCGAGCGGGAACTGGTGTCGGACTGCCGCTCGCTGGCGCGCTTCGAACTGCGCGGCATTCCGCCGATGGTGGCGGGCGCGGCGCGCATCCGCGTCACATTTCAGGTGGACGCCGACGGATTGCTTTCGGTCGCCGCGCGCGAGATGTCGAGCGGTGTCGAGGCCAGCGTGACGGTGAAACCGTCCTACGGGCTGAGCGACGACGAGATTGCCGGCATGCTGCGTTCTGGCATCGACTACGCCGCCGACGACATGCAGGCGCGCGCCTTGCGCGAGCATCAGGTCGAGGCGGGGCGTCTGATCGAAGCGACCGAAGCCGCGCTGGCCGAGGATGGCAATTTGCTGGACGAAGCCGAACGCGCGGCAATCACGGGGCTGCTCGGGCGGCTGCGTCAACTCGCTGCCGGGCGCGATGCGAAGTCGCTCGCCGCGGCGGTGGCCGAGGCAAACCATGCCACCACCGAGTTCGCCGCGCGGCGCATGAACCAGAGTGTGCGGCGCGCGTTCGCCGGGCAGAAGCTGGACGAGATCAAGGTCTAGGAATTTTTCGGAAAACCGTCGATGACACAATTGATCGTACTGCCGCATGTCGAGCTATGCCCGGACGGTGCGGTGATCGAAGCAACCCCGGGCGTGTCGATCTGCGATTCGTTGTTGCAAAATGCCATCGATATCGAGCACGCATGCGAAAAGTCGTGCGCCTGCACCACCTGCCATGTGGTGATTCGCGAGGGCTTCAACACCCTGGCTGCAGCCGAGGAAGTCGAGGAGGATCTGCTCGACAAAGCCTGGGGGCTCGAGCCGACTTCACGTTTGTCCTGCCAGGCCCTGGTAGGCGATTCGCCGCTGGTGATCGAGATCCCCAAATACACGATCAACATGGTCTCGGAGGGCAAGCACTGATGAAGTGGACCGACACGCTGGAAGTGGCGATCGCGCTGGCGGACAAGCATCCCGAGATCGATCCGCAACGGATCAACTTCGTCGACCTGATGCGCTGGGTGACGGGGCTCGAAGAGTTCGACGACGATCCGAAGCATTGCGGCGAGAAGATTCTCGAAGCGATCCAGATGGCCTGGATCGAGGAACGCCAATGATCGTCGGCGCGCCGGTGTCGGCGCTCTACGGCGGGCTGTGCGCGCTGCTCCTCTTGCTGCTGGCGGGGCTGGTGGTCAACCAGCGCCATGCGCTCAAGGTCGGGCTGGGCGACGGCGGCCACGAAGCGCTCGCCCGCGCCATGCGGGTGCAGGCCAACTTCGTCGAATACGTGCCGCTTGCGCTGGTGTTAATGCTGCTGCTCGAGATCAACGGCATACCGGCGAAATGGCTGCACATGGCCGGTGTCGTTCTGATCGGTTCGCGCCTGCTGCATGCCTGGGGCTTTTCCCATTCGAGCGGCACATCGTTCGGCCGCATGGCCGGCACCATCGGCACTTTCGGCGTGCTGTTCGTGCTGGCCGTCCTGGCGCTCAAGCTGGCCGTCCGACTGTAGTGCGCGCTACTCGAACAGCGCCAGTATGCCGTCCAGCCCGCTGAAATTCAGCGCGTAAGCCGCCTGCGCGCGCACTACCGGTTTGGCGTGGTAGGCCACGCTGACTTGCGCTTCGCCCAGCATCTTCAGGTCGTTGGCGCCGTCGCCGGCGGCAATCACTGCTGCGCGGGACGCGCCGAGCGCTTCGCGCGCCGCGACCAGATGCGCGCGCTTGGCATCGCCATCGACGATGCCGCCGAGCACCCGCCCGGTCAGCCGCCCGCCCTCGATTTCCAGCACATTGGAATGTGCCCAGTCGAAACCCAGACGCGCGCGCACCCGCTCGGTGAAATAGGTAAAGCCGCCCGAAACCAGCATGGTCTTGACCCCGGCCGCCTTGAGTTGTTTGATCAGCCGTTCGGCGCCGGGCGACAGGCGTAACCTGTCATCGTAAACGCGCTGCAGCGCCGCCTCTTCCAGCCCGGCGAGCAGGCCGACGCGGCGACGCAGGCTCTCGCTGAAATCGATCTCGCCACGCATCGCCGATTCGGTTATCGCCGCCACTTGCGGCTTGAGGCCCTGCGTGTCGGCGATCTCGTCGATGCATTCGATGGTGATCAGCGTCGAATCCATGTCGGTGACGAACAGTCGCATGTCGGTGAGCTTGCGGCCGGCCGGCACGTAGCCGTAGTCGAGGCAGTGCGCGCCGCAGTAGGCGGCAACGCCGTCGTGCTCGCGCGCATCACGCAGGCGAAATGCCTGCGGGGTGATCTGTTCGATGCCGCTTGCCGCAGTGAGTTTCGCCAGTTCCTTGAGGCAGCGCGTCTCGATATCGAGCCCCTGAATGACGAGATTCATGCCCGCTCCACCAGCGCATCGCGCAGCATCGTGTGCGCTTTGCGAATCGCGTTTTCGGTGGTCGCCCAATCGATGCAGGCGTCGGTGACCGAGCAACCGTAGCGCAGCGTCGACAGGTCGGCCGGGATCGGCTGGTTGCCCGCTTCGAGGTGGCTTTCGAGCATCAGGCCGACGATCGAGCGGTTGCCTTCGCGCACCTGGCGCACCACGTCGGTCAGCACCAGCGGCTGCATCTCCGGCTTCTTGTAGGAATTGGCATGCGAGCAATCGACCACGATGTTCTGCGGCAGCTTCGCGCTCGCCAGTGCGGCCTCGGCCAGCGCAACACTTACCGTGTCGTAGTTGGGCCGGCCGCCGCCGCCGCGCAGCACCAGGTGACCGTAGGCGTTGCCGCGGGTGCGGATGATCGCCGAGCGGCCCTCGCCATTGATGCCGAGAAAGCTGTGCGGGCGCGATGCTGAAAGAATGGCATTGACGGCCACGTCGAGATCGCCGTCGGTCGCGTTCTTGAAGCCGACCGGCGTAGACAGTCCCGACGACATTTCGCGGTGGGTTTGCGACTCCGCGGTGCGGGCGCCAATCGCCGTCCAGCTGATCAGGTCGCCGAGGTATTGCGGCGCGATCGGGTCGAGCGCTTCGGTACCGGCAGGCAGACCGATCTCAGCCACATCGAGCAGGAAGCGGCGCGCCTTGTGCATGCCTTCCTCGATGTGGAAGGAATCGTCCATGCGCGGGTCGTTGATGTAGCCCTTCCAGCCGGTCGCGGTGCGCGGTTTCTCGAAGTAGACGCGCATCACCAGCAGCAAGGTGTCGGCCACTTCATCGGCCAGTGCCTTGAGGCGTCGCGCATACTCGACGCCGGCGATCGGGTCGTGGATCGAGCAGGGACCGACTATCGCGAACCGGCGCGGATCCTGCCGATCGAGTATCCGCCGCAGCGCCGCCCGACCGGCCAGCACGGTTTGTGCCGCGCGCGCGGTCAGCGGCAGCCGCGCGTGAATCTCGGCCGGCGATGGCATGAGGTCGAAGGCCTCGATGGCCAGGTTTTCGGTTTCTGGGGTGCGCATGCGGGCGTGGTGGTTGGCTTGCTTGCCGCAGGATGCGACGAGCCGGGCCGACATTGTAAGCGAAGCTGGGGCCTGGGCTAAGGGGTGCACCGCTGCGAGCCGTGCATCGGTACTGCGATTGCCATTCGGGTGCAGAATGCGGTGTAGGTTGGACTGAGCCATGCAACGCCCAACATTCATGCCGCAGAGGACCGGGCCGAGATGTTGGGCGTCATTGCACTAAGACCAACCTACACTTGCTGGAGGCTCGAACGCCTGCCTATGCAGATTCACGCTGAGATGCTGGGGATGCTCGAGTCAGGCCATACGACATTTCTCATCTGGAGCCTTAGCTGCGCGCCTTTGCGCGCGGGCAACGATAGGCGAAAGACTCACCATTGGCGAACATAGCGAGCCTGCCCCTTATCACTTGAACCCTTTTCGCTCCCTCATAGTAAGGCCCGAATACGCAGATCATCAAGTAGATCGAATAAGCCGGTCGCTGACCACGACTAGAAAATCAGGGACACAACAGCATTTCTCAAGCCATGAACGACCGCCACAAGGACAAAAGCGCGGTCGACCTGATCGTCTCTTATGGAAAAACCGTAGGCGAAGACCAGCCCGACAAGGAATGCAAACGCCATGTACTGTCCGGAGTACATGTGGCCCGCGGCAAACAGGGTAGCCGACGCAAGTATCACCAGCGCCCAACGAACCCGAAGTAGCCGCCTTAGCAGTAAGACGGGGCCAAGTTGAAACAGGGCTGTCTCAAATAGTGGCACTACTATCGAACCGTAGAACAAGCGAGTGCCGATGCTCATACTTTGCATCATCTCGTTTGGGCCAGCGTCGGCCCCGGATATCGGTGGCAATTCCGCGAAGAATACTAGAGGCGCATTCACCGCAAACGATGCAAACAGCAGTACCGCGCCGAGTCTAACGTTGCTCATGGACCGCAACCACGTCGAGAATCGGTCATTCATGCTGCGAGGTTCCTTCCAGACGGGCAGCCAAAATCCTGACTCAATTCACATTTGGTTACCTGCGGCGCAATACCATGAAGCTCGACCACTTCGCGGCGGCTAGAAAAGCCTCGCCAAGATCATCACCACGGCACCCAGTAACATCCCGGCGCCAAGCGCTGTCAGTACAACATCGAGTCGCCGATGCTGACCATGCTGTCGAATAACGTCGGCAAGGGGCTTGGTCAGAGAAACGGGGTGAAGAAACCATATTGGAGCCAGCAAAGCCAAGCCAACTGCGGCAAGCAAATATGCAGGTTCCCCGGAACCTATGCCGATCGCTAGGCAAGCCAGCATTAGGGCCGCGTCAAGTGATAGGCAGACGCGCGAAAATAAGCGTGTTCCGTTCAATTCTGACCTGGTCAGCACAGCAACATCTCCAGAAAAAAGCCTATAAGCAAGTACGCCGAAAAGCAAGTACGCCGAAAAGCAATAGGGATCAGATGAGCCCAACTAGCAAGAAATAAACACGCCCAGCGCTCGACAGCAAGCGCAAATACTTTTACAAACACGACGAAGCGAGTATGACGAAACTCGCTATGACGAGCTTGAATCAACCTAAACGCACTTGCATGAGCCAAGCTGGATAAATCATCCAGCTTGGCAAGCTACTCTGACCTACTTAATTGTCACTTTGAATGAAGATTCTCCTGCACCCCCAGTCATCACGCCCATGTCGTTGTAGGCACCGCCACCCATGCCACCCCAGTCCGTGGTCGCATAGCGATATATCATAGTGCCAACAGCCCACCCTGCTCCCAATGCCCGACCAAGATGTCCTGCAGCCGAGGATATATCGAGAACCCCTACACCCCCGCTCACAGCTTCAACCTCCCGCATAGTCAGTTCCTGCATTTTAATTCCCTCCAGAAGTCGATGCACTGATTGCATCAGTGATGAGTATTGCGAGAAAGTCTTTGGCATGTCAATATCCATTTCGGCAGTAAACTGCCTTGGTCATGCCTTCTGATGCCGGATTTGCCGACACTCGATACCGCCGCACGAACGCCCCTCTTCCGCCGACAAGCCCTTGACGGTGCGAGATACAAGCTGCGTGGGGAGATTATGCTGGCGCGTCCGGTATCGTTTTCAGTCCTGACCTGCCTCTTCGCCGGCATTGCCGTGAGCATTGTCGTTTTTTTCATGTCATTTGGCTACACCCGAAAGGCGCAGGTTGTCGGCTTGATTGCGCCCAGCACGGGCATCGCCCGCGTCGTCTCCGGACAGGCGGGAACCATTGTCGAACGGCGCGTCGAGGAAGGGCGGACGGTTGCTGCCGGCGATGTGCTGTTCGTCTTGTCGAGCGAGCGCGCCAGCGCGACGCGCGGTGAGGCCGAGGGCACGATCAGCACCTTGATGGAATCGCGTCGGCAGAACCTGGCCGCCGAGCGAGTTCAGGCAGCGACACAAGGACGGCAGCGCTCCGAGGCGACGACGCGGCGCGCCCGGGACTTGACGGCTGAAGTTGGTCGCGTCGACCATCAGATTGCACTACAGCAGAGTCGCGTGCTGCTGGCCGAAGAAGCGCTAAAGCGCTACCGACATCTGGCGGAAGTGAGTTTTGTCTCCAAGGCGCAACTGCAAGAAAGGACCACCGACCTGATCGACCAGCAGCAGCGGCTGCATGATCTGGAACGGGCGAAGGCGTCGGTCGAACGCGACCTCGCCACTGCCCAGGCCGACTTGCATGATCAGCAAGCACAAGCGAAAAGGGATGTATTGGCGATACAAAGAAGCATCGCCAGCATCGACCAGGACTTGACGGAGAACGAGGCGCGGCGGCGCATTATCGTACGCGCGCCCCAGGCGGGTCAGGTGGCGGCAATCACCGCCGAACCGGGCCAGTCCGTCGCCGCCAACCAGCCGCTCGCTAGCATGGTGCCCCAGGGCGCCATGCTCGAAGCGGAACTCTACGTGCCTTCGCGGTCGGTCGGCTTTCTGAAGCCGGGCTTGCCGGTATTGATCCGCTACCAGGCGTTTCCCTACCAGAAGTTCGGCCAGCACAGCGGGCGCGTTCGCGAGGTCTCGCGCACGGCCTTGCGCGCCGACGAAGTGTCGGCGCTCTTGCAGACTTCCGCCACCAACGCCGAGCCGCTCTATCGGGCTCGTGCCACGCTTGAACACCCGAGCGTGCTGGCCTACGGTATCGAACAGGCGCTGCGCCCCGGCATGACCCTGGATGCCAGCATCGTGCTCGAAGAGCGCAAACTCTACGAATGGGCGCTGGAGCCGCTATTCAGCATCTCGGGGAAGTGGTGAGCGCCGCGCTGCTGCTGTCGTTCTTCGGCAAGCCGCGCCTGCCCCTGGTGTTGCAGACCGAGGCGGCCGAGTGCGGGTTGGCCTGCGTGGCCATGGTAGCGAGCTTTCACGGTCACGAGATCGACCTGCCGGCGATGCGGCGGCGCTTCTCGGTTTCGTTGAAGGGCGCCTCGCTCAGGGGGCTGATCGCCGTCGCCCAGACGCTGGGCTTGCACGCCCGCCCGCTGAAGCTGGATTTGCCGCACTTGTCCGACCTGAAGCTGCCCTGTGTGCTGCATTGGGGCATGAATCATTTCGTGGTCCTGCACGAGGTTGCCGCCCATCGGGTGGTCATCCACGACCCAGCCATCGGCGAACGCCGGCTGGCCATGAAGGATGTGGCGGAGCACTTTACCGGTGTCGCCCTGGAACTCACTCCCAGCAGCGACTTCCGGCCGCAATGCGAAACCCGCCAGATCAAGCTGTTCAAACTGATGGGCCAGGTGACGGGGCTGCGCCGCGGGCTGGTGCAGTTGCTGCTGCTGGGCGTTGCCTTGCAGGTCTGCGCGCTGGTAGCGCCGTTCTATCTGCAATGGATCGTCGACGAGGCGCTGGTCTCCTTCGATCGGGATTTGATAGCGGTGCTCGGCCTCGGGTTTCTGCTAATCGTGCTGATCCAGGCGGCCGTAACCATCACTCGCGCCTGGGTGAGCACGGTACTGACGACGCAACTGAATTTCCAATGGCTGGGCAATGCCTTTGCCCATTTGCTGCACTTGCCGCTGCCATTCTTCGAAAAGCGGCATCTGGGCGATATCGTTTCGCGATTCGGCTCCATCCAGACCATCCAGCGCAGCCTGACCATCCAACTGGTGGAGGGCTTGATCGATGGCTTGCTGGTACTGGCGACGTTTGCGCTGATGGTTTTGTACAGCGTGACCTTGAGCGCGGTCGCCACGATTGCTGTGCTGCTCTATGGCCTGTTGCGCTGGGCGATCTTCCGGCCGCTGCGGGATGCCAATTCGGAACAGATCATTCACGCCGCCAAGCAGCAGACCCATTTCCTCGAATCGGCGCGGGGCATCCAGGGCATCCGGCTGTTCGGCAGAAGTGCAGAGCGGCATGCGGGCTGGTCGAATCGCCTGGTGGAACAATTCAACGCCGAGTTGCGCATCGCTCGGATCACGATTTCCTACCAGATGGCCCATACGCTGATCTTCGGCCTCGAACGGGTGATCGTCATCTGGCTGGCCGCGCTGGCGGTCATCGACGGCAAGTTCTCGGTGGGCATGCTGTTCGCCTTTCTGGCCTACAAGGACCAGTTCAGCCAGCGGCTGGCTTCGTTGATTGACCGGTTGTTCGAGCTGCGCATGCTGCGCCTGCATGGCGAGCGCGTGGCCGATATCCTGCTGGCCGAACCGGAACGGCAGGACACGATGCCGGAAGTCGATCTGGCGGCCGTAGCGCCGCATATCGAAATCGCGGGGCTTTCCTTTCGCTACGCCGATGGCGAGCCGTGGGTGCTGAAGGATTGCAACCTCGACATCCCCGCCGGGCAATGCATCGCTATCACGGGAATTTCCGGGTCCGGCAAGACGACGCTGGTGAAGTTGCTGCTCGGACTGCTCGAACCCACCGAGGGCTGTATCCGGGTCGCGGGCAGGAAGCTCGAACAGGTGGGCATCGAAAACTTCCGCCGCATCGCCGGCGCGGTGATGCAGGACGACCAACCATTCTCCGGATCGATCGCCGACAACATCTGCTTCTTCGATCCATCGCCGGATCAGGTACGCATCGAGGCATGCGCCAGCATGGCGGCACTCCATGACGAAATCGCAGCCATGCCGATGGGCTACAACACGCTCGTCGGCGACATCGGGACGGGGTTGTCGGGTGGTCAGAAACAGCGCGTGCTGCTGGCCCGCGCGCTCTACAAGACGCCGAGGCTGCTGGTGCTCGACGAAGCCACCAGCCATCTCGATACATGGAACGAGCAAGCGGTCAACCAGGCCATCGCCCAACTGGCGCTGACGCGCGTCGTCGTCGCGCACAGACCGGAGACGATCGCCATGGCGCAGAGGGTGGTGGTACTGGAACAGGGGCGCATCGTGCGCGACCTCGAACAGTGGGCTACGCAAGCTGCGCGCCAGGAAGCGTGCCCCGACGGCTGACTCAGGTGTTTCGGCGAACTAGTGGCCCCACGAGCCAGCGTCAATTGGGGTTTGTCGGATAGTGATACGGGGTCAGAGTTGATTTTCCGCCAGTAACCGCCGCTATCACTGGCCTGCGGGCCTCATGGATAGGGGATCTTCTGGCATGCCAAGCCACGACCGCCTGACCGTGCGGCTCCCATGGTAGGCATGCTGCAGAGGCCCGGCCGGTACGGCTCGCAGGCGATGCGGCGGCGGATCAGGTTTGCAACTGCGTCGCCGCGCCCGCGCGGCGCAACACGCCGGCTTCGCTGATCAGCCAGTTGAGCGGCGCGTTGTGTGGCTGCGGGTGGGATCGTCGGGAAGCGCAGGCGTTCGAAACCGAGGCCGATCACGGTCGGCCACTGGCTAGCCGCGGTCAGCGCTGCGATCGTGCGGTCGAAATAGCCGGCGCCATAACCGACCCGACGGCCGGCGCTGGAGCGTCACCCCCAGCGGCGGCACCGTCATCAACACCTCGAGAAGTATCTGACCCTGATCGACGCCATCGCCTTGCTGCACCAGCATCTGCGCCCGATCAAGATCGCCCGGCGCCCGGGTGACGATGGGCAAGTCGTCGGGTACATCAAGGTCAGCTTTGGCTTCGCCAGTGCCGCCTCGGCCAGCGCAACGCTCACCGTGTCGTAGTTGGGCCGGCCGCCGCCGCCGCGCAGCACCAGGTGACCGTAGGCGTTGCCACGGGTGCGGATGATCGCCGAGCGGCCCTCGCCGTTGATGCCGAGAAAGCTGTGCGGCCGCGATGCTGAGAGGATGGCATTGACCGCCACGTCGAGATCGCCGTCTGTCGCGTTCTTGAAGCCGACCGGCGTAGACAGTCCCGACGACATTTCGCGGTGGGTTTGCGACTCCGCGGTGCGGGCGCCGATCGCCGTCCAACTGATCAGGTCGCCGAGGTATTGCGGCGCGATCGGGTCTAGCGCTTCGGTACCGGCGGGCAGGCCGATCTCGGCCACATCGAGCAGGAAGCGGCGCGCCTTATGCATGCCTTCCTCGATGTGGAAGGAATCGTCCATGCGCGGGTCGTTGATGTAGCCCTTCCAGCCGGTCGCGGTGCGCGGTTTCTCGAAGTAGACGCGCATCACCAGCAGCAAGGTGTCGGCCACTTCATCGGCCAGTGCCTTGAGGCGTCGCGCATACTCGACGCCGGCGATCGGGTCGTGGATCGAGCAGGGGCCGACTATCGCGAACCGGCGCGGATCCTGCCGGTCCAGTATCCGCCGCAGCGCCGCCCGCCCGGCCAGCACGGTTTGTGCCGCGCGCGCGGTCAGCGGCAGCCGCGCGTGAATCTCGGCCGGCGAAGGCATCAGGTCGAAGGCCTCGATGGCCAGGTTTTCGGTTTCTGCGGTGCTCATGCGGGCGTGGTGGTTCTGAAATCAGTATTCGGGCCAGTGCCCCGAGTACTGGACGACCTTGACTGGTTCGCTCAGTGCCTTGAACGGAACGCCGTCGACCAAGACAGCAACCGCTGCGACTTGGAGGTTTGCATCTGCCTTGCGCCCTGAACTCTTTCCCTGCACGCGCGCGACGACAAACTCCTCCATCTTGGAATCGAAGTCCCAGTCGTCAGACCAGACCATCGTGCCTTCAAAGACAAGCGCGGGGTCGGTTTCGACCGGAAAGTACTTCCTGAAGTAGGCGTCCGCGTCCTGACCTCCAACGGGTGTGCCAGAGGCTAACTTGAGCGTGCCCTGCAAATGGATTGGAAAGTTCCCGAGCGCATCGTTCTGACCGCGAACCTCTGCGTCCACCGACACAACTTCCCCCTTCATTGCCCGCACGATCGGCTGCTGAAGACTTGGCGAGTACGCAGCGGTTTCAAACAAATCGATATAGGTGCGCATCAGCTTGAGTTCTGCGATTCTCAGGGTGCGGTTTGCGCCCCGCCCGTGCCTGTAGTGCTCGAGCAGCTTTGCCTTCATCGGATCGTTGCCGGCGAACCATTGGGCGAGCAATCCGAGAGCGGGGGAGGCACCGATAAGGTGCTGACGGCTGTACGAATTCCTCGCACGTCCCATGTTGTTGATGCGTGTATCCCATGCTTTCGCAACCGGCTTGCCGCCCCCGGCTTGCTTGGGGCCATAGACGTCGAGAAGAAACCCGAATCCCTCGTAAGTAAGCTCCATGCCAAGCGCGAGTTGATCGATTGCGACGGTGCCCAAATCAGCCGCCAGGGGCGGTAGCAAGTCGCTGGGCACCCCTATCGGTCCGGGGACCGGCGATGCCGAGCGGCTCGACGTACCAGGGTCGGCTCCGGGCGTACATCCGAGTGTCAGACAGACCGGACCGGGAATCCGCTTGTCACCCATATCAACCTTCCTTTTCAGTAGACGGAGCCGACGCAACACGAACGACCGCGTCCGAGTACGTGACATTGCTCGGCTGCGCACAAGCATCGGCTACAGCCGCAGTGCGAATTCTACTTTGCATCGAGCGCGTGCTGGCGCTGTCCACTGCTGGGGCCGACAAGCCTCTCGCGCCGTCGAGCACCTTGCCGCAGCAATGCCACCCAAGGCCCGCAGGAAGGCGCTCTCGGCCGATATACCGCCAGCAACGCCATTCCATGCGGAGTTTCGGGCTGGTCGGCTGCACCGGTCCGATCCATGCGCTTTCGCGCCACGCCCATGCGAACTATCCGCCCGAGACGATCGGCGAGTTGTGAAACGGACCGAATCGCCGGTAGAGCGCGGTCATTGCATCGGCAAGCAGTGCGTAGCCGGCAGGCACCAGGCCGAGGTTCGGCGGCGTCCGCAGCAGGCCGGCGTCAACGTTCCGGGCGATGAACTCGCGCGCGAGCACGCCGAATCAGCGCAAACCATCCCGCGCCGCCGCGTACTCATATGTCGTGATCTCGAACGGGTTGCCGTCGATGTCCGCGAAGTACAGCGAGAGCGAGACGTCGTGGTCCTCGACGTGGACCGTGATGTCGGGAAAGCTGCGAAGGTGGTCGCGCCATGCATGGAAGCCCTCGGCGCCGACGCGCAGGGCGATGGTCGACCGGCACTTCTCGCTCGGGCGTTCGAACAGTGCGATGTGCACCGTTCCCGCAGCGTTCTGCAGTGTCAGCGGGCCGCCGTCGTGCGCCCAGAATTCGAGCGCCTTGGTGCGCGACAGGCCCAGCACCTCGGCGTACCAGCGTTCGGCAGCCGGACGATTCGAAACGAATACATGAATGTGATCGAAGCCTTGAATGTCAGGTGCCATGGCGGCGTCGCTAGTTCGAGCAAAAGCCGGGCGGGTACTTTGCTTCACGCGTTGTTCGCCGGAAAGTCATCCGCTTCGGCAGGCAAGCAATTGCCGTAGCGACCCCTGCCAGAAGCCGCATGTACCGGCGTTCTCCGGCCTGCCACCGCTGCGATCGCCATTGCATGCGGCTCTCACGGCATGCCGGTCGCAGAGGTCCGATCGGCGCGGCTTCCAGCCATGCCTTGGCCGAATCGACAGCCGGCCAGCACCGGCTGTCGTTCGGCCAGGTCGGTCACGAGGCGCTGGTGCCGCAGGGGCTGACCTTGAATTCGACCCGCCGGTCGAGTATGTCGCGCGAATCGTCCGAGCCGATGCCGATGATGTTCTCGCGCCAGCCCTTGCCGACCGAACTG
>WBZS01001711.1_pt1 | contig 16202 bp, 11 predicted proteins | sample 5204201 | NCBI WGS metagenome assembly WBZS01 (sample SAMN12344357, study PRJNA552823) | activated sludge metagenome | biome: Activated sludge suspended growth; feature: Nitrification reactor; material: Wastewater; isolation source: activated sludge from nitrification reactor of wastewater...
GTCCACCAGGGCGCGCGCCGCCGCATCGCGGCCACCGAGGCCGAAGGCCAGGGCGGCGGCCAGGGCGATAGCGCCCAGGATGAGGCCGAAGGCCAGCACGACGATCTGCTGGCCGAGGCCCATCTGGGTCAGGCCCATAGCGGCGAAGAGCAGGAAGATGCCCACCTGCCCCAGGACGGCCAGCAGGGTGGCCTGCGGCCAGCCGCTACCCCGGACGAAGCGGGCCACCACATTGCCCAGCCATAGGCCAGCGGCAATGATGATCAGGCCCATGATGACCTGGAACGCGATGACGAGGAAGCCGGACAGCATCTGCCCCACCGCTTGCCAGTTCAGGACGAAGGCCGCCTGCATGACGGCCGTGTAGACGATGAACACCCACACCAGCGTACCGACGACCCTGGAGGGGCTGCGCTCGCCCTCGGTGGTCGTGCGCTGGAGGCCCAGCCCGCGAAGGATGTTGTTGAAGCCCAGGCCGGTCAACAGGGTGGTGGCCAGATCGCCAATCACCCGCCCGATGTAGTAGGCCAGGCCGATGATCACGGCGGCGGCGATGAGATTGGGTACGGCGGCGAGCATCTCAGCCAGCATGGACGTGAGGGGCGCTGTGATGGCGGTGAACTGCAAGGCCTGCAAGGCGACGATCAGAGTCGGCAGCAGGATGAGGATGTAGACGACGGTGCCGATGAAAGCCGAGAGTTGGGGGAAGCCGAAGCGCGCGCCGAGACGGTCCGCGCCGAACCCTTGCAACACGCCGACGGTCAGGCGGCGCACGATACGGGCGATGAATACACCGATCACCAGGATCACGATGGCCGCGATGATCATCGGAATCCAGGACAGGATGCTGTTGACCATCGACGTCAGGGGATCCAGGAGGGCTTGCAGGCCAAGCGCGCCGAGGATGGCGGGCAGGAAGACCAGGAAGGTCAGCCAGTAGACGGCCTGAGCGACGCCGTTGCTCGCCCCATCACTGTGGAGACGCTCATCGACGCGGAACGCATTCAGCAGCTTGCGAATCAGCCAGCGCAGGATGCTGGCGACGATCCAGGCAACGAGCAGGACGAGCAGGGCAGCGACAACGCGGCCCAGCACGTCACCCAACCAGCCCGTCAGGGTGTTGGTTACGGCATCCGGATTCATGGAAGGCTCCTTCCGCGGTCAGATTGATGGATGAAATGAATAGTGGTCAGGCATGCGACCCGGCGGCAGCTGAGCGTCGCGCTGACGACTCGGCCGGGCAATACGACGTTATTATAGGACAGAGCGGAAGGGAGTCAATGCCACAGGTCACGGCCATGTGGGTAGGGGCGGTCCCCCTGTGGCCGCCTGGCCGGCGTCGTTGTAGCCGCCAAGGAGAGAAGTCACCAACCAAGGGGGCAGGCTTCGCGCCTGCCCCCTTGGTTGGTGGTCGGTGGTCATCCCGTTACGCCTCGTAGGGCTTGCCGTCGGCGGCGGGCGGCGTGGCGCGGCCCACCAGCCCGGCCAGCACGATGATAGTCAGCAAATAGGGGATCATGGCGAAGAACTGATAGGGGACCTGGGGGGCCTGGGTTTGTAGGATGGGCTGGATGGCCTCGGCGAAGGCGAACAGCAGCGCGGCCAGGAAGGCCCCGACCGGGTTCCACTTGCCAAAGATCATGGCCGCCAGGCCGATGAAGCCGCGGCCGGCGGTCATGTTGGGCGTGAACACGCCCACCTGTTCCAGCGTGTACCACGCGCCCGCCAACCCGGCAATCGCGCCGCCGATGAGGACGTCGGTGTAGCGCATACGGAAGACGTTGATGCCCAGGGTATCGGCGGCGCGCGGGTTCTCACCCACGGACCGGGTGCGCAGGCCCCAGGGTGTGTAGAACAGGATGTAATGGGTCAGGGCCACGAGAATCAACATCGAGAGAGCAATCGGCTGGAGGGTGAAGAGGAGCGGGCCGATGATGGGGATGTGGGACAACGCGCTGAAGACCGGCCCGATGAGGGGCCAGTCGGTGATGGGCGACAGGACGCCAGGCGCAACGGGGGCGTCGGTGGCGAGGTAGCGACGGTAGATGTAGCCGGTCGCGCCGACGGCCAGGATGTTGATGACCGTGCCAGCGATGATCTGGTCGGTCTTGAAGCGAACCGCCAGCACCCCCAACAGCAGGGCCAGCAGCAAGCCGGTAGCGAGGGCCGCTACGAGACCGACGAACAGCGACACGCTTTTGGAACCGAGAGCCTGGTTAGCGTAGATCGTACCCAGGAACCCTGTGCAGGCCGCCGAGAGCATGATGCCCTCAATGCCAATGTTGACCACCCCCGACCGCTCCGACCAGATACCGCACAGGGCCGCCAGGGTGATGGGCGTCGCCAGACGGACCGTCGCCTGGAAGGTGGCGATGGACAGGGCAGCGGTGATGATGCTGAGGATGACGTCGGATGACATGAGCGCTCCAGGAATGGGCGGTGACTCAACCCCAGCCTTGCGTCAGCGGCGTCTCTTCGATCGCCGTCTCAGGCTTGCGGATGCGGTACAGCGCGCGGATGATCTCCGGCGCCGCGACGAACAACAGGATGAGGGCCTGAATAATGGAGATGATCTGCTTCGAGACGCCAGAGCGCAGCTCCATCAGGTCCGCGCCGTTACGGAGCGCGCCAAACAGGAAGGCGGATGGGATGACGCCGATGGGGTCGGAATGGGCCAGCAGGGCGACGGCGATACTGTCGAAGCCGTAGCCAGCCGAGAAGAAGGCGGGCAGGTTGTGTTGCAGACCCAGGACCTCGACCGCGCCCGATACGCCCGCCAGGCCGCCGGCGATCGCCATGGTCAGCACGAAGATGCGCGCCACGCTGATGCCCGCGTACTGGGCGGCGAAGCGGTTCGCGCCTACCGTCCGAATCTCGAAGCCGAGAGTCGTCTTGTTCAGCACCCACCAGATGAAGATGGCGGTGACGACGGCCAGGACAAAGCCCAGGTGGAGGCGGTCGGGAGCAGCGAAGAAGGTGGGGAGCCGCGCCGACTCCAGCACATCGGGGGTCTTTGGGGCGGTGCCGGTCTTCGAGCGGAACGGGCCAGTGACCAGCCAGTCGACGAGCAGGAAGGCGGTGTAATTGAGCATGATGGTCGTGATGACTTCGTGCGCCCCCGTGCGCGCCTTGAGGAAGCCGGGGATCGCGCCCCACATTGCCCCGCCCAGGAAGCCCATAGCCAGGGCGAAAATAAGGTGGATGACCGGCGGCATACCGACGGCAAAGCCGACCCAGGCGGCGGTAACCGCGCCCAGGAAGAACTGCCCCTCCGCGCCGATGTTGAACAGGCCGCCCTTGAAGGCGAAGGCAACGGCCAGGCCGCTGAAGATGTAGGGGGTGGTGGCGACCAGGGTCTCGGAGAAGCCGCGCTCCTTGAGGAACGCGCCCTCGATGAGGCCCTGGTAGGCCAGGAACACGGTCTGGAACGCCTGGCTGGGGTTGCCGAAGCCGCCACTGGTGAAGAAGATGATGACCGCGCCCACCGCCAGCGCGGTGATGACGGCCAGAACCGGCACCACCATACTGTTTAGGACGCGGCGTATCGTGTCGGGCCAGCCGGGCTTCTGGGCCTGGGTCTGCACCGTCGGCGCAGCGGTTGCCATAGGGCTTCTCCTCACGCGGGCGTCACTGCCCCCCCTCGAACTGTCAGACGGGTGGCCCTGGCCTGGAGGGCGGGGCTGAAATCGGACCAGTCGGTGGCCGTCGCCAGGGTCTGGTCATGGCGTAGCATGTGTTCGGCGACGTACGCCCGCCGGAGCGCGTCCAACTCGGACATGACATCGTCGAGCAAGAGTAGCGGAGCCTCACCCGTCGTCGCCTGCATGCCCTCGGCCTCGGCGAGCTTGAGGGCCAGGGCCGCCGTGCGCTTCTGCCCGCGCGAGCCGTAGGTATGCAGGTCTACGCCGTGACTCAGCAGCAGGAAGTCGTCCCGATGCGGCCCGACGAGGGTCGCGCCCGCCCGAACCTCGGCCGCCCCTCGCCCCGCCAGACGCGCCCGGAACGCTGCCCGCACCGTGTCCAGGGGTAGCTCGTCTTGTCTCAGGACTGCCCCCGCAACCTCCGCCGCCCCTGCCGTGCGCAGCGGCTCGCTCTGGCTGAACAGCGCGCTCGGTCGATAGTTGATGTGGATCGGGTCGCGGCCGCCGGTCAGGGCGCGATGAATAGGGTCGCCGCGCTCGCCGAGCAGTCGTAGCCAGGCGTGCCGCCGCGCCGTCAGCAGCGCCCCGTGCTCGATGAGCAGCTCATCCCACACGCCCATCTCGTCACGCCGGGCGATACCGTCTTGAATGCGCCGCAGTAGGCTGTTGCGCTGGGTGACGACTTTGCGATACTGGCCCAGGGCGTAGCAGTAGCGCGCGTCCATCTGGCACAGGGCGGCGTCCAGGTAGCGGCGGCGCACGCTCGGCCCCTCTTCCAGGAGGGCGATATCCTCCGGCGCAAAGAGGACCACGTTCACCTGGCCGAGCAGGTCCAGGGCGCGGCGGGTTACGCCGTCGATTTTGACACGCTTCTCGAGTCGCCCCGTCGGCTCACCCTGCGGCTGGACGGTGACGATTTCCAGCCGCACGCTGCCACTGCTGCGAATGACCTCGCCGGTGACGCGGCTGAAGGGCAGCGGCTCGTCGCGGGCCGCCCACGCCAACATCTCGCGGTCGCTGCTGCCGCGCGGCGAGCGGCTCGTTGCCAGGTAGTAGATCGCCTCCAGGAGGGCCGTCTTGCCCTGGGCGTTGTCGCCCACCAGGAGGGTCACGCCCGGCAGCAGGGTCAGGTCCAGGCCTCGATAAACGCGAAAATTGGTCAGGCCCAGATGGGTCAGGCGCACGGCCTCAGCCGCCGTTCAGCCAGCGATAGCGATCCCAGAAATAGGTGCTGTCCTCGTCGCCGTGGAGCAGGCGGCGCGTGCGCTCCCACTCCTCATGGCGGCGAATGTAGGCGTTGTCCTGATACGGCTCTGGCTCTTCCCAGTCGGCCAGCTTCTGCTGCTCGGCCTTGTGCTCGCGCTCCAGCTTGAGGGCCAGCTCGATGGCCACCGCAAACTCGTCGGCGTGGCCGTGCTCGCTCATCGCCCAGCGCAGCCCCTCGATGAGGTGCGGCCAGCGGGGCGGCTCCGTCGGCGTCCACAACCGCTCGACGACGTCGATGACCAGGCCGGGGCAGTGAGAGCCAGCCTGGGGCGCGTGGCGAGTCAGTTGGTGGCGCAGGTAGGCCGTATAGGCGTCAAACCAAACGTCGATGTCATCCATGTCCCGTACTCCCTGCGGCTATGATAAAGGCGCGCGGGATGGATGTCAAACGGCGGGTCGGTCCCAACGCATGACCGCGCCGCGCAGGCCCACCAGCCCGGCGGCGCGCATCAGCGCGGCCTTGACGCGCAGCGCGCCCTGGGTCTCACCCAGGCCGATCTCGCGGAAGCCGAACTTGCGGTAGTAGGGGACGCGCCTCTCGCGGCAGACGAGGAACAGCGGGCCAGGCTCGTCGGCCATCAGGGCGTGGATGAGAGCCGCGCCGACGCCCCGCTCGCGCCAGTCGGCGACGACGACCAGGCTGCCCAGCTCGCGCGCGCCGCGCAGGGGCTTGATCTGGCCGATGCCGACGACGCGGCCGCCGTCGCCCTCGGCGACGAGGAAGTTGGGCCAGTCGAGGGTCATGGGGTCGAGATGCTCACCGTGGACCAGGGCGCGGATGGTGGCCTGGTCGTCGGCGCGAGCGCGGCGGATGTGGTAGGGCGGCGTGGTCATGGCGCTCCAGGCGTCAGGGTGGACACGGGTAACGACGCTGTCCACCCTGACATTCTACGCCGAAGGCCCCGCCGGGGCCAGACCCTGGGGGTCGAGACCAGGGGCGGCCACGGCGCGTTCCTTCTCCCGCGCCACCAGCTCGCGGCGGAGGACCTTGCCGACCTGGCTCTTGGGCAGGCTGTCCACGAACTCGACATGGTGCGGGACCTTGTAGCCCGCCAGCCGCGCGTGGCAGTAGGCCACCAACTCGGCGGCGCTGAGGCTGATGCCAGGCTTCAGTACCACCCAGGCCTTGACGGCCTCGCCGGAGCGGGGGTCGGGGACGCCCGCCACACCCACCTCGGCCACCCCTGGATGCGAGGCGATGACCTCCTCCACCTCACGCGGCCAGACCTGGAAGCCCGATGGCTTGATGACGTCCTTCTTGCGATCGACGACGAACAGGAAGCCGTCCTGGTCGAGGTAGCCCAGGTCGCCCGTGCGCAGCCAGCCGTCGTGGAGGGTGGCCTCGGTCTCCTCCGGGTGCTGCCAGTACGCCGTCATGAGATTCGGGGCCTGGACGAGGATCTCGCCTGTCGCGCCGGGCGGGAGCGGGCGGGTGTCATCGTCGGCATCCACAATCTTGACAAGCATGTCCGGTAGCGGTAGGCCCGTCGAGCCGGGCTTGTTCAGCCCCTGAATCGGCGTGATGATGCTGGCCTGCATTGTCTCCGTAGCGCCGTAGCCTTCGATGATGTGGCCGCCGGTCAGGGCCTCGAAGCGGCGCTTGGTGTCCACCAGCAGCGGGGCCGCGCCGCAACAGCACAGCTTCACGGAGCGCAGGTTAGCCTGGCCGGATACGACGCGCGGATGAGTGAGCAGGGCGTTGAAGAGAGTCGGGACGCCGGGCAGGAAGGCGACGTGCTCCTTCTCGACCGTCGTCAGCACGTCGTCCAGGTCGCGGGGATCCGGCACGACGGCGATGGTGAGTCGCGCCACGAAGGCGGTGGCCCCGATGCCGACCAGCCCGAAGACGTGGAAGATGGGCATGTTGCACAGGATCACGTCGCCGGCCTGCACGACGCCGCTGAACCACGCATAGAGTTGGGCGCCGGTGATGGCCAGGGCGCGGTGGCTGCCGAGGGCAGCTTTAGGCGCGCCGGTCGTGCCGCCGGTGAACAGCAGCACCGCCGGGTCGGCCGGGCCGACGGGAACCGCCGGCCGAGGCATCCCCGCGTGGCGGCGCAGCAGGTCGGCCAGCCACAGGTCGCCCGGCGCGAGGTGGATGCGATGGCCCTCTTTCTTCTCCTTAGCCAGGGTGAAGGCCAGACGCAGGCGCCACGGCAGGTACTCCTTGATGTTGGTGGCGATAATGGTGCGGACGCCGGTGGCGGCTTGCAGGGCCTTGAGGCGAGGGTAGAAGCGCGTGAGGACGACGACCGCGCGCGGCGTCGTCTCGTGCAGGGCGATCTCCAACTCGCGGTCGGTGTATAGCGGGTTGATCGGGTTGACGATGGCGCCTGCCTTCCACGCGCCCAGGAGGGCGATGAAGGCCTGGGGGCAATTCGGCAGCAGCAAGGCCACCCGCTCGCCCTTGACCACGCCTTGCTCGATCAGCGCGGCCGCGAAGGCGTTGCTGAGGCGGTCGAGGAGGGCGTAGCTGATGCGGCGGCCCTTGAAGATGAGGGCGGTGTGCTGTGGGTCGTCGTGGGCGGTCTTGGCGACGATGTCCGCCAGAGTCGTATCGGGATACGGCGCGAGGGTCGGCGGCACCCACGGGTCGTAGTAGCTCAACCACGGTTTGGCGTCCATGGTACACCTCTTCACCGATTCAGGCTCATGCAGGTCTCGACCCCATGATGACAGGTCACGCTCGTCGGAACGCTGAGCGACCCACGCGCTACTCACGGCGCAATGGGAGGCGGCTCCATCGTCAGGGGGGGGATGGCGGGCCGCATCGCCCAGGCCGCCCACGCCACCGTGGCCGCCGTCAGACCATACATGACGGCCGATGGGAGGCTCCCCGCCGCGCTGCCCGCGCCGGCCGCCTCGGCCAGGGCCAGCAGCGCGAATACCAGCGCCGCCAGGAACCCGACCCTGCGGCCGTGGGGCTGGATGGCGACGCGCACCAGCGCCGTACCCAGGCCTAGCGCCAGGAGACTCAGAACAGGCGTCACGGAGAGAAGGATGAGAGCGGCCCGCTCGCCGGTCAGGAGGCCAGCCAGGCCATTGAGGGCTACCCCACACACGCCAATGATGACCCACGTCCCGCCCAGAGCGGCGAGAGCCGTTCGCGGTCGGCCGGGGCCTACCAGCGGCGACTGCGACGGCGGCATCCGCTCAACGCGGCCGAACAGGGCCACGAAGCCCAGCAGGACGGCCAGCAGCACGGCCAGCCACACTGGCCGCAGCAGCCACCAGCCCGCCGTGCCGACGTCGGGAATCGACAGGCCGAGCCAGAACACCACACTCAGAGACACGAGCAGGGCTGTCAGGTGCCAGAGGAAGATGGTCATGATGACCGAGTTCACCTGAACGACGGCCGCCCACACCCGCACCCGCTCTAGCAGGCGCGTAGCCGGGCCGCGTAGCAGCATCGCCAGGGCGAGTAACCAGACCGTCAGGGCGACGATGCACAGCGACGGCGGCGACATGTTCGAGAAGGTGGCGTTGGGCAGCCCGACCATGCTCATCGGATACGGCCCCATCGTCGTCAGCAGAATGAGCGCCGCCAGCGCCGCCACGGCCAGGCCGAGCAGCGCGCCTCGCCCCAGGCGTAGCAGGCGGCCATCGGCGTAGAAGTAGCCCAGCTGGTGCGCGAACAGCCACACCAGGGCGAAGTTCAGCGCGCCGATCATCGCCAGGTCGGTGTTCATCCGCGTCCAGTCGACCAGGGCGACCGCGCCCGCCAGGGCCAGGGGGACCGCCAGGCCGAAACGGCGATGCGCCGCCAGAGTCAGGGGCGCCAGGGCAATGACCAGAACGTACAGGCCGATGAACCACAGCGGCTGCACCGAGATGACCGCCGCCAGCCCCACGACTGGATGCGTCGGTGCGACCCACAGCAGGCTGGCCGCCACGGCAACCCACACGGCGAGGAACACGGCGACGGGGCGGAGCAACCGTTCGAGGCGGTGATACAGGAAGTCGGCGTAGCCGCCCCCGCGCCGCCGCGTCGACGCCAGGCTCAGGGCATTGCTGAAGCCGCCGACGACGAAGAACAGCGGCATGATCTGCAAAAGCCAGGTAATGGGCTGCAGCCAGGGCGCGACGGCCAGCAGATTGTCGGGGCTAGGTGGGTCGCCCCACCGAATGACCGTGATCAGCCAATGGCCGAAGATGACGACACAGATGCTGACCGCGCGCACCAGGTCGATGTAGCGGTCGCGGTTCTTGGGCGTGGCGGCGGAGAGCGTCTCGGCCGTCATCGAGGCTGTCAGTGTCATCCGGCCTCCTCAGGACGGCAGCCGACCGAAGGCTTCGGCCGGCCTGTCCACTCTGGCGTCTGGCCCGGTGGGATGCGCCCCACCCGGCCACGGAACTTGCTCGAAACGACCAAACACCCACACGAACCCGGCCAGGACGAGGCCCAGCAAGGCGAGCCACAGGGGCAGCAGCAGCCACCACAGCGGCGTCCCGGCCTCGATGAGAGGCACGCCCAGCAGGTGCAGCGTCACGATGGTCAGGGACCACGCGCTGGTGTGCCAGACGTAGATGGTCATGATGTACAGGTTGACCTTGACGACCGCCGCCCACACCCCCGGCTGGGCCGCGAGGCGGTCGATGGGCGCGCGCAGCAGCAGCGTCAGGGCAATGAGCCAGATGCTGAGCGTGGCGAAAGCCGCCGACGCCGGGTCGGCATTAGGCACGCGCCCGTCGGGCACGGCCAGCATGGACGGCGAATACGGGCCGACGGTCGTCAGGGCGGCGAGCATCGCCAGCGCGCCGAGGGCCACGGCCAGCAAGAGCGGCCACCTGAGGCGTTGCAAACGCCCATCGGCGTAGAAATAGCCCACCTGGTAGGCGAGCAGGAAGACGACGAAGTTGTTAACCATGCCCAACCCTGTCATGCCGAAGCCCAGCCGCGCCGCGTCGAGCAGGATCACGGTCACCACCAGCGCGGCTGGGACAGCCCAGCCAAATCGCTTGTGCAGCGCCAGCGTCCACGGCGTCAGCGCCACGAACAGGATGTAGACCGGAATGAACCACAGCGGGCGGAACGCGCCCAGCATGATGTTCTCCGCCACAACCGAATCGGGCCACCCCGAGCGCATCAGGTAGGCCAGCGGCAGCCAGACGGCGAGGAAGACGGCCACGGGGCGCAGCAGCCGCTCCAGGCGGTGACGCAGGAACGCGGCGTAGGGCAGGCCGCGCCGATGCGCCGACCGCAGGCTGAGGGCATTCGCGAAGCCGCCGACGAAGAAGAACAGTGGAATCACATGCAGAACCCATGTGACGTATTGCATAGGCTGGATACTCACCAGCAGGCTGTGCGTCCAGGCGGGGTCGTCCCAGTCGATGATGTCCATCAGCCAGTGGCCCACGACGACCGCCAGGATGCTGAAGGCGCGCACGAAGTCTATGAAGCGGTCGCGCGGGCGGCTCGGTGCGCCCGGCGTCGACGGCGCGGTTGCCGTCTGGGTGAGCAGGGCTGTCATGGGGCCACCGCCGTCGCGGCTTTGGCGGCGCGAACGATGGACGGCGGCTGCTCGAATCGCCCGAAGACCCGCACAAAGCCCAGCAGCACGAGGCTCAGGGTGGCGAGCCACAGCGGGCGGGTTAGCCAGAAGCCCACACTGCCGACCGCCGGGGTCCAGACACTCAGCGAGTGCAGGATGAGGGCCGTCACCGACCACGCGCTGGTGTGCCACAAGTAGAGGGTCATGATGTACAGGTTGACCAGGACGACGGCCGTCCACACCCGGGGCCGCGCCGCCAGCGCCTCAGCCGGCTTGCGCACAAGCATCGCGAGCGCCACCAACCAGACGGTGAGCACGGCGATGCACAGCGTCGGCGGAAACATGTTGGACACCGCCTGTTCCGCGCCAGTGCCCACCATGCTCCGCGGATACGGCCCCCACGTGGTCAAGGCGGTCAGGGCAGCGAGCGCGGCCAGGGCAATGCCCACCAATCGCCACGTTCCTATCGCCTGGAGCCGCCCATCAACGTAGAAGTAGCCCAACTGGAAGGCGAGAAGCCACACGGCAAGGAGGTTGATGAAGCCCACGAAAGCCATGCCTAAGCCGAACCGCGCTACGTCTACGACGACGGCCACCCCGAACAAGGCCAGTGGGACGAGCCAGCCAAAGCGGCGGTGGGCTGCCAGCGTCACGGGCGTGAGAGCGATGGCTAATATATAGATGGCGAGAAACCACAGCGGCTGCCAGGCGAGGAGCGTGATCGTCGCCGCCGCTTCCGAGTCGGGCCAGAAGAAGCGCAGCGTCACGGTCAGCAGCCCCCAGACACTAAGGAAGACCGCCAGCGGCCGCAACAGCCGCTCCAGGCGATGTTGCAGGAAATCCGTGTAGCCGCCGCCGCGCCGCCGCGTCGACGCCAGGCTCAGGGCGTTGGAGAAGCCGCCGACAAAGAAGAACAGCGGCATGATCTGAATCAGCCAGGTGAGCGACTGAAGAGGCAGGCTGGTAGGAAGGAGGTTGCTGATCCAGCCCGGACTATCCCAATCGAGGGCATCGTCCAGCCAGTGGCCGAAGATGACGACGGTGATGCTGATGGCGCGAATGAGGTCGACGTAGCGGTCACGAGTGGGCGGCGTCGCCGCGGATACGGCGAGCGCCTCGTCTGGGGCGGGAGACCGGGTAATGTCCGACGTCATGATTGGCCTCCTTCGCCGGTCGTCTGACCGGGCGGCGGGGAGTGGGCATTGTGCCTCTACACCCATGAAACCATGCAGCCCCCGCCAGAACCAGGCCAGCGGCCGCCAAAAACCGCCAGCTTCGCCCATAGGCCTGGAGATACAACAGGGCAGCCCGCCGACGGTGCGCTGACACCGGACGCGCTGCTCCTCAGGTAGGCATGATTGCGTCTCCTACAGGTATGGCATGGCACGTTCCCGAAACGCTGAAAGACAAACACCCCAAGGCCGACAGGCGCTGGGATGTCGCTAAAGAACGATGTAGAGCGACAGGACATACCTGTCTACCTACCCCCCATTATATCCCTATTGTCAGCGAAGTGCGTGGAGGTTTGGCAACACTCGCGTCTAGGCCGGGCGGTAGCCGCCGTAGACAGCGTGACCGGCGCACAGCCAGAAGGCGTCGACACCGACGTAGCCCGCCGCGCGCAGCCAGTCCAGGTGGTCGGGCAGCGGGTCGGGCATGTCCATCGTCGGGTCAGGGTAGTCGTACAGGTTCCACTTGGTGGCCCTAAACTCGTCGGCCAGGGCGTCGCCGCCGGTCATCGCTCGCGACTGGCGCAGCACCTCGTCGTCCCAGGCGCGCGCCATGTAGCGCCGCGCCGTCTCGCTGGTCGGGGCGACCAGGTCGCAGATCAGCAGCCCGCCGCCGGGTTCCAGGCGTTCGAGCAGGCGGCGGTAGAGGCGTTGCTTGTCCGCCGCGTCCAGGTGATGAATCACCAGGCTGCTGAGGATGGCGCGGGCAGGGGGTAGCTCGGCCAGCCAGGCATCGTCCTCGAGTCGGAAGGGGCGCAACTCGACGCGCGCGACGAACGGGGCGAGGCGGACGGCCGTCTCAGCCAGCATACGCGGCGAGCCGTCCAGGCCGACGACGCGGGCGTGGGGGAAACGGCGCAGCACGGCCTCGCTCAGCCAGCCGGCGCCGACGCCCAGCTCGGCGGCGGTGAAGGCATCGTCAGTCGCGGCGGGGATGAGATCGACCAGGCTGCGGGCAATTTCGGCGCGGCGCGGCGTGAACACCTGACCGCGCAGGATGAACGCCTCGGAGTCGGCCTCGCTCCAGGCCGGGCTGTCGGTCATTCGCACCTCAAGGCAATAGCGTAGGGGCGGTTCCCCCGTGGCCGCCCTCTTGGTCCCCCCGTGGCCGCCCAAGAGACGCGGCCGCGGACAAACGCGGATGAACGCGGATAGAAGAAGGCCTCTTCGCGTCCGCGTTCATCCGCGCCCCATCCCTCACGACGGCGCGTGGGCAAGGGCGACAGCGACCTGGGCAGCGACGCGGGCATTGTGCTCGAGCAGCGCCAGGTTGGCCGCCTGACTCGCGCCCTCGGTAATGGCGGCCACCCGCTCCAGCAGGAAGGGGGTGACGGCCTTGCCACGGATACCCCGCGCGTCGGCCTCGTCCAGGGCGACGGCCACGGCCTTCTCGGCGACGGCGGGCGGTGTGGCGTACTCCGCCGGGATGGGCACGGCCAGCAGCGCGCCACCCAGCCCCAACGCCCGCTGGGCGCGCCAGATGATGGCGACCTCGGCCGCATTCGCCACCCGCTGGTCGATGGGTAGCCCGCTGTCGCGGCTGTAGAAAGCCGGGAACGTATCGGTCTGCCAGCCGAGGACGGGCACGCCGTGGGTCTCCAGCCATTCCAGGGTCAGGGGCAGGTCCAGGATAGCCTTCGCACCAGAGCAGGCGACAAGCACCGGTGTCTGGGCCAGCTCCGGCAGGTCGGCCGATACGTCCCACGGGTGGCGGCGATGCACGCCGCCGATGCCGCCCGTGGCGAAGACCTGGATGCCAGCGCGATGGGCAACCCACATGGTGGCGGCGACGGTCGTGCCGCCGTGCTCGCCCCGGGCGACGGCGATGGGCAGGTCGCGGCGGCTCACCTTGCGAGCCTGGCCGCCTACCTGGGCCAGCATCTCAAGCTCAGTGTCGGTCACCCCAACCCGCAACTGCCCATCGAGGACGGCAATGGTAGCCGGGGTCGCGCCGCTGTCGCGGATGGCGGCCTCCATGGTCCGCGCCACTTCGAGGTTCTTGGGCCACGGCAGGCCGTGGGTGATGACGGTGGATTCCAGGGCGACAACCGGCTGGGAGAGAGCCAGCGTCGCCGCGACATGGGGGGCGATGGTCAGCGGATTCGAAGGCAGGCTCATACGGTAGCTCCCGTGAAACGATCCCGGCATCCATGATAGAAATCTGGCTGTGCCTCATTGCCCTGGGCACACTGTCATTGTACCACGGTCAGCCATCGTCGGCTACATGTGCGGCTGCCGTAACATATCCGCGCCCTCAGCGTCCATTCATGTGGTACGGAATGACGACCGACCACCGACCACTGGCTATGTGACTTCTAGCTTCTAGCGACTGGCTACTTCGCCCCGGAGGCCTCCTTGCACCGTGCCCGCTGGCTCATCCTCGCCGCCCTCCTCAGCCTGGCGCTGCTTATCTCCGCATCCCACGCGGCGGCGCAGGGTGGGACGCCGACAACGTGGCGCATCTATACTCACACCGACGACGTATACGCCCTGGCAGTCGCCCCCGATGGCGTGACGATCTGGGCCGCAACGGGCGGCGGTGTCGTGCGCTGGGACACGGCGAGCGGAGCGCGGCGGGTCTTCACCATCGACGACGGCCTGCCCGATAACCAAACCCGCGATGTGCTCATCGACCCGGCCACGGGCTACGTGTGGGTGGGAACCTACGGCGGCCTGGCGCGCTGGAACGGCACAAGCTGGCGGGTGTGGACGACGGCCGACGGTCTATGGACGGAGCGCGTCGAAGGGCTGGGGGTGGACGGGGCGGGCCACATCTGGGCGGCGGCCAGCGCCCCCGCCAGCATCTGGGATGGTGTGACCATGCGCAAATACCCTGATATCTGCGATGCCCTGACGGCCAACTTCACCGCCGCGCGACAGGCGACCCAACCTAACCGCCTGTGGGCAGTGGAGGCGGGGCAGTGGGTGTGGACAACGGTGGGCGCGGGGGATGGGGTGCGGCGACACGACGGAACGACCTGCCAGGACTTCAACACCGACACGCTGCCCGGCTTACCGTCCAATGTCGTCGTCGCCGTGGTCACGACGCCCGACGGGGCGGTGTGGTTCGGGACCCAACAGGGCATCGCCCGCCGCGACGCCAGCGGTCAGATGACGCTCATCGGCCAGGACACGCTGCCCGACAGCCCCGTCGAGACGATGACCGTCGATGGTCAGGGGCGGGTATGGGCGGCCTTCGGCTGCGAGAGCGGCTGCGTGGGGGGCGTGGCGCGCATCGATGCGCGGGGCACAGCCAACCCGGCCGACGACCAGATTCAGGTGTTTCCGATGGGGGCGGGCGGCCTGCCGGGCCGCGTCCCGCGCGCCGTGGCCGCCGCGACGGGCGGTGGGGCGTGGGTCGGCACGGATGCGGGGCCAGTGCCCATTCGCGGGGACGGCAGTATCGGCGGGGCGTTGCGCGCGCCCGGCCTGCCCTCCAACCAGGTTAACGCGCTGCTGATGGAAGGTTCCGACCCGCTCGTTCGGCTGTGGGTAGGCACGGATAGCGGACTGGCGCTGCTGGAGCGCGACCGAGACAGCGGCGCGGAGACGTGGACAGTCTACGACCAGGCGAGCGCGGGACTGCCGTCCAACCGTGTCCACGCCATCGTGCGCCTCGGTCTTGATCTGTGGGTGGCGACGGGCGAGAACGGCGATAGCGGGCCGCTGGGCGGGGTCAGCCGCCTGACCGACAGCGGGGCGTGGCTGCACTACACGAGCGTGGGGCGCGACACCTTCGGCAACGTCCAGGCGCTGGCGAAGGACAACCAGGGCCGCCTGTGGGCGGGCAACACGGGTGGCGTGGGCATCGCACCCAGGCTGTTCATGCTGAGCACGGGCGGCGACTGGCGCACCTGGATTGGCGGCTCCGGCGGCTTTGGCGCGATTCGCGACCTGGCGGCGGCCCCCTCGACCCAGACGCCCGGCTCGGCGTCCGGCTGTCCATCGGGGCGGGCGTGCCTGTGGCTGGCGACGGATACGGGGCTGTACCTGATGGATCACGGCGACTCGCCACAGCCGGGGACGCCCTTCGTCCGCTTCACGAGCCAGGGCACGGGCCAGCCCGCGCTGAACAGCCCCACGTCGGTGGCGGTGGACGGCCAGGGCAAGGTGTGGGTGGGATCGTGGCTGGGGGCAGCGGTGCGCTCGACGACGGGCACGACCTGGCAGGCCTATACCGTCGGCTCACCCGCCAATGGGCTGCCCAGCAATCTGATCTACCATGTGGCCTTCAACCCGCCCGCCTGGCCCGACAACGGCGGCGTGTGGCTGCTGACGGCGGGCGGTGCGGTGCGCTTTACCGTGTTCGGAACTCCGACCCAGGCCCTGGCCCGCCCCAACAGCCCCGCCGAGGCGGTGGGGGTGACGAGCCTCGCGCGGCGCGGCTCATGCGAGTATTGGCTCGGCTCGGCGGCGGGATTGTCGGCCGTCGCCCAATCGCCGTGCTCCTTCCCGGCCACGCCGACGCCCACCGCCAGCCCCACAGCGAGCGGGACAGCCACGCGGACCATGACGCCGACCATCACACCCACGGCGACACCGACGGCCACGCGCACGGCAACGGGGACGGCGAC
>WBZS01001712.1_pt1 | contig 16197 bp, 14 predicted proteins | sample 5204201 | NCBI WGS metagenome assembly WBZS01 (sample SAMN12344357, study PRJNA552823) | activated sludge metagenome | biome: Activated sludge suspended growth; feature: Nitrification reactor; material: Wastewater; isolation source: activated sludge from nitrification reactor of wastewater...
CGTCGGGCTCGGTGACCAGCCGGCCGTCCATGCGTCGGTGTGGTCGGCCGTCGCCGCAGCCGACTCGCCGATCGCCGTTGCGAGCTTCGATGTCGGTCGTCGCCCGCCGGTGCGCATCGCTCGTGAGGTGTGGGGGCTCGTGCCGACCGAGGGCGATACCGGTGCGCGTGAACTCATCGCGTCGCGTCCCGACCTGGTCCTCGACGTCCAAGTCGACGGTGATCCCCGCGACATCGATACGCCCGCCGACCTCTGCTCCGACGCCGATCGCCAGTACGTCGAGGAACGCCTCGGACGCCGCCCGCGTGCCCCGTTCGCCGTGGCTGCCCGTACCGGCGACGGTCGCCCCACGGTCATCGCCAACCCGCCGCTGCTCGACGACGGGACCCCTATGCCGACCCGCTTCTGGCTCATCGATCCCGATCTCAGCCGCGCCATCGGCACGCTCGAGAACGCCGGTGGCGTCGACGGGGTCGAGGCCGAACTCGGCCTCGACGCGCTGGCGGTCGTGCACGAGCGCGCGTCGATCGAGCGCGACTCGCTCCTCTCGACCGACCACGTCGGCCCGCGTCCGTCCGGCGGGGTCGGGGGGACCCGCGTCGGCGTGAAGTGCCTGCACACCCACTACGCCGCGTTCCTCGCCGGCACCGACGACCCCGTCGGGGCCTGGGTACAGGCGCGGCTCGACGAATCATCCCACCACGGGGAGGTCATGTGACCCGCTACGCCGCCGTCGACATCGGCACCAATTCCGTCCGCCTCCTCATCAGCGACGGCACGACCGCCGACGAGCGGCTCATGCGGATCACCCGTCTCGGGCGAGGCGTCGACCGGACCGGTCGCCTCGATCCCGCCGGCATCGAGGCGACCATCGCTGCGCTCCGTGAGTACCGGGAGGTGATGGACCGGTACGAGCTCGCCGGCGTGCGGGCCACTGCGACGTCGGCGGCGCGCGACGCGTCGAACCGAGCCGACTTCTTCGGTCCGGCGACCGAGGTGCTCGGGGTGGAGCCGGAACTCCTGAGTGGCGAGGACGAGGCTCGGCTGAGCTTCCTCGGGGCGACGGCCGATCTCGATCCGCTCGACGGTCCGTTCCTCGTGGTCGACATCGGCGGTGGCTCCACCGAGTTCGCCTACGGACGCGCCAACGCCGATCGCGTCATCGAGTTCCAGGCGGGAACGTCCATCGACGTCGGGTGCGTCCGGATGACGGAGCGCTACCTCCACTCCGACCCGCCGGGCGCCGACGAACTCTCGTCGTGCCTCTCGGTGCTGCAGTTGCACTGGGACGACGTTCGCGTCGACGTGCCGCAGGCGTTCGAAGCAGCTCGGCTGGTCGGTCTCGCGGGCACGGTCGTCAACGTCGCTGCGGTCGAATTGGGGCTCGCTGCCTACGACCGCAACGCCACGCACCACTTCGTGCTGACCAAGGAGGCGGTCGAGGACGTCTTCCGCACCTTGGCCACCGAGTCGCTCGAAGACCGTAAGCACAACCCCGGCCTCGAGGAGGCTCGCGCCGATGTGATCGTGGGTGGTCTCTGCATCCTCGTGTCGATCATGCGCACGTTCGGCTTTGCCGAGTGCCTCGTGTCCGAGAGCGACATCCTCGACGGTCTGATCGCCAGCCAGGCAAGTCCCCCAGGTGGTGGCCTTCCCCGGGTCACCGGGCCGGAGACCCCGGTAGGCTGAACACATATGTGGTCCCGGCGCTCACAGGTGAAGGCGGAGGTCCCCGGGGTTGCACCGGCGAACGTGGCCGGAGCGACGCTCATCGGCCGTCGGCTGGTGCTCCGGCCGTTGGTCGCCGCCGACTTCGACCAGTGGCGTGAGGTCCGCCTCCGCTGTGAGGACTGGCTCACCAAGTGGGAGCCGGCCCGCATCGAGGGGGCGCCCGACACGGTGGGTGACCGGCAGGCCTTCGCCGCCCGGTGCGGTGCTCGGACCCGCGAGATCCAGATGGGTTCGGGGTACGGGTTCGGCATGTTCGTCGACGGGTTCTTCGCCGGCGAGATCAACATCAACTCGGTGCACCGGGGCCCGTTCCAGAGCGCGTACGTCGGGTACTGGATCGACGAGCGGCACGCCGGACACAACTACACGCCCGAGGCCGTGGCGCTCGTGCTCCGGTTCGCGTTCGAGCAGATGATGTTGCACCGCATCCAGATCTCGATCATCCCTCGCAACCAGGCCAGTCGCCGCGTCGCCGAGAAGCTGGAGCTCCGCAACGAGGGTGTGGCCGAGCGGTACCTCGAGATCAACGGGGTGTGGGAAGACCACGTCCGTTACGCGATCACCTCCGAGGAGTGGGCGGTTCGCCGCGACGAGATCCTGGCCGGCTGGGCCTACTGAGCTGTCCCGGACACAGCGAGTGCTGGGAGACTGACTCCCATGTCGTTCATCTCCGTCGAACACCACGATCGTGTCGCCGTCGTCACCCTCGACGACCCCAAGCGCCGCAACGCCCTCAACCTCGAGCTCTGCGCCGAGCTCGTCGAGGCCGTCGAGCAGCTCGAGGCCGATGACAGCACCGGAGCGATCGTCGTCACCGGCAATCCGCCCGCCTTCTGCGCCGGCGCCGACCTGAGCCAACTGGGAGCGTCACAGCGCGAGGGTCTCAAGCAGATCTACTCCGGCTTCCTCCGCGTGGCGTCGTCGTCGCTCCCGACCATCGCCGCGGTCAACGGAGCCGCCGTCGGCGCGGGTATGAACCTCGCGCTCGCCTGCGACGTGCGACTCGCCGGTCGTTCCGCCCGGTTCGACACCCGTTTCGTGGATCTGGGCCTGCACCCCGGCGGTGGCCACACCTGGATGATGCGGCGCATCGTCGGTCCGCAGGCGACGGCGGCGATGGTGCTGTTCGGTCAGGTCCTCGACGGAGCGGAGGCGGAGCGCATCGGGCTGGTGTGGAAGTGCGTCGACGACGACACCCTGCTCGCCGAGTCGATCGCGATGGCGGCGCGCGCTGCTTCGGGGCCGCCCGAGCTGGTGCCGGTCATCAAGCAGACGATCGCCGACATGGCGAACGTGGCCGAGCACGGCGATGCGGTCGAGCGTGAACTCGACCCGCAGGTCGAGTCGCTCAACCGCCCGGCGTTCGCCGAGCGGCTCGCCGCGATCCAGGCCCGCATCACGAGGAAGTGATCGCTCGCCCGACCTACCTGGTGTGAACGCCTGAGCTGCGGCGACCGGCCGCTACCCTGACCCGGTGCCATCCACGGACCACCGGTCGCTCTGCATCGCCGAGGCCTACCCTTGGCCGGCCGTCGACGGCTACAAGTTGCGCCTCGCCAACATGATCGAGGGGCTGTTGCTCCGGGGACCGGTCGACTTCCTGTGCCTCGACGGCTCGGGCCGCCACCGCGATCCGGCTCCGGACGGCGTGACGGTGATCGATGCACCGGAGGCGCCGGAGTTCCCGGCCACGGTCTGGATGCCCCGGTGGCTTCGCAGTCCCGATCCTCGGCGTCTCGTCCGGCGCGACTTCTCGGAGGCGCGGCGCGTCATCTCGACGCTCGACCAGTCCCGCTACGACGTGACGTTCTTCTCCCACGTCGACTCGTGGCACCAGACCCACGACCTGATCCGGACGCCGGCGTTCCTCGACTTCGACAACCTCGAGAACCTGCTCACCGCAGGTATCCGGCGGATGGGTCCCGTCATCGGTCCCGGTGCCGGCGCAGCGGTGAGAGCGGCGGCGACGGCTCGATGGCTGGTTGCCAGCTCGTTCAACCTGGTCGACGAGCGACGCTGGGACCGGGTGCAGCGTCGGGCCGCCGCGACGGTCGGCAACGTCATGGTGTGCAGCGAGGTCGACATCGCCCGATCCGGATGCACCAACGCCGTGGAGGTGCCCAACGGGTACCAGCGGGTGTGGGACCCGGTCGACCATGTCACACCGAACGATCCCGACCACCCCGTCTTCCTGTTCATCGGCCTCATGGGGTACGAGCCGAATGTCGACGCGGTGCGATGGTTCGCGTCCGACGTGTTCCCGGCGATTCGTCGTGAGCTGCCCCACGCCGAGTTCCGCATCGTCGGCCGCCACACCGAGTCGGTCGAGTCGCTCGGCGAACTGCCGGGCGTGACCGTCGCCGGCTCCGTCGAGTCGTTGCAGCCCGAGCTCGAACGTGCCGACGTCTCGGTCGTGCCGCTGCGTTCGGGAGCCGGGACGCGCCTCAAGGTGGTCGAGGCGATGGCGAACCGGCTCCCGGTCGTGTCGACGGCGATCGGCTGCGAAGGCATCGACGTGAGCGACGGTGTGCACCTCCTCGTCGCCGAGGACGCCGCTGCGTTCGCCCGAAGCTGCATCCGGGCGGTGAGCGACGCATCGTTGCGCGCCGACCTGATCGCAGCGGCCGAGGCCCGGTACCTCGAGACCTACCAGTGGTCGACGATCCGGGAGCGGGTCGCGGCGCTGGCCGATCAGGTGTCGGAACGCCTCCGGTCGTAGGCCGGCGCCTCACGCACGACCGAGGGGGAGTGCCGGAAGAACTGCTCGACGTCGCGCTCGTAGGAGTAGCTCGGGGTGTTGTTGCCGATCGTCTTGCGCAACCGCACGGCCTCGATGAACGCCTTCACCGATTGCGCCGACGTGTAGTCGTACTCGAATCCCGCGTCCTTCAACTTGCGGTTGTCGACACCACGCCCGAAGCGCAGCAGGTTGAGATACTCCTCGGGCAGGTCGACGATGCCGAGGCGCTTCACCGGCCAGAGCAGCGCGTCGGAGATGTACGGCGGAAGGGGGAACGTGGACTTGCCGCACAGCGACGCCACCTCGGTCCACGGGAGGAGGCCGTCGCCGGCGACGTTGTAGACGCCCGAGAGGTTGTGGTCGAGGACGAACAGGATCGACCGCACGACGTCGTCCTCGTGCACGAACTGGAACCGAGGGTCGAACCCGAACATCGATGGCACGAGCGGGAGTTCGAGTGCCCGCGTCAGGGGCGTGATGATCTCGCTGCCGATCACGTTGGAGAAGCGCAGGAGCGACACGACGACGTGGGGGTTGTCCTCGGCGAAGTCCCGCACATACCCCTCCACCTGGTCGAGGCTGCGCTCGACGGGGCGGCGCAACGCCCGGCTCGGCGGGGTGTCCTCGGTGAACCAGGTCGGGTCCTCGGGGCCGCAGCCGTACACCGCGGTCGCCGACTTCACGATCACGTTGAGCACCGTCGAGTCGGGAGCGGACGCCGCCGCGAAGAGGTTCATCGTGCCGATGACGTTGACCTCGTGCATGGCCCGCTTCGACATCTGCGTCGGGTCGACGACGAGAAACGTGTGGATGATCGTGTCGACACGGGTGGCCCGAACGATCTTGGCGAGGATCGAGTAGTTGGCGTCGACCCGCACGTACTCGGTGCGCTCGAGCTCCACGGTGGGCTCGGTCGTGTCGAGGCCGATGATGACGTCGACGGTCGGGTCGGCCTCGAGCGCCTGGGCGATCCGTCCGCCCCAGAACGTACCGAGGCCGGTGACCAGGACGCGTCGGCCCGTCTGGTGAGGTCGTCGGGGGAGCTGGGGCGCCGGCATCAGCCGAACCAGATCGAGCGGCGCTCACGGAGCATGTCGTACAACTCCGTCTGGATGTGATCTCGGATCTTCTCGGACTCGTCCATGATGCGGCTCTTGGAATAGCGCTCCTGGTCGGGCTCGACGTTGAAGTACACCGGGTCGAGGACCCGCAGCTTGAACTTGGCCGGGAAGTAGCCGACGAGTCCGAGCGGCCCGAGGGCCATCATGTTGGCGGTCACGGGCATGTACGGAAGACCAGCCGCCTTGGCGACCGACGGGAGCTTGGCGATGATCGGCATCGACTCCTCGGCTCCGACGACCGCGATGGGGATGACCGGCACGCCGGCGCGCATCGCGATCTCGACGAAGCCGCCGCGACCGAAACGAGCCAACTGGTAGCGCTCGCTGACGTGCTTCGACGGTCCCTTGGTGCCCTCGGGGAAGACGAGCACGAGCTGCTTCTGCTCTCGCAGCAGGCGGTACGCATTGTCGGGGTGGGCTGGGAGCCCACCGAGTCGCGACCACATCGTGCCCAGCACCGGGACCTTGCGGAAGAAGTAGTCGGCGAGGCCGTACACCGGCCGGTCGAGCTCCTTCTCGATACCGTGCATGATCACGGGGGCGTCGGACGGGATCGCTCCCGCGTGGTTGGCGACCAGGAGGGCGCCGCCGTTGGCGGGGATCTTCTCGAGACCCTCCCATTCGACCCGGAACCACTTGCTGTAGAGCGGGTCGTACACCTGGCGGGCCAAGGAGCGCATTCGTTCGGAGCGGCCCCACTCGTCGACATCGCCGTGGCGAATGGTGGCGTCGTCGTCGAGGCGAGGGCGGGCCGGGGTGGGCTTCGCCGTCGGCACGTGCACCAGATCGAGGGAACCGGTTGCCGCCTTGGCGGCCCGGGCGTTGACCGCGGTGATCGACGAGACCTTCGGGGTGGCCCGGCGACGAGTGGCCGTGGGCCGCGGTGTCGCGGCCTTCCCCGTGGTCGCCGTCTGACGAGGGGATCGGGATGCCGCCATCAGGCCGGGAGTCTACCGGGCGATGGGTATCGTTGGGCTGTGACTCTCGGGGTGGTGGTGCAGGACCGAGGCATGCGGGCCGCCACCGTCGCTCTCCGCAACCGGGAGTTCCGCATCTTCTGGATCGCGGCGCTGATCTCGAACACCGGTGGGTGGATGCAGAGCGCCGCCATCCCGTACGTGGTGTTCGAACTGACGCAGCGAAACGGCGGCGTCGGCGTAGCCGGCTTCTGGGCCTATATCCCGATGATGGTGATGGGTGTGGTCGGCGGCACCCTCGCGGACCGGTTCGACCGCAAGAAGATGCTGGTCCTGACCCAGCTCGGCCAGGCGGCGTTCGCCGTCGGGCTGTGGCTCGTCGTCTCCCGCGGGTGGGCGACGCCGGGCCGTCTGTCGATGCTCGCATTCGGCTCGGGGCTGGCCAGTGGGCTCAACATCCCGGTGTGGCAGTCGTTCATCGCGCAGCTCGTTCCCCGCGAGCTCATGCGGAACGCGGTGACCCTCAACTCCACCCAGTTCAACGCTGCCCGGGCGTTGGGAACGTTCCTCGCCGGCATCATCTTCGCCGTGAGCGGCGCCGAGCTCGCCTTCGCTCTCAACGCCGTGTCGTTCGGCGCGGTGCTCATCGCGCTGTCGATGATCCGCACGTACCGCAAGCCTCAGGTCGCGGCCGAGCCCCGACCGAGGGCGCTGCCCGATCTCGTCGCCGGGTTCCGGTACGTCGTCGCGACGCCGGGCATCGTCAGCTGTGCTCTGGCCATCACCGCAGTGGCGGGCATCGCCAGTCCGCTGTTCTCGTTCCTGCCGGCGAGCTACGGCCAGGAGGTGTTCGCGGTCACCGAGTGGCGGCTCGGCCTGCTGCAGGGCGCCGGCGGTCTGGGCGCGATCGTGTTGGCCCCGGTGATCCTCACGATGGGTGCCCGCCTGAGCCGAAAGCGACTGCTGGTCGTGGCCATGACGTCCTACGGGGCGGCGACGGCGCTCGTGGGCGTGGCGCCGGTGTGGTGGGTGGCGGTGATCGGTCTCGCGCTCTACGGCGGTGCGTACCTCGCGATCGCCTCGGCGCTGAACACGACCGTGCAGCTGCTCGCCCGTGAGGACATGCGTGGCAAGGTCATCGCCATCTACCTCGGCTGTCTCACCGGGGCGCTGCCCGTCGGACTCGTGGTGTGGGGTTGGGCGGCCGATGCGTGGGGGATTCAACCGGTGACTGTCGTGGCCGGCCTCTCGTTGGTCGCGATGACCTTCTGGTTCGCCGCCGCCGGCCGCTTCGACGCGATGGCCGCCGCCGACTGAGCCTGTTTCGTCCCGCGAAAGCGTGCAGGCTGCACGCTTTCGCGGGACAAAACAGGCAGGGCGAGGCGGCGGCGGGGTCAGAGGTCGTCGTCGGCAGTGGGGTCGCCGATGGCGTCGCTCTGCTCGTCGAGGAAGTTGCGACCGACCGAGCAGCCGGGGAGTGCGGGGCACCACCGGCAGGCGCCGGACGCGACGAGCCGGGGCTCGCGTTCGCCCGTCTCGAGTGAGACCATGCGCTTGGCCGCGGCGACGGTGCGGGCCACGGTGGCGTCGAGAATGTCCTCGCTGACCGGTTCGGCCTGCAGCGTGCCGGAGTCGAGGTAGTAGGTGACCAGCATGCGCGGCGGCACGCCGACGCGCAGCGCATCGAGGAGCGCGTAGAAGCGCAGGTCGGCGACGTGGCTCGCCGCGGTGCGGCCCGTCTTGAAATCGACGATGACCTTGCCGGCGGTCGAGCCGTCGGCGTAGCCGATGGTGAGATCGGGCTTGCCCGACAGCACGATGCGGCCCGTGAAGAACTCGGCGCGCATCGCGACCTCGGTGGCGGGGCGCCACTCCCGCTTCAACGGAGGCCAGCACTCCTGGAAGCTGCACAGCGCGTTGTTGGCCTCGGCGCGAACCATGTCGATGTCTGCTTCGCTCGCCGTCTGCAGCCACTCGCCGACGCCGCGGCCCTCGTTCTGGAACCGGGCGATCGCCTCGTCGATCAGGTCGAGCGACGCCCACCTCCGTTTGGAGGTGATCTCGATCTCGATCGCCTTGTGGGCGATGATGCCGCGAGCGATCGGAGCGCTCCACACGAAGTCGAGCTCCTTCTCGGCGAGGTACTTGCCCTCGCACCCGTGCACCTGCTCGAGCTTGTGCTTCGAGAGCCACAGGTCTTCTTCGCCGAGGTCTTCGATGAGTGGCGCGAGTCCGCGCTCGATCTCGAGGCGGAGATGGTCGCGGAGGCCGGGCTCGAAGCGGGGCCGCTCCACCCCGACGGACCGCAGGCGGTCGATGATCTCGCGTTGGGCGTCGTTGAGGGCCGGTTCGCGGCGCTGGAACGTGCCGGGTCCGGACGGGATCTCGATGACGGTGTCGGGAGCCGGCTCGTCGGCCGCCTCGACCGGTCTCTCCTCGACAGGGGGCATGGGTCGATACTAGAGAGCAACCCTGATGCTCCACGTCGTGCTCGTCGAACCGCAGATCCCGCCCAACACCGGCAACGTCATCCGCCTGTGCGCCAACGTCGGTGCTGCCCTGCACCTCGTCGAGCCGTTGGGCTTCGACATCGACGACGCGTCACTGCGGCGCGCCGGCCTCGACTACCACGAGTTCGTGGACATGGAGGTGCACGCGTCGCTGGGGGAGTGCCTGGGTTCGCTCGTCGGTCGCAGCGGCGACTGGTACGGGTTCAGCCGTCACGGGACCACCCGCTACGACCAGGTCGCGTACGGGCCCGACGACGTGCTGGTGTTCGGCACCGAGCCGACAGGCTTGTCGAAGCAGCATCGCGAGTCGTTCGGCGATCGCCTGCTGTCGCTGCCGATGCGTCCCGACAATCGCAGCGTCAACCTGTCGAACTCGGTGGCGATCGTGGCGTACGAGGCGTGGCGTCAGGCGGGCTTCCCCGGCGCCGCACCGACCGGGTCGGGCTAGAGCCGGGCGGCCGCGTCGGACAGCGCTCCGCGGAGTACCTTGCCGATCAGGTCGAACTCCTCGGGGCCCGCGGTGAGCGGCGGGGAGAACTGCAACACCGGCTCGCCGCGGTCGTCGGCGCGGCAGATCAGTCCGTCGTCGAACAGTCGTGGCGACAGGTACCCCCGCAGCAGGTCTTCGGCCTCCTGGTGGGTGAACGTCTCACGGGTGGCCTGGTCCCGGACGAGCTCGATGGCCCAGAAGTAGCCGTCGCCGCGAACGTCGCCGACGATTCCGATGTCGCGCAGGTTCTCGAGTGTCGTCCGGAACTCGTCCTGATGGGCGAGCACGTGGCCGCACAGGTCGTCGCGTTCGAACAGGTCGAGGTTGGCGAGCGCCACGGCACAGCTGACGGGGTGGCCGCCGAACGTGATGCCGTGGGCGAACGATGCCTCGCCGGTGAGGAACGGCTCCATGATCCGATCCGACACCAGCACGGCGCCGAGGGGCGAGTAGCCCGACGTCAGGCCCTTCGCCGACGTGATGATGTCGGGCACGTAGCCATAGCGATCGGCGCCGAACATGTGGCCGAGGCGGCCGTACGCGCAGATGACCTCGTCGCTCACGAGCAGCACGCCGTAGCGGTCGCAGATCTCGCGCACCCGGGCGAAGTAACCGGCAGGCGGCGTGAAGCAACCGCCGGCGTTCTGGAGCGGTTCGAGGAAGACGGCGGCCACCGACTCCGGGCCCTCCATGAGGATGCACTGCTCGATGGCGTCCGCCGCGACCCGGCCGAACTCCTCCTCGGACATGCCGCCCTCACCGACGACGCCACCGGTGAAGGGGCGGTATCGGTTGGTGTTCGGCACGTGGCGGCCCCCGGGGGCCAGGGGTTCGAACGGGGTGCGCAACGACGCGACACCGGTGATGGCGAGGGCCCCGAGCGAGGTGCCGTGGTAGGCGACGTTGCGGCTGATGACCTTGTAGCGGCGGTGTTCGCCGATCGCCTGGAAATACTGGCGGGCAAGTTTCCACGCCGTCTCGACGGCCTCGGACCCCGACGTCGTGAAGAAGACGCGGTTGAGATCGCCCGGGGACAACTCGGCGAGACGGGCGGCGAGCTCGATCGCCGGCGGGTGGGCGTAGCCCCAGATGGGGAAGTAGGCGAGCTGGCTCGCCTGCGCCGCGGCGGCAGCGGCGAGCTCGGGTCGACCGTGGCCCGCGTTGACGGTGAACAGGCCCGACAGTCCGTCGAGGTAACGCTTGCCGTCGCCGTCGTAGAGGTAGCAGCCCTCGCCGCGCTCCATCACCTTGAGCTGCTCGGTGCCGCCCTGGCCGGCGCCGGCGTAGTTTCCCATGCGGCTGAAGTGCATCCAGAGGTGGCGTGCGCCGAGTTCGTGCAGCTCCTCGGGCGTTCTCGTGGTGGGTCGTTCGGTCATCGGGTTCCCCATTGGTAGGTCTGCTTGTAGAGGTTGAGGTAGATCGACGTCTCGGTGCTCTGGACGCCGGGGATCTGACGGATGCGGTCGTTGAGGAGCTCGAGCAGCGCCGCGTCGTTCGACACGACGACCTCGGCGAGGAGGTCGACGGTGCCGGCGGTCAGCACCACGTAGACGACCTCGTCGAACTTCGACAGCTTCTCGGCCACCTTGCGGATGTCGCCGTCGACCTTGATGCCGACCATTGCGGCGCGGTGGTAGCCGAGACGCATGGGGTCGGTGACGGCAACGATCTGCATGACTCCGGCGTCGAGGAGGCGCTGGACGCGTTGGCGGATCGCCGCCTCGGACAGGCCGACCGTCTTGGCGAGCTGGGTGTAGGGACGCCGCCCGTCCTGCTGGAGCTCGGCGATGATGAGCTCGTCGATGGCGTCGATGTTCGTGTCGGCCATCCGGCCCCCGTTCGTGTCAGGTTCGGTGTCGCCGGACGCGGCGCACGCCATCGCTGATCGTAGTCAGGGGTCGTTCTGGGTGCGTGATTCGCAGTTCCGATCCCCTCGGACCGGTGGTATTCGCAGCGGTGCGTCGCCGCAGCGGTGAGTGGACCGTTGCCTACAGCCAGGAGTCGGGGTCGGCGGCCAGGGACCTGACGAGTTCGGGCAGGCGGCCCTCGGCGACGTCGGCGATCGTGGTGTGGTCGAGCACCGCCCGGAGGTTGGCCCGGAGTGCGATCCACACGTCACGCAGCGGTGCCGTCGCCCCCGGGTAGTCGAGTTCGGTCGGTCGGAGGCCACGCACGAGCGCCAGCGGACCCTCGACGGAGCGGACCACCTCGGCGATGGTGATCTCCGACGCGGGGCGGGCCAGGCGGAAGCCGCCGTTGGCGCTCCGCTGCGACACGATGAGGCCGGAACGACGCAGGTCGGTGAGGATGCCGCGGAGGAACCCGAGCGGAATGTCCTGGGCGGAGGCGATCTGTTCGGCCTTGGCGCGGCCGTCCGGAGCGACGGAGATCTCGACGATCGCCCGCATCGCGTAGTCGGCCTTGGCGGTCACATGCACGGGGGCCAGTCTGGCAGACGGTCAGGTGGGGTCGGCGGGATCGAGCACCGGGCCGACTCGCTGCTGATCGGCGAGTCCGCTCGGGCTAGTCTTGCGAACGGATGTTCGTTGACGCCGACCCTGTCGCCGAGAAGGCCGAGGTTCCCCGGTGGGCTCGCGGGCTCAATGAGTCCCAGGCGACCGCGGTCTCCCACGAAGGGCCCTCGCTCCTCGTGGTCGCCGGCGCCGGCACGGGCAAGACGGGCACGCTCGCGGCGCGGGTCGCTCGCCTCATTGAGGATGGTGTGCCGCCCAACCGAATCCTGCTGCTCACCTTCACGCGCCGGGCAGCCCAGGAGATGTTGGCCCGCGCCGGTCGCCTCACCGACGGCGCCGCCACCGCGCAGGTGTGGGGTGGCACGTTCCACTCCGTCGCCAACCGCCTGCTGCGCACCTACGGTCGGGGAGTGGGGCTCGACCCGAGCTTCACGGTGATGGACCAGGGCGATGCACTGGAGATGTTCGGCATCGTGCGCGCCGGTGTCGTCGAGACGGCCGGGCCGCGGTTCCCCAAGAAGGAGACGATCGCTGCGGTGTACGACCAGGTGGTCGGCACGCAGCGGCCGTTGGGCGACGTCGTTCGTGCCGAGTTCCCGTGGGTGGTCGGCCATCTCGAGGCGCTCCCACCGATCTTCGAGGAGTACACCCGTCGCAAGCGTGCTCGGCGCGTGCTCGACTACGCCGATCTCCTGTTGTTCTGGCGGGGCATGCTGGCCTCCCGCGAGATCGGCGACGAGGTCGCTGCCCGCTTCGACCACGTGTTGGTCGACGAGTTCCAGGACACCGATCCGGTGCAGGCCGACATCGTGCACATGATGGGCGATCGGGGTGTGTCGGTGACCGTCGTCGGCGACGACGCACAGTCCATCTACGGCTTCCGTGCTGCGACGGTCGCCAACATGTGGAGCTTCGGCGACCGGCGGCCCGGCACGAGGCAGGTGACCCTCGAGGACAACTACCGGTCGGTCGGGCCGATCCTCGACGTCGCCAATGCGGTGTTGGCGCAGTCCGATCAGCACTTCGACAAGCACCTGCGTCCGAAACGTCCCGGCACCCGCCGCCCGCTCCTGGTCACGTGCCACGACGAGCTGGGTCAGGCGCGAATCGTCGCCGACGCGATCCTCGAGCTGCGCGAGGAGGGCTTCCCGCTCAGCGACCAGTCGGTCCTGTTCCGCACCGGTTACCACTCCGACGTTCTGGAGCTGGAGCTCGGCCGTCGCGACATCCCGTACCAGAAGTGGGGTGGCCTCAAGTTCCTGGAGGCGGCGCACGTCAAGGATCTGGTGTCGCTCCTGCGGGTGCTCGACAACCCGTGGGACGAGCTGGCGTGGAACCGCGTGCTGCGCACGTTGCCCGGCATCGGCCCGGCAACGGTGCGCTCGATGATGGAGGCGATGGGGCTCGGCGACCTGGACGGTATCGACCTCGCAGCGCCGGCCCGCACTCCGCTCGACCGGTTCCTCAAGGACGAGCTGAAGGTGCCGAGCGCGGCCCGCGAGGAGCTCGACACGTTGCGCGAGGCGTTCGCCGATTGTCTCGGTCACGACGGCGCGGAGCCGGCGGTGGCGGTGCAGGTGGAGCGGCTCACGATCTGGTGCGAGCCGAGTTTCGATCGCCGCTACGACCGGGCCGACGTGCGCGCCGGCGACCTGCAACAGCTCCAGATCAGTGCCGAGGCGTACACGTCACGGTCGCGCTTCCTGACCGAGCTCACGCTCGAACCGCCGGCCGCGACCGGCGACCTGGCCGACGAGCCGCACAAGGACGACGACGCCCTCACACTCTCGACCGTGCATTCGGCCAAGGGCATGGAGTGGGGTGCGGTGCACATCATCCACGCTGCGGACGGCAACTTCCCGGCCGACATGAGCCTGTCGACGAGCGAGGGGCTCGAGGAGGAGCGGCGGCTCATGTACGTCGCGTTGACCCGCGCCCGTGACGTGCTGAGCGTGTACGTTCCGCTCCGCTACCACCACAAGCGCGCCGGGGTGGGCGACCGCCATTCGTACGCGCCGATCAGCCGCTTCCTGGCACCGGTGCGTTCGTTGTTCGACGAGTCGTCCGACGGCAGTGGCACCGACGGTCATGATCCCGACTCGGTCATCGACGTGACCGCGAAGGTGTCCGTTGCCGACGAGGTCGACACCATCACGTCCGGTCTCTGGACCATCTGAGGCCGCAAATGTGCGGCGAGCGTCGCGCCGAACGGCGACGCTCGCGTCGCGTTTGACGACCGGCGTCGATACCTGACCATTTTGGTCGGATTTATTCTTGACCAAATCGGTCGGGATTCCCTAGGGTCGTCGGCCATGAAGCCCCACAGTCACAAACTCCGCACGTCCCGAGCCGCGATTGCGCTGCTCCTCGCCGCCGCAACCCTGTCCGCCTGCGGACCGAGCGACAGCAAGTCCGACGACAGCGCCGAGTCCGGTTCGTCCGACGCACCCGCGTCCACGATCTCCCTCGTCGGGTTCGCCGTCCCGAAGGCGGCGAACGACGCCCTCCAGAAGGCGTGGACGAACACCGCCGACGGCAAGAACGTCACGTTCGAGACCTCCTACGGCGCATCGGGCGACCAGAGCCGCGCCGTCGAGGCCGGCAAGCAGGCCGACTACGTGCACTTCTCGCTCGAGGGCGACGTCACCCGCCTCGTCAAGGCCGGCCTCGTCGCCGACGACTGGAACGCAGGGCCCACCAAGGGCATCGTGTCCGACTCCGTCGTGGTCCTCGTCGTCCGCAAGGGCAACCCCAAGAACATCGAGGGCTGGGACGACATCGTGAAGCCGGGCATCGGCATCGTCACCCCCAACCCCGGATCCTCGGGCTCGGCCCGGTGGAACATCCTCGCCGGCTGGGCCCACGCCACCAAGGACGGTGGGTCCGACGACGACGGCAAGGCGTTCATCACCAAGTTCTTCGAGAACGCCGTGACGCTCGCCGGCTCGGGTCGTGAGGCCACGACCGCGTTCCAGGGTGGCACCGGTGACGTGCTCATCTCCTACGAGAACGAAGCCATCTTCGCCCGTCAGAGCGGTGAGGACTTCGAGTACATCATCCCCGACGACACCCTCCTCATCGAGAACCCCGCCGCCGTCACCAAGGACGCCAACCCCAAGGCCGCGAAGTTCCTCGAGTTCGCGTTGTCCGACGACGGCCAGAAGATCTTCGCCAGCAAGGGCTTCCGACCGGTGAGCGACGTCGAGGTCGGTGAGGTCGAGGGAGCGAACGATCCCAAGGACCCGTTCCCGGCGCCGAAGAAGCTCTGGACGGTCGCCGACTTCGGCGGCTGGAGCGACGTCAACAAGAAGTTCTTCGCCACCCAGGAGAAGGACGGTGCCGACGGCATCATCACTGCCATCCAGAACGCTTCCGGCAAGGGCAACTCCTGATGGCCTCGGCCACCTCCGCTCAGGTTCGGTCGCTGCGCTCCCTGCTTACGCTGCGGTACCTCGGCAAGGGCAACTGACAGATGTTCTCGGGAATGACCGAGGGGCGCCGCCGGTGACGGCGACCCTCGACCCCGAGTCGCCCGGAGGGTCACCCTTTCCCTCCGGGGATCCCTCGGCCGGACCGACGACCGCCGCGCTTTCACAGGGGCGCAGCGGTCGGCGGTTCGGCCGTCGGTCATCGTCGTCGGGGTCGGGCTCCGGCGAACGACTCCGTCTCGGGTCGGGCCTCGGGCTCGGTGTCGCGACCATCTGGCTCAGCATCCTCGTGCTGCTCCCGCTCGCGGCCGTCGTGATCAAGGCGTCCGACAACGGTTGGTCGGGGTTCTGGGACGCGCTCTCGAACCCCTCCACGGCAGCGGCGCTGCGGCTCACGGTCACGCAAGCGTTCCTCGTGACCGTCGTGAACGTTGTGCTCGGCACCATCGTCGCCTGGGTGCTCGTCCGCGACGACTTCCCCGGCAAGGGCATCGTCGACCTCGTCATCGACGTGCCGTTCGCCCTACCGACGATCGTTGCGGGCCTCGTGCTGCTGTCGCTCTACGGCCCCGACAGTCCGGTGAATCTCCAGTTCGCGAACACCCGGGTCGGGATCTTCATCGCCCTGCTGTTCGTGACGGTCCCGTTCGTGGTGCGGGCGGTGCAGCCGGTGCTCGAGGAACTCGACCGCGATGTCGAGGAGGCTGCGGCGTCGCTCGGAGCGGACCGGTTCACGATCTTCCGCCGCATCGTGTTCCCGAACCTGATCCCGGCGATCGCTGCGGG
>WBZS01001713.1_pt1 | contig 16197 bp, 11 predicted proteins | sample 5204201 | NCBI WGS metagenome assembly WBZS01 (sample SAMN12344357, study PRJNA552823) | activated sludge metagenome | biome: Activated sludge suspended growth; feature: Nitrification reactor; material: Wastewater; isolation source: activated sludge from nitrification reactor of wastewater...
CACCAACAGCTCGTCGCCCAGACCCTCGATGATGAAGGCCTCGTACGACTTGCCGTCGACCAGCAGCGTGAACACGGGCTGATCGCTGACGGCGTCGAAATCCACGGACACCGGCTGCCCGTTCAGCAGCACCCGATGATCCTCGTTGATCTCGATCTCGTATTCCTGGTCGTTGACGGTGGCGATGTATTTCATAATCTCGTTTCAACGGTGCCTGGGCGTCGTCTCACGTTGCGTGCGGCCAGCCAGAGTCCGATCGCAATTGTAACCGCGGTGACCGCGCTGCCGGCGAATAACAGGACCGGCCGGAACTCAAACCGGATCGTGCGCGGGGCAGCGGAACCGGTCAGACACACCCCGCGCAACATGCCATCCGCGATCAGGACCCGCGCCGGGCTGCCCTCGATCGTCGCGGTCCAACCCGGATACCAGGCCTCACTGAGCACCAGCAGGCCGGTGCCGCGCACCGTCACCGTGATCTGCGTCGGGTTGAAAGACGTGATCTCGGCTGCGCCGCCCGTCCCGGCCGGGCAGGTTTCATCCTCCAACAGGGCCCGGGCGCGCGGGTCGAAGCTGTTCCCGTGGATCACGGCCAGGGCCTCGTCGAGGTCGGACACGGTTTGAGAGTCGGCGGTCACCCAGGCGCGCGGCAGAGCGCTCGGCCGCGCGTACAGACCAAAGCCATCGGCGGTTGTGGTCGGCGTGAACGCGCCGGTGTCCAGCCAGGCCCCGCTGTCGGTGCTCAACAGCCAATCGGCGTTGAGCAGATCGAACGTGGTCGCGCGCGGGTCGGCCACCGAGTCGATGAAGCGACGCGCGCGCTCCAGGATCAACGGGTCGTAGGCGTTCGTGCTCGCCAACCCGACGTCCTGGCCGCGGTTTTGCTGCTCGATTTTGAGCCCCCACGGCAGGATGCGTGTCGGGTAGGGCGCGGTCGTCGCCAGGTTCGATTGGGCCAGCTTCCACGCCGGATCGAGGTCCGCCGACGTGAGGTGCAACTCGCGCCATCCGTACCCCCACAGGTCGGCGAGCAAAACCACCGCCACGAGCGCGCCGACAAGCGCGGGTCGACGCACTGAGCGCCTGGCCAGGATGACGCCGCTGAGCGCGACGAACAGCGCGGCCCGCATGAGGTCGCTGCCGATGTGATAGGCGCGGGCATCCTCGGCCGGTTGCAGGGTGTAGAACAGGAAGGCCACGGCGGCGAGCGCGGCCAGCCCGCCGACCGCGGTGACCCAGGCCCCGCGACTGTCCAACGGCCGGTCCGGTTCGGCGATCCAACAATCGACTGCAGCCCCGCACAGCCACGCGAGCGCAAAGACGGCGAAGAGCATGAAGCGGGCGGGCACCCGCACGTAACGGATGGGCAGGAAGACCTCGTACAGCAGCCAGTGCAAACCGCCGGCCGGGCCGAGCGCCAGGAGCAGCCCCAGGCCGCCGAAGATCAACCACTTGAGCAGACGCGGCGGCAGCTTCGACCGACCCCACCACGTGAGCGCCGCGATGGTTACGGCCGTCACGCCCGGGTAGTACATGTACTCGATGTGCGGGAACTCGCCCCAATAGCCGAGGCGATACGGCTCGCCGAAGAAGTTCGGCAGCACCAGCGAGAGGAGGTGCGCGGCGGGCAGGCTGTACTGACTGGCGAACTCGTAGCTGGTCGCACTGCGCGCGGAGAGCGAGAGATACTCCAGGGTCGGCAGCAACTGGATCGCCGAGAGCCCCACCGCGAACGGGATCGCGAGCGCAAACGGTTTCAGGATCGCGGCGCGACTCTGCCCGGCCTCGGGCAGCGCGAGCTCCAGCGCCACCCACAGACCCAGGCCGAACAGCGCCAACATCGCTCCGGCCGGATTACCGGCCAGCAGAGCCCCGGTGAACGCCAACCCCAGCCACAGCCCGGATCGCCACGTTCCGCGGTCGACGCTTCGGTGGTGCGCCCAGAGCATCCAGGGCAGCCAGGCGACGCTGCCGATGAAGCCCGGATGGCCTTCGGCGACGCGCACGGTGAAGAAGCCGTTGAAGCCCATGATCAGGGCCGTGCTCAAGGCCGCCACCGGCCTGAGGCCGAGGCGACGCGCGAACAAATAGGTTCCGAGCGACATCCAGCCCAGGTGAAAGGCGCCGATCCACACCACGCCCTGCTCGAAGGATGTCAGCCAGAACACCCAGTAGGGCGGGTAGAACAAACCGAGCTGCGGGTTCGCCAACAAGGGCAGGCCACCCGCGAGGTAGGGGTTCCAAAGCGGCAGGCGCCCGTGAAGCACCTCGGCTTGGGCCAGGCGCAAGATCTGGATCCATTGCCCGACCATGTCGCCGCCGCCCAGGAATTGACCCGGTGTCGGTTGAGCGTAGCCGCCGAGAAAGATGAAGCCCAGGGCGAAGAACAGGAGTGCGGCGCCCAGCGGTCCGCGCACAAGACGGCTGATCGTCTTCATGGCAGGACCTCGAACTCGAGCACCGTGACCGTGTCGCCCAGGGCGGCGCCGTCAAGGCTCTCGGCCGGTCGGCGGGCGCCGTCGCCGTTGGCTTGATACCATCCCGCGTCGACGCGGTAGGGTCCGGGCGCGATATCCGTCGGCAGGGTCATGGTCGCAACATCATAGACGATGTCGCCCGGGGTCCAGGCCCAGGTCGGAAGAGAATTCAGACACGGTTCCGCATCGCGCTGCGTCAGGATCGGCGCATCCGCTGCGTCGCGCTCGTGCACGTGCAGGAAGAGCTTGAACGGTTCGGTCGTGCGGGCATCGACCCGCCACCAGAGCGCGACCGTCAGGGGATCGCCAGCGTGCAACCCGTTTGACGGAAGGTCACTGCCCAGCAGAGTCGCGAGTTCCGGGAAATGCACGTAGGCCGTTCTTGCGGGCTGCGCGACGTACGGCGGTGTCAGCACATAGCGATCGAAGACGAAGCCCGGCACGCCGGGGTCCACCGGGTCGGCCTTGAGGGCGCCCAGCGCTCGCAGGAACTCCGGCGCCCGGTCGCCCTGGTCGGCGCGGACCATGTACCAGGCCGGCGCGTCAACCGGCGCGACCACGCACTCGCGGCCGTTGTAGCCCGTGAAGCGCGCGTAGGCGTCGTCGCCGAGCAGATACGCGATCGACCAGTACCCGCGATCCCAGGCGCCGAACTGCTCGCGCGAGAGCCTGGCGCCGGCCGTGGCGTAGTCGAGATAGTAATCGCGCTGCACGGGAGACCCGAAGAGCCGCGTCGGGTCGGGGGCCGCGCGAAGCCCCTGTGCGATCGTCCATTCGTCACCGTTGAGCGTCGCAAACGTGTCGGGGGCGGAGGCGTATTTGGCGAAGTAGTCATAGCCGGTGAGGCCGGCGGAGAGGGCCAACGCAGCGGTGACCGCCAGCATCCCGGCGCGCGGGCTCAGCCGCGAACGAAGCGCGTCGAGGCCCAGGGCCAGGCACAGGGCCAGCGCCGGTGTCGCCAGCGTGGTCCGGCCGAACTGCGGCGCGCCTTCGGTGATCATCGACGGCGCCAGGCCGGCCGCCATCCACAACACGATCACCCAGGCGGCGGGATCGCGGCGCCGGGTGCCGAGCACCCAGAGCCCGGCAACGAAGGCCACGATCTGCAGGACGTCGAACGCGGGCCGCCCCGGCAGGTTGTAGCGGGCATCCTGGTCGCCGCGCCAGAACAAACCGGCGAGGGTTTTGAAGGTCTGGTCGGCCAGGGCGCCCAGGTCCGCGCCCGGTGCCACGGTGGCGATCTGACTGGCGCGATTGAGGAACCAGCCGGGGTTCTGGATGAAGAAGAGGGCCAGCGGGGCGGCGACGATCGCGGCCACGCCGAGCGCCAGGGCCGTCGAGGTCGCGATCCAGCGCCGATGTGGGCGCCGCGCGATCGCGAAGCACAGGCCGAAGCCGATCACGACGAACGGAAACAGGCGCATGACCACGTAGGCGTACAGGCTCAGCCCCAGGGCCACACCGACGCCGATCGCGGCCCAACGTGAACCGGTGCGCCAGCTGCGTGCCAGGCCTGCGACGACCAGGCAGGCGGTCAACGGCGCCAGGATAGGCTGCGATCCGTAGTGACTGAAGTGCACGTGCCAGTAGAGGCCGGCCAACGCCGCGCCGGCCCACACCGCCAGCCAACGTCGGTCGGGGAACAGTTCGAGTGCGACGCGCATCACAAGCCCGACCGTGAGGATCCCGGCCAGCGCCGAGGCCAGTCGGCCGGCCCAGGCCTGCGGCCCTACGCCGGCGATCGCCAGCGCCGCCAGATAGGCAAAGCCCGGTTCGTTGCCGTAGTTGCCGGTGATGAAGACGGGGAGGCTGCGCCCGGCCGCGATCGCCTGTGCCTGCAGCAGGTGGAAACCTTCGTCGACGTGCAGACCGATCGGCGCGGTCGTCACGGCGCCAAGACGCAGGACGGCGGCAGCCGTCAGAACCGCACCCACCGCAGCCCAATACGCCGCGCGGTGTGGGCGCTCGGGCGCTTCAGAGTTCATCGCCGGCCCAGCGCACGCAGATCGCCGCGGGCGCCGACCAGGGCCACAATGCCGTAGCCGGCCAGCACCGCGAGCGGCGGCAGGAGCGGCAGGAAGTAGCGTTGCCAATCCATCGGGATGGTCAGGCTCAGCCCCGCGGCGATGGCCACGAGCCAGGCCAGGGTCACGCCTGCGCTCACGGCGCCGTGGCGCGCGCGGTTGATCGCGGCAGCGAGCCCCAACCCCGTCAGACAGACCGCGACGATCCCGGTCCAGGGCTGGGGCCAGCCGGCCGCGAGCGGCCGGGCGAAGTAGGCGTCAGCCTGCGGCTGCAACTGGTCGAGATAGACCGCGGCGTCCCAGGGCTGAGGCGCCGCGAACCACACGGAGCGAAACGCCGCCTGGAGTCGCGCGAGCGGATCGGCCAGCACCACCTGTGGGTCGTTGACGGCCAGCTGTTGCGCCAGGAGATCCTGACGGAGGCGCACCATCTCACTTGCGCCGGCGATCGGGTCGCCGTACAGCACCGGGTTGAGCACGAAGAACACGGCAACGGCCGGCAGCGCGACCAGGGCGCTCAGCCCGACGATGACCACGAGCCGGTCCAGACCGGTCTTCACGCGAGGCCAGACGATCCAGGCCAGGGCGACCCAGGCCGCGATCAGCATGACGGCGCCCGTCTGTTTGGCGCAGGCTGCCAGGCCCACGGCGACACCGGCCCACAAGGCCCCCGGCCATGTGACGGCCCAGGCGCTGCTCAGGCTCAGACGATGGCCCGGGCGGTTCGATCCCGGTATCGGTTCCGGCTCTCCGGTGTTGCCGATGCGCATCTGATCGGCTTGCCAGCGCGGTTTGGCCACCGGCGACGGCATCACCACCCGGCGGCCGCCCTCCGTTGCGCGCCCGGGCTCGATGGTCATCAGGCTCAGGTTCTCGGGCTCCGGCAACGCCGGTCGTTCGGGCGGCATCAGGCTGGGCGCCTGCAATCCCGCCGGCAGCCAGTTCTGCTCGCGCTCGCGCGCGGTCTCGATCCGCATCTGTTGCGCGGTCCATTCGGGCGGCGCCTGCGCTTCGACCTCGAGGGCCACGGCGCCGTCTCGTTGCCGTCGCCAGGCGGCATGCAGCGCGCGTCCCATCTCCGCCACGGCGACCGCCGATGCGGTTGTGGCCAGCATCAAGGCGGGCTCGGCCATCGCGCGTCGGCCATGCAGCAGGACCAGCGGGTTCAGGGCGAACAGGCCGGCGGCCAGCAGACCGGTCGGCCAGCCGCCGAGGCGCGTGCCCAATTGATAGAGCAGGGCGGCGGTGAGCGCGGTGAGGATCACGGGGCCCATGCGGGCCGCGACCAGCAGACCCGCCGACGGGATCGCCGCGGCGTTGGCCTCCCAGGTGGCGCCCCATTGCCAATCCGTCGCGACGACGTCGCTCGGCCGATAGCCTTGAACGAGCCAGCTCAGCCCAAGCACAAGACGGGTCAGCGGCGCGTCGAGCAGCCGCAGTCGGGTCTCGGCGGTGACGGCCTCGCCCGGCAGCCAGCTCAATTCGAGCCAGTTGCGCGCAACATCGCGGCTCATGACCAGCTGGCTGGTCTCGTCGGGGTGATAGGGGACGGCCGCCAGGTCAAGGCTGTAGAAATACGCCAGGCCCAGGAAGATCGCGAAGGGCAGGAGAAAGGAGCGTATTGCTTTCATTGAAAGGCGTCAGGCGTCAGGTATCAGGCGTCAGCCGTCAGATCATGCTGCCGCGTCTGACTTCTGGACTACGCGACGACCCGACTACTTGACTACCGATGCATCCGCTCGTACCGGCCGACCCACTTCCAGTTGCTTGTGTCGCGCTTGCCGCGCGAGACGACCTGGTTGGCGAGCTGCCCGCGCCGATGGGCGAGCACGGCCGCCATGATCGCCGCGATCTCGGGGTAGGCCGTCAGGCCCTCTTCGGCCTCTTCGAGGTTGAAGCGCTGCTCGATGAACTTGGTGTCGAAGTGCCCGGCCAGGAAGCGGTGTGAATCAAGGATGCGTTGATGGAACGGGATCAGGGTCTTGACGCCGATGATCCGGTATTCCTCGAGCGCGCGGCGCATGCGCAGGATCGCCTCGCCGCGGGTCTCACCAGAGCAGATCAGCTTGGCGATCAGCGAGTCGTAGTGCGGCGAGATCTCGACGCCCGGGTACACGCCCGAGTCGACCCGCACGCCCGGCCCGGCCGGCGGGATGACGTTGCTGATCACGCCCGTCGACGGCATGAAGTTGTTGCTCGGGTCCTCGGCGTTGATCCGGCACTCGATCGCCCAGCCCTGCATCTTGATGTCGGCCTGGGTGTAGCGCAGCTTGCGGCCGCGCGCCACGCGGATCTGCTCCTTCACCAGGTCGACGCCCGTGACCGACTCGGTCACCGGGTGCTCGACCTGCAGCCGCGTGTTCATCTCCATGAAGTAGAAGTTGCGGTCCTTGTCGACCAGGCATTCGATGGTGCCGGCGTTGTAGTAGTTGACGGCCTGGGCGGCTTTGAGCGCCATCGCCCCGAGCCGCTCGCGAAACTCCTGGTCTTCGTCGATGAACGGGGAGGGCGCCTCTTCCAGGATCTTCTGATGGCGGCGCTGCAGCGAGCACTCGCGCTCGCCGAGGTGGATCAGGTTGCCGAACTGGTCGCCGAGCACCTGCACTTCGATGTGACGCGCGCCCAGGATCATGCGCTCCAGGTACACGCCGCCGTCACCGAAGGCCGCCTCGGCTTCGCGCCGCGCGACCTTCAGCAGACCGGGCAGCAACTCGGGGCTCTGGACGTCGCGCATGCCCTTGCCGCCGCCGCCGGCCTGGGCCTTGATCAGCAGCGGAAACCCGATCGACGGCGCGATCGCGATCAGCTCGTCGTCGGTCAGAGCGGCCTCCGCCTCGGTGCCCGGGATGACCGGCACGCCCGCGCGAACCACGGTGGCGCGCGCCACGGCCTTGTCGCCCATTGCAGCAATGGAGTCGGGGTTCGGGCCGATGAAGATGATGCCGGCGTCGGCGCAGGCGTGCGCAAACTCGGCGCGCTCGGCCAGGAAGCCGTAGCCCGGGTGGATGGCGTCGACGTCGGCGCGCCGGGCGATGTCGATGATCAGGTCGCCGCGCAGATAGCTGGCGCGCGAGGGCGCCGGCCCTAGCAGATAGGCTTCGTCGGCGTAGCGCACGTGCAGCGAGGTGCGATCGACCTCGGAGTACACGGCCACCGTGCGGATGCCGAGTTCCTTACAGGCCCGGATGATGCGGACGGCGATCTCACCGCGGTTGGCAATCAGGACTTTTCTGAACATAGGCCTCGATTAGACCACGGACCGCAAATCGCGGACCGCGGGCGTCGGTGCAACGACACGGGTCGCTCGACCCTCGTCGCTCGTCATTCGGCGCAGGTCGGACCGCAGGCGCTCCGCCGTCAGCGGTCCGCGGTCGTGTTCATCAGCCACACTGATTATAATGAACTCTCTCCATGTCGAACGAATCCCTGGTCGGTACCTTGGCGGCCCTGTTGGGCTTTGCGGGTCTGGTGTTGCTCTTCCTCGGGGCCGCGCGCCTGATCGCGCCGCGCTCGTCGCGCCTGTTCTCCGAACGCCGGAGGCAGATGGTTGCGGCGTGGCAACAGATCTTCTATGGCGTGGTCGTGCTCGTCCTCGCGGCCGGCGTGCTGTTCATCGGCCCGCCGGCCGTGGCGTTCGTGCTGCCGCCGACACCCACGCCGCTGCAATCGCCGACGCCGAGCTTCACGCCCGGTCCGTCACCCACGGCCACGTTGACGCCGACCGCCACCGAGACCCGCCCGCCGACCGACACGCCGCCGCCGACCACACCGGCCCCGACCGGACCGCCGACGTTGCCCGTCGACCTGATCACGCCCCCGGCCGGGACGCTGACCGTGACGCCGCCCGCCGACGGCCTGATCGCGAACCTGCGCCTCAGCCGGCTCAACGATTGCGCGTCGACCTCGGGCAACGCCACTTTCTTCGACACCAAGCCGCGCACCGTCTACGCGCTGTTCGACTACAACAACTGGCAGCGCGACGCGCAATGGACGTACGTCTGGCGCCGCGGCGACGCGATCGTGAGCGTGGTGTCGGCGCTGTGGGACGGGAGCACCGGCGGCTGCGGCTTCGCCGAGTACGACGGCGGCGGCGGCGATTGGTCGCCCGGCGACTACGAGGTTCAGATCTTCCTGGGCCCGACCCTGATGGATGTGGCCCGGTTCACGGTGTCGGACTCGACGCCCACACCGACGCCGACGCCCACGTCCTGACGGCGACTGACCCAACAATCCCGCCGAAAAATAACCGCGAGACGCAAAGCGCGCCAGGTCAAAAGAACCTGGCGCGCAGCGCGTCTCGCGGTTGACTCGCCCGCTCAGTCGGTGGAGCCGGTGGAGCCGGTCTTGCCCGTCTTGCCTTCGTCGAGCATCTTGAGCACCTGGTCGGCCGGCAGGCTGGGCCTGGCTTTGGTCTCGGAGAGGCGCTGCAGCGCGGCCGTGTCGCCGAGCGAGCCCAGATATTCCATGCCGCGGGCCGTGATCAGGTCCGCGATCGGCACGCCCTCGTCATGCGCCTGGCGGATGCCGCGCGTGAGGGTCTGGATCATCTCGACCTGGGCCTGGACGCGGGCGGTGTCGGCCAGCCACTCGGCGTAGCCCTTGGTGTCGGCTTCTTCTTCGAGCATCAGCGCCTGCGACGCGCTCTTCCAGGTCTCGACCATCTGGCCGTGGATGCGGTCGCGGCCCTGCGCGTCATCGGATGTGCCGGCCTCGGGGTCGACATCCGGGTCGGGGCGCAGGTGACCGACGCTGACCCAGAGCACCTCGGCGCCCATCTCCGCGAACTTGCGGCGCGTATCGCCCTGCTGGAAGAGCAGGTGCAGGGCCTGGCGATAGCTGACCCGCGGCGCTTCGTCCTCGCCGTTCATCTCTTCCGGCTGAGCGGGCGGAGGGATCAACTCATCCATGCGACGCTTGCCGATCCAGCTCGTGATCGTGCCGACGACCGAGCCGGTGACCATGTCGGTCCAGTTGTCGATGCCGCGCTCGCCGACCTTGCGGTTGTAAGCGGCGCGCCGGACCGCGCTGACCAGCACGGGGTAGGGCTCGGCCTCGGTGCGCTTGCCGCGCGAACGCAGGCGGAAGCGGGCCTTGACCTCGTCGAGCTTGAGCGGGATGCCGTCCTTGGTGAACACCGGCACGTCGGTCTTGCCGCGCTCGATCTCGCGCAGGTCGAAGGTCTCGCGCAGCACTTCCCAGCGCCGCATGAAGTACGTGCCCGCGCCGCGCACGGCCGACGGACCGGCGCCGCGCTCGAACAACGCCGCGCTGCCGAGCTTGATCTCGGCCCAGCCCGGCCCGCCGAAGCGCAGCAGCGGGTTGCGGTCGGGGTCGTCGACCGAGGCGCGCCCTTCGTTGACGGTCAGGCTCGGGTAGGCGCCGCCGAAGACGGTCGTGGTCAGGAAGTTCCAGGCCTGGCTGAACGAGGGCAGTTCGAGCAGGTCCTGCAGATAACGCGCGCCGATGATCAGCGAGGCCGAGAACCCGAGGATCGGCGCAAACGCATGCCGCCAGGTCTGGGGCATGGCGAACGACACCAGGAACTCGGCCAGCGGATACAGCGCCGGCGGCAGATCGAGCGAGGTCAGGAACGCCATCGAGGGCGGATCCTGCACCAGCCACGCGAAGAACACAAAGCCCAGGATCCCGAACAGTCCCGACAGCATGCGCACCGTGCCCCAGCCGTGATCGCCTTCGACGAACAGCAGCAGGTAATACGCAAGCTGGCGTTGAGCGCGCTTGAGCAGGGAAGGCTGGTTCATTTCACCCACTCTTGCAGCTGATCCAGCGTCGCGAGCACGTCTTGCGACAGTTGCTTGCGCGTGGCCGGGTCCTGGCCGATATTGTTGAGCGTGCGCGTCAGCAGCAAAGCCAGCGCCTGCTTGGATTGATCCGGGTTCTCCGACAGCGCGGTCTTGAGATCGGAGATGATCTGCGATTGGGCGCGGGCGCGCCAATGGCCGAGCATCTTGACCGCTTCGCTGTTGACGGCCGCGAGCCGCGTGAACGACGCCATCTGCCAGCGGGTGCGCCAGGCGCGGACGCGCTGGTTGAGCACCTCGCGCGGCGGGCGCGGCAGACCGACGCCAGCCGCGAAGACGATGATGCCGCGCTCGGCCAGCACCGGCGCTTCCTTGACGGCCTGACTGACCCGGGTCTGGAAATCGGCGAAGGGATAGTGGTTGGGGTTGTTGACGGTCGGCAGAAACAGGCTGTCAAGCGTGCGCTCGGAGAGCGCGTCGCGGAAGCACTCGGCCGCGACCTGTGCGGGCAGATCGGTCCAGGCCACGGGCTGCTTCTCGCCCAGCGCGGCGCCATAGACGGCTTTGAAGCAGCGGTCGGCGTCGAAGATGCGCGCGGGGCGGTTGCGCCCGAGCGGCTCGCTGATCGCGGGCGAGACGTCGCGCGGCTCAGGGCTGAGCCCGAACGTGACGTTGACGCTGGCCGTGACTTCGATGCCGTCCTTGGTCAGCGCCCGGGTCGTCAGGCCGCGGCTCTGGCGGCGCAGGTCGAGGGTCTCGACGACGCGTTGTCCGGCCTGGATGAAGACCACGCCCGGGCCCTTGGCCTCGACCAGCGGCGCCCCGGGCGCCGGCGGCGTGGAGCTTTCGAGGACGATGGCGCTGGCCGAATCCAGCACGGCCACGCCCGGCTGTTGACCGGCCAGCTCCTCTTTGCGGGCGACCAGCTTGCCGTCGCGGACGAACACGATCGGGCCGCCGCCGCCCATGCCGTAGCTCAGGAAGTGCCAGAGCACCTGGAACCGGTCATCCATGGTCTGGACCGGCAACACGAACTGCGAAATGATCGCGAGGCCGATGATGTACATGGCCGCGAACGCGACCAGGTCGAAGGCCCAGTTGAGATACGTGGGGTAAGGCTGGAGCAGGTACAGAAGCACCAGCCCGCCGACGGCGACCACGAGCCCGAAGCCGACCCAAAATCGGCGACTCTGGAGAAGATCCGACATGTCGAGGTGTCTCAATCCACTGCTGCGGCGCAATGCCTGGGGGCCCATCGGCCGCGGCGGTATGAAAATTCTATAGACGAAAGGGGAATTTGCAACCGGGGAGGGCGGACAGCGCTACTTCCCGCAAACCTTTGGAACCGATCGCGGCCCGGAAACGTCCTTCCCCTGATCGAAAATCGACGTCACAGCGGCGTCAACGCCGGGTCGCGCAGGTTTGCCATCGCCCGGTGCTTGTGTGATGCTTGTGTCGGGCACACGGTCGAACAAGGGTGCTTCGCGGGGCCCGGCTGCGCCTCAACCTCACGGATCACCCCATCAGCGCCCTGATTCTGCTCAGGTATACTGGCCTTTATGTCGGATGCGACTCTTCCCCTCGAACGACCTCGCCGTTTCCATTTTGACTGGGTCTGGCCGAGCCTGCGCGGCCCCGGCGCGTTCTTCGCCCGTCTGGCGGAGTACGAGACGGGCGCCTGGCTGACACCGATCGTGATCGCGGCCGTGGCCCTGGGCCTGCGCGTGCTGGCGGAGGGCACGATCCAGACCCGGCTCAACGAAGCAGCCGGTGGGCCCGTGCCGCCGCCCGGCTCGGAGTACTGGTCACCCGATCAACTCAACAGCTGGATGCAGGCGCAGGCGCTGCAGAGCGGCCCGGTGATCGCCTACGTCTTCCCGCTGCTGGGCGCGCTCCTCGGGCTGACGCTCGGCTGGGTGCTGACCTTCGCGGTGCTGCACCTGGTGCTGACCCTGCTCGGCGGGCGCGGCAGCCTGCGGGCGATGATGAACGTGTCGGCCTGGGCCTGGTTGCCGCTGGCGGTGCGCGCGCTGGTCGTGGCGGCGGCCGTGTTCTTCAACGGTCAACTGATCAACGGCGCGGGCTTGAGCGGCTTCGGCCCGACCGGCGACACCGGCTCGGGCGGCGCGTTCCTGACGGCGGCGCTGGCGCTGGTCGACGTCTACTGGGTCTGGCACGTGATCCAGCTCGCCATCGGCAGCAACGCCTCGGTGCGGCTCTCGCGCGGCAAGATCTGGACGGGCGTGATCGTGACGGCCGTCGTCGTGTTGTGCCTCCAGGCGCTGCCCGGTTACATCCAGTCGGTGATGGCCGGTTTCGAATTCATCCGCATGTTCTGAGCGGGTCTGACCGGCGACATGTCCGCCTTTATCGAGGTCCACGACCTGCGCAAGACGTACGTCATGGGGCGTGAGAAGGTGCACGCCCTGGCCGGCGTGGATCTGACCATGGCCACGCACGGCTTCTCGGCCATCATCGGGCCGTCGGGTTCGGGCAAGAGCACGTTGCTCTACCTGGTCGGCGGTCTTGACCGCGCCAGCTCCGGGCGGATCTCGGTCAACGGCCAGGAGCTGGATCACATGGACGAGAACCAGCTGGCGGTCTATCGGCAGAAGACGGTCGGCTTCGTGTTCCAGTCGTTCAACCTGATCTCGAGCATGACTGCGCTCGAGAACGTGGTCTTCCCGTTGCGCTTCCTGCCGGGGTCGGCGCGCTCTCGGCGCGAGCGCGGGCTGAGCCTGCTCAAGCAAGTCGGCCTGTCGGATCGCGCGCATCACAAGCCGACCGAGCTCTCCGGCGGTCAGCAGCAGCGCGTCGCGATCGCGCGCGCGCTGATCAACGACCCGCAGCTGATCCTGGCCGACGAGCCGACCGGCAACCTGGACACGTCCTCGGGCAACCTGATCATGCAGATGCTGCTCGACCTGCATGCCCAGGGGCGCTCGGTGTTGATGGTGACGCATGACCCGCGCCTGGCGCGGTTCGCAACCGATATCATTCGCATCCTCGACGGCAAAGTGGTGTCGGCCGAGGAGTACGATCGCCTCACGTTGACCGGACCGGTCGACGGTCACGGCGCGTGAGGCCTGCAAAGTGGTGAACATGTCTTCCTTCTGGCGCAAGAGCCCCGGTCGTTCCGCGTGGTCGCACTCCGTGAGCGCGCTGGCGCATTTGCTCGTGCTCGTCAGCCTGGCGCTGGCCCCGGCCGCGACGCTGGCGCAGACCGCGCCGAGCAACATCAGCTTCCAGCCCGGCACGGTCAGCAACGCCACAAGCACCAGCATCCTGGTCTCGGCGGCCGGTCTGCAGGCCGGCGCGCAGGTCGTGCTCGACAACTTCGGCGCGCTGGTGACGACCGTCGAAGGGGCGGGGCTGCGGGCCGAGATCCCGGCCGGCATCCCGGCCGGCGCATACACGGTGCGGGTCGTCAACCCCGACGGCGGCACGGCGACTGCGGCCGCGCCCCTGAACGTGCTCGGCCCGACCTCGACGCCGGCGCCGACGACCACGCCGGCCCCGACCGCGTTTGCGCGGCCGCAGCTGGTGGTGATCTCGTTCGGGGCCAGCACGCCCGAGATCGTGCCCGACCAGAACCTGGATTTCGAGATGACGGTCCAGAACGCCGGCGGCGGCACCGCGACCAACATCGTCGCCGAGTTCGTGGCCGGCGACTTTCAGCCGCGCACGACCGGCGGCATCCGCTCGCTCGGTTCACTGGCGCCCGGGGCGACCAGCCGTTTCTTCCAGCCGCTGTACGCCACCAAAGACCTGCGCGGCAAGCAGATCGCGGTGCAAGAGGTCAAGGTCACGTACACCAACCCCGAGGGCCAGAGCTACAGCGACTCGTTCCGGCTGACCTTCCCGGTCAAACAGCCCGTCAGCGGCCCCGTCCAGCCGACGGCCACGCCGACCACGGCCCCGATCGTGCGCCCGCAGTTGCTTGTGACGGCCTACAACACCGACGTCGCCCAGCTGCAGCCCGGCTCGGCGTTCTCGCTCGAGCTCGATCTGCAGAACGTGGGCACCGGCCCCGCGCGGCGCGTGACCCTGATCGTCGGCGGCGGCTCGACGAGCAGCGTGCCCGGCGGCACGCCTGACCCGGGCAACCCGGGCGGCGTCACCGGCGGCGGCGGCGACTTCACCAACTTCGCCCCGCTTGGCGCGTCGAACGTGCAATCGCTTGGCGATCTCGAAGCCGGGCAGACCTTCGTCGCGCGCCAGCCCTTGATCGTCAACAGCACGACCGCGGCCGGCGCGTTCCCGATGAAGCTGACCTTCATCTATATCGACGCGCAGGGCAAGTCGTATCAGGACGATCAGGTGATCACGCTGCTGGTCTTCAAGAGTCCACAGGTCGAGATCGCGTTCTCGCGCGACCCGGGGTTGCTCATCATGGGCCAGCCCAACATCCTGCCGTTGCAGGTGACCAACCTGAGAAAAGACAGCACCATCCTGGGCAACATGCGCGTCGGCGTCGCCGAGGACTCGGGCAGCGGCGCGACCTTCGAGAACAACACGGCCCTGATCGGCGCGCTCGAGGCCGGCGGCAGCTATCCGCTCGATGCCACCGTGTATCCCGACGCGGCCGGCACTCTGCCGCTTGTGGTGACGATCAATTACACCGACGATTTCAACCAGCCGCAGACGATCACGGCCACCCTCGATGTCGAAGTCATGGACGCGCCGCCGATCGATCCGAACTTCCCACCCGACGGAGGCCCGGTCGACCCGGGCATCGACAACACTCAGGAGTCCTTTACCGATATGCTGGTACGATTTTTGAAGGGCTTCTTGGGGCTCGGCAGTGGTCGCTCGAGCCCGGGCGGCGGCGGGACGTTCGTCGAGCCCGCGGTGCCCGAGGTGATTTCGGTGCCGCCCAAGGGCCGCGCTCAGAATGACGCGGGGCTTTGAGCTCCGCAGACGAGGACGTGATCGATGTTGAACGACACAGACGACGCCGGCCGGGGCCTGCCCGACCCGTCGAATGCCCCGGCGCCGGTCGAACCGCCAGCGCCCGGTGACGCGGGAGCGCCGCAACCGACGGGCAAGGGCCGAACCTGGCTGCGCGAGATCGCCACGACGCTGGTCGAGGCGGCGGCGCTCTACCTGCTGCTGGCCATGATGTTCGGCCGCTTCGAGATCAAGCAGGTGAGCATGGAGCCGACCTTCCACGAGGGCCAGTACGTGCTGGTCAACCGACTGGGCACCTGGGCCGACTGGGCCTTGGCGCGCGGCGGCGATGCCCTGCAGGCGCTCGGCGCGCAGCCGGCGTACGCCACAGACGGTTCGCCGATCGCGCCGCGTTTCGGCCCGAGCCGGGGTCAGGTGGTGGTGCTCTATCGCCAGGGCTACGGCGAAGACGCGCTGATCAAGCGTGTCATTGGATTACCGGGCGAGTTGATCGAGGTCCGCGGCGGCGCGGTCTGGATCAACGGCGAGGTGCTCAGCGAGCCCTATCTCAACGGCGTGACGACCGAGCGGTGCGATCGCGTGTGTTCGATCACGCTGGGTGTGAACCAGTACTTCGTCATGGGTGACAACCGGCCGTCCAGCAACGACTCACGGTCGTTCGGCCCGATCACGGCCGACCAGATCGTCGGCGAGGTCGTGTTGCGTTATCTCCCGCTCGACAAGATCGCGTTCTTCCCGTAACCGTAGCGAACATGCGTCTGATCGACCTGTTGGCCCTGATCGCCGAGAACCTGGGGCGCCGCAAAGCCCGTGTCGCGTTGACCGCCATCGGCGTGGTCATCGGCACGGCCGCGGTCGTCGTGCTGGTGTCGCTCGGCATCGGGCTGCAGCAAAGTTTCAATGAAGGCCTGCAGGGTATCGCTGACCTGCGGCAGATCGACGTTTACCCGCAATACAACTTCGGTGGGCCGGGCGTTGCGGTGTCGGTTGGCGGCGGCGGAGGCGGGGGCGGCGGCGAAGCGC
>WBZS01001714.1_pt1 | contig 16179 bp, 12 predicted proteins | sample 5204201 | NCBI WGS metagenome assembly WBZS01 (sample SAMN12344357, study PRJNA552823) | activated sludge metagenome | biome: Activated sludge suspended growth; feature: Nitrification reactor; material: Wastewater; isolation source: activated sludge from nitrification reactor of wastewater...
ATTGGCGTTTGAATCCGTGAGGGGAACGACCCTTTGGGCGTTTCGCACGACGGGTTCTGCCCATTTTCGTCAGAGCAATGAAGGACTTTTTCGTTTATGAGCACGCACACAGATCCCTGGTTTCAATCCCTCTTTGCGGAACGTATCGGTGGTTCCAACTATGGAAAAGGAACCGAGATTTACAAGTTCGAAAAGATCAAACGCGCGAAACGTGCGGTTTTGGCCGCCCATCCTGAACGAGCGATCTTGGATTTTGGCATCGGTGAAAATGACGAGATGGCCGATCCTCTCGTGCGGGACGCACTCAAGCGCGAAGTCGATAAGCTTGAAAACCGAGGATACGCCGACAACGGAATCGCCGCTTACAAAGAAGCCGCCGCTCGGTTTATGCAGCGTCAATTTGGTGTCACGCTCGATCCGGTCACGGAAATCAACCATGCGATTGGTTCCAAGCCGGCACTGGCAATGCTTCCCGCCGCGTTCATCAATCCGGGCGACGTAACCCTGATGACGGTGCCCGGTTACCCTGTCGCGGGCACCCATACGAAATATTACGGGGGTGAGGTTTTCAACTTGCCCTTGCTGGCGGAAAATCAGTTTTATCCGGACTTGGAGAAGATCCCAGCTGAGATCAAGCGTCGCGGGAAGCTCTTGGTTATCAACTTCCCGAACAGCCCCACGGGTCAGGTGGCAACCGTCGATTTTTACAAAAAGGTAATCAACTTCGCACGCGAAAACGGGATCATCGTGGTGCAGGATGCCGCGCACATTTTGTTCACCTTTGCGGGTAAACCTCTCAGCTTTCTCCAAGTGGAGGGCGCGAAAGACGTCGGCGTCGAAATCCATTCGATGTCGAAAGGTTTCAACATGATCGGTTGGCGAATGGCGTTCGTGGCGGGCCATTCCAAAATCGTTCAAGCTTTCGCGGATGTAAAAGATAACAGCGATTCAGGCCAATTCATGGCCGTCCAGCAAGCCTCGGCGACGGCGCTCGACCATCTCGAAATCGCGGACGCCGCGCGCGAAAAGTACCGCCGCCGACTGAAAAAATTGGTCGACGCCCTCAACAAGGTTGGATTTCAGGCATCGATGCCCGGGGGAACTTATTTTCTCTACGCGAAAGCGCCTGCGGGATGCAACGGGCGTGTTTTCGCTAACGCCGAGGAAGCATCCCAGTTTTTGATTCAGGAACAATCCGTTATTTGCGTACCTTGGGATAACGCAGGCCCCTTCCTTCGTTTCTCCGTCACATATTTGGCAAAGGACGAAGCCGACGAAGACCGATTAATGGCTGAAACGGTCAATCGTTTAGGGCGTTTGCAGTTGCGTTTCTAATGGCGGAGGATTAGGATGCGCGAAGGTGTATTGTTTGGGTAGAATTTTCGTCCTGAACAACTTTTTTCACGCAGATCTAAAGTTCGGCCTAAGAATAAAAGGAATCGAACGGCATTCGTTGTTGCCGCCCGCTCGTTCGGTCCGCGAATACGTCATGAAGTTAAACCCGTAAGGGATCAAGCTCATGGATGAGGACCTTAGCCTGAGCGGAAAAATCGGAGTTTCGATCCTGATTTTCCTGGGATTTATTCTGCTTTTTCCGCTACTTATTCTTTTCGTGATCCTCTTCTACGCGATCGCCGTCATCCAAGCCGTGGCGGCGTTCGTCGGTGTTCCACGTCCCTCTCCCACGTTCCCCAACATCTACCCAAGGCCGCACCGCTCCCAGGTCGAGAGGTCCGAATCACCTGCTATCGATGTACAAAAAAAATCGTAGCACTGTCCCTTCACCAGCTGGCGAATTCAAACGCCGCATGTTCGAAAAAAAATCGCCGCGAAATGTTACCTAGGCGCTAGAATTTCCAGTTCTCTTGTCTAGGGATGATTTGGTGATGCGAGGTGCGTCCGGAGAGACCGCGTCGCAAACCTCGGTTTCCACGCCCTTTTCCTTTCATCGAGGGTTCTTATGAAGGTTTTGCTCACGGGGGGAACTGGTTTAATCGGATCGCGATTGATCCAGCGCCTTTTAGACCGAGGCGATAAGGTCGTGCTTTTGACACGTCGGCCAGATGCGACTCGGAAAAAATGGGGGGAGCAACTGGAAGTGGTCGAAGGCGATCCATCCAAACCAGGCACGTGGGAAGATCGCCTCGTCGAATGCGATGGCGTCGTGAACCTCGTTGGTGAAGGGATTTTCAACAAGCGCTGGAGTGCTGAATTCAAGGAAATCCTGCGGAAGAGCCGAATCGAAAGCACGCGTAACGTCGCTACCGCGATGGCGAAAAACCCCCGACGCGCCGATGGTTCGCCGAAGGTTTTGGTTAGTGGGTCGGCGATCGGTTACTATGGGCCTCACGGCGAGGAAGAACTCGACGAATCAACCCCACCCGCTCAGGATTTCATGGGAAAACTGTGTATCGATTGGGAAAACGCGGCGTCGCCCGCGGTGGCCGCAGGAGTTAGGGTGGCTTTTTTGCGAACGGGTGTGGTGCTGGACGCCCAGGGTGGGGCGTTGTCGCAGATGTTGCCACCGTTCAAAATGTTCGTGGGCGGTCCCGTGGGCTCGGGTCGACAGTACATGAGCTGGATCCATCACGAGGATCTTGTTGGGATCATTCTATTCGTGCTCGATCACGCGAACGCTTCCGGTCCCTTCAACGGAACGGCTCCCCATCCCGTCACCAACCGTGACTTCTCCACGGCGCTTGGCAAAGTACTGAGCCGACCATCGTTCTTTCCCACGCCTGGATTCATGTTGAGTTTGATGTTGGGCGAAGTGTCGAATGTCGTGACGAAAGGGCAACGCGTCGCGCCGAAGCAGGCACTCAAGCACGGCTATCGATTCCGATTCACCGAAGTGGAAGCGGCGCTCGCAGATTTACTCAAGAAGTGATGGACGGTAGCCCCGGCCAACCCATCTATTTTGGCTGGGGCACTCCGGTCGGTCGTCAGCCACGGAGAATCAGGCTCGAAATCCTACACCAGTTCTGAGATCACATTTCCATACGGAAGGATCGGCATTGGTCGGCCTGTGTGATCGTGGAAAAACGTGGTGAGTGGATCGACACCGAGGTGATGGAACATAGTCGCCCAAAGGTCGTTCGGTGTCATGCGCCGGTCTTTGGGGTATTCGCCACGCGAATTTGTCGAGCCAATGACTTGCCCCATGCGCATGCCACCGCCAGACACGATCAACGACATCGCCTGAGGCCAATGATCCCGGCCTGGGCGACCGTTCGAGTACGAAAGACGTGGTGTCCGCCCAAATTCGCCCGTGACGATGAGCATGACGCGACGATCCAAGCCTCGATCATAAAGGTCTTCGATGAGTGCCGTGACGGCCCGATCATACATCGGGAACCGGTATTTGCTATCGGTGAAAATGTGACAGTTGACGGCGTGCGAATCCCAGTTGTAGGTGACGTCTTCAGGCATCGATTGGCCTGGGAAGGTCGGGTTTTCCATGACCATGGTCACGAACGTGGCCCCAGCTTCCACCAACCGTCGCGCCATCAAGGCACGTTGCCCATAACGGTGCATGCCATAGCGTTCGCGAACACGAAGTGGTTCGAGCGACAGGTCGAACGCGCGACGCGTCGCATCGCTGTTCAGGACCCCAAGGGCTCGTTGCCGATTTCCCGCCAACGACGCCATCGTTCCTGACGCATCGAGATGGTCGGGGGTCGTGTCGAGGCGTTGAAGGAGGCTCAGACGGTCCTGTAAGCGATTCTCTTCGATCAATCGATTGAGATTGCGGATTTCGAACCGGCTTTCCGACGGATCGCCCGGAACCACGAACGGATGAACGCTTGGTCCGAGGTACGACGAACCGAAACTAAAGACGTCGATCCCTTGTCGGCCATTGTCCATGCCTGCGATGTAATTGGGCACTCCGTTGGCGGGTTGGCCTTTCACTTTGTAGACCATCGAACCGACCATCGGGTGATCATTCACGAAGCCATCAGGTTGAAATGGATCGCGCCCGGTCAAAAAGCGTTTGTGGCCACCGCCGTGGTCGGCGAAGGTGTGCGCGATCGAGCGAATGATCGTGAATTTGTCCGCGATGCGGGCATGCATCGGCAGGTGTTCGCAGATGTCCACACCAGAAACATTCGTGTGGATGGGGCGAAATTCGCCTCGATATTCGTCCGGAGCGTCAGGCTTCAGATCGTACATTTCCATGTGGGGCGGACCGCCTGGAAGCCAAACGAAAATTACGCTGTTTTCCGGCGTTCGGCCTGATGCATCGTTTGCCTGCAATTCCCATGGCGTAATTCCCGCGGCGCCGACGGTTCCTAACGTGAGGCCACCAATTTTGAGGAAATCACGACGCGACAAAGGGCCAGGGCAGGATTGCATGCGGACACTCCGGAACGCGGCAAGGATTCGGCGGGATTAAGGGAAGTTTAAGCGACTTTCCTATTCCTGTCAATCTTCAGGATTGATACGCATCGGACCACAATAGAAATGTCCGCTACTTTTTGCCTATGCTTTTGGTGAATGGCTGTAGTGGGGTAGTCGCGCTCCGCCGCGCCGAAAGGCAAGACCTACGTTCGCCGAAGACGGTTTCCGAAATTTCCCCTGGACATTCGTTTTGCAAGCGGTTAAAACATGAACTTTGCATTGCAAAGTTATTTGTTCCGCAAATTCAAAATACTTGAACCTCCCGAGGAGTTTTCATGGAATTCTCTCCCGTGGTCCCGAATGAAAAAGATCGCCTTCGCTTCCATGTCGATACGCCTCTCGATGAAGGGAAGATTGCGGGAAAGGGAGTAGGCGGCCTGCTCATGCACTATCCACGGGCGATTTTTGATCGGGTGTTTCGCCAAGATCGGCTCGATGAGTTGATCGTCTACTTCGTCAAATGGTCGGCAATCTTTGCGGCGATCTCGGGAGCCGTGCTCGGATTTCATTCCGTGAATCTGCAAATCGTCTCCGGAGCGATCAAAACGCCCTTGCTCCTCATGGGAACGATGGGCATCTGCCTTCCCGCACTGTTTACCTTCAATGTCCTTCTTGGTTCGCAGCTCACCCTCAAGCAAACCGCGGCAGTGCTGACTATGGCCACGTACATGCTTTGTACCGTGCTTTTGTCGCTGTCGCCGATACTTCTGTTCTTCTTACTGACGACGCAGAGCTATAACTTCGTAATCGTGCTCACCGTGGCCGCGTTCGGCACCTCTGGCGTGTTCGGTGTGCTCTTACTCTGGAACGCGATGGGGTATTTGACTGTTCGCTCAGGTTATCCGTACGATTGGAAAATCATCAAAACATGGACGCTGATTTACGCCTTCGTCGGCACCCAGTTCGCCTGGGTGTTACGCCCCTTCGTCGGCGACGGTACGGGCTTCGTTTGGCTTCGACTTGAGCACAGCAACTTCGAAAGCAACTTTTACGTGTCCGTCGCCAAGACCCTGATGACCCTCTTCGGCGGACATGCAGGAAACTAGAAGCTGGAAAAGAAAAGGAAGAGGCGTCGGGAGTTGGAGAATTGGAAAGCGTATTAATTTTTTTCTTTGACTCTCCAACGCTCCGCGTTTACCTTAGGGCAAAAATCCGACGGATTTCTCTGCACCAGCAACGCGCCGTTTGCATTGACTGGCTTAGCATGCGAATCGGTCGCCAGGTATTTGCCATGCCCCTACTTTTCGCTGATGTGTCGCTTTGGACGGATAAAGAAGTACTGACAGCAATTTTCGGAGTGCTAGCTCCGGTCATCTCGGTAGGCCTGTTCATGCTGCGGTATTTCACAAGCAACTACCGAGCAACCATCGCCCAACTGAAATCGACGAACCTGCAGCTCCGCGGCGACCTCGATAAGCAAACCCCTCACGGCGACATTGAACGGCTAAAGATTCAGCATGAGGAGGCGCTGAAAAAATCCGACGAATTCGCGGCCGAGAACGAAAAACTGCGGCGAACGATCGAGCAATTGAACGCGAACATCGCCGGCCTGAACGTAGCGACGGGCCAACATCACGGCGACTTGGCCTCGATTCAACGCCGGATCGACCGAGCTTTGAAAAAGGACGGCCAAACCTGGATCGAGCCCGTTCGCGCCAACGCTCCAGAGTTCAAACGTCTGGAGCCGGACGGAAGGCGAATGCCGATACTTTCCGTCGTTAATCTGAAGGGGGGCGTTGGCAAAACGACGGTTACCGCGAACTTGGCGGCCGCCCTGGATTTCCTCGGCTGGCGCGTGTTGCTCCTCGATCTCGACCTACAGGGCTCTCTCTCGGGACTTTTCCTGTCCGATTCTCAACTCGCGCAGTACGCCAGGGATAAAAGCCTCCTCAATAATTTCCTCGAATCTTCTTTCGACGCGGAGCACCCGAAACTGCCGGACTACGTGCACCCTGTGCTTTCAGGCCGGTCCGGTCTGGTCCCGGCCAGCGATGATCTCTTTTACGCGGAGAGTAACCTGACAATTCGTTGGCAATTACGTGAAGGCAATCGCGATCCGAGGTTTCTGCTTCGCAAGGAACTCCATCTGAAACGCATCGCTCAAAATTACGACATCGTTCTCATGGATTGCCCGCCCGTCTTCAACGTTTGCTGTGTGAATGCGTTGGCGGCCAGCGACTACGTTTTGGCGCCCATCCTCGCCAGCAAGCAATCGACCATCCGCGTGCCCGCGCTTTTGAAGCGGCTCAAAGAATTTCGCGATAACATGAACGCCGACCTCCATGTGATGGGGATCATCGCCAACCGGACTTGGCGTTCAGAGCTCTCGAACGACGAAGCCAATCGCTTGTCCGCGCTGGCCGACATCTCGCTCGACACGTTTGGCACGACAGTTCCTTTGTTCGAAAGCTTTATCCGGAACAGCACCGAGATTCGCACCGCCGAAGACGAACATCGCCCCCTCCGGGAGAACGATCACATCTTTTCTCTGTTCTCCGCGTTGGCCAACGAAGTGATCGACAACCTACCTAATTTCTGCAAGCCTGCTACGACTGAGCGTCGTATGAAGGAGGTGGCGTCATGAAGATTTCCGACCTGCAAGATATGCTGCGACTGATTCGGCAATTGCTCGCGTCCGCCGGCGGCAAGGGCACTGGCGAGATCGAAGAGTTCAGCGCGGCACTCGAGCCCTTTCGCAGCCTGACGCCCAAACAATTCACGAACGAGCTGCGAAAGCTCACCGAGCAGCCAAAACCTGCGAAGACCGGAGCAAAACTCGGACCCGCTGAGGTTGATGCCGTCATCCAGGAACTACGTGACCTTTACGAACGCGCCGGTTCGCCCTCGACCACGCAGGCCGAGATGACCGAGAAAACAGAGAAGCTCGATCGGCTCCAAAAAAAGGATGTGCTCCGGGCGGCGGAAGCGATTGGCTTGCAGGGGATGAAGAACAAAACTTCTGCCATCATCTCGGAAGAGATTCGCAAAAGGATCGAAGGCCGTATGGGGGCCGCGCAACGGATGTCGATCATCGACGTTGTTGTTGGCAGTCCCGAGGAGGATTCTACAGCCATGCCACAGCCTGCAGAAATCCTCGAGTAGTCGCCGACTTCCAAACCCACGCTCATCCCTCCACTTTGATTGTAGGCGTTTATTCAATCGGCTTTCAGGTGAAGATACCTGCGAAGATTCACGTAGGGTTGGTGAAGCGTACTCGCGTAACCCACCGTGGCCTAGAGGCCGAACCTGCCACTCCTCTTCCATCGTTTGGGGTTACGCGAAAAACGAAGCGAGGCTTTCCGGTCGCCGCGACGGTGGATTTTCACCCACCCTACGGCGGATGACATTCTTTCGTCTGAGCGACCTTCGAGGCTGAATTTTCTTCTTTGATCGTGCAATCGGAAGCGAGGACGGAATGGCCACGACTGTATTTCGACGCCTGCATGGTTGGTCGGCGTTACTCGGGCTTGCGGGCTTCGTCTGGTGCACTCTCAATCACGTGTGCTGTGGCGGACACATGGCACACGAACCCTACCCGTGGTGGCACTACGTCATCGACGGCGCTTGGGTTTCGGCTTTCGTTGTCGCAATCCAGTACGGGTTAGCCTGCCATCAAAGGGCTACTCCGGTTTTGCTGGCGGTTTTGGTCGTGTCTCGTTTGGGAAGTGGCAGCGGGAGCGGGTTCTTCCTGATTCCTGAACTGTTCGCCGTGGCAACGGTGGCGGTTCTTGCCTTCATAGCCGCCGTCGGGCCGACGCGACGCACCTGTTCCCAACCGACAACCGACCCCAAAGAATCGGCGGATGGATTTCTTATTTTACTCGTTCTACCGTTGTTCAATGCCGGACTTTGACACGCCCAATCCAGTTCCTTGTCCGAAATGTGGACGGCTCTACGTATGGGACGGCACGAAGTGTTGCCGCAAGGACTGCCGCCACGGCTCGAACAAGAAACCGCGAAAGCTCCGCGTAAAAATCGTGGGCGTTTATCCCGTAGAAACCAAAGAGCCTGTCCACCTGATTGAGGTTACGGTCGAAGGCTCCACCGCCGATGCGTTCGACATTGGCGAGGTCACCCAAGAAATCGCAGGCCAGCCTCGGATGAATTGGCAGGCACCCTGGGACGAGCAAATGATTTCGGAGAAGGACGGAAAGGCACGGATCGTATTCTTCTTTCATTGCCTCGATTTGACAAAGCCGCTGACGACTCCGGCTGGTTTGTTAGCTCTTCCGCCGCCGAAGAAGATACCGCAGCGGTTGAAATCCATGGTGTACGAAAGTCCGTGAATTGTGGCCGGTCGCCAGATTTTTGGTTACGTCGACGATTGCGAGGCGGTGATGGAACACTTCCATCGGTGTAGTTGGGTGTTTACGAACCAGCACAGGCTCGGTACGGTCCTTTTAGAACTGGGCCTTGTGGACGAGGAGCAGCTTTGGCATGCCTTAGAGGAATCGGCGGCCGCCGAGCAACGGTTGGGACAAGTGGTCTTTCGGCTGGGTCTGGTCACGGCTGAGCAACTCGCCCAAGCATTGACGGAGCAGGCGCGGTTGCGAAAAGAACTCGGCACTTAGGCCCAAACGCCGAACCCGCCTCTTACGTGCGATGGCCGCATGGGTTACGCAAAAAACGAACCGGATCCTTAAAAGGGGTCGGGAGTCTTTTCTGATCTAAAAGACTCCCGATCCCTTTTATTTCCTCTTGGTGTAGCCAAATTCTCTTGGGTTTATGGTCAAAGAAGCTAACGCAGAGACGAAGAGGCGTGGCGAATAGAAGAGAGACAATACCGATTTACGAAACAAAACCTCGACAAGACCAGGATTCATTGTTCCCTTTCTCTCTCTGCGTCTCCGCGCCTCTGCGTGAGATCTTCCGTATTTTTCCCCCAAAGAGAATCTAGTTACATCCAGATCTTTTGACGGTGATTCTTGACAGCGACCACGAACACGGGTAGACCGTATTTCAGTGAAATTTTCGGGATTTCCCCAGGAGCTGCAAACATGTGGAAGCGGAGTTTGTTCGTAAGCGCGTTCGGGCTGGTCCTTGCTCTCGTCATGCAAGGCAATGCTGGCGAAAAGAAGGGTGAAGAACCCAAGTATTCGAACTTTACCTACGTCCCCACCGCGGACGAAGTCATCAACAAAATGTTCGAGATGGGCAAAGTCAACAAAAGCGATGTCATTTTCGACCTAGGCTGTGGCGATGCCCGCATCCTTTACATGGCCGCCAAGAAATTCGGCGCGAAAGGCGTCGGCGTTGAATTGAATCCGGAACGCATCAAGGAAGCGATGGATCAATCTAAGAAATTCGACGTAGGAACTCTCGTCGAAGTTCGCCATGGCGATGCTCTGAAAGTCAAAGACATCAGCGACGCCACCGTCGTGGTGATGTACATGTTCCCCGAATTCATGAACCTTTGGCAACCGATCGCGCTGGAAAAATTGAAACCTGGCACACGCATTCTTTCGCACGATTATAGCTGGAACATAGGCAACTGGGAGCCAGTCGCCACCGCGAGCGTGAAAAGCGCCCAGCGTGATAATCACAAAGTCCTGATGTGGGTGGTTCCGGAGAAGAATAAGAAATAAATCGAAACCTCCTTTTTTCCCCGCTTGCGGTGGAGTGCCGATCAATCGATTCTCGCGCTCCGTCGTAAGCGGTTTTTTCATGGAGTAGCCGCATGAAATCCCTCACATCGCTTGTCGCGGTCGCCTGGTTGTCGTTCCTTTCCGTGCAGCCTGATGAGAAATTCTCCTGTCAGATCATTTACGTGCCGACGGATCAGATCGTCGTCGAAAAAATGCTCGACATGGCCAAGGTCTCGGGGAAGGACATCGTTTACGACCTAGGTTGTGGCGACGGTCGCATCGTTTGCACGGCGGCGAAAAAATTCAAGGCGAAGGGAGTGGGCGTCGACATCGACCCGGCCCGAATCAAAGATTGCCTAGAGACCATGAAGAAATTCAACGTCTCGAAAGAAGACGTCGAGTTTCGCCAAGGTGATGCACTCAAGGTCAAGGATCTTGAAAAGGCCTCGGTCATCATGCTCTACATGCTTCCCGAATTCATGGAGAAACTGGAGCCGCAGTTGAAACGCCTGAAACCCGGCACGCGCATCGTGGCCCATGATTATCCGTTTCCGAATTTGGAAGCCGACCAGACGGTCGAGTTCAAATACGCCGACGATGAAAGGCCGCGTTTCCTGTATATGTGGACGATACGTCAGAAGAAGTAAGGGAAGTGGATCGTATCGTCGATCACCTTTAGCGAGTGCGAAACGGCAAGCGAAGTGAGGTCTCTCTGCTTGCCGTTTCGCGCTCGCCTTTCGTTTTCGGTATCAAAAGCCGGCTAATTTTGGTGAATTCGATTCCGAATTTCGATCTCGACTCGGTTTCGAACTTATTTTCTCCAGATGCCGGCAATCCGTTCCCGATTCCGAGTCGTCACACTATAGACGCCCGTGGCTGGGTGGTTTACGATTTGCGCATTGCACCTCTTTGTTTTTGCTAAAAGGAGAAATCCATGCAGGGGCCGAAAAGACCGCATGGCGTCAGCTGGAAGTTACGAACAGGGATCCTCCTCTCCATTGTTTTGGTAACTTTAGGCCTGGGTTCATTTTGGCAGTCTTCGAGCCATGCCCAGAAATCAGAAAATCCTCCAAAGAACGTGAAATTCGTCAAGCCCCATGAAATGACCCTCCAGGCGGGAACGGAATTCCACGTTGGCAGCCAAGGTTCGTTGGTCGCGGGTGTGCAAGGCGTCGTGAGCATCACCGAGACGTTGCCGATCCCGGGTGCGGACGTCACCGTCACGCTTCGTGATGGCCAGGGAAAAGCCCATGTTTTGTACACGGGCAAAACGGGTTCTAATGGCTTGGCCAACGCGTCATTTGACATTCCTGAGCTTCCCGCTGGCAATTACAAACTCGAGATCCATAGCAAGTCGCCCGGCGGTGAAGAAAAGCTCGAACGCGAGATTCGCCTAAAATCAGAAACCAAGATTCTTCTCGTTTCCGATAAGCCCATTTACCAGCCTGGTCAAACCATGCACCTGCGGGCGCTCGTGCTTCGCCCCTTCGACATGAAGCCGATCGCGAAGAAAACGATCGAATTCGAAGTGGAAGATAGCAAAGGCAACAAAGTCTTCAAACGTTCGCTCGAAACTTCCGAGTTCGGCGTGGCTGCCCTCGATTTCGATTTGGCGGACGAAGTTAACAACGGCAATTATCACATTCGCGCGAATGTCGGAGATACCAGGGCCGAAAAAACCGTGGACGTGAAAAAGTACGTGCTGCCTCGTTTCAAAACCTCCGTGACCACGGATAAGAAATTTTACTTGCCAAAGGAAAAGATCGAAGCCGAATTGCAGGCGGATTATTTCTTTGGCAAGCCAGTGGCGAAAGGGAAGATTGAGGTAACGGCTCACACGTTCGACGTCGCGTTTCGTGAATTCCAAAAGTGGCGCGGGGAAACGGACGAAAAAGGCCATGCCAAGTTCACCATTCAACTCCCGGACTATTTCGTCGGCCAACCGCTTCAGCAAGGCAACGCGCTGGTGAAGCTCGATGTCAAACTTCTCGATTCCGCCGACCACTCGGAAGCAATCGTGAAGAATTTGACGGTGAGCGATCAACCAATCAAGCTCAGCTTGATCCCCGAAGGAGGACGAATCCAGCCTGGAGTGGAAAACCGCGTTTTCGCGGCCGCCATCTATCCGGATGGTACGCCAGCGCCCAACGTGGAGGTGCAATTTTGGCTGAAGCACGTGAACGCACCCCAGGCCAACGCGGCGCCTTTAGGTGGCGGGCCCATTGGTCGACCGATCGGCCGGCGTGCGCCGGGATTCGCGGGGAATGCCGACGGACAGAATCAAAACACATCGGTTTCGATTGACCCGAAAACCGCCCCCAAGGAAGCGCCCCTTGCCAAGGTGACGACCAATGACGCTGGTTTGGCGGAATTCAAGGTCACCCCAAAAGCGGATCAACTACGCCAACATAACTGGGGCAACATCGATATTGAAACTTTGGGCGGCAAACAAGCGACCTTTGGCCCGCAAATGGTGCTCGATGTGGTCGCGCACGCCACGGACGCGAAAGGCAAGCAAGCCGCTTCCGCCGCCATCCTCAATGCGACCCCCTTTGGCGAAAACGTGCAAATCCGGCTCGACAAAGCGGTTTATAAAACCGGCGACCGCATGACCGTCAACATCCACAGCTCAGCAGGCGTTCCCACGGTATTCATCGATATGATCCGTGGCGGCCAAGTTCTGCTTAGCAAATGGACGGAAGTCAAAGACGGGAAAGCGTCGCATGTACTCGATATTCCAACTTCCGTTTTCGGCAGCGTCGAAGTACACGCCTACCAGATGTTTGCCTCTGGCGAGATCGTTCGCGATAGCCGAGTCGTTTACATTCAACAGAAAAACGACCTCAAGATCGAGGTAGCCGCGGACAAGAACGAATACAAGCCGGGTGAAAGTGGCCGAATTCGCTTCACCGTCACCGATTCGTCCGGCAAACCCACGCAGGCGGCGCTGGGAGTGGTTGTCGTGGATGAGGCCGTCTACGCTTTGCAGGAAATGCAACCTGGTCTGGAGAAGGTTTATTTCACGCTCCAGGAAGAACTGATGAAGCCTCAGGTGCAAATCAAGCTCAGCCCGGGCGAACAGATCGACAATATCGTCATTCAGCCTGCGATCCCCGCACCTCGGCAACAAATCGCGGAAGTGCTTTTGACGGCCGTCAAGTTGCCGGCGCCAGCACGATGGAATGTCGATCCCGCCTTGGGACGGAAGCAGGCGATCGAGGGGCAGATCGTTCAGGTCGCACAGGTTTTGTTCGCGAATGCATTCAACCAACCAGAAAAAATCCTCAAGTTCGATGCGGCGGGCAAAGCCAGCTTCAACGGCGATGTCCTTGCCAAGCTCGAAAAGGAAAGCCAACTGCCGGCTCAGCTTCGTAATGGTTTCTTCGGTGGCAAATTGACTGCCGAAGAAATTGGGAAGGTCGAGCCTGGCTTCAGCCCGGACAGCTTGGCACGCGCGATCACGCTCCATCGCATGGAGAACATGCGGAATTTGGTGGCCTCGCACGCCTTCCAACAGCGAGCCAAATATTTCGTGAAGGGCCAATGGACGCTGCCGCCCAATGTGCTTGACCTCACCTCGAAGCAATTTAATTTTACAGGCGTCGACGCGTGGGGTCGGCCTTTGAAGCTTGTCTATCTGGATAAAGGCGACGCAAACTTCCCCAACGATCATCCTCTCAAAAATATTGATGTTCAATCGATGGGTGCGGACGGTCGATTGGGAAGCAAAGACGATCTGCGACGGACGGACGGCGATGCGTTACGTCGGACCGGTTGGGTCGGTCACACCTGGTGGATGAATGAACAAAAAAGTGCCGCGGTTTGGACGCTCGACCGAAGTGGCGTACGCCGCAACATGCTCGGCGAGCAAGGCCAAATGATGCGGTTCCGTAACGGCATGGCGCCTGGAATGGGCGGTGGCTTTGGCGGGGGCGGGCCATTCCCGCCCGGCGCAGTACCGATGATGGAGGCGGCGGCCATGCCGATGGCGGCGGCGCCGGCCGGTCGCGCTGATTTCGCCGCGAAAAAAGCGGTCGAACGCCGAGCAGGTGCGGCGGAAATGGATCGCCTCGCTGATCCAGGCCAGTCGCGTGGCGCCGATGCGGGCGGTTCTCCCGAGCCTACCCGAACCCGCGAATACTTCCCCGAAACCATGCTTTGGCAACCCGCGCTGATCACCGATGCGAAGGGGCAAGCTGACTTGTCCGTGAATTTCGCGGATTCGATCACCACTTGGCGCCTTACCGCGTCGGGCAACTCGCTCGGCGGCTTGCTCGGCGGATCCACCACGCCTCTCAAAGTCTTCCAAGACTTCTTCGTCGAACTCGATCTACCGGTCCATCTGACCCAGGCCGACGAAGTCGCGTTTCCGGTGGCGGTCTACAACTACCTCAAGACGCCTCAATCGGTGAAGCTGGTCCTCGAAGACGAACCCTGGTTCGAACTGCTCGACAAGGCGGGCCTCACCCGCACCATCGACGTGAAGGCCAACGAAGTCACGTCCGTCACCTACCGAATCCGAGCCAAGAAGATCGGCATGCAACCGCTATCGCTGAAGGCCTACGGCTCGAAGCAATCCGATGCCGTCAAACGCATCATCGAAGTCGTGCCGAACGGCCAAAAGACGGAAAAGGTCTTCACGGACAAATTGGCCACCAACGTCTCGCACACGATCAACGTGCCGCAGGACGCCGTGCCCGATGCGTCGAAGCTTCTCGTTCGCATGTATCCTGGCGTGATGGCTCAGATCATGGAAGGATTGGAAGGAATGCTCCGCATGCCCGGCGGCTGCTTCGAGCAAACCTCTTCCTCCGCCTATCCGAACATCATGATCGTGGATTACATCAAGCGTGCGAAGTTGAACACGCCTGACCTTTTGCTCAAATCCGAACAGTACCTCAACGTCGGATATCAACGCCTGCTCACCTTCGAACGCCCCGGCGGTGGTTTCGACTGGTGGGGAAGCGGCGAACCCCTCATTTGGCTGTCCGCGTATGGCCTGCAAGAGTTCAGCGATATGGCCCGTGTCTATCCGATCGACAAGGGCATCATCCATCGCACCCAGGCGTTCCTCATGAACAAGCGTGACAAAGACGCGACCTGGTCGAACATCGGAGCCACGCACGGCGAAACGATCGCCAGCATGGGTAATCCGAAACTGTTGCTCACCAGCTACGTCACCTGGTCGCTGCTCGAATCAGGCTACGATAAGGCGAAACTCGCCGACTCCGTCAAGTACATCCGCGACAATCTGCAAGGTGCTGAGGACAATCCTTACATCCTCGCCCTTGCCGCGAATGCCTTGGCCACGTTCGATGCCAAAGACGCCGTCACGCTCGATTGCGTCCAAAAGCTCGATAAGCTTCGCAAGGAACTTCCCGAGTGGAAGGCGATCGTCTTCCCGTGCCGAGGCACCTCGCTGACGTACGCTCGAGGCGATTCGCTGAACGTCGAAACCACCGCCTTGGCAGCTCTGGCGATGCTCAAAACGGGCGGTCATACCAACAGCATCAACCAGGCGTTGACTTACCTGGTCAAATCGAAGGAAGGCAACGGCACGTGGGGTAGCACCCAAGCGACGATCCTCGCCCTCAAGGCTCTCTCTGGGGCCATGGGCGGCAACACGCAAAAAGGCGTCACCAACTTCACCGTTCTCGTGAACGGCAAAGAAGCCGCCACGGGCAAGATCGATCCCGACAACGCCGACGTCTTGCAGGCGTTCGACCTGAAGAAATTCACAGTCGTTGGCGACAATCAGGTCGAGATCAAAGCTCAAGGAGCCGAGTCGAACTTGATGTACCAAGTCGTGGGCCGGTACTTCCTTCCCCACAAGGACAAGGAAGTGAAGAAGTCGCCGGTCGAAGTCGAAGTGACGTATGACCGCACCGAGCTTTCCACGCGTGACGTGCTCAAGGCAAAGGCCACGTTGAAATACAACGGGCAAATCGCGACGAGCATGTTGATGCTGGACCTGGGAATCGCACCTGGCTTCACGGTTGATCCGGGCGAATTCGCCGAAATGGTGGCGGCCAAGAAGGTCAACAAGTTCACGACCACGCAAAAGCAAGTGACCTTGTACCTGGGCGACATGAAGCCAGGCGAAACGTTAACCTTCGAATACACGCTCAGGCCGAAATTCCCGGTGCGTGTGCAAACGCCAGCCACGGTCGCGTACGAGTACTACACCCCCGCCAAC
>WBZS01001715.1_pt1 | contig 16176 bp, 22 predicted proteins | sample 5204201 | NCBI WGS metagenome assembly WBZS01 (sample SAMN12344357, study PRJNA552823) | activated sludge metagenome | biome: Activated sludge suspended growth; feature: Nitrification reactor; material: Wastewater; isolation source: activated sludge from nitrification reactor of wastewater...
GGTCGGCCTGTCCGAGCTTGCGCACGACCTGCTCAGGCGTGTGCCGCTTCCTCGTGTTCGTCATGATGAGACCAGTCTTCCTGCCCGCAGCAGCGAGCATCAAGACGACTCACACAACGACTGGACCTACATCACGGGGTCAGCCCACACGCTCTTTGGCGGTGACCTTGTCCAGCAGACTTACGACAGGTCCTGGAAGGATGCGCGGAGCAGTGGGGCGCGGCCATACGGCGTCGGCGTCGAAGCCAGCGCGACGGAGTTCGTATGAGAGCCACACATCCAGTGCGAGCGCTGGCACGCCTGTGGTGGTGGGTGCTTTGAGGTAGAGCGGGACGCCGAGCAGTCGCTTCAGTGTGTCGTAGTCAGGTTCGTAGAGCAGGCGATCGTACTCGTCCTTGACCCAAGGGTTGCTGTGCTCTCCGGCGGGCGCGGCGTCGGCGACGATCTTGTCGAAGATGGCCCACGCTTTGGCTTTGGTAGATGGTTCAGCGGCCACTGCGTCCCCTTGCCGTTCGCCGGCTCGTCATCGCGGCATGAGCTGTCCGCACTTGTTCCAGTTCAGCTTCCGTGACGAGGCCCGCGTCGGTCAGGAGGACGCGGTCGACCATCTCGACAGCCTGAGCGAGCTTCCCATACCGCAGCAGCGTCGCGACCTTCGCTTTGATAGCACGCAACTCATCAGCGCATGATCGGATGTGGTCGGGCGAGGGCATCGCCCAAGTGTCTGCTTCGCGTGGTTCGAGCTTGAGGATGCCTCCCCCGTATGAGCGGCCCACCATCTCGGCGTTGAGGAGTGTGACCGAGTTGAGGCTGGCAAGGGGAAGAAGTTCGCGGCCGAGGTCAGCGAGGTCGCTGTTGAGGTAAACGCCGTGGACGGAGTTCAGGTGGTGCGCTCGGGCGCTGTTAGTTGTGAGCCGGGGCGTGTCGGCGTTCATGCAGGTCAGCAGCAGGTCCGCGGGCGGGAGCAGGGGTACCCGATACCAGGGCTTGCGGACACGGCACTTGTACGCCTCATCCACTCCTGCGAGATGCCCGGCTTCGATGTACGCATGCGAGGCGGGCGAGGGGTCACCGGTGGGGCGGAACAGCCAGGTCGCTTTGTCCTTCTGTCCGAGCCTCGTCATCGCGTCGCTGGAGAGTTCGAGTCCGCGAAGGTGCGCGCTTCCGGGCGGGGAGAGGCGAATGAGGTCTTTGCGTGTCAGTCCGAGAGCTTTCACCCGCGCGGGCGAGAGAGCGAAGTATCGGTTATTGCCAGTGACCATCCCGAGGGTCGTGTCGCCCCAGGTGTCCAGGCTGGTGAAGTGGCCCGCCGCTCTGAGTGTTCGAAGAGGTTCGACCGCGTTCGGGTCAACGAGCAGGCCGGTCCACTTCGCGGCCGGGTCGACGGGCCTCCAGGTCAGCGGAACCCCGAGCGTCGTAAGCGCCTCAGCGTCGTGTGCCTGGTAGATAGTCGCGTGGTCCGTGGGTCCCTCGTCGAATCCGTCAGCGAGGAGGAGGACGACGTCGGCTTCCGCGTCGGGGAACACCTGTTCGGTGAACAGCACGAGCTCGACGCTGCGGAACCTGTCGAACAGGAACTGTCGGACGGCGGCGGCGTAGTTCACGCTGAGAAGTTCCGCCGGTAGAACCAGTCCCATCCGTCCACCGGGCTTCAGGAAGAGGGCGGAGTGAATGGTGAACGCAGCCCAACTGGAGGCCAGAGCGGTGAGCGAGACTCCGGCCTTGAGGGCAGCGGCGCGTGAGCGTGTCCGCGATTCTCCGGAGAAGTCTTGATAGCGGATGTAGGGCGGGTTGCCGATCACGACGGAGTAACGTGCCTCCGGCTCGACGAGAAAGAAGTCGTTGACCGTCAAGCGCGGAGTTCCGCCGGCCTCTTTGACACGTTCACGTGCGACACGGGCGCTGTGCGGGTGGATCTCTACCCCATCGACCCGTGGCGTCTGCTGTCCGTGCTCGCGGAGCCGCCGCACCGCCTGCACGAGAAACGCGGCATCGCCGGCGGAGGGCTCCAAGACGGTGTCCCGCGAGGTACGAATGGCCCAGTCCGTGATGTATCGGGTGATCGCGTCCGGTGTGAAGAACGCTCCACGGGCTTTGCGCACCTCTGCCGTGTCAGCGGTGATCACTGCGGGTTCGGACATAGTTCCATCCTGCCGCACGCCTCCGACACACGCGGGGAGGCGGCTCCGCATGGCGCGCCCGTCGAACGCCCAACCGTCGCACAAGTGGACGTCGACATTCAGCTCGCCCTTCCAAAGGCATGCTCGAGGAAGTCGGCGGTGGCGGGATTCACGGTCTGGTTGCGACGAATGTAATGCTCGCGGGTGATGGCGGGGTCGCTGTGACCGAGGAGCTCAGAGGCAAGCTGGAGTCCCCCGACATCGTTGATCGCAGTGGCCGCGGTACGACGGAACCGGTGCGGGGTGACGTCTTCGATGCCGGCTTGGTTCATGACGTCACGGAGCTGGCGTCGGACGTTGTTGGTCGTGTGCGGTGTTCCGACCCGTGTGGCGAACAACAGCGTCTCCGGGCCGGAGAAGCGCAGGCCGCGGACCCGAGCGCGGACGGCACGCAACGCGAATCCGGGGAGTGCGACGCGGCGGACCGAGCGTGCGGTCTTCGGATGATCCTGTCGGTGCGTGGGCTCGCCCCTGCGGCTGACGATCGTCCCGGCGATGCGGACCATCGGCACGGGTGCGTCGAGGTCGAGGTCGGCGACGCGGATCGCGAGTACCTCGCCGATGCGGGCGGACGTACCGAGCATGACCTCGACGATCTGACCGAGTTGTCCGTCGGGGCGGGGACCGGCGAGGATGGGCCGGTTCTCCCAGTCGAGGATCGCGGCGCGGATAGCGGTGATCTCGTCCCAGGTGAACACATCGGGACTGCGCGTGGGTCTGCGCAGACGCGACACGTGGTCCATGGGATTGCGCGGCAGGATCTCGTGGCGGACGGCGAGCCCGAGGGTGAGACGCAGGACGACGCGGGCTTGGCGTGCGCGGTTGTAGCTCTGCTTCGCGAGTTGCTTGAGAAAGTAGTCGCAACGAGCCACGCCGATCTCGCGGAGGGTGACGTCGCGGAAGAACGGGAGGACGAGGGTGCGCATGTTCCGCTCGTAGAGTTGCCGTGTCGTGCGGGAGAGGCGGTCTTCGAGTTCCATGTCCTCCAGCCAGTATTCGACCAGAGCAGTGAACGCGCTGTCGGCGCTCATCCCAGTGAACCCGGGGTGGAAGAGCGAACGCTCGGCGAGCTTCTTCTTCAGCGCGCGCTCTGCCGCGGGCCTCGTGCTGGCTGTGTATTGGACCTCTCGGCTCTTCCCGTCCCAGTCGCGGTAGCGGGTGCGCGCCGCGTATCGCCCGCTGGGCTGGCGTCGGATGGAGATTGTGCCGTAGGTGCCGATCGGGGTGCGAGGTCTAGCCACGGAGCGAGCACTCCCCCGTCTTCGTGTGAACGTGAGTCCGGTTCGGCGAAGCTACGACGCTGTGACGGCGGATGCGGTGTGGAGAAGGCATCCCTCCAGTTTGCCGATCATCGTCGTTTGCGGTCCACGCGCTCGATCGCCCGGCTTGAGCTAAGCCTCCGCTGTCTCCGTGGAAGGTCGTCGGAGATTACGTCTCGCTTGGTGTTCATGGACACGTGCCCTCGCCAGGAGCAGCAGGCTGATCGGGCCGAACAGTAGGAACTTCAGCGCGTTCCACAGACAGAGGGCGAAGACGACGTAGAGCCACGGCGGCCAGCCTCCGTTGATGAGCGTGACGGTCACCGCCGCGGCGAGGAAGTAGGCGACTCCGAGCCCCATTGCGGGAGCGCCCCACTTGAGGCCGCGTCGAGTGCGGAGTCGGTCGAGCAGAACGTTGGTGGGCATCCATCGGCGCAGGAACATGCGCGTACGGACGCTGAGTGTCCAGAGGGTGGGGATGAGCATCGAGAGTCCTCGCTTTCAGGCCAACATGGTTGGTGCGGCGTGGTCCTGAGCTTTGAGGTCCCCGAGGGGTCTGCGTCGCCCGCCGGAACGGGGTCGGCCAACGATTGTCCTGCCGCTGCCCCCAAGCTACGCCGATCGACTGGCGACCGGAAGAGCGCGAGCTGTCAGCGCGCGCCCCGCGCGGGACCCCGGCGGGATGGGGCTGCGGCGTCGGGTGACGCGTCGTGCGCGTCGCGGAGCGCAACGAGCGCGGCGCGGGCGCGTTCGTAGTCCACGCGTTGAGCGTCGGCATCCGGGATGGCGCCGAGAGGGTCCGGGCCGGTGACCCCGTACCGGTCGCGGTAGGCCGCAACCACTGTCAGCCGCTCGAGAAAGTCTCCGGAGATCTCGTCGGCGCTGGACGGGAGGGCGCGGGCCGCCCACGAGTTCCCCTCCCCCGCGGCTTGATGGGCGATGGCGACCGCACGTTCGGTGATGAGTTTCTCGCGTTCGATGAGCGCTCGCTGCATCTCGGGATCCATGTGCCCGGTCGCCTTGGGGACGATGCCGGCAATGAGCTGCCGGCGCCGTGTGGATGGCGTGAACCGGCTCGTGACCTTCTGCATCCGGTATCGCAGGAGCGAGCCGAGATCGTCGACGTCGTCGAGACTGCCCGGCCGGATGACCTGGGGTAGCAGCGCGTCGACGTCGTGACCTTCGGCGTCGAGGCGGCGCAGTTCGGTGCTGAGCACGCCGTATGCCTCGGAGCTGACGAGATCGTCGATCGTGGTGTCGTCGAGGCCGCCTGTGCGCAGGAGGCCGAGCCACCGGTCGTGCTGGGCAGACTGGGCGATGGTCTCGTACTCGGCGGCGAGTTGGCGGATCGATGCCCATTCGTCCTGCTCGGCGGTGATGGTCTCGTGCGCGGAGAGCTCGGCGCCGGTGTGCTGGAGGATGCCGTAAAGGATGGACCGGGCAGTGTTCTGCAGGTCGTCGCGGTGCTGGTGCTGCTCGAGATGGTGCTGGTCGGTGACGACGTAGGCGCTGTTCGCATCTCGCCCGCGGGTGAGGGCGACGTAGAGCGCCTCCCGTGTCATCTGCGGGCTGGCGACCAGGGCGTGCGCGGTGTCGACGGTGGCGCCCTGGGCGCGGTGGGCGGTGATCGCGTAGCCGAGGTCGACGTGCTCGGCGGCGTACCCGGCGGGAAGCGTGATCGTGCTGCGCCACCTCGACCTCTCCCGTCGGACGGTGAGCGAACCGTCATCGTGGGTGTCGGTGACGATCCACCGGTCGTTGTTCTTGACCCATCCCCGCCCGAGCGCGAGGCGACGATCGTTCCGCCTTGTGATTACGACGTCACCGGTCGCCGCACGGGTCCCGTCGTGCAGTCGCACTCCGCCGTCCGCTACGAGCCCGGCGAGGATGCGGTCCGAGCGTGCTCGCTCGTTGAGGCCGGTGACCGTCTCGATCGTCTCCGCGATCAGCACCGACGTCCTTCCCGCGCGCAAGTCTCGCGACCACGCCTGGTAGGCGGTGTCGAGCATCTCGTCGTGTTCACCACCGGCGACCCGGTCGTGATCGATGTACGCGTCGATGGCGTCGGCATTCCCTAGCCGCAGCCGCAGGGAGGCGTGCCTCTCCCAGTCGTTGCGGAAGCGGCGCACGTCGAACAGTTCCGGGGCATCGTCCCGGTCGCGCACCAGCATGCCGAACGCACCGCCAGCGTCCACAGCCTGCAGCTGGGCGTAGTCGCCGACCAACAGCACCTTCGCTCCGACCTGGCTGGCATGCGCGGTGATGCGGTCCAGCGCGAACGTGCCGACCAGGGATGCCTCGTCGATGATGACCAGCTGCCCGGCCCGCAGATCCCACCGCCCCCTGGTGTGCTCGTGCAGCCACTTGGCGGTGTTCTCGGTCTGCACGTCGAGCTCTTCGCCAAGCACCGCGGCGGCGGCCGCGGACGGGGCAAGCCCGATCACAGACCCATCCCCGTGGCGGGCCTCCCATGCGCGTCGCAGCGCTCGCATCGTCGTGGTCTTGCCCGTGCCGGCCGGGCCCACCAGCACATCCAGGAAACGCCCCGATACCGCGACCTTCCCGATCGCGTCCTGCTGATCCTCACCGAGTGCGCGCTGACCGGGCATGCGCGGACGGGCAGCCCGGCCGATCAGGTCCAGGTCGACCGTGGGCGCCGCACGTCGAGCCGCGGCCTCCCGGAGGCGGTCTTCGGCGGCGAGGACGGTCTCAGACGAGTACACGGCAGACGCCTTCGGACGGAACACGCTCGACCCGTCCGTGCGCTGGAACTCGCGCGGGCTGGTGGCCAGCTCAGGCGGCGTCAAGCGCAGCGACACCGCCTCCGCAACATCGACGATCAGCGAGACGACCGCGTCGCGGTCCGCCGGGGACGCGAACCGATACGGCATCGTCTGGCGCACGGCCTCAGCATGGAGGTTCCACCGACGCCACGTCGCCCGACGCTGCGCGACCTGCGCGACGACCTCAGCAGCCAGCTCGTCGACACGGTCAAGCGAGATATCGTCCGCACGCAGAAGCGGCTCGCTCGTGCCGGTCTCGACGAGCTCTCGCGCCCATGCCACCGCGTCCGTGCCCAGCACCTGGGCGGCCTGCTCCCTCCACCGCTGGGTCAGGTCGTGGAGTGAACGCAGCTCTTTCGGAGGCCGTGTCTCGAGCGTCGCCTGCTGGCGGATCTGCCACAGCTGCGCACGCGACGGTTGACGCCCGTGCTTGGCCGCGTACTCCTCGACCAGTCGGTGCTTGACCCGTTCGATGTCCTTCGTACGCGAAGAGAACACATCCATCAACGGCTGCGGCACGCCCGCGACTTCCCACCGGGGCATCCGTCCGGCCTCGCGCTCGCGCTCCTCCCAGGACACGTCGAGCAGCCGGGTCAGATGATCAGAGAGCACGGCGTTGTAGTGCTCCGACAACCCCGTGACCGCGGCGTGCAGCGCACGGGAGTCGAGGGTGCGCCACTTGCCGTCATGGACGCCCTGGACGCGGTTGGCGATGACGACATGGGTGTGCAGCTGCGGATCCGACGCTCGCGAGTCGTAATGGTCGTAGGCCGCAGCAACCACGCCACGGACCTCGACCTGCGCAACCGCCCCGCGCGGACCCTCCGTCCCAATCCTGGTCATCGCTACGTCGCGCTCGATGATGCCGAGCACGTCCTTCATCGCCTGGTGGTGAGCCTCGGCGATGAGCACCTGGGTGCCCGCATCGCTGACCGCCCAGAGCGTAGAGACGGACTTGGGCGCGGAGAAGGTGAGATCGAAGCCCGCGACGGGCGAGCCGGTCGGCTTGCGGGCTTCTTCCGCGGTGATCGCCGAGACCTGCGCGGCACGTTCAGCCTCATCAAGATCCTTCGGCAGCCGGTCGACCCGGCGCTCGACCCGCTGATCCGCCGTCGCGAACTGGCGGTAGGCACGTCCGAGCAGCTCCCCGGTGTCCGGATGCTGCCCGTGCCCCATCAGCCGGCGCAGCTGCTCCTCGAACACCTGGTCACCCTCGGTTAACTTATCCAGCCCGGTCAAGCCGGCACCGAGCCAGATGCCCGGAGGAGTTCCCGCATCGGTGTAGTACCCCGCGAGCGCGGATGCGGCGTCTCGATCGCGGTCGCCCGCTACGACTGACTTAAGTAAATATCGATACCCTTGACCGGCGCTCATCACCCGGATCGAAATGGTCATGCAAGGTAGGTGGAGCGGCGCAAACACGCCAACACGCGTGATCCGAGCGCACCATCAAGGGTGAAAACGCGCGACGTGCGCTGCTTCGAATCAGAACACGCGCGTCCGGGTGGCGCGATCCAGCGCAAACGGCGATCATTGAGACTGGACCAATGAGTCCGGAAATAGGCTTGCGGGACAGGGCAGAGGGCGCTCGGCGCACAACAGACAAGAGACACGACGCAGGGGTCGCCACGCAGCTACTAGGGGTCGCCACGCAGCTACTAGGGGTCGCCGCCACGCCCTTGCCCCTCCAAGACCGTCGCGTCGAAATTGACAGGAGCACCAACCCATGACCGTGGTTGCTTTGACTGATCAGAGTTTCGGAAGCGTGGTCGCGACGACCGAACTCGTCGTCGTCGACTTCTGGGCGAGCTGGTGCTCTCCCTGCCGCGCCTTCGGTGCGATCTACGAGAGGTCATCCGTCGAACAGTCACACGTTCTACACGCACGAGTCGACATCACTACCGAGCTCCAGGCTGCGCATGTCGCACGCGTGGCCGCCGTCCCGGCCTGCTGGGGTACCGAGACGGCGCACGAGTCTTCAGCCATACCGGCACGCTTTCTGAACCAGCGCTTGCTCGCATCATCCAGGCACTCAACGAGAGTCGTCGCTCGGGTGCCGGCGTCGAGGCCGTCTCGAACGCCGCCGACATGGAACTCGATCCTCTGGAGCAAGAGCACACTCATCCGGTGATACCCCCCGGTGGTGAATGACCGTCACAACGATCGGGTCCGACCGCAGCACGTAATCAGCCGCCCGCGGGTGGCGACGTTGACGACGCCGGGAACCTTCGCGGGCCTCAAAGCCGAACGCTACCGAGGCCCGCCTCGCGAGTCCGTCACGCCTGGTCTCGGACGGAGAATCCGGCGAACGCGTTTACCAACGTGTCGATTCGCATCTCCGCCCCGCTGCTGACGGCCTCACTACGCCGCTCACAGGTCGCCGCGACCTTGCGCAGTCCCGCGCGATCGAGGACTATGTAACGGGACCATGGAGTCCAATACAGTTGCTTAAGAGAGGACCAGAGATGGCAACGATAGACGTAACAGACGAGAACTTTCAGGAGGTCACGGGCCGCGATGGGATCGTGATCCTCGACTTCTGGGCGACCTGGTGTGGTGCGTGCCGAGCGTTTGCCCCGGTGTATGAGGCCGCCTCCGAAGAGCACCCAGACATTGTGTTCGGCAAGGTCGATACAGAGGCTGCGGCTCAGCTGTCGTCGGAGATCGGCATCCGTGCATTGCCTACCGTGGCGGTCTACCGCGACTCGATCAGGGTGTTCTTCCAGGCTGGCGCACTGCCGAAGCCGGCGTTGGCGGACCTCATCGCTCAGGTGCGAGGGCTGGACATGGAGCAGGTCCGTGCCGAACTCGACAACCACCAGCACGAGCCGGGTCACGTTCACGCGTAGCCGCCGCGGTGCGAAGCGAATTGGTGACGGGCGGTCCTCGTCGCGCGTCGCCGAGCGGCAGTGCACACGAAGGCCCGAATATCTCGACGGGAGCCTCAACGATGGACGTAGATGGGCACGCAAGCGTGGGCGGCGTGCTTCTCGCTGCAGCTGACGCTTCACGCCTCGGCTGGACAGAGCGCTCGAAAGCCCCGATCAGTTGGCGCGATGTCTGACATGAGTTTGCCAGTCCGTATTGGCGATGACGCGGCCGTTCTGGACCTCGTCCCGCTGGCCTCCGATATGCCCACGGTCGAGGACCTGCGGATGGTGTTGGCCGCATACCGGATCAGAGGAATGCTCGGTTTCCGCTCACGCAGAGCAGAAGTGGCACGCATACGCCGGGAGGTCACTGGCGCGGTGCACTCTGTGCAGCCGCGGACGGTGGTGATGGTGTTCGAGGGTGCTGACGGCGCCTCACGGCGACGTGTGGACCGCATCGCACGGCATGTCACCCGCGACATTAGCGTGGCAGCGACCAACGCGGTCGGGTCCGACACCACGGTGATCGGGCTCGTTGTCATGACGGGACAAGAGCGAGATCTCGCCGCGACTTGCGTGCGGCATGTCGCCGTGGAACCGCCCGAGCGCGGCGACGGTCTCGTCTTTCACGCCGCCGACCTCCGGCGCGCGAACATCTACGAGCTCATCGAGGAGGCCGTTGTTTGATGGAGACCGCGTTTAGCACGAAGGCGAGGGCCGACGCTCCGTACGCTGGGGGAAGCCGATCATGAAGCATGGTGACGTCGTCCTCGCCGAAGACATTGCCTACGCGGTGACAAGAGGACCTCTCCGATACGCAGACGGGGCGACACAGACGTTCGACCCCGCCGGCGGCACTGTGTATGTCGAGTATGGGCGGTCCACTCGCGGCGAATGGTACCTCGACGCGACGGGGCGTTTCTGCTCTTTCTGGCCTCCGAGCTACCGGGCCTGCTATGAAGTTCGATGGATCGTTGAAGACCATCTTGTTGCTGGGCTCAGCTTCCGGAATGGGTCGTACGCCGCGGAAGGGCGGTACGAGACGCCCATGCTCGACGAGCTTGTGATGAACGAGCTGCAGGTCTGGGCCGACGACGGCGGAGCTCACTAGCCGCTTCCCTATCGACCGGGAGGGTGTGTTCACCGTGGTGAGCACACCCTCCGCCTTTGATCAGATCGCCGCATGCGCCGCGCGAGGCGGAAGCACCCAACCTGCACGGGGGAAGTGACAGGTGTAGCCGTTCGGATACCGCTCCAGGTAGTCCTGGTGCTCAGGCTCTGCCTCCCAGAACGGGCCTGCCGGCTCGATTGTGGTCGCGACGCTGCCCGGCCACAGGCCGGAGGCGTCCACGTCTGCGATGGTGTCGCGGGCGGTCTTCTCCTGCTCCAAGGTGACGGGGAAGATCGCTGAGCGGTAGCTGGAGCCGATGTCGTTGCCCTGGCGGTTGACGGTGGTCGGATCGTGGATCTGGAAGAAGAATGCCAGGAGATCACGGTAGGTGGTCCTGGCGGGGTCGAAGACCACCTCCAGCGCCTCTGCGTGACCGGGATGACGATGGTAGGTGGCGTGGCTGTTGCGACCGCCGGTGTAGCCGACTCGTGTCTGCAGCACGCCTGGCTGGCGGCGGACCAGGTCCTCCATGCCCCAGAAGCAGCCGCCGGCGAGAACCGCCGTCTCTGTGCCGGGTGTGCGGGTGATCTGGCCGGTGTCGTGGATGCCACTGGTCATGATGCGTTCTCCTCGGTGGTGTCGGTGGTGTCGAACAGGGAGTGGTACTCGCCGTATCCCTGTGCCTCGAGCTCCGCTGCGGGGATGAAACGGAGTGCGGCCGAGTTCATGCAGTAGCGCAATCCCCCGGCGTCGGCGGGGCCGTCGTCGAAGACGTGCCCGAGATGACTGTCGGCTCCTGTGGATCGGACCTCAGTGCGCTCCATCCAGAGCTTCCGGTCGGTCTTGGTGTGGACGGCGTCCGACTGGATCGGTCGGGTGAAGCTCGGCCATCCGGTGCCGCTCTCGTACTTGTCGGTGGATGAGAACAGGGGCTGGCCCGAGACGACGTCGACGTAGATGCCTGGCTCGTGGTTGCTCCAGTACTCGTTGCGGAACGACGGCTCGGTGCCGTCCTCCTGGGTCACGCGGTACTGCATCGGGGTGAGACGGCTGAGCGCCTCGGACGTCTTGGGGTAGTTACTGCTGGGCACGATTCCTCCGATTCTGCCGCCGCTGGCTTGCGGCGTCACTGGAGATAACGTCGGAAGTGGACCTTTTGGTCCCGATATCCTGGAAGCCTGCTGTGACTTTCGTGACGTTGCGGGGCGTCCTTCTCGACTCTAGGAGAGCTTCCCTTCAGCATCTCGCGCTCGCACGGGGTGCTCGCTGAGGATGGAGATCCTGTTGAAGATGTTGATGGTGGTGGCCACCCATTCGGCGCTGATGAAAGTTTCCTGGCCGAGGGTGTTTCGGGCGGCGAGGAGGTCGGCTTTGCTGTCTTCGCTCAGCGGGAGCGTGGTCGCTGTCTCGGCGACTGCGAGCAGCGCTGCTTCCCGGTCGCTGAAGAGCGTGGATTCCCGCCATGCCGGGAGCAGGTCGAGCTTCTGCTGCGGCACGCCCAGCTTCCGGGCTTGCCGGGAGTGGAGGTCTAGGCAGAAGACGCATCCGTTGAGCTGCGAGACGCGGATCTTGATGATCTCGCCTTCCGCGGATGACAGCCCCGTGCTGAGTGGTCTCCTTGGAAATGGCGCTAGCGAAGGTCGTCGCTGCCTTCCACGCATCGGGAAGGGCTTTGTCCATGTACGGGAGCGAGTGTTCTTCGAGATGAGTCATGGCTGCCTCTCGTGCGGCTCAGTGCCGTCGCCCGTGCCTGCGTGAGTGGGCGTTGCCGGGGAAGGTGGGATCGACGACATCTGCGTACTCGGGATGGGAGTGGACGAATGCGGTGGCGAATGGACACGTCAGGGTCACGGTTCGGCCTTCGGCGCGAAGCTTGTCGAGGACGCCGCCGAGGAGCTTGCCGGCAAGCCCTTTTCCGCGGAACTCAGGAAACACGGATGTCGCGAGCAGAGTCACCCGATTGCCGGTCTCGGCGTACAGAAGTCCCGCGACGGTGCGGTCCTCGATGCGGAGTTCGTAGACCGATGCGCTCTCATTGTTGGCGATGTTCGTGACTTTGGCGAGCGAGTCGGCGGTCCCGGACATGTCCAGTTCTCCGAGCACCTGATCGGTGCCTCGCAGCGTGACCATGCCCTCCTGACTGCTGTCCATGTGTGTCCTGTTTCCGGCGCGTTCGTCTGAGGTTGCCTGAGGTCCGACGTCGCTATGCTCGTGTGTCCGTCTCGGTTCGGCTCGGCAGCACCCAGTCGGGGCGTTCGAAGTGGCACGTGTAGCCGTTGGGATACGTGATCAGGTAATCCTGGTGTTCGGGCTCGGCTTCCCAGAACGAGCCGGCGGGCTCGATGGTGGTGACGGCCCTCCCCGGCCACAGACCGGATGCGTCGACGTCGGCGATCGTCTCGCGGGCGATCTGCTCCTGTTGCATGGAGGTGGGGAAGATCGCGGAGCGGTAGCTGGTGCCGTAGTCGTTGCCCTGGCTGTTGAGGGTCGTGGGGTCGTGGACCTGGAAGAAGTAGGCGAGGATGTCGCGGTAGGTCGTCTGGGTCGGGTCGAAGACGATCTCAATCGCCTCGGCGTGACCGGGGTGGTTGCGGTACGTGGCGTGGTCATTCTCGCCTCCCGTGTAGCCGACCCGCGTGTCAACTACGCCCGGCTGGTGGCGGAACAGGTCCTCCATGCCCCAGAAGCAGCCACCGGCGAGGATGGCGGTCTCGGTGTCGGGATTGCGGGTGATCCTGCCGGTGTCGTCAACGCCGTCGCTCATGCCACAACTCCTGTCGATTCGGCATCCCCATCGAACAGGGATCGGTACTGCCCGTATCCCTCTTCCTCGAGGGATGAGGCCGGGACGAAACGCAGGGCTGCGGAATTCATGCAGTACCGAAGCCCGCCGGCATCGTGCGGACCGTCGGGGAAGACGTGGCCGAGGTGGCTGTCCGCACCGGTCGAGCGCACCTCGATTCGGGGCGTGGTCAGCTGGTGATCAGTTCTGGTTTCCAGAGCTTCGTCGTCGATCGGCTTGGTGAAGCTGGGCCAGCCTGTGCCGCTGTCGTACTTATCGTTCGAGGAAAAGAGCGGCTGCCCGGAGACGATGTCGACGTAAATCCCGGGCTCGTCGTTCGCCCAGTATTCGTTGTCGTAGGCAGGCTCGGTGCCGTCCTCCTGCGTGATCTGCCGCTGATGTTCCGTGAGGCGGTTCAGCGCCTCATCGGTCTTGGTATAACCCTTGGCGCTCACTGTTCCTCCTCGTTGTGGCGGTCGATGCCTACAGTAGGCCAGTATGGACCTTAGAGTCCATAGTGGTCATGACTCGGGTCGCCTGGTGACTCGACACACCAGGAGTAGGGAGTCCTTCGATGAGCGACACTCGTGCGAGCTCTCGGCCTCCATCGCGGTGGGCTGACGGTGCAGCATACGAAGGATGGTCGAGCTGCTCGACCGACGACAGCGCGCGCACTGAGACCACCAAGCACGAGAAAGCCCGGCACTTGGTCACCACCCCGGTCTTCGCGCACCGCACGGTGCAAGCTTCACCGCAGGGACTCGGTCCTGAAGGGGGCGGTGGGGCTGGTGCCTAGGCGCGGAATGAACAGGTTCGGTCCAGTGCTCGAGAACGTGAGCTTCCGGAACACGCGATTCGACCCCAATCGGACCAGTTTCGGACGTCTGGCGAGTGCGATGGCTGCGGCTTTCGGATACTCCGCCGAGCTGCCCGGTGATCCACGGTTACTGCAACTTCTTCGGCTGCGGGTTGCGCAGCTCAATCCCTGCTCGTACTGCCTCATACTGCACACCGAGGTCGCGACCAAGATCGGTATACCTTCGATCGTCATCGCTCACCTCCCGTCCTGGCGTGAGAGCACGATGTTCTCGCCACGAGAACGCGCGGCCATGTCGTACTGCGAAGCTCTCACCATCTTTGACCAAGGGAAGTTTGCCGCAGCGCACGACGAGTTGCGCACCCACTTCACGGAGCGAGACGTCGCAGAAATGGCCGCGGTGATCATCAACATGAACTTGTGGACCCGCCTGAAGCTCGCGCAGGGAGCCGTCCCCGTCGACTCAACAACCCCACGGGGTGGCGAAGTGCTCAAACCCGAGACAGGCTTGCCGTCATGATCTCCAGGATCCGAGGTCTGCTCGACGTGCGGCTCGCGGGTATTGCTCTGGCTGTCGAAGATCTCGAGAAGTCAATCGCCTGGTGGGAAGAAGTGCTGGAATTCGAGCTTGTCAGCCGATCCCGCGTCGAGGCCGTCGGTGCAGACGCAGCGATCGTTCGAGGCGCCGGCATATATATCGAGTTGCTCGAGGCCCCTGGTCGGTACCGCATCGACGCGCTCTTCGCGGACCCGCCGAATCACCTCCTCCCAGTCGGGAATAAAGCACTTGTGTTCGAGACGGGAGACATCACGAAACTCACCGCTGAGCTCGAGGTCCGAGACGTGACTTTCGTGTGGAAGAGCGTGGATCTTGGCCCGGCGATCGGCGTCGGTACGGCGATTCGGGACGGTGAAGGAAACCTGATCAGCTTCATACAGAAGATCCCGCGCACAACCGAGCATTGATCTTGAGGCCGACGGGCCGCCATTCACTCCTCGCATTCCGGAGGCCTCCAAGGCCGATGCTCCCGTGCGTGGCAAGCATGTGAACGATCGAAGCAACATACGACATGGGGGGATGTGACAGGGATGCTGAGTCACACACTTTCCACGTGACCGTGAGCGAGTGAGCCGCCCCCTTCATTCGGTCCGGACGCTCTGTGAGTCGTCGGTTTCCATTTGATGGGTGCACTTTCGAGCGTACTCGGCTGGGGGTAGGTAGCCGAGCGAGGAGTGCCGGCGGTGGTGGTTGTACTCGTCCTTCCAGTCGCCGATGATGACCTGTGCGTGCAGCAGCGAGTAGAAGCTGTTGATGTTGAGGCACTCGTCGCGGATGCGGCTGTTGAACGACTCGACGTACCCGTTGCGCCACGGCGATCCCGGCGGGATGTAGGACAGGCCGGTGCGGGTGCCGGCCCAGTCGGCCATCGCGTCGCTGATGAACTCCGGCCCGTTGTCCGACCTGAGCACCGCCGGGGCGCCCCGGGCGGCGACGAGGTCCTCGAGGTGGGCGGTGAGCCGGTCGGCGGTAATCGAGCGCTCCACGAGGCCGCCGATGCACTCCCGGGTGTGCTCGTCGACGATCGAGCAGATCTTGATCGGCCGGCCCTGCTCGTCGGCGTCGAACTGGAAGTCCACCGCCCATACGAGGTTCGGTGCGACTGCCGCCGGGGCGTCGACGGTCGAGGATCCGACACGCTTGCGGCGTCGCCGCTGCGGGACCCGGAGCCCTTCGTCACGCCACAGGCGTTGGATCTTCTTGTGGTTCACCACCCATCCCTCACCCCGGGCGTCGTGATACGCCCGCCGGTACCCGTAGCGGGGATGCTTCTTCGCCCACGCGCGCAGCCAGTCACGCAACGCGCGATCAGGGTCGGCGACCGTGTCGCCCTTGAGCGGGCGACGGTACGCGGACCTGCTCAGCCCGGCCAGACGGCACGCCATCCGCTCGCTCACCCGCGGCTTGCGCTTGAGGTGATCGACGGCGGCGCGGCGCCTGCCCGGGCCTAGAAGTTTCCCTCGGCCAGCTCCTTGAGCGCAGCCTTCTCCAGCTCCGCTTCCGCGAGCAGACGCTTCAGGGTCGCGTTCTGCTTCTCCAGCTCCTTCAGGCGCTTTGCGTCGTCGGCCTTGAGGCCGCCGTACTGGTTCCGCCACCGGTAGTACGTCTGCTCGGATATCCCAAGCTCCCGACACACCGCGGCGATGTCGCTGCCGTCGGCGAGCATCCTGTCGGCCTGCCCGAGCTTGCGGACGACCTGCTCCGGGGTGTGACGCTTCCTGCTGTTCGTCATGATCTGACCAGTCTCCCTGCCCGCGACCGCGGGCAACAGGACGACCCTCATAACGACTGGACCTACGAAACGGGGTCAGCCCA
>WBZS01001716.1_pt1 | contig 16176 bp, 15 predicted proteins | sample 5204201 | NCBI WGS metagenome assembly WBZS01 (sample SAMN12344357, study PRJNA552823) | activated sludge metagenome | biome: Activated sludge suspended growth; feature: Nitrification reactor; material: Wastewater; isolation source: activated sludge from nitrification reactor of wastewater...
CAAGACACAGAGATTCTGGTAGAAGCCGCACTCCAACTCCCCGAACACCCGCTGCAAATCCTAGACCTCTGCACGGGAAGCGGCTGCATCGCCACGACCCTCGCGCTGGAAAGACCGAATTGGAAGGTAACAGGCTCCGACATAAGCCCAGGAGCAATCCAAATCGCATACGAAAATTCAGCCCAGTTGGGAGCAAGAGTCGCCTGGATGCTGAGCGACCTACTCACAACCTTCGCAAACCAAAGCTTCGACGCCATCGTCTGCAATCCGCCCTACATCGGCGAGAGCGAACCGATCATGCACGAGGTCCGAGACTGTGAACCCAAGATTGCCCTATTCGCCGAGGAAAACGGGCTCGCGGTCTATCGTAGAATCGCAGCCAAAGCAAAGCAAGCCCTCAAGCCTAAAGGCTGGATCGCCCTCGAAGTCGGGCACGAGCAATCCCACGCAGTTAAGCAAATCTTCCAAAACAAAAACTGGACTTGGAAACAAACCCTTAACGACCTGGCAGGCCACGAGCGTGTCGTCGTCTTTGAACCTTAGCCCGCCTTCCTACCAGGTACCCTAGGGGGAATGGAAGTTAAAGTTATCCCCCTTGGCGGCGCTGCCGAAATCGGCAAAAACTGCACCGTCGTCGAGCAGGGAGATGACATTGTTGTCATCGATTGCGGCCTCAGTTTCCCGAACGAAGAGATGTACGGGGTGGATATCATCATCCCCGATTTCACTTACCTCCTCGAAAACCGCGAGAAGGTCCGAGGCATTTTCCTCACCCACGCCCACGAAGATCACGTCGGTGCCCTCCCGTTCTTGCTGAAAGAACTCAACGTCCCCGTCTACACCAGCGAGCTCACCCACGCGATGATCTACGGCAAGCTCGAAGAGCGGATGGACGTCGACAGCCTCACCCTCATCACGATGAAGCCGGGCGAAACAGTCGAGTTCGCATCCTTAAGCGTTGAGTCAATAAGAGTCACCCACTCTGTCCCAGAGACCACCGCGATGGCAGTCCGAACCGAGCACGGAATCGTGCTCTTCACCGCCGACTTCAAGCTCGACTTCACCCCAGTAGACGGGAAACTCACCAACTTAACGAGGCTCGCCGAGCTTGCCCGCGAAGGAGTTCTCGTCCTCGTCAGCGACTCGACGAACGTAGATCGTCCAGGCTGGGGTCCGAGTGAGCGCGAGGTCACAGGTGCCTACCGAAAGTATTTCGCCGAGGCCCCGGGCCGCATTCTCATCACCATGTTCGCGAGCAACATCCACCGGATGCAGCAAGCCTTTGACGTCGCCAAAGAAACCGGACGAAAGATCGCCGTTGCAGGTCGCCGGATGGACAACACCATCGACATCTGCTCGCGATACGGCTTTCTCAAAATCCCCGCTGGCGTCAGAATTCGACTTGAAGACATCAGCAAATATGAAGCTAACCAATTGGTTATTCTGACCACCGGCAGCCAAGGCGAGCCGATGAGCGCGCTTGTCCAAATGAGCCGCGAAGAGTACGGGCGAATGCGCGTTCTTAAAGGCGACACAATTCTCTATTCGGCCAGACCAATCCCCGGCAATGAAGCCGCGATCTGGCGCACGGTCAACCGGTTATTCCGCATTGGCGCCAACGTGATTTACGAATCACCGGGAGCCCCAATCCACGTCAGCGGTCACGCCTATCAGGAAGAGCTGAAGACCATGATCAACCTGACGATGCCCTACTACCTGGCACCCGTCCACGGCGAACCTCGCCACCAATCCACCTATCTCGAAATGGCCCAGCAGATGGGCTACCCCGAGCATCGGCTGTTCAATATGAATGACGGCGTCCCGCTCATTTTCGACGACAAGAGCGCAACCCTCGGCGAGCCCGTCCCAAGCGGACGTGTGCTCATTGACAATGGCGGTCACGCCGGAATCAGTGAAGAAGTCATACGGGAGCGCGGCAGTCTTGCCAACGACGGACTCGTCCTGGTAACCGCAGTCATCGATATCGACAAGGGAGAGTTGGTCAGTGCGCTTGAGATGCAGACCAAGGGATTCTTTGGCAACGATGGCGAGCTAGAAGCGTCGCTTACTTTCGTCCGCGACGAACTTGGCAAGCTCACGGCCAACGATTTCAAGGACGTTGGCATCGTGCGAAGCGCGATCTCGGATGGGATGCGCCGCCAAATCAGCCGCCGAATGAAGCTCAGGCCAATCATCATCCCCGTCGTCCTGGAAATCTAAATCACCAAGACAACACGCCGAATCTCCGGGAATCGAGCCTTCAACTGATTCTCAATCCCGACGCGAAACGTGATGCCCGCCATCGGGCATCCCGCACATGCACCCCGAAACTTGATCCGGACGTCGTTGTCGGGAGTCACGGCAATCAAAACAATCTCCCCGCCATGCGAGCGGGCGTAGTCCTGGACGTCAGCCAAAGACTCGACTACCGCGTCAAATAGCGGGCCACTGCCCTGAGGCTTGGGAGGCTCACGTTTGATCCATCGGGTTAACCACTCGGGCATAAGATAAGGGCGGGACTGGTAAACCAGTCCCGCCCTTATCTTGTCTTAAAACCTTCTTACTGAACTTGGTAAGGATAGACGCTGATTCGGCGCTTTGCCTTCGGCCCTTCGAAAGTGACCTGACCATCGATGAGCGCGAATAAGGTGTGGTCGCGGCCCATGCCGATGTTTACGCCCGGGTGGAACTGCGTTCCTCGCTGGCGAACGATGATGTTGCCGGCGCGAACGACTTCGCCGCCATACTTCTTGACGCCCAGTCGCTGGGAGTTCGAATCTCGACCGTTCCTTGAGGAACCCTGACCTTTTTTATGTGCCATTGATTATTTTCCTGCGACGACTTCGAGGACTCGCAGATGGGTTTCGGGCTGTCGATGACCCCATCGCTTGCGAATGTTCTTCTTCGCCTTATAGTTAAATCCGTGAATCTTCGGCCCTTTGCCTTGGCTCACGATCTCGGCCTTGACAATTGCGCCCTTTACGAAAGGGGAACCGACCTTAACCGTTCCATCGGAGTTGACCATGACGACTTCGCCAAGCTCGATCTTCGCGCCGGGTTCGCCTTCGAGTTTCTCGACAATGAGAATCTCGTTAGCCTCGGCTCTATATTGTTTTCCGCCAGTCTTGACAATCGCGTACATTTGATCCGTCCAAAAAAGAGTTTCCGTGCGCTACCAAAGCGCGCGGCGAATAATCATTATGGCACAACACTCTTCAACGGTTCAACCGTCCCAGAACTTAACCGCGCTCTTCACGACGTCCGGGCCGAAATAGTTTATGAGTTGAACCAGCAAGAGTCTCCGCTTGTCCGTATCTGCGATATTTTCCTTTGTGATACGGTCAACTTCTTGAGCGAGCGAACTTTGATCGAGTGGATCTGCCGTTTGAATCAAGCCGAAACAGAAGGCCACCAGCGAGGTCTGAACATCCGAGTAGACCAGGCTGTCTTCAATATCACGGACTAGCGTCGCCCGTTCAATTGCTTGAATACGATTAACCTCGCGGTCCACAGCACCGAGAATCGATTTTAGGAATTGACTCGGACCAAGGTCTACGTCTGAATCCCCAACGCGCGTTGTAAATAACGAGGTTCTAAAGAACGCCATCGCGCCAAAGCCAGCGAGCAAGATAGCCTTGGCGCGGCTGGCAGTTGTATCGAAGGGGCCAGTCCACTCAAAGATATCGACCATCCATAGTCCTCCAGCTGATGCGAGGCCGTTGATGAGAATATACGCAAGCGCTGGTGGCCGTTTTATCAGCACGAAAGGCTTGTCACGATATCTTGTTACAAGCTCAGCAAACCCAATTGAGAGTCCAATTGAACCTGCAATCAGAAATTCTTGCCACGTGAAGCTCATTCTTAATCCATAGCTTGAACTACAGCAACACCAAGATCAGTCAGCCCAATCGTTGCTTCAGCAGTGACCACTACGAACTTCCTAGCCTCCAGATCATGAAGTAAATCTAGCACGGTTGATCCCTCTACCTTCAATGATCTCAAAATGTCAGATACCTGCACCATGCTTTTCGTCAACGGCAACATCTTGAGCAACCGCACGGCGTCGCGATTTTCTGACTGAACCGCCTTGACGCTGCTCAAAAACGTTCCAAAAGAGTTTGCTATTCTTTCCATTATCGGCCTCTACTAATTGTACTATACGCGAATCTAAGCCGCGAGGTCGATCTTGGTGACGAGAGACACAATTTCAGGATCAAACCGGCCCGGATCTTTGGTGAGCGGCACTCCCTTCTCGAACTCAATCGCCATGAGGACCGCAAGAACTCTTCCGAGAAGCGGGATGTGCGAGCCTTCTTGCCGTTGCGGACCTGTTCCATCAAATCGCTCATCGACAGCAAGCAAGCTAGGCAGGAGCGAGCGGAATTCGTTCGAGGCCTCTAGCTTCTCCAGCTTCCGTTTGGTGCCCTTTTCTCTGAGCACGAGGTAGGCCGGGGCCACGCGGATCAAAGCATCAAGCAACTGCTCCTGAGACCGAGACAGCCCAAGTTCCGAGGCAAGCTGAATCACCAGTCCTTGTAATCGATTAGACCGGACTTCTGCCTCAACTCGCTGCGCCTTGGTTAAGAACGACATTGCTGCCGCAAGGTCAAATTGCGCAGCGTTTCCGTCCTCGGAATACGGCTCAGCGTATGCAACAACCCGGTTCCTACCGTCTCGCTTCGCACGAAACATCGCTTCATCGGCGGCCTTCAGCAAGCTCTGCGAAGTCCTTGCCGTATCGGGGAAGCTGCTACAACCGAAGCTTGCCGTAACGTGACGGGCACGGCCGCTCCTGGTTAGGTAGGAGATCTCAGAAATGCGCTGACGAATCCGCTCGGCGACCGCGGTGGTCGCGTCCAGGTTCATGCCTGGCAGAACAAGAGTGAACTCTTCTCCCCCATATCGTGCAGCGATATCATAGCTTCGGACGCACTCCTTGAGTACCCCCGCGACCAGCCTCAAGACTTCGTCGCCAGCATCGTGGCCCTCTTCCTCGTTGAAGCTCCGAAAGTGGTCAACGTCAAGCAAGATTACGCCGATGTACTGTCCGCTCCGCTCGCATTCGCTCACCCGGCGATTAAGGAATTCCTGCATCGTTCGGTGGTTTGCAATTCCTGTAAGCGGGTCGAAAGAGGCAAGTCGCTCCACGTTCTCAAACATCATCGCGCTGTTCAAAGCCAGAGCCAGGTGCTCGGCGATCGTCTCGAATAGGTCGCCGTTCTCGGTGAAGTGCGCATCACCGTCCTTCCCAATTAACTCGAGAACTCCGATTACGCGATCACCGATCACGAGCGGCAAAACATGGACCCCACCCGGGGTCAGATAGCAAATCTTGGCCTCAAGCTCGGCGGTCATGATGTTGTCTTGCGTGGTCTTGACCGACCAACTCTTGCGCTCCCCAATCACAAACTCGGCAATGCAGCTTGTGCCTCCCTTCGGATCGAGCATGGAGAGGAGGCTTGTCCCTTGCCGGGTCACTCCTAGACTCGCGCTAAGTTCAAGGGTCTTGCCATCGAGGGTGCTGACCCAAAGCAGAGCCGCCGCAAGTTCGTTCGCGGAGACGATCTCATTCACCACGAAGACGCACAGCGGATTCAGCGTCTGGTTCATCGTCAGCGCTTTGCCGATTCGCTTGAGAACGTCGGCACTGCGCGTGCTCTTTGTGGCCTTGCGCTGCGAGACCGCTTCCTCGGCAGCGTTCGTCACGAGAATGAGGACGTCCGTCACCCCGCCGCGCGAGATTTCACTTGCCCAGTAACGAATCCCGTCAAAGAACAAGGTCGCGGGCTTGCCTTTGATCGCGCTGACCACCAAGGCTTTCAACTCAGTGTCCACCAGGGACTTAGTTCCATCGAAAAGCTCGATAGACTCCGCCAGCCCCCAGCGCTGCAAAACGTATCCAACCGAATCAAGCACCGCCGTGCCGATGTGATCCGGGTCCATGCTTGCGAGGAAGGCTGGTTCGGCGAGGTCAATCCAAACCTTGGTGCCATCGGGCATCGGCAAAGCAACCGGGAATCCACGTGCAGAGGGGTTATCAGCCTCCAGCGAGACTCGGCATCCTATATCACGCAGTACTTGCAAAAGTCGTTCGTTCATGCGGAGGGCGCTCGGTGACATCATAATCTTCGGTATGCCCGGTTCCGCGCCTAACCTTCATTTCTTGACAACCGTCTCCAGCTTTGCTCGTCTATCCCTCATGATTAAGCAGGCTGTGTCCGGGTTCCTTGCCGCCGTCTTTGTGGTTTTACTTGCTGGTTGTGGAGGCGGTGGCGGAACTACCGGTGGCACGACCGGTGATGGGTGCGTCGGAGGACCGGCTAACGCCTCAGTTACCTATCAAACAGCATGGGGTGCAGCTGGAGCAAACCAGCGCTCGCAGCTCATTTCGATAGTTGATAGTGCAGGCTCGTCGGTCGCGAGCCAAACCCTGAACGAAAACGGAGCCTCTCAGACGATCCAGCTCGCTTCGATCCCAAGCGGAACCTACCAGTTCCGAATCGAACTCTTTTCCCGAGCCGACCTTGGCGGCGTGAAAACTGGCGAGATTCGGTCTTCCTTGAGGCTTTGCCAAGATGCGACCTTCAGGTCTGCAGTAGGCGGAACCCCGGCATCCATAGTTGTAACTCCAGATTCGGCGAGCCTGATTGCGCAGCAAAGCAAGCAGTTCTTTGCCTACGCTCAAGACAGCAGCGGACAGGCGCTTTTCACTCCTCCATCAAGTTTTACCTATGACGTCCTCGGCAACATCGGCAACGTCGATACGACTGGGCGTTTCTTTGCCCTCAATCCAGGCCAAGGCAGCTTGCGAGCAACTTACAACCCAACCGGACAAACTGGCGCGGCGTCGATTTCCGTCGCGCCGTTCAACGCGCAGAGATCCAAGTGGACGGTTTTGGTGTATCTAAACGCCGCCAACGACCTCTTCGAGTTCAGCCCCCGCAACGTGAACCAGATGGAGCAGGTCACCAGCGGAGACGTTCGGTTTGTCTTGCAATGGAAGCAGGCCCAGTCCCAATTCCCATCGTCGAGCTTTGACGGAACGCGCCGGTACTTGGTCAAACCAGATAACACTGACACCATCCGAAGCGAGATTATCCAGGACATGGGCCAGACGGTGGACATGGGCCAATGGCAAACCCTGCGCGACTTCATCGCATGGGGCAAGACCAACTACCCCGCCGACCGTTATTGCCTAGTGATTTGGAATCATGGCAACGGTTGGCACCGAGGCCCTGAAGAAATGACTCGCGCCGTGAGCTACGACGACCAGACTGGGAATTCCATCCAAATCTGGGAGCTACCGCAAGCCCTCGGCACGAACGGCGTTGACATCCTAGCCTGGGATGCCAGCCTCATGCAGATGATCGAGGTTGCCTACGAGATTCGTGGTGCCTCTAAGTTCATCGTCGGCAGCGAGGAAAGCCCTCCCGGCGAAGGCTATCCCTACGATCGCATTTTTGGTCAGTTCAAGAATACACCCGACGCACCGACGCGGGATTTGACGAAAGCATTTGTCGACGGCATGCTCGCGGTTCCCGAGTACGCAACCCGCAAAATCACCCAGAGCGTGCTCGATACGACGAAAGTCCAACCTCTCGTCAACGCGATTTCAGTCCTTGCCGACGAACTGATCTTGGTCCGAGCAAGCCTCTCCAACGAAATCATTGCCGCGAGACAGAGCACTCAGGCATACAGCCAGACGACCATCCGGTACTACCGCGACCTCTTCGACTTGTGCTTAAAACTAGAAGCCATGCCATCGGCCCCAGCCACTCTGAAAGCTGCCGCCGCAAACGTCAGGGCGAAGGTGCTTGATGCCGTAATCTTCGAAGGGCACAATAGCCGCTCGGCCAACAGCCACGGAGTCTCGATCGACTTCTCGCCGGCAAGCCAATTCCAAGGTTCGGGCGAGGATTACCGATTCATGCAGTTCGCCAAAGACTCGAAATGGGACGACTTCCTAACTCTCGCCCCTTAGGAAAAAGGAACGGGACCGGCTGGCAAGGCTGGCCCCAGGGGCTGGAGGGGGGAGCGAGGGCAACGCTCCCAGTTGTTGGGTTTGTGGTTGTTTTGTCCAGGGTTTAAGTCAAGTTTGCCCTGACACAAGGGGTGTTCCGTTGAACTTTGTTAAGACCGCCCAGTAAACAACAGAGGCTGAGAAAACTCCAGAAACCTTACACGCGGCGAACTTGCTTGCTCGCAAGAGTATCAACCCGGGGCGGCTTGTGCCATAATCTCAGTTCGCCTTTGAAAGGCTTGGAAAGAGAAAAATAGACTTATGAGCGAAGAAACCACTCCGAAGCAGACTGCTGACGCCCCTAGCGCTGCTACGAATTCCGGTGGATACGATGCGGGCGCAAAAAAGAATTACCGATCCGATAAGGATGCCGGTATGGGGATGGAACGAGGCGGAGATCGCCCGTTCAAAGGCAGACGACGACGCAAAGTCAGCTACCTAACCATCAACAAAATTGACACCGTTGATTACAAAGAGATCAACATTCTGCGCCGTTTCATCAACGAGCACGGCAAAATCTTGCCAAGCCGCCAAACCGGTTGCACGGCCAAGCAACAACGCATGATCTCCCGCGCAATCCGGCGCGCCCGAGAAATGGCCCTCCTCCCGTTCGTGGTCACCGAGATCACGGCCGACAGACCAATGCGCCCACGAGCCCCGCGAGAAGGCGGATACAACCGCGACCGCGACTACCGAGACAATCGAGAGCCACGCGAACCACGAGCCGCCGAAGGCGGCGAGTAACCTCTCGATCATATCAGGTCTCCGTTGCACGGAGACCTGATATGCAATTCCCGATTTGGCAGGTAACTTGGAGCCTCGATGCAAGTTATTCTCGCAACATGGAAAGAGCCGGGAGACGTCGCTAGCGCCGCTGCGCTCGAAGCGATAGCGCAAGGTGCAGACCTGCGGACTGCGCTCGAAAAGGGACTTGCCACCGCCGAGCTAGATCCGAGCCTCATCGCCATTGGTCTGGGCTCAATCCCCAATTCCGACGGAGAGATTGAACTTGACGCATCCATGATGATCGGCTCGACTCTTGAAGCCGGCGCGGTCTGTGGAGTTCGAGGCGTCGTTCCAGTCATCTCGTTAGCTCGAATGGTCCTGGAGAAGACCCCGCACGTTATGCTCGCTGGCGAGCAAGCTCGACGCTTTGCACTCGAACAAGGGTTCCATCCTCGTAACTTGCTTACCGAGGACTCAGTTCGTCGGTTCGAGGCTTGGCGAGAACACCCTGAGCGACTCACAGAATATGTCCATCATGTCGGCGATACGATTACTATGCTTGGGCTCCAAGACGGGCAGTTTGTTGCGGCGTCCTCAACCAGCGGCTTGCCCTTCAAGAAGCCGGGTCGCATCGGAGACTCCCCAATCATCGGAGCAGGAATCTATGCTGACGACGAAGCCGGAGCGGCGGGCGCTACCGGTAATGGTGAGGAACTTTGGAAGGCCTGCGCGTCGTTCCGCACGGTCAGCAATTTACGATTTGGGATGACCGCACAAGAAGCTTGCGAAGAAACGATTCGCCACATGATCCGGCGTCAGCCTCAGTCAACCGATATCCCTTGCGTGGTCTTCGCTTTGGCTAGGGATGGATCATTTGGCGCCGCTTCGACCAAAGAAGAATTCCCGCTCTGGGTTTGCCGAGACGGCAAGCGGGAAATGCAGGTCTTCCCCTGCACCGCACCCTAGCACTATGGCAAAGCTAATCGGAACGGCGGGGCATGTGGACCACGGCAAGACCACCTTGATCCGGGCATTGACCTCGATTGATGCTGACCGACTACCCGAAGAAAAGCGGCGTGGCATGACCATCGATATCGGCTTTGCATATATCGACTTGCCCGATCACGGGCGGGTTTCTATTGTTGATGTCCCTGGCCACGAAAAGTTTCTGACCAACATGCTCGTCGGGGCGATGGCGATTGACGTGGCCCTTCTTTGCATCTCGGCCGATGAGTCTGTGATGCCCCAAACGCGGGAACACCTTCAGATTCTGGAGCTACTGCCCGTCACCGAACTCGTCGTTGCGATGACCCGCTCTGACCTTGCCGATGCCGAGATGCGCGAGTTTGCGTTGACCGAAATCGGCGAGTTGCTCACTTCGACGCGCTTTGCGGGCGCAGTCACAATTCCAGTTTCCGCCCTGACGGGCGAGGGATTAGAAGACCTCAAATCAACCCTCAATAACATACTTAAGAAAAGCCATGCCGGTGAGTCGAGCGGGGCGTGGTACCTGCCGATCGACCGAGTCTTCACCGTCAAGGGATATGGAACAGTCGTCACCGGCACCCTTGCCCAAGGCACCGTTCGAATGGACGAGCCGGCCGAGATACAACCTACCGGACTTACGACACGGATTCGAGGAATCGAGTGGCATGACGACTCGCAACCTAGTTCTGAGCGCGGACGCCGCACGGCGTTGAACCTCGCTGGTGTGAAGCTTGAGGATGTTCATCGAGGCATGGTCGTCGGAGCGCCGGGAGCTGCATTCAGCACGACCCTGCTTGATGCCAAAGTCTCCTGGATAAACCTACCCAAGCACGCGGCGCGGGTCCGAGTTTCTATTGGAGCAGATGAGGTCATCGGCAAAGTCCTCCTCAATGATCACGACCAAACTTTGGTCCAAATCAAGCTAGAAAGGGCGACCGCGGCGGCGGTGAAACAGCCCCTTATTCTTCGCGCATACAGCCCGCCAACTCTGCTTGGTGGAGGGCGGGTGTTGGTTCCGGTCGCAAAGCTCAGAAAGAAATCCGAGGTGCCTGGCCTGGTCGAAGTAGGGACAGGCACTGATCCAATTCTTGCGCTGATCAGTCGCTCACCATTTGGTGAATTAACTGAAGAGATTTGCCGCCGACTCGGCTCGACTCCACAAGCCTTAGGCGATGACTTTGAAAGACTAAAGGCGGACGGTTCCATCCTGGGCTTCGCCGGACTCTGGATCACGCCGGAAAACTTTGATGATCGGGCACAAGTCCTGCTTCAGACGCTTGAAGCACTGCACCAAGAGCAACCAGGCAAAGCATTCCTTCCTCGAGAACTTGTGCTCAGGCAAGCAAAACTCCCCTGGAAAGGCAAACCCCTAGATCGCATTCTTTCGCATCTTGTCGGTCGGGACCAACTAAGACAAGACGGAACCGAGATTGCTGCATTTCACCATGTGGTTAAGCATTCTCCAAAGCAAGAAGAACTCCTCGCACGAGTCCTAGAAGCGTTCGACAACTTTGGCGTCAACGTTCCGCCCCCGGTGGAAGTAGCCAAGGTTCTTCACATCCCGCCCCAAGCGGTGGAAGAGATGATTCGGCTCGGGCTAGAAGCAAGAAAACTCGTGCGGGTAGCCGACGGCATCGTCTACACACCGACCCAGTTGACCCAGATTAAAGACAAGATGCGCGAGCTGGACGAGCGGTTCACCGCCGCCGAGTTTCGAGACCTTTTGGGCACAACGCGAAAGTACGGAATCCCATTACTGGAATACTTCGACGCAACCGGATTCACGGCACGCCAAGGGGACGTCCGCATCTTGCAATGAGCGTATCGATCGCGGCACGCAAATCCGGCGGCTGAACACTGACAATTTCCACGTTCCCGTATCCCTCAGTCAGAAGCCGAGCAGCAATCTCCTGACCATTTGGTGAGCTGAACTGCAGGCTGTTGCTTTCGACCATTAGGTCAATGGCAAAGGGTGCGACTACGGATTCGACAGTCGATGCATCGCCACATTGCACGATGAACTTGGATGCTGGGATCTCGGCCAGCAAGTCTGAAGTCCGCCCCGAATACAACAACGACTGCTCATAAAGCACCAAGAGATTCTCAAATCGCTCGGCAATATCCAACCGATTCGTGGCGATCACCACACTTTGGGATCGCGCAAGAAGCCCATCAATTACCCGCTCCAAGACCCACGGATCAAGAGGATCAAGATCGCAATCCAAGACAATACAGCTCGCAGGCGAAGCCAGCGCCGGAATGAGTCTGCAAGCCGCAACCCTGCTTGGCGAAAGCGAAGCAATCGCCGTTGACCGGCAATCCCACAACCCAAGCATTGAGAAAACTTCGCCAATCTGACTCGGCGTGACATCACGTCGGATTAATTTTTGAGGAGTCATCCGACCGGAGATAGAATGGTCAGCCCGCGCACAATCCGCCTGACCAAAAAGCTCATCCAGGCACCGAGTCTTCCCCGCCCCGGAGGGCCCAACAACCGCCCAGTTCTCGCCTGGTTTTATCTTCCAGTCGAATGACTTGCTCGCATGGGATGGGGGCACACCCAATTATGCGTCGCCAGACAAACCGTTTGACGCGGCCCAGATTGCGTAATCGCTGTTTGTAATCTCGCCGTCCCCATCAAGATCGGAGCCTGAACCTGGGGCTACGGTCTGACCGTTCTGGAACGCCCAGAGTGCGTAGTCTGAGTTCGTTACCTCATCGTCTAAGTCAATGTCGCCAGTGATCAATGTCGTCAATCCAAAGTTCCAGTTCGCAAGTGGCTGAGCAGCGTTCGAAGGATTGGGCAGCGTCCGCCTGAGCCACTTGTCGTACTTGAACGAGATTCGGAACCCGGCATTAAGCGCCGCCAGTTCAGGCAAATTGAGCGAGAACGCTCCGTTAACGGCATTGAAAGTCGCCGTTCCCGTGGCAACTTCTGTATTCGAAGCATCGCGAATAGATACGGCCAAGGAGCTTGGCAACGGGCCGAAGTAATAGCTCGCTCCAAGTTGACCGAAATCCACCGTTCCAGTCACGACAGCGGAATTCTGGACGAAGAACGCAACGCAAGCCCCAACCGGATCGCACTTATCGAATCCGAGGTTGTAGCTGTAAAATTCGCTTGCATTGTACGCGAGATCGGCGGGATTGTCGCTGTCCCACTGGGTCAAGCCGGTGTCACTGGGGTTGGTCCCAACAGAATTCAACCCGGTGTTAATTGGCGAGCGGGTAGCCCAATCCATCATCTGGCAATTCGCGGCCTGCGTAAGCCCAGTGTTTTTGTAGAACTGAACTTCAACGGCACCACTTCCATCATTCGGTAACACTAGATTGAGGGATGCAGCGAACAAATCGAAGTCCACCAAGCGGTACATACTCCCGCCTGTAGGCACCGTGCCAAGGTCAAGGACGATGGCGGTTGACGCGCCAGAGTAAGGAATATTGTTCCCGGGCAACGACATCAAATAGGTATCCGCGACCCGAATTTGAATCAAAAGCCGAGTTGTTGACGGTGTATCTTGATTGACAAAAAATGCCAAGGCAACTCGCCCAATGGGCTTCCCCCAGGTGGTCGAATTCAGCAATTGAAAATCGTTGACCATCGACGGGATCATGTAGGTCGGACCAAAGAAAACGCGCTCGCCTGGCAAAAATGCAGGGGGCGCAGCGGCATACAGGTTGTTGACGATGGTCCCGGGGAACGTGTTGGGATTGATTTCTACGTTGTCATAGGCGATCTTAGAGACGGGAGTCGTGGCTGACCCTACGTCGCCAAGTTCCACCCAATCTCCAATAACCTGATTATTTTCGTCAAGCTGGGCGGCACGAATTGGATGCAAGATAACCGGGCCTGCTATCTTTTGCGCAGGCGGCCGTCCTGCAAAAGCGGCCATAGCCGCAACAACGCACCCGAGGCAAACGCCCAGTCTAATGATTCTCATTCCTTTAGTTCCAATCATTGAGGCGCGAAACATCCTTTCGCGAACCTGATAATCAACCTACATGATATCACTTTTCGTGTAGGCCCTGTCCCCAAACTTACACGAGGCTTAACAATTATTAGACGCCAAGCTCGATAAGGTGCTTTGGAAAATGAGTAATGATTTCGGGCCCGTTCTCTGTGACGACGACGTCGTCCTCGATTCTCAATCCACCATATCCGGGAATGTAGACGCCAGGCTCAACGGTCCAAACTTGCCCAACCTCAATCGGCTGATCGTAGGTGTAGAACAAGCGGCCTCCATCATGGACATCCGCCCCAAGGCCGTGGCCGAGGCCATGGCCAAAGTATTGGGATAGGTCGTCTTTGTCCAGGATTTCTCTTGCAAGGGCATCAACATCCTTGCCATTCGCACCCGCTACCAGGGCTTCGCAGGCCGCTACTTGGGCCTCAAGCACGCGGTTGTACATCATTTTCTGCCGGTCGCTCGCCTTGCCGATTACGAAGGTCCGGGTGATATCGCTGTTATATCCATCCAGGCAACCACCCAAATCAAGCGTGACAAAATCCCCCGTCTCCATAATTTTTTCGCTCGCCCGACCATGCGGCTTCGCGCTGTTCACGCCGCTTGCGACAATCGGTGAAAAGGCGACTCCTGCCCCATTTCGCCGAAAGAAGAACTCAATCGCGAGGCCGACTTCGTACTCACTAACGCCGGGCTGGATCATGCCTTGGACGTTCTCAAGGCACTTATCCGCAAGGACGCACGCTGCCTTAATTTTCGCAATTTCGTCGGCGGTCTTAACCATCCGGAGCGGACCGAGCAAGTCGGGCTGAGGAGTCCACAGGCACTCTGGAACCTTTTTCGTCCACTGCTCCCAGGTCGCAAAACTGACGCTTGGTTCGAAACCGATAGAGCTGATTTCAAGTCGAGCTATCTGCTCGCCAAGCAATTCGATCAGCGTACGGGGGGCGGCAAAAGAAACAACGTCAAGCTCCTTGACTTCGCCCTGAGCTTGGATACCATATCGGCTGTCGGTAATAAACACGCCGGAGTTCAAAGTTACGATCGCGACGCCAAACGAGCCAGTAAAGCCGGTTAGCCAGCCGATCATCTTGGTGTCGCTCACGATCATTGCCGGACAGCCGAGTGTCCGCATCCGCTCGCGTACTCTTTCTAAGTTAGAATTCATCCTTAAATTACTGCCTTTCGGATGTTCACCATCGCCAGCATTGCGAGAATGTATCCGTAGCCTCCGCATCCGACAATCTGAGCGACTGTAACTGGGGCTATCAAAGAGTTGCGCCTGAACTCCTCGCGAGCGTGGATATTGCTCAGGTGAACTTCTACCAAGGGAACACGAATGCTTATCAGCGCATCCCTAAGGGCGATCGAGGTATGGGTCAGCGCCCCAGGATTGACAATGATGCCATCCGCCCACTTGCGATTCTCTTGGATCGTATCGATCAGGACGCCTTCGTGGTTCGACTGGAGAATGCGCACGTCACAACCGAGCTTAGGAGCCTCCTCAACGATCTTGGCGTCAATGTCCTCAAGCGTCGACTTGCCATAGATTTCAGGTTCCCTAAATCCAGTCAGATTCAAATTTGGTCCGTGTAGAATTAAGACCTTAATCAGCTCTTGCATGAACACCTCGCTCTTCAGGAGAAACTGCTTCGTCGATCAATAGATGGGGGATGTCGTCAATGATCGGATATCCAAACTCGCACTGCGTGCAAATCAGCCATTCCCCTTCCAGTCGCAACGGGGGGCGCGAATCGCACTTTGGGCAGGCAAGCAACTTCAAAAACTCTTCGGTCATCGCGCGAGCACCCTTCGATAAACTTCCAAAGTCTGGCAGGCGGTGGTCTCCCAACTGAACTCTCCGAGCCGCGCCGATCCCTTTTCAACCATCGCGCCGAGTCTACTCGAATCGCTCAGGAGGCTCTCGATCCGCTTTGTCCAAGCGGGAGCCTCCCAGGAATTTTCGACAAATGCTGCATCTCCCGCAATCTCAGGCAACGCACCCCCGGTTGAGCAAAGGACAGGCGCGCGTTGGGACCAGGCTTCCAAGAGCGTGAGTCCAAACCCCTCGTGAAGGCTCGGAATCAGGACAAGGCTCGCGCCCTGGTAAAGCGCGGCAAGTTCCAGCCACGACATATAGCCCGTTGGATGGACTCGGGGGTTGGTGCCTTCCTCGCCCCAGCCGGGCTTGCCTGTAACCACAAGCTTATGGTCAAACGAGGGATCCAGGCCACCGACAGCCTCAATTGCGAGGCGCATGTTCTTGCGTGGCCACCGTGTTCCCACGGTTAAAAGATAAGGGCCATTGAGCCTTAACTCGCGCCGAACTCGTTCCCCTTCGACTTGAGAAATGCCCGGCAACAACGGGTTCGGCCCATTATAAGTCCTGTAAGTCTTATATAACGAACCAGGGATGAAACGCTCGATCTCCTGCTTTGAAGTCTCCGACACCGTCAGAACTGCGGCGGCACGACGGAC
>WBZS01001718.1_pt1 | contig 16164 bp, 13 predicted proteins | sample 5204201 | NCBI WGS metagenome assembly WBZS01 (sample SAMN12344357, study PRJNA552823) | activated sludge metagenome | biome: Activated sludge suspended growth; feature: Nitrification reactor; material: Wastewater; isolation source: activated sludge from nitrification reactor of wastewater...
CAAGACCGCCGCTCCGGCAGCCATCGGCCCAAAAATCATCGGATTGATCTTGTATCCCGCCATCTGAATCGAGCGGTCGAGATTGCTTAGATGCGTTGTTTGGCCCGTCAGGATGTAGGTGTAAACCTCCAGCTTGCTCCCGCTCATGCCGACTGGCTTTTGCACACCACGCTGCCCATCTACCCGGAATTCGCGGGGAAGCGCCTGGATCATCTCCCGATCTGGGGGCATCATCACCTGGCGACTGTGTTTGATAACCTGCAAAATATCGTCGCGATTAATCACCCTCGAGCGCGGAACAATCGGCACGATGCCTTGGGTGTTGATTCCTTCGACATGAGGTCCACCAACGCTTACCGCAAGTTCAGTCGCGACTGAGCCAGCTTGTTGCTGGACATCGCGAACAGAGTCACTAACCGCCATGGCTGTAGCTTCGAGGTCTTGCACAATTCCGCGCTGCATCCCCTTGTGCTCAATCGTCCGGCACCCCAGCGGGCGCATCGTCCCGTCAGCGCTGAACTCTGCGGCGACGCAAGCAATCTTGGTCGAGCCAATGTCGAGGGCAAAAACGATTTGATCCTTCATGGGGAGGTTTGGGTTTGCGACGCTTCCTGCTGAGCTTTCTTTCGCGAGCGAGCTTCAGTCAGTTTTGCGACTCCATATCGCCGAATGAGACTGAGGTTGACAAAGATGCGGCCGCCAAAGACGATGACCGAAGCAAGGAAGAGATTTGCGCCGATTTGGTCGCCGAGCCATGCTAGAAAAAACGCGATAAGAATGTTCGAAACGAAGCCGGTGAGGAATATGTCTGAGTGAAACTTGCTTTCAAGAGAACTCCGAAAACCGCCACAAATCGAGTCGATCCCGGCAAGACAAGCAACGGCAAGATAAATCCCCGCCACCCCACCGACTGGTTGCGCGACCAGAATTCCAAGCGTAATCCCAACCGCTAAAGCGATGATGGGGATCAGGATCACTTGGTCACCTTGATCATTGATGCCGAAGGCTTAGTGGGACCAGAAAAAGCAGGGATCGACAGCTTCTTTGCGGGTTCCATCGAGACCATTTTCGGCGAGGTTTCTCGTAGCTCGGTGATGATCCCGCCTGGAATATTCAAAGCGCCGAGCAAGGTGTCTCCATCCCCAACCGCCCGAATGGTAATCGGCGAAGCAAGGGGCACCCCGTTGACCTGCAGAACTGGACCGACGCACCGAAAGCCAGTGCTGCCAATCACACGCTGATTGTTGACCGAGATCGCCTCAGCCCCTGCGATCCAAAGTTCGTTCACAACGCGCAAAACATCGGTGTCATGAATCGTCGCCGCTTGGTCCGGCACGTCAGCGGTGGCGTTCGTAAAGTCTCGCAGAGTGACCACGATCCCTGGCCCCTCTATCGGAGTCAGCCCGGCGAACTGCTTCGCTTCTTGCAAGCTCTGATTCAGCAGCTTGCCCTGCTCGGTTTGGGCGACCGAGTTCTGGAAAATTGTAAGTTGGCTACGCAATCGTTGGACTTCTTTCTGCGATTTCAGGAACGCGTCCATCATGTCGATGGTCCCGGATCGAAGCCGTCCCGCTTGGTCCGCGTCTAGCCCCGCGTAGCGGTCGTTGCGCTCGCTTTGCGTTTTCCAGGAAACGGCAAAAAGAAAGCCGAGCACACAGAGCATTCCGCTCATGGCCCAGATCATGGTATTGCCCGTCGTTCGGGAAACAAAAGGATTCATTTGGTTAATTTTTTCGGTCTGAACTTACTTACGAACTACGGGTCTATCTGGAGCGGTGACGTTGATTTCCTTAACCGTTTCTTCGATCTTGGGCTCCGACGCCAAGATTCCTTTCAGCACTCTCAACTTGCGATCCATCTGCGAGGAATCGCCAAGAATAATCGTGGCACCGGTCCCTCTATTTAACCATAGATTGCCCCCACTCTTGAACTGAACGCGCCAATTTCCCGGAGGAAGCTCAGCCTTGATTTTCAGGGCAAGAGTAGCAACTGCCCCCGGCTCCCACCCGCTCATAAACGAAAAGTTCATGCCGAGACCTTCATCGACCTGCACACCAATCTGGTCCTTCGGGTTCAAATTAGCGGTAAACAAATCGCCATGACTGCTCAGGAAAAGCTGCGACGATTGACCGATCTTTGCGACAGGAATCTTTTGCCTAATCCGCAAGATGCCCCGCCCAAAGACATTGAGATTAAAGTTCGCAAGTTCAACCGCGCTACCCCCCAAGACCAGCGATTCAGTCATCCGCTTGTTCACGTTCATGTAGGGCTTATCTCGCAGGAGTTGTAGGATATCGCGGATTCTGGCTTCGTCGTCCTTCGTTGACCCAATGACTCGTACCCTTGTGGTGCGTGTTATCTGACTCCAAATCGACCCGCAGACGCAGTTGACTAGTAGCAGCGTCCACAAGATTGCCGACCAATTCGTTGGCTTCTTGGGCTTCGCTTTTGCACGAGGCTTGGGCTTTGGGCGTTTAGCGGGTGGCATAGACAGTCAAAGCTTCCTCAACGATTTGGACGCAGAGTTCGTCGAACTCGATGCCAGCAGTCTTCGCCGAATTCGGGAGCAGCGAAGTGGGCGTCATCCCCGGCAAAGTGTTGATCTCAAGAAAGAAAATCTCCTCGCCTCGCACGATCATGTCAGTGCGGGTCGGACCTTGGCAGCGCAGGATGTTGTGCGCCCGCAAAGCAATGTCTGCTGCCTGTTCTAAGATTGATTCGCTCAGGCGAGCGGGGCAGATTTCTTCCGTTGCGCCAGGAATGTACTTGCTCGCAAAGTCGTACCGACCGCTGGTCGGGACAATTTCAACCGCCGGCAAGGTTTTGCCGAGGTGAACAGGAACGCTGATCTCGACGCCGACGATTAATTCCTCGACCAAAACCTCGGAGCCGAATCGGAGCGCGGTGTCAACGGCTTTGACCAGTTCCTCGCGTGTTTCGACAAACGACAAACCAACGGTCGATCCTTGAGCATTTGGCTTGACCACGGCTGGGAAGGAGGTCCACTCCGCTGCTTCGACGACTGACCGCAAAACCATGCCTTGAGGAACGCGGATTCCTTCTGCCGCGACGAGCCTCTTAGTCAAGTTCTTATCCATCGCAATCGCGCTGCTTTGAATTCCAGACCCAGTGTAGGGAATATGCAGCAATTCAAAGTATCCTTGAATAGCACCGTCCTCGGCATGTGTCCCATGAACCGCAAAAAACGCGAGGTCCGCATTCGGAACCACGGCTCCGGTTAAGAGCAACTCACTCACATCAACGCGTTGAACTTGATAATTTCTGCGCCGAAGAGCAGCTTCGATGGCAATCCCCGAGTGGAGCGAAACCTCTCGCTCCGTGCTGTCCCCTCCCGCGACCACCACGATGTTTGGCCCGCCTGAACGATTTAGCTCCAAGACCAATTTTGGAGCGAAATCCTCGATATTTCCTGCCCCCATCCCCACTACAACATCCTGGTCTTCGATCAAATCTTTTACATATCGTGGCAAGAGGTGCCGGCTCGGTACATAAAACACCGGCTTCGCGATCTGCTCAACTATACGAGCCGAACTTATACCCGCAAGCGGCACCTCCCGAGCGGGGTAAATGTCGGTCAATACGACCAGATCAGCTAGTGAAAGAGCTGGAGCAAACTCGTCCATGAAGTCACGGGTTCGGGAGTAGAGGTGGGGCTGGAAGACAACAACCAACCGCCGCCCCGGATACCGCTCGCGCAAAGCCGACAGACTCGCAACAATCTCGGTCGGGTGGTGGGCATAGTCATCAACCACGGTGATCGGACCCTCTTGCAAAACTTGCAACCGACGATGCGCCCCCGAAAATCCAGCAATCCCTCGCATCGCCAGCTCTGGATCAGCGCCGGCTAACTTTGCCGCCTCAAATGCTCCGGCAGCATTCAAGCGATTGTGCTGGCCCGGACTCGCAAGATCAGATTCGACCGCCTGGTATCCAATCGCACACCCGCCAAATCCAGATGCAACCTCTGCCGCCCCCGGATCTTCTCGGGCATAAACCAGCGTGTCCGCCTTCGCAACAAACCGAGCAACACTCCCCCGCAAATTCTCCCAAGTCTCGTGAAAATCGAGGTGGTCCGGCTCGAGATTGGTCAACACCACAATCTCGGGGTCAAGGTCATGAAAGCTGTCATATGCCTCGCAAGCCTCGACCACGGCAACAGAGCCCTTGCCCTCGACGACCGCCGATCCAAACTGCGGTACCTCAGCCCCAACGACAATCAATGGATCAAGGCCAGCTGAAATCAAGGCAGAGCCAAGCATGGCCGTAGTGGTCGTTTTCCCATGAGTCCCGGTGACAGCAATCAAGCGATGATCCTTAAGCAACCAACCCAAAACCTGAGAACGCCGAAACATCGGGCATCCCAGAGCATGTGCCGTAGCAACTTCCTTGTTGGTCTGAAGATCAATCGCATCGGTCAGAACCACGGCATCCTCCGCCGAAATCTGGTCGGCTGCGCTCCCAATCCAAACGTCGATCCCCAACGATCGAAGCCCCTCAACAACAGGGCTAGCAGTGCAATCAACCCCACGAACCTTGAACCCGCGCCCCAATAACATGCAGGCAATACCGCTCATCCCGGCCCCGCCAATCCCCACCAGAAAGAAGGAACGGCGCCCAGCAAGTTGGTCGCGCGATGCAAAAGCCGTATCGATCTCAAGTTTCGTGCGCATGACCTGACTTCATTTTGGAAGGTAAGAAGCAACATTCGCTTGGAATCTAAGATTCTTCTCAAGACGTCCAACAATTAGGTCCAATCCCGAGATTTGGAACCGATTCGAACCTCTGGCTGTATAATGCGATGAAGTTCGCGTCAATTCGGCAGAACCACAACGACCTATGAAACGATTTTTCCGATGGCTTAAAGCGCTTTTCAACCGTGGCATGGACAAGCTCGAAGACCCCGAGCTGATGCTGGATCAAGCCCGGCGCGACATGCAGGGCGCGCTCATCCAAAACCGCGAGAAAGCGGTCCAAGCCATTACGCAAAAGAACCGATTGCAAGGCTTGCTCGATGAGAACGAGCGCAAGTCGGCGATGCTTGCATCGCAAGCAGAAACCGCACTCCGCACCGGCAATCGTGAACTTGCGAAGAATTTCTTGCGGGAGAAATCAACCGTCGATTCCACCCTGGAGCAATTCCGCACCGCCCTCGCCCAGGCTGTCGAATCAGTCGAAGCAGTGAAGGTAGCGGTCAAGCGACAAGAGGAAGAGGTCAAGCGCAAAACCGCCGAAGCCCTCGCCCTAAAGGCGCAATGGAAGCAATCCCAGATTCAATCTTCGATCACCAAGGCACTTGAAGGCTTGACCTTTGAGAACGAGTACGAAGGCTCATTCTCCGCCGCCCGGGACCGAATCAAGGACATGCAAGCTGAAGCATCGGCCCGGCAAGAAATGTTCTCCGGCTCGATCCAAGGCAAGATGATGGCGATGGAAGACCAAGCCGCCGACTATGCTGCCGAAGACGAACTACGCAAGCTTGAAGAAAGGCTCGGCATGGCTCAGCCAAACGCAACAACCGGACCCGTCGCAACCGAGACAACAAGCGACGTTGATTCACAATTAGCTGAACTCGAAAAGAGAATCGGGCAGGGTCAGTAAGTCTTTATCGCTCCCACCAAATCGTCGTGACCGACATAGAAATGGTGGGAGCGCATCCCCGGTCTTAGCCAAACAAGCATCGGCGGCACACCGTTAAGCATAAAGCTTGCGACCGCATGCCCTTCTTCGATTGAGATTTGACCTAAGTCTTGCCGAACGACGAGCAGGTGCAAGAGGTCCTCTTCGCCTTCAATCTGATACCGAAAGTCGCCTACCAACCCTCCAAAAGGATTAGGCTCCTGACCAACGGAAGATTCACTGCCGCGAACAAAAGCGGGAAGCCTGATCGTCTCACCTCGTTCGATAAACTCAAGTACCAGCGCCACTACCGCATTACGCTGGGCGATTTCATCAGGCGAAGGATTAAGCATGATGAGAAAGAAAACTGGCGGAGCGGGTGGGATTCGAACCCACGATACGTTGCCGTATACGCGATTTCCAGTCGCGCTCCTTCGACCACTCGGACACCACTCCGCGCCGATCAACATTATGGCGTAATTGCGCCGCCAGCGAATCGGCGCGCGTCTTCAACCTTGTAAATGCAAGCAAACATCCGCCAGATGATCGAGCAACGCGAACTGGAAACCCTTGCGCCAGTCGCGGCGAAAGCGGTCGAGAGCGAAGGGCGGGTGCGCCCTGAACCCAACGACCCGGTCCGGACCTGCTACCAGCGAGACAGAGACAGAATCCTCCACAGCAAATCCTTCCGCCGCCTGAAACACAAGACCCAAGTCTTCATTGAACCGGTAGGCGATCATTACCGAACGCGACTAACGCACAGTTTAGAAGTCGCCCAGATAGCCCGCACAATCGGGCGAGCCATTAGGCTCAACGAAGACCTCATAGAAGCTATCGCCCTCGCCCACGACGTTGGCCACACGCCGTTCGGTCACGCGGGTGAGAGCGCGCTTGATGAGGCGATCCACGAATACCGCTCCGCAAATCCAGCGATTGAGTGTCCTGACGGATTTCGGCACTACGAGCAAAGCCTTCGAGTTGTTGATGTTTTAGAACAGCTAAATCTAACCCATGAAGTCCGAGCCGGGATCGACGGGCACAGCAAGGGCCGCAAAGATCTCACTGCGTTTGATGGCGAACCAACCAGCACACTAGAAGCCGCGGTCGTACGAATCAGCGACCGCATCGCCTACATGAACCATGACCTTGAAGATGCTCTACGTTCGGGAATCATCAGCAAGGCACCAGAGGAAGCGACTAGCCTGGGCGCAACGCCGAGCCAAAGGATCGGGACGATGGTGCTAGACGTCATCGTCAACAGCATTGACCAGCCAGCAATACGCATGTCAGGAATGCAAATGGCAAGCCTAAACTTCCTCAAGGAATGGCTCTTCGAAAACGTTTACTTACGCTACCCGATTCTCTTTGCTGACATTGACAAAGCCAAGCAGGTGGTCAAAGAACTCTTTTGGCACTACAGCCAACCGGAAACCCTACCCGAGGGATTCATCGGCGTTCAGGGTGCCATCGACTACGTAGCCGGAATGACCGACCGATTCGCGATGGCAACCTACGCCGACATCAAACTGCCGCGAGGATTCCGCGAAGACGCTGTGAGCCGCGTTCGTTAAGGAGCACCGGGAATGTCGCCCATAACACCGTTGCCCGCAGCCCAAAAAGCATAGTCCGCGTTGGTGATTTCACCGTCTCGATCAAAGTCGGTGGCGATCATGAATCCAGGCTGGCCAGAAGAAAGGCCATTCCCGGCTGCCCAGAACGCGTAGTCCGCGTTCGTGACTTCGTTATCCCCGTCGGCATCTCCCATCAGGAGGGTAAATGCTTGGCCCGAAATGCCGTTTGAATTAAGCGTCTGATTGCGCCGAGCTTTCAGCAGGGACCCAGGAATTGAGGCAAAAATGTCAACCGACAAAGTCGCCAACGTAGGAATTACGAACGCGCCATTTGCCCGAATTTTGGTTGTGATGGTATCGAGAAGGGTTGTAGTCCCCGCTCGGTACACAGAGATCAGCAGGTCGCTCCCTGTAAGCGCTGCGGAAGGAACGCCTGTGACAGCAACCGTTCCCGAAATTTGGCGAAAAGTAGTCGTGGGAACAGAATTGGCAGCCAAGAACAGCTTCACTCGCGTGTCGTTCATGTCTACCGCCCCACCACCGTCACCGTAATCCAGTAATTGGTTGAAGCTGCTTGAATAATTCCCGTTTCCGTCCCAAGCGTAGTTAATGTTTCCGACCACATAAGGCGTTCCACCGAGAGGCAGATATAGCGCTCCACCCGAATCGAGTGGGCCAAACGTTGCTTCATTGGCTACGGCAGCATACGGGTATGTCCCAGTAGAACCATTGGGCCGATCAAGCTCGAAGTACGGTGATGTCCACTGGTAGGAAGGCGGGTTAAAGTAGCTCACCGTCGTGTAGCCTTCAATAACGTTCTTGCCAAGCCGACGAACGTTGTGCGTCCCATCCAGTACGTTAAACCCAGACAGGTCCGTTCGAAGCGCGCCAGCGGCTCCCGTTCCAACGATGGCAATCTCTAATCCCGTCAAGTTGCCAATTGCGATTGGACTCCAGGCTGGAAAAGTATTAGCAGGGAATTTAAGGAACTTGATATCAACATCTGGATAGCCGTTACCGTCAGTATCGGGGAAGAGGATCTGCTCCGTGCAATAAATATCCACGCCGTTCAGCACGATGAAGTTAGGGTTGGTTGCGTTGAGGTGGCTAGAGACGTGGCCCGCAGTCATGACCAAATCTGGCCCGACGATGATCGCGCTGCCGCCGGTGACTCGAGTTACGTTGTTCGTCTTTTGTCCGATGACCACAACATTTGGGTAAAGCAGATCTGCAGCGGGGTTCGGATTTACTACCACGGCATGCGCAGCAATTCCAAATGCGAGGAAAATCAGGCCGAGGGACAATTTCAAATCATTCGTTGTATTCACAGGTGGTTCTCTTTTCCGGCGGACTCGCGCCAAATTATCGCGGCAGAAGCCTTCTGCCCCGTTCCCTATAGGATAATAGACATTGCCCAGGAATCCAAGGCTTTTCGGGCTTTTTCCCAACTTCTTGATGAATTCAACTATCGTGCCAAATCACTTTCGCATCGGACCGATCCCTGTGGACCCACCGGTAATCCTAGCCCCCATGGAAGATGTGACGTCCCAGCCCTTCCGCCGAATCGCCAAGCGAATCGGTGGATCTGGACTCGTTTTCACAGAATTCGTGAGCGCAATGGCGATTCATTACGGAGCGATGAAGACGCTCAAAAAGATGCAGATTCACCCCGAAGAGCGTCCGCTTGGAATCCAGATCTTCGGTGCCGACCCCGAAATTATGGCGAACACTGCGCGGCTTGCCGAAGAGATGGGCGCAGATGTTGTGGATATCAACATGGGTTGCTGGGTGCCCAAGGTCTGCAAGACCGGTTCAGGTGCCGCGTTGCTCAAAGACCCCGCCGCTGCTCAAGCAATTGTGTCGGCAGTAGTGGAGGCAGTGAAGGTTCCAGTCACCGTAAAAGTCCGCGCGGGATGGGATTACTCGATGTTTGCCGCTCCAGAGCTAGCCCGCAGGTTTCAGGATGTCGGCGCGCAAATGATAACGCTGCACGCTCGATTCGCTAAACAAGGCTTCGAAGGCGAAGCAGATTGGAAGCTCATCACCGCCATGCGCCAGGCTGTGCAGGTGCCGCTGATTGGCAACGGCGACGTCAAGACTCCCGAAGACGCGATCACTATGATGCGAGAGACGGGCTGCGATGGAGTGATGATCGGTCGGGCGGCGATCTCAAATCCGTGGGCCTTGTGCCGTATCACGGCAGGGATCCGCGGACATGCGCCGCCGCCATTGCCAACCTTGGACGACCGCATCCAGATTGCAATCGAGCATGCTAAGATGCAAGTCGCCTTTGAACTTGAACTCGATCATTGGGCGGAAGTTGTCGAGGCACCTGATGAAGATAGGAAGCTGGCCGAAACCCGGGCGATCCGTTCCCTGCGTGGTCAACTGCCGATGTACATCAAGGGCGAGGCCGGGGCGGCCCAGGTTCGGGCTAGACTCACTGCATGCGACTCGGTCGCCGAAGTCGAAAGCATCCTCCATCAGTTTGCCGAGCAGGTTGCCAACCTTGAGCCGGTCCCAAACGCGTAAAATAGAGCGTCTCCCGACCTTCTCATGCCCTCAAGCCTAATCCTCAAGACCGCCGCGCTGCCCGTTGTCGAGCGCCTCGTGCGGGGCTCCTTCGTTTTCCGCCCCTTGGTTAAGCGTTTTATTGCGGGCGAGAATCTTGAAGTGGCGATGGGTCTCAGTGAGGGACTTTGCGAAAAGGACTTGTCCATATCGCTGGACTATCTCGGCGAAAACACCCACTCGGAAGCCGAAGCGCTTGCGGCAAAGCAGACCTATATGCAGATGCTAGACCGAATAGCGCAAAGTCCTTATGCTTCTCGCATTAACATATCCATCAAATTGACGCAATGCGGACTGGATCAGGGCGAGGAGTTTGCGGAGCGGACATTGCGCGACGTGCTCACCAAAGCAAGAGAAAGAAATAACTTTATTCGCGTAGACATGGAAGGATCAGCCTATACTGAGAGAACAATTCGCATGATGGCGAAGGTTTGGGAAGACTTTCAAAATACAGGAACGGTAATTCAATCTTATCTTTATCGTTCCGCCCAGGATGTTGCCTTACTCAATGATTTAGGCATGCGTGTCCGGTTGGTCAAAGGCGCATATCTTGAGCCAAGCGAGGTTGCCTTTCCCGAAAAGTCCAAGGTCGATGCCTCATATGTTGGACTCGCGAAGCAGCTCATGCGCTACGGAAATTATCCCGCGCTCGCAACTCACGACGAAGACATCATTAGCGAATTGAAGACCTTTGCAAACGACCAAAACATTTCAAAAGAAAGGTTCGAATGGCAAATGCTCTACGGCATTCGGCGTGATTTGCAAGAGAGCCTCCGTAGCGAAGGATACAACGTTCGAGTTTATGTGCCTTTTGGCGATGCCTGGTATCCATATTTTTCAAGAAGACTAGCCGAGCGGCCTGCAAACGCATTTTTTATCGTGAAGTCGCTGATCCATCCGTAAACGAACTCACCTATTTTTCTGCTTTGAAAATCAGGATTTCCTGGCATAAATACGAACCGGATCAATTCCTAAAACGTTCCTTTCCTAAACTTATTAAAAAACAGGTGAGAAACTTCTCCAACATTGGGGAGTTTCCGCGATAATATAAGCAGTAGAAAGAACAATTAACATGGGTCGTATGAGGGTGATCGCGCTTGGACTCGCGGCGGCAGCTATTTTGCCGGTCGCTAATTGCGCTTATGCCCAAGTTTCTGGTGAAAACGTACCCAAATCAGAACCAGCGATCCAAGTCGGTGGCAAATCAAGTTTCGATCTGATCCGCGTGACCAGCGGAGTTCCCAGCGTTCCGCTCCGAAATCCTGGGGTAATTCCCAATTCTGAAGAGGTCCAACTCGATGGGGTCCCTTTAAAACGCGGGGAAGATTACACGATCGACAATCAGTCGGGCGTGATTTATCTCAAGCGCCTCGCGCGCGACGGGCAGCGCGTGCGCGTCAGCTATCGCTACGAACCCATCGACCCAAGCAAACCGAAGTCCCAATCCGGTCTCCTTGGCAAAAGCTCGATGATGTTCAACCTCGGCGGTGGTACAAGCGCCGTCATCGGAATGGGAATCGCAGAACGCATGAGCGATGGGCGTGTCTTCATGTCCAACGTCTATGGTTTGCGCAATAGCATGAACTTTGGACAAGGCTCGCTCAAAGGCATGTTCATTGTCGGCGAGCGCAAAGAAGTCCAGACCGATTCATTGCTTGATGGAAACAAGGCGCGCCAAGAAACTGAAACCGGGAAGTCTCAGGCAATCGTCCAGCAACTCGAAACCAGAATGCTCGGCGGAACGGTCAAGGCGGACCTCGTCGATATCCAAAAGAATTTCAGTGGCTTCCAAGCATTCCGCGACGCTGGATTTGAAGATGGTCAAGTTAACCAATTCTCGAAAGAAAAAGGATTGCGCCGAGTCGGAATGAGCTTTAACGGCATCGGAGGCAAGGGTCTCGGTCTGAGCTACGGATACCGGGCGGTCAAAGACAAAGATTCCAATCTCGAGTGGCGTACGCTAGGGTTCGACACCGGCCCTCTCAAGTTCAATTGGTACGGGCAACATGTCGATGAAGACTTCACAAGATTCGGCGACCTCGCCGAGCAAGACCGCGAATGGCTAGCCAAAGAAAAGGGCTTAACCCGCGAATCGATGTCCGCGTCCTACACGCAAAAGACAAGCAACTTCAAGTACGACGCCCTTAAAGTCGAAGACGGCAAAGGGCAAGGCCTATACCGCCGCTCAGGCGAATTCAACCTTGGCGGATTTAAGCTGGGATACAAAGATCAGCACGTCGAACAAGGATTCGAAAGATTCGGAAATTTGCGTGAAGGCGATCGGGACCAGCTTGCCCGGGAGCGCGGATGGCGACGGCAAGAGTTCGGCTTCGATTACGCTCCGGCAAAGATTCACTACGCAGCGAGCCAAGTCCGTGCCGAGAAAGGAAAATTTGCCTCAGTAGACTTCAGCATCTCGGGCAAAAACTGGAGCTTCGACCATGCAAGGCGAAGCGTCGATGCCGGCTTTAACCAAGTTGGTAACCTCGCCGGACCAGAGATCGGCGGCAACATGGCTGCCATTGCGCGGATGTATCAGAAGGATGAAATTAGACTTCGCGGCGAAGAAGGCGGGCAGTTCGTCAACGGCAGTTCGGGCCTAGATCGAAGCGGATTCCGCCTGCAATCCCAGCTTTTTAGGGGAATTCAAGCCAACTTCGAAGGCCTAGACCTCAAGGGCCAAGAAGGCGGAGTCGAAGTTCGGCAATTCAATCTCGGACTTCCAAAAGCCTCGCTCAGCTACCGGCACCAAAACGCAAAGGGCGACTTCAAAGAACTCGGCGGACTGATGCAGTTCGAGCGAGATCGGCTTAGCGTCATCCCCGGCCTCGACAAAACGGACTTCTCCCTCGCCTCGGCAATCGGGCAGAAAGGGAATTTCGCATTCCAGCACATGCGAGCTTCAACCCCGACCGGCGAAGCCGAGAGAACCCTGCTTGCTCTCACCCTCCCGAGGTTTGATTTCCTTTATCGCCAACGTGATGTCTCAAAGGACTTCACGAACATCGGTCAGATAACCGATCAAGATCGCGAGATATTGGCGCAGATGATTGGCTTCAATCAGAAGGACTTGTATTTCAAGAACCAGCAGATCAAGAACCTCACGCTTGAGCTGAATTGGGCCGATGGTTTCAACGCCGACACCGGCGAAAAGAGGCTGTTCAAAAACTCAAGCCTGATCTACAGTTTCGACAAGCAGACCGAATTCAAGCTAAGCCAGTTCGAGCGCAAGAGCGCCGATCCAAAAGAGACGATCTACGGTAACCGAGTCGACCGCATTGACCTCATGCGAAACTTCGGCAAGCTCGGCATCCTGCGCTTTGCTCAAGAGACGCGCAACTTCGATGGACGCGATTCCAAAGAGCCGGATTCAAAGACCGACATCATCAGCTACGAGACCAAGGTTCTCAACAACACGAGCGTCCGCACCGAGCAGGCACGAACGACATTCTCAGACGGTAATCGAGAAACCGTTTCGAACAATTCGATTGAGACCAAGATCACCCCGCGCATCGGCATCAACGTAAGCCAGGCAACAGTCCAGCGAAGCGGCGACAAGACCGATGAGACTCGCCGCAACTACGGTTTCTGGATCGATTTCGGCAAGGGAATCAAGCTGCAATATGGCTACAACCGATCTTTGATCGGGGAAAAAGGCGAGTACCAGGGCAGCGTCGCCTTAACCCCCGGACAGTTCCAAGGTATCGATGTCCGCAACATGACCTACCAAGCCCAGCGATGGGATGGCGCGCGGAATCTTGCTGTTGGCAATGTCAACATCGGTACGTCGAAGCCATTGCAGATGGGCCCAATCCGCGATATCCAGTTTAGTTTTGGCGCTGACACGCAGCGCGACATGGGCAAATGGCAACGAGAGAATCGTCGCTTCGGAATCTCGTCTTCGATTGGCGGAGTGAAGCTCGGTTACGATTTCTTCAGCCAAGTTGGACAAGACGGCAAGCGCGCAATTGATCGCACCTATCGATTTGAAACTCCCGGGGATGACAAAGTCGCGCTGAAAGCGAGCGCATTCCTGAAAGTTCGTTGCATCGGGGAAAAGACCACGATGGTGAGGAATTACAATCTCAGCTATCGCCCCGCATCCGGAATTCAGCTCTCGCACCAAGTAGTCGCAAACCCAGAGACTCCCCGCGGCGACGTGATCTTGGGTTCGGTACTGGAACCAACCAGAATCAATCGCTGGTCCCTAGGCTTCGATCGCGACCCGAGCACCAAGTTCGCTGTAAGCTGGGAAGAGCGGCTGAACGAGCGCGACAAATCCCTGTCCCGCCTCGGTGCAGTTTCCTTCACCTTGTTCGCCAACAAGCCTTCGCCGCTTTACATGACTTACGGACTTGAGCAAACCGATCTTGGTGGTGTACGCCGCACGGCTCACCGCTACGGAATTCGGTTTGACCAACGACCTGGGCCCAACCAAACCTTCAGCTTCAGCATGAGCAACCTGAACTGGCAACACTCGCGGGCCGAGGATCAGAAGCTGCAGAATTGGCAGTTCCGAATGGACTACCAACTCCGGTTCTAATTGCTCTTCGGATCGAGCCGAGCGCGGAGGCCGTCGCCTACAAAGTTCAGCGCAAAAATCGTCATGCACAACAGCGCGCAGGGCCATAGCAGCATCTGCGGATTCGATTGCATATCGAGCCGGGCAACGTTGATCATCGACCCCCAACTCGGGTCGGGCGCCTGGACTCCGATGCCGAGGAAGCTCAAGGCGCTCTCCGCTAAGATCGTCCCTGCTAGGTCCACCATCGCAACCGCCATCAAGATTCCGGTGAGGTGAGGCAGAACGTGCTTCACTACCCGGTAACTCGTGCTCGCCCCCATCGCCTTGGCGGCGGTTACGTACTCTCGGTCTTTCAAGGTGGTGGCTTGGGTGTAAACAAGCCGAGCAACCGCCGGCCAAGAGGTAATCGAGAGCGCGACGATCACCGGCACCAGCCCCATTTGCCACACCCCTATAATAAGGATCGCGAGCAGGATGTCGGGGAAGGCAAACATTCCGTCCGTCAACCGCATCAGCGGCATCCCAATCCACCGCGGGGCAAAGACCCCGGTCAGTCCCACAAAAACTCCAACGATCAGGGCTAAAGCTTGCACGGTAAGTCCGACAATAAGCGACATCCGCGCGCCAAAAGCCAATCGCGCCATAACATCGCGTCCTTGCTCATCGGTCCCCAGCCAAAACTCGCTGCTGGCCTTCAAATAGGGTTTGGCAGCAGGGTCGAGATAGTCATGCCGAAAGTGCGGGCCAAAGATCGCAAAGACAACAAGTGCAACGAGAAATCCAACGCCAAGCCAGAACGAGATGTTGCGCCCGCGTTTCATATCGCCGACTCCCGTACGCGAGGATCGAGAATCGGGATCAACAAATCCACAATTAAATTGATAAGGATAAATAGTGCGCCCGCAACAAGCACCGTCGCCTGGATCAAAGGAGTATCGCCCTTCTGAATCGCCTCAATCCCCTCGCGCCCAATCCCCGGCAAAGCAAAGGCGGTCTCGACAATAAACGAGCCGGTGAGCAAGAATCCAAAGCTCGTCCCAATCGCGGTAACCACCGGCAAAATCGCGTTGCGCAGGGCATGGCGAATCACGAGTCGGAACTTGGGGACGCCCTTGGCAACCGCCAGCCGAATGAACTCCTGGTTTAAAGTATCAATCATGCTCGCCCGGGTGAGCCTCGTCAATAACGCCATCGGACGCAAAGACAAGATCACGACGGGCAGGATCAGATAGTAAATGTCTGGCGCAACGCGGTCCACCACCCACGAGGTCGGGAGTCGGTTCAGCTGCACCGCAAAAATGTAAACCAAGATCGGGGCGAGCACGAAGTTCGGCACTGTCACCCCAAGCGTGGAAAGGCTAAGCACCACCCGGTCCGTCCCCCGATTTTCGCGCACCGCCGCCAAGGTCCCCAGGGTGATCCCAATGATCGAAGCAAGCAAAATCGCAAACGACGCAATGCGCAAAGTCATCGGCAAGTTCGCGCGAAGGATGTCGCTGACGGGTTCTTTGGTGCCGTAATAGCTCTTCCCAAAATCCCCCCGCGCCGCCTTAGAAGCGAACTCAACATACCGAACCGTCCAAGGCCGGTTCAAACCCATCTGCTCGCGAAGCGCAGCAACCGCCCCCGGAGGAGCCTTCTCCCCAATAAGCACAGTAGCCGCATCCCCAGGAGCCAACTCATCCGCCCCAAAGCTGACGAGGGAAATGAAGATGAGGCTGAGTACACCAAAAAGAAGCCGTAGCGCCAACGAACGTACAAGCTTCACAGCGAGTTTTTACCCGGAAAAGCTTTCAGTTGATTCCGCGAGTCGCTTTATCTAGGCGAGGGGAGGCGCCAGCGTGAGTCTCTTGACATTGC
>WBZS01001207.1_pt1 | contig 16154 bp, 25 predicted proteins | sample 5204201 | NCBI WGS metagenome assembly WBZS01 (sample SAMN12344357, study PRJNA552823) | activated sludge metagenome | biome: Activated sludge suspended growth; feature: Nitrification reactor; material: Wastewater; isolation source: activated sludge from nitrification reactor of wastewater...
GAAGGCCGCAGCGCAGTCCGCCCACTCCAAGACGGCCTCGCCGCCATCGTGATCCGCAAGGACGGCACCGCGGATGTCGCCGAGTGGGGCCGCGACGCCACCTTGGGCCCCGACATCGCCAGCGTCCGACAGAACCTCGACCTCATCGTCGACCACGGCGCACCGGTAAAGGGCCTCGTCACCGATCGCGGCGGTCGCTGGGGAACGGTCAAATCACAGCTGCAATACACCTGGCGATCCGGCCTCGGTGTCGACGCACAGGGTCGCCTCATCTATGTCGCCGGTCGAAAGATGACACTGACACAACTGGCCACCACTCTGGCCCAGGCCGGCTCGGTGCGAGCCATGCAGCTCGACATCCACGACAACGTCGTCACCTTCAACTGGTACCGACCCATCACCGGCACCAAGACCCAGGTCACCGGCTCCCGCCTCACCCCCGCTATGACCAGGGACGCAACCCGCTACCTCGCCCCCGATCAGCGTGACTTCCTTGCGGTGGTGGCACGATGACCGCCGTCCTCGAACACCGACCTATTGAAGTCGACATCCCCGACTCATCTGTCGAGCCGACACCGACCCGCCCGTCCACGCCCAGCGCGCTCCTCGTGGCCGTGCGTCCCCGGCAGTGGGTCAAGAACCTGCTCGTTGTGGCGGCTCCGGCCGCTGCCGGAGCGTTGCTGGCACCGGCCACCGTATTCCGGGCGACCGTCGCAGTTGCGATGATGTGCCTGGCCGCCAGCTCCACCTACCTGCTCAACGACCTCGGTGACGTCGAGCGAGACCGACTGCACCCGACCAAGCGGCACCGGCCCATCGCAGCGGGGCTGATCTCACCCCGACTGGCCCAAGGCACAGCGGCTGCGGCCGCTGCCACAGCCGTCGTCCTCGGCGCAGCACTGGGCGCCCCCACTGCGTTGACGGTCGCCGCCTACCTGGCGCTCACCGTCGCCTACTCCCGACGCCTCAAGCACCTGCCCTTCGTCGAGCTCGGCGTCGTCGCCACCGGATTTGTGCTCCGGGTGGTTGCGGGGGCGGCAGCCACAACGACCACCCTGTCGATCCCGTTCCTCGTCATCGTCGGCGGCGGGGCGCTCCTCTTGGCCACCGGCAAGCGCTACGCCGAGCTCTGCGAACTCGGTGGCCGGGCCGCAGCACATCGGCCCGTGCTCGCCGGCTACTCATCTCCCGTGCTCGAACGCATCCTCCTCGGCGCCGCCGCCACGGCCGTGCTCGGCTACGTCGGATGGGCGCTGACCGCCCGACTTGGTGAACCCGGCACGATTTGGCTCCTCGCCAGCATCGTCCCCTTCCTCCTCGCTGCCCGCCGCGGAATCACCAAGGTGTTCGCCGGCGCCGGGGGCGACCCCACCGAGCTGATCTTGGGTGACCGCGTCCTTCTGGCCGCCGGAGCAGCCACTGGTGTCCTCGCTCTCGCCGGCCTGTACCTCTCGTGATCACGGTCGCTCAGTGATCACGAACCGATCAGCCACCGTGACGGGGGTAGCCACGGTGCCGATCGGGCGGCGCCTCGCCGCAGCGGTGGTGGTCGCCACCGTTGCGGCTGGTGCCGGATGCTCTCGTTCGACCGACCATCCGACAGCGGCGCAGTCGGGGCCGACCGGCCCAGACTGCACCGCGTCCCGCGGCACCGACATCACCATGACGCGAGACCAACAACGGATCCTGGTGCACCTTCCGCCCTGCTACGACGAGCACCCCAACCAGCGCTACCCGGTGATCGTCCTGATCCACGGCGCCGGCGCCGACGAGTCGCAATGGACCGACATCGGAATGACCAGGGAGTCGGATCGACTCACCGGTGCCGCCGGAATCGCACCCGCGATCCTCGTGATGCCCGACTTCGGGAACAACTCCGCCGCAAAAGAAGCCGACCTCGTCATCGACGGGGTGGTGCCATGGATCGACTCCCGGTACCGCACGCTCCCAGACCCCGGGCATCGTGCCGTCGGCGGAATCTCCCGGGGCGGAGGAGCTGCGCTGTTCGCCGCAGCAATGCGTCCCGACGTGTTCGGCATCGTCGCAGCCCACAGCCCCGCAATCAGCGGCGACCTCAACCAGCTCCGCGACGGCCTGACGGCTCTCGGTGGGACCATCCGCATCGACGTCGGCGCCGACGACGGTCTCCGCGACTCGGCGGTTCGGTTCGCAGACTCGCTCACTTCAGCGGGCATCGCTGTCGATGTCCGCGTTAGTCCCGGTCGCCACGACCGGGCGTACTGGCGGGCGCACGTCGACGACTACCTCCGCTTCTATGCGGAGCGCTGGCGCTGACAGCGCCGTGTTTGCCCGAACACTTTTTACCGTCGCCAAACCGGGGCCTTGCTGGCCCGAAATCTGCGCCTCCGTACGGTCGGTCCCATCGCTTGATCTGCGCCGCCGAGCACCCTGCCGGCCGCATCCCGGAAGGAATTCCCGATGACCGCAGCTGCTACACCGGCCCGGCAGCACGCCCGGACGATGCTCAACAAGGTTCCCCAAGTCACCCTGCTGTTCTGGGTCATCAAGATCATGGCCACAACTGTCGGCGAAACCGCCGCCGACTTCCTCGCTACCAACCTCAACTTCGGGCTCACCGCCACCACATTCATCATGGCCGCCCTCCTCGGCGGCGCCCTCGTCGTCCAGTTCCGGGCCCGCCGCTACATCCCGTGGGTCTATTGGCTCTCCATCGTCCTCATCAGCGTCGTCGGCACCCTCATCACCGACAACCTCGTCGACAACTTCGGCGTCAGCCTCTGGACGACCACCGCGATCTTCACCGTCGCCATGTTCACTGCCTTCGGCGTCTGGTATGGCGTCGAGAAGACCCTCTCGATCCACACCATCGACACGGTGAAGCGAGAAGGCTTCTATTGGACTGCGATCCTGTTCGCCTTCGCCCTCGGCACCGCCGCAGGCGACCTCATCGCCGAGAAGATCGACCTCGGCTACTGGAAGTCGGCTCTCCTCTTCGGCGCCATGATCGCCCTCGTTGCCGGCGGGCGATTCCTCCTCAAGATGAACGCCACCCTCGCCTTCTGGATCGCCTACGTCCTGACCCGCCCCCTCGGCGCCTCCATCGGCGACTACCTGTCGCAGCCCAAGAAGAACGGAGGCCTTGGACTCGGCACCACCGGCACGAGCGTCATCTTCCTTGTGATCATCCTCGGCCTCGTCGGCTACTTCACCGTGACCAAGTCCGACCAGGAGCAAGAGCTCCAACCCGCCTGACCCGGCACTCAACTCAAACGTTGGGGACGCTCGCACCCAGTCAGACCGGAATGCGCACCACGGCCGCTGCCCCACCGAGGGCGCTCTCACCGATGCTCACCGTGCCGCCGAGCGACGTCACGAGCTCATGGACGATCGCCAGGCCGAGCCCTGCTCCCTCGTCCGCCACTCGTGCCTCATCGAGCCGGGTGAACGGTTCAAACACGCGTTGCCGGTCCACAGCGGGGATGCCGGGACCGTCGTCGTGCACCTCGACCACCAACCCGTCGGGTCGCTGCTCGACCCGAACACGGGTCGCGCCCTTCCGGTGCCGAGCCGCGTTGTCGAGGAGGTTCGTGACCACCTGTAGCACCGCGTGTTCGCTCGTTCGTACTGACGCGAGATCGCCCTGCACGTCGAGGATGATCGAGCCTTCAGGTCGACGCTGCACCAGCGTCGCCACGATCGAGCCCACGTCCACCTCGGTGGCGATGCCCGCTGAACTTTGGCCATCTAGGCGAGCAATAGCGAGCAAGTCCTTCGCCAGGCGGTCGAGCCGGTCGTGGTCGATCAGCGCATCGTTGATCGCGGCGACGAGCGATTCACGGCTGTCAGGGTGCAACACCGCAACCTCGAGTGCGGCGCGGGCCGACGCTAACGGGCTGCGCAGCTCGTGGGACGCGTCGGCGACGAATCGGCGTTGACGGGCGGACGACTCCTCTAGACGCCCGAGCATCCGATTCATCGTCACTGCGAGCTGCTGAATTTCGTCGGAGCTGGACGGCTCGGGCACGCGCCGATCGAGCTCGCGGTCGGTGATGTCGGACACCTCCGCGGTGATCGCCGCGACCGGACGCAACGCGCGACCCACGAGGATCCGCGTCGTGATGGCAACCATCACGATCACGACCGGGAGTCCGATCGCCAACGCCTCGGTCAACGCCGACACCGTGTCCTCGGTCGACTCCAGCGACGTTGCCGACACCACGGTTCGGGCACCGTCGCCGGCAGCAACAGCGACGACGACGTAGCGCTGTTCGTCGTCGATCACATCGACTCGTCGGATGTCCGATGCCGTCGCGCCGGCCGCAGGCCGAAGTGGACTGATCGGCGACTCACCCTCGATGTTGGCCGTCGACGCGACGACCGCACCCGCCGCGTCGAGCACCTGGGTCGCCCCATTCTCGTCGCCGGGGAACGAGAGCCGAACTGGCAGATCGTCGGACTGCGCCAGGGCGAGCACGTCTCGCGCCCGAAGGACCGTCGCCGACCGATCGGCCGACGTGAGGCGGTCGCGCACGAGCCACACCAGGCCGAACGCTCCGGCACCGAGTGCAATCAGCACGACCCCTGCGGCCACGACAGTCGTGCGCGTCCGAACGCTCGGGGCGCGGCGGGCGCGGCTCACGTCGACCCCAGCCGGTAGCCGGCACCGCGCACCGTGTAGATCGAGGTGGTCGCGAACGGCGCATCGATCTTCCGCCGCAGCGCGCTCACGTGGACCTCGACGACGTTGAGGTCGCCGTCGAAGTGGGCATCCCACACGTGGGCGACGATCTCGGACTTGGTGACGACCTCACCGCGCCGGCGCATCAGGTACTCGAGCACCGCGAACTCGCGGGTGGTCAGGTCGAGCTCGACGTCACCGCGGTGGCAGCGACGGCTCGACTGGTCGAGCACCAGGTCGTCCACCACGAGCTGGACCGGGCGCGCTGGAGCGCCACGGCGTAGGAGGGCACGGAGGTTGGCGACCAACACGAGGAACGAGAACGGCTTGGAGAGGTAGGCGTCGGCGCCGAGGTCGAGCGCTTCCGCCTCGTCCCACTCACCGTCCTTCGCCGTCAACATGAGGATCGGCGTCCAGACACCCGACTCGCGCAGCTTGCGGCACACCTCGTACCCGTTGAGGCCCGGCAGCATGATGTCGAGGACGATGGCGTCGTAGGGGTGCTCGGTCGCCATCCAGAACCCGAGGTCGCCCGTCGCCGCAGTGTCGACGGCGAACCCCTCGGCGACAAGACCACGCTCGACTGCGGCCAGGAGCCGGGGCTCGTCATCCACGACCAGGATCCTCATGACACTGACGACACTACGTGGGGGTGCATCGGGCCACCGTGCGCCGTCCGAGCTGAAGTTCCGCTGAAGGCGCCGCTTCCCGGCTTCAGCGGAGCCACAGGCGTCGACGCGGATGCTGCACCTACCAGGAACCACCTGGATCCCGACGAAGGAGTAAGCATGAAATCCCCCAGCAAGACCAAGCGTGTCGTCTACGGCGCCATCGGTGGCCTCGGCCTGTTCGCCGGCGCCGCCGGGCTCGCCTCGGCGACGACCGGACAGTCGACGACCCCCACGAGCGTGTCGGCATCCTCCGAGCAGGGCGACGGCAACGAGACGCCGACCTACCAGAGCTCGGTCCAGTCGCCCGAGACGCCCGAGGCCGCTGAGAACGGCGTCGAGCAGAGCGACGCCGCCGAGGCGGCCCAGCTCGCCACCCTCGCGAAGATCAGCGAGGCCGACGCCTCCGCGGCGGCGACGGCTGCCGTCCCCGGTACCGCTGGCAAGGTCGAGCTCGAGAACGAGGACGGCAACGTCGTCTACGATGTCGAGGTCACGGCCGCCGACGGCACCACGACCGACGTCACCATCGACGCCGGCAACGGCAAGATGCTCGCTCAGGAGCAGGAGACCAACGACGGCAAGGACGGCAAGGACGAGTCCGACGCCAACGAGGCTCCGGGAACCGAGGTGAACGACGCCGCCGAGGCGGCCGCCGCGGGCAAGTGAGCTGATCCACCGAGCGACGCAGACCGGCCGGGCCACCATGGCCCGGCCGTTCGCCGCGCTCCTGACCCTTCGCACCTGATCGTCGATGACATCGATGATCAGGTGGCGCGGCTGCGTGACGCCGGGGCGAGCTTCCGCAACGACATCGTGTCCGGGCCGGGCGGTCGCCAGATCCTGCTCGTTGACCCTTCGGGCAATGTGGTTGAGCTCTTTCAGCCCGCTGATGGCTAACGCGATCGCGTGATCAGCGAGTGGTGTCCGGCCAGGCGAATGTGAGGAGTCGGGGAAGGTCTCGCTCCCAGTCGCTGGCGGTGACACCGAACTGGTACATGATGTGCGCTCGGTTGTCGGGGGTGAACACGATCACCTGACTCGGGTGTCCGACGGCGTAGCTTCCATCGGGTTCCGGCGCCGGAATCGTGACTCCGGGCAGCAACATCGTCGACAAGGCTTCGTTGAGCTCGGAGAGGTCAGCCTCCGTGTTCAGGCCGATGAAGCCTGCGCCGCGGGCCTCGAGGTACTGGGTCATCTTCTCGGGTGTGTCCCGGGCCGTGTCCACCCGACGAACACCACGTTGGTCCTACTGGCCTTGCCGCCGAGCTTCTTCAGCGCGGTCTCGGCGATGGACAGCGTGACCGGGCAGACGTCGGGGCAGGTCGTGTAGCCGAAGAAGAGCAGCGTGAGTTCGTCCTTCGTCTGTGCAGCGAAGTCGAAGGGCTCTCCGGTCGTGTCGGTGAATGGCAACGTCGGCTTGTCGAGTGGTTCGCCGAGCACGACTCCGGCGAAGCCGAGGTTGTCGTCCTGGGAGTTCGCGACTGCTTGGTCGTCGGCGCAGCCGGCGGACGCTGCCCCAGCTCCCACGATGCCGACCAGCCCGAACGAACGCAGCGCGGTGCGACGGTTGATGGTCCGTCCCGGCATCAGAAGGTGGTGATGGACATGTACGGGGCGACTTCGCCGTCGTCGATCGTGAGGACGTCGAGGGGCCGACCGTTCGGCTCGCCCATGCCGGGTGAGTTGACGGGCATGCCAACGACGGAGATTCCGTCGATGTTCGGGCGTTCGTTCAGGAGGCGTTCGATCGCCTCGACGGGGACATGGCCTTCGACGACGTAGCCGTCGACCACCGACGTGTGGCAGCCCACACCGGCTTCGGGGACCCGTTGCTCAGCTCTGATCGGCGTGAGGTCATCCATCGTGTTCGAGGTGACCTGAAATCCGTGCTTCCGCAGGTAGTCGGCGTACGTGGCGCAGCAGCTGCACCCGACCTGTCGGTAGAGGGTGATGCTCGGACGGCTACTCGTCTCCCCTGAGCTGGACATCGGCATCTTCGAGTTGGAGCAGGCCGACACCGCGCCGAGCGGAGTCAGGAGCAACAGGCTGACGCCGATCCCGGAGCGAAGGTTGCGACGTGACGATGTGGTCATTCCCGTCACGCTACTGAGGTCTGGTAGCGGCGCGACCTCGGTGCGTCCGGCGGCGAGCCACGACGGCAGCCCCGTACTCCCCGGGTGTCTCCGGGGGTCATTGGTCAGGCGATCGCGATGTTCGCCGTGACCAACGTCGATGACATCGTGATCATCTCGCTCCTGTTGGGACGTGCCGCCGGTGTCGTGGGCGGCGACAGGCGGATCGTGGTCGGCCAGTACCTCGGCTTCGCTGGGATCCTCGGTGTGGCAGTGGCTGGCCCCCTTGGGACCGACCTGCTCCCAACGTCGGCTGTCGCATACCTCGGGCTCGTTCCTCTTCTCCCGGGAGTTCGCGCCCGTTGGCGGTCGTGGCGTGAACGGGGTGAACCGATCGAACGCGGCGGAGGCGCAGTCCCCCAACCGGCCCGGTGCGAGAGGCTTCGAGATTTCGGACTACTTCCGCCTCAGTTGGGTCGAGGGAGGTAGGAGGCCCTTCGTCTATTGCTACGTCGAGTGTCCTCGCCGCCTGGACGTAACGACATTGTCGGCCCAGTCAGCGGCCGGTGAGTCCATGGCAATGCGATTCCACCCGCCGGGCTTCGGAACAGCACCATCGGGCATCGCGCGACCTGCCGAACTCGCCGGGCCGCTGAGCAAGAGGCGTAGGTTGCCGCGGGTCACGTCCGCGAATGCAGGGACGGCGCTCGTGCGCACCTCGAAGCCGAGGTGCTGGGTGTAGAACGAGATCGCCTCCTCGACATCGTCCACCATGTACCGGACGCTCCCCATCTCTCCCGGCTGGGTCGTCGACCTACCTCCGCTGCCGTTTCCACGCGCTGACACGATGAGTGTTCCACGCCCTACGCCACCGCGCGGCCGAAGCGAACGCGGTTGCCACTCGGGTCGGTAAGCGCGAACTCGCGCATCCCGTAGTCCTCGTCCCGTACCGGTGTGATCGAACAATCGAGTGATGCGAGCCGGGCATGCCATTCGTCGACGTCGGGCACGATCAGATAACAGCCGGCGTGATTCGACTCGTTTTCGAGGCCTTCCTCGTGGCCGATGTCGAAGGTGCTTTCGTCGTCGTAGCTCACGAACGCGTAACCGCCCCGGTCGTGCACCCGAACCTCGAACCCGGCCGCCGTATAGAAGGCGACGGCTTCGTCGAGGGCTCGAATCGGAAGAACCGGCGTCGAGTCGATCACCCCACTCTGCTCCCGCAGCCAGCCGATACAGCCGCGGCAAATCGCCACCTCCGGGTGGCACTGCAGCGCCGTGAGGTTGTCGGTCGTTCGCTCCTCGCCGCAGCACGAGCAGGTCATGGCCTGACGCTCCCCACGCTCGCTCCACGGCCAGTTGGATGACCGCCGCCGGATCGATCCCCGAACACGCAACGCCCGTCGTCGCACGCCGCCGCGACGTCCGTCACCCGCCGCCGAACGTCTCGCAGTTCGGCGATCTTCAGATCGATTCGCTCGAGGACCGTGTCGAGTCGCCAACGCTCGGATGCGCAACTGACGCCATCACCGTCGGCTGAGTGCAGTGCATCGATCACCTCGTCGAGCGTGAAACCGAGCTGTTGCAACTGCCGCGCGAACTGAATCCGCTCGACCGTGGCCGTGGTGTAGGTGCGGTAGCCGGACTCGGTCCGCTCGGGGCGCGGAAGGACTCCGCGTCGCTCGTAGAACCGGATGGTGTCCACGCTGACCTCGGCCTGCTCGGCCACCTGCCCGATCTTCATGGATCACCCTCTTGACTCTGGACCTATATCCAGACTCTACGGTCGATCACATCGGATCGCCACCCCCGGCCCCGAGGAACCAGAAAGAACCCCATGACCGACCTGCCCGACAACGCAATCCCGATCGCCTGTGACATGACCGACGCGACCGACACCCCCGAGGAACGGCTCGCCGAATACCAACGCCTCTTCTCGACGGGCCTGATTGCTCGCGAGCGAACCGAGCGCAGGATTCGGTTCCGCTTCGCCGAGCGGCCGGGTTTGGCCGACTGGGTCCGGGACCTCTCGACCCGCGAACACGCTTGCTGCCCGTTTATGTTCTTCGAGGTCACTTCCCACGGCGAAGAGCTGCGGTGGGACATCACCACGGTCGACGACCGAGCCGCGAAGCTGGTGCTCGACGGCCTGTACGACCTCCCGGATTCGCAGATCGTCAGTGTCGACGACCTGTTGGCTGACTACGGCAACCGCGGTGTGGACATCGTCGCCACCGACAAGGGCTTCGAGCAGGCCCAGACATAACTCGAATTTCACCTTGACCTTCAAGCCGGGTTCCAGCCGTACGGTCCTGGCACACCCCACGAGGAGGAACGTGATGACCCCGGAAACACCGCAGACTGCGGCTCCCACCGCAGGCGCAGCATGCTCGATCACCGAACCGTGCGACACGGACTGCTGCGCCGATCGCCCCGCCCCTGCCGAGGCGCCACCCGACCGCCAAGGCTGGAAGGCATTACTGTTCGGCGCGTTGTGCCTCGCCGGTTGTCTCGCCGGGCCGCTTTTCGCCGGCGGGCTGGCCGCGGCGTCGGGGGCGATCTCCGGCAAGGTTGTGGTCGGCCTGCTCGTTGCTGCGGCGATCATCGGCGTGGCGCTCGTCCGGCGGGCCCGGCGAGGCAGGCCCATCTGCTGACAGCGCGACTTGACCTTCAAGACGGGTCAAAGGTTTACCCTCAACCACATGGGTTCGTATCGCATCTCCGAAGTCGCCGCCCGCACCGGCTTTCCAACATCCACCCTGCGCTTCTACGAGCAGGTCGGAGTCATCGCCCCCACCGAACGGTCACGCGCCGGATACCGCCTGTACGACGACCGGGCCATCGAGCGACTGCAGTTCATCGGGCGGGCCAAACAGCTCGGGCTCAGCCTCGACGAGATCACCGAACTCGCCGAGCTGTGGGACAGCGACGCCTGCGCGCCGGTACAGGATCGCCTCACCAACATCGTCGATCAGAAAGCCCGACAGGTCGCTGAGCAGATCGCCGAGCTCACCGAGTTCGCCGCCCAGCTCGAACAGGTGCGAACCCGATTGACGACAGTGGCCTTGGACGGCCCGTGTACCGCGAGCTGCGGATGTGGGCCGGTCGAGCCGGTCGCACTCGGCCGCCGAACCCAGGGCGCAGCGTGAAGGCAGGAACGTGGCGCATCATCCTCGCAGCGAGCCTGGTGTTGTCCGGCGGCTTGCTCATCGCCGGCATCCTCGTCGAACGCTCCTCCGAGTCGGCGCCGGCGTCCTCGGAGCCCGCGCACGCCGAGTCGGGCGAGGGCAGCGAGACTGCAGAACAACGAACCGCCGAGACGTCAGAACCCACCCACGACGAGAGCACGGAGGCGGTGCTCGGGATCAACACCGAATCGAACGCAGTGCTCGTCGTCGTCGGGATTGCATCGGTCGGGCTTGCAGTCGCGGCCCTGACGATCACGAACAGGCCCGTCCTTGGACTCACGGCCGCCTTCGCGGTGGCTGCCGCTGCCTTTGACCTCGCTGAGGTCGCCCGCCAGGCCGACGCGTCGCGAACCGGTCTGGCCGTCCTCGCCGCGATCGTCGCTTTGCTCCATCTCGCGGCGGCCGGGGGCGCCGGGGTCGGACTCAGTCATGCCGTTGCGAGCGAGGATCCGAGCGGGGTGTCCGGTGCTTAAGTCGATCGGACTGTTCGTCGTCGCTGCCATCGCCGAAATCGGCGGCGCATGGCTCGTCTGGCAAACCGTGCGAGAGGATCGCAGTTGGTGGTTCGCCGCCGGCGGCGTCGCCGCACTCGCCGCCTATGGGTTCGTGGCGACATTTCAGCCAGACGCGAACTTCGGCCGCATCCTCGCCGCGTACGGCGGCATCTTCGTCGCGGGATCGTTGATCTGGGGCATGGTGGCGGACGGCTTCCGGCCCGACCGCTTCGACATCGCCGGCGCGCTCGTCTGCCTCGGCGGGGTCGGCCTCATCATGTACGCACCGCGTTGAATCTCGTCTCGACATATTCGCATCTGCGCATACAATGACGAGATGTCGTTTGTTGATTCCTGTGAGATCGAAGCGGTCGACCCCGAAAAGGTGGCCGCGGCACGCGAAGCGCTGATTTCGCTCGGCGAGGCAGCGTCGCTGGCGGAGAGCTTCAAGCTGTTGGGGGATCCGACTCGTGCCCGCGTGCTGTACGCGTTGCTCGAGGCGGGTGAGCTCTGTGTGTGTGATTTGTCGGCGACCGTCGATGTTCCGCAACCGACGGTGTCGCAGGGGCTGCGACTGTTGCGTGCGGCAGGGATCGTCAAGGCACGCAGAGCGGGGCGGATGAGCTACTACTCCCTCGCCGACGGCCACGTCCGGATGCTGCTCGACCTGTCCCGCGAGCATCTCCGTCACGAACCAGGGATGGCGCCGTGACGACAGAACACCCTCACGCTGCCACCACGGCGAGCACGGATCGCTCCGCCGTTCGGGAGCGACGGCTCCGGATCGCGATCGGTCTGAACGTGGTCATCGTCGCGGCGCAGATCGTGTTCGGGTTGGCCGCCGGGTCACTCGGGCTCATCTCCGATGCCGGACACAACCTGACCGACGTGGCCGCGTTGATCCTGTCGTTGATCGCGGTGCGGGTCGCGCGCCGCCGACCGACCTCGTCGCGGTCCTTCGGTTGGCACCGCGGGACGATCCTTGCCGCGCAGGCCAACGCTGCGATGATCCTCGTGCTCACGGTGTGGATCGTCTACGAGTCGATCCGTCGTCTGATCGATCCGCCTCCGGTTGAGGGGGCGATCGTGTTGGTCGTCGCATTGGTCGCGTTCGTTGCCAATGGTGTGTCGGCGCTTGTCGTTCGGGAGCGAAGCGAGGCCGGCGACTCCGCCGATCTGAACATGCGGTCCGCGTTGTTGCACCTCGCCAGTGACGCTCTCGCGTCGCTCGGCGTGGCGGTGGCGGGCGGGGTCATGTTGGCAACCGGGGGGTGGAGCCGCCTCGATCCAGCGGTGTCGCTGCTGATTGGACTGTCGATCGCGTGGCACGCATGGAAACTCCTCAAGGCCTCCAATGCCGTGCTGCTGGAGGGCACTCCAGACGGGGTTGACCCTGCTGAGATCCTCACCGCCATCGCCGCGGTCGAGGGCGTCGAGGTTGCGCACGACCTGCACGTCTGGGCGATCTCGAGCGAAGTGCGAGCGCTGTCAGCCCACGTGGTCGTGGAGGGTCACCCGTCCCTGGAGGACGCGCAGATCGTCGCCGGCCGGGTCCGTCACGCGTTGGCCGACCAGTTCCGGATCGCGCACGCCACGATCGAACTCGAGTGCGAGTCGTGTGAGGAGTCAGGACCGGTGTGCGAGATCGAGTTGGTTCCTCCGACCCGGGCAGGTGGTCATGGCCACAACCACTGAACCCGTCGTCGGTGTCGATCGCCTCAAGCGGTGGGCGCTGCGTCTCGCCTACGCAACGATCGCCTGGAATGTTGTCGAGGCGATCGCCGCCATCACCGCCGGCGTGTCCGCTGGGTCGGTCGGACTGGTGAGTTTCGGGCTCGACTCCACGATCGAGGTCGCGTCGGCCTTCGTCGTGGTGTGGCAGTTTCGCGGCGGCCACGACGAACAACGCGAACGCGCAGCGCTGCGTGCCATCGCCATCTCGTTCTTCGCACTCGCCGCCTACGCCGGCATCCAGGCGATCGTTGACCTCGCGACGCGGTCAGAGCCTGAGTCGTCGGTCCCCGGCATCGTCATCGCCGCTCTGTCGCTCGTCGTCATGCCCGTGCTCTCATGGGCGAAGCGGCGGGTCGGCGGTCAACTCGGGTCGAGAACCGTCGTCGCTGACAGTGCACAAACCCTCTTGTGCACCTACCTCTCCGCAGCGCTACTCGTCGGGCTCGTCCTGAACGCGGCGTTCGGGTGGTGGTGGGCCGACCCGCTTGTCGCGCTCGTGGTGACGCTGCTGGCGGTGATCGAAGGTCGGGCAGCATGGCAGGGGGAGGCCGACGATTGTTGCAGCGCGGGGCTCACATGACGGCCGTGCCCGAGGATGTTCGTTCCCGAGTCGAGTTCGCATTGGCATCGGCTCGAGCGCACGGCGTCAGCACCGATGCTGAGCCGGTATGGGAACGCCTGGCCGACGCTCACGTGCTCGCACAGCCGTACGCCCTCTGGCACACCCGGACCCACGCTGAGATGCTTCGGCTCGCAGTTCGGACGAGGACTCCGGCCGAAATCGTCGGCCAAGCAATACGGCTCGTGTTGGCCGGACCAGGGTCGCTGTCCGGTCGATATCCCGCCGGAAACAGCGGGCGGTCGAACGTCTCCATGTTCGAACCAATGCCGGAGCGTTCCGCGACGAGGATCGACGATCCATGACCGCCGAGCGGCGGACCTCGAACGGAGCGTGGCTCATGTGCGCCACCTCGGCCGTGCTCTTCGGGGCCGCGACACCGGCAGCGAAGCTCATCCTCGACCGTGTTCCGCCCGTCACCCTCGCCGGCCTGCTGTATCTCGGCGCCGCAGTGGTGTCAGCACCGGTGGTGGCCGGTCAGACATTGGTGAACCCACCTCGTCGTGACCTGGTCAAGGTCGCAGCCGCGGTCGTGATTGGTGGAGCGATCGCACCGGTGCTGTTGCTGGTGGGACTCGACCGGACGCCGGCGTCGACCGCGTCACTGCTGCTGAACCTCGAGCTGGTCGCGACCGCGTCATTGGCCTGGATGTGCTTCGGGGAACACGTCGGACGCCGAGCCGCAACCGGGCTCGCAGCCCTCGCAGCGGCCGGAGTGGTACTCGTCGGTAGCGGCGGAGGTGTCGGGATCGGTGCCCTGCTCGTCGTGGGCGCCTGCGTCTGTTGGGGTCTGGACAACAATCTGACGGCAACCGCCACCGGCATCACGCCCGCACGGATCACGCTCGCGAAAGGACTCGTTGCCGGCACCGCCAACCTGCTCATCGGGCTGGGCACCGAGCATCCGTCGATCACGATCGGCGCAGTCGGGTGGGCGCTTCTCGTGGGCGCCCTCGGATACGGGATGTCGATCATCCTCTGGGTGACCAGCGCTCGTCGGCTCGGCGCTGCTCGAAGCCAAGGAGTGTTCGCCACCGCCCCGTTCGTCGGAATGGCGCTGGGGTGGGTCGTCACCGATGAGCCGGTGCCCGCGACGCAGCTCGTGGCGCTGGGCGTGATGGTGGTCGGTGTCGTTCTGGTCGTGACGTCGTCGCACTTCCACGGCCACGTTCACGTCGCAGAGGTCCACACACACCGGCATCGTCACGACGACGGCCATCACGACCACGTCCACGATCCCGCCGTTCGCGGGTGGCACACCCACGACCACGAACACGGCGAACTGGTCCATTCACACGACCACGTCCCCGACGAGTGGCATCGCCACAGCCATTCGAGCTGATCCCCGGGACGAAGCTCGCCCCGGGGATCGCACGCTGGTTCAGGTGACGGTCACCACCACCTTCATGCCCTGCTCGTAGTGCGCCGGCACATGGCAGCCGATCAGGAAGTCACCGGACTTGTCGAAGGTCGTCGTGACCGTGTCCGACTTGCCTGGCTTCACCGTGATCGCCGTGTTCGCTCCCGAGTGGTCCATGCCCCCCATGCCACCTGACCCCACCGAGGTCGAGCTCATCATCTCCTTGGCGTGGTCCATCTGAGCCTGCTCGTCGCCGACGAGGGCTTCGTGGTCGACGGTGCCGTTGTTGGTGAACTCGAACGAGACCTCCCGGCCCTTCGGGACGGTGACCTCACTCGGTTCGTACTTGTTGTCGAGCATCGTGATCTTGATGACCATCGCTGCCTTCCCGGCACTGCCGGACTCGTTGCCGTTGGAACAGCCGGCCGCCACCAGGGCGACCAGAGCCAACGCGCTGAGCAACTTGCGCATGCATCTCTCCTTGGTTCGTTGGTTGTCGTCTGATGAGCGTTCAGACGAACCGAGGAACGGGAGGTTCTGGTCCACGCAGGGGTCCGATCGGAAGACGCAGCGCAGTGGTCGGCCGGGGCCGACCTTTCGTCGCAGTCCGGCGGGTTGCGAGCGAGCTCAGCACGAGAACGGCGTAGGCGCAGCCGATGCCCGCCATCGCGACCCCGTCGGAGTGGGACGACGCCGGTCCCGGCACTTTCATGCCGCCCATCGAGTGGGCGGCGACGCCGAGGCCCGGCACTCCGTCGTGGCTCATGGTCGGGCTGCCCAGAGCATGCATGAGCATGATCCCAAGAACCAGCACGAGCATTCCCACGACCCTCGTGGTTCGCTTCCCGATCACGACACGGCATCCTCACGGGTCGGGCGATCAACCGGCAGACCTGCTCGCTCCCATTCGGGATAGCCGGATCCGAGCCGCCTCGCTCGGTAGCCATGTCGCCGGAGGAGTCGAACGGCATCGTCGGCGTACACGCAGTAGGGGCCACGGCAGTAGGCGATCACCTCGCGGGACTTCGAAAGGCCAGCAATGGAGTGCTCGAGGGAGTCGATCGGAACCGATCGTGCACCCGCGATGTGACCGGAAGCGAACTCGGCGGCGGGCCGGACGTCGAGGAGGACGACTCGGCCAGTGACGAGGCGCTCGGCCAACTCAGCGGCGTCGATCTCCACGATCGCCTCGGTATCGCCGAGATACCTGCCGGCCAGCACCTCGACCTCGCCGACGTGCGTAGCGGCGACGTCTCGCAGCGCTGCCCACAACTCCGCAACGCGATCGCTGGCAAGGCGGTACACGATCCGCTGACCCTCCCGGCGCGACTGCAGGAGACCGGCGTCAACGAGACT
>WBZS01001719.1_pt1 | contig 16154 bp, 15 predicted proteins | sample 5204201 | NCBI WGS metagenome assembly WBZS01 (sample SAMN12344357, study PRJNA552823) | activated sludge metagenome | biome: Activated sludge suspended growth; feature: Nitrification reactor; material: Wastewater; isolation source: activated sludge from nitrification reactor of wastewater...
CCTGATCAGAGCTACCTGGACTTCAGATCTTCCTCGGGAAGGTGCGCCCCTTCACCACACCCCTCCGAGGGCCATCCACAAGTTCTGATCATTGCTCGTGCTCACTTTTCAAGCGCCGTACCTGCTCAGTCTTCAAGCGCCGTCGACAGGTGGATCAGGGCTCAGGCCAGTGGTCCCGGTGATACCGTTGCCCGGTGTCCGACCCCGAAGGGACCCGAGCCGATCCTGGCGAGGCTGCCCGTCCAGCCGCCACCCGGAACGAACCAATCGTCCCGGGGCCCAGGCGAACAGCCGAGCGGATAGGGGGGGCCCTCCCGGGCAGGCAGGGACTGAACCTGCACATCTACCCGTCTGAGATGGTCCTAGACAGTCCGCTGCTGCGGATCAGCGCCACTCTCCAGGAAACGGGGTACTTCTCGGCCACCCATCTCGTCGGCATTGTGGGTGGGCAGCCACCAGGGGAGACGGTCCTCGGGGAAGGCCGTTACATCACGCGGTTGGGGCGGGCGGGCGTATCAGGCAGTGGCCTCAAGCGCGCTCAGGCCCGATTGACCTGGTTTGGCCACGTCTATGCCCGTTATCGGCGTCAGCCCGTCGAAATGGTCACGGCCCATAGCGTGTGGACCTTCCCGGTCGCCTGGGCCCTGGCCCGGCGGACCGGTGCCGCGCTCGTCTATGGCACCCAGGAGTTGGAGACCGAGACACCGACGATGACAGGTGTCAAACAGAAGGTCGCCCGGGCGATCGAACGACTTCTCATCAAGTCCGCCGCGCTGGTCACCTGCGTCAACTCGCCCATCGCCACCTGGTATGCCCGCACCTACGGAATTCGTATGCCGGTGATCATCCGAAACATGCCGGAAGAGGCTGCGTTCGACACGGTAAAACTCCGTGAAGTGCTTGGCCTGAGCGACAGCGATCGAATCTACATCCACACGGGCCGGATGACCGATGGTCGACATGTCGAACAGATCCTCGCCGCTTTCGGTGATGCCCCGGCCAGCAACCACGTCGTCTTCTTGGGAAGTGGCGAGTTGATGCCGTTGGTCCAGTCGGCGGCCGCGGCCAACGACAACATTCACTTGCTCCCGCCGGTCGCCCCCGAGTGGGTCGTTCCACATGTGGCAGGCGCAGATGTCAGCCTGTGTCTCATCGAACCGAAGGCGCTGTCGTATCGCCTGGCAGCACCCAACAAGTTGTTCGAGGGGCTTCGCGCCATGCGCCCGGTGCTGTGTACCGACTTGCCTGCCGCAGCAGACCTGTTCGGTGAGTTGTGGCCCGAGTGGCACATCACGGATGTTCCGCGGGAGCTGCCGACCTTCATCGCCGCACTCGACGACGCACGTCTGCAGCGTTTCGCGGACAGGTTTCCCGGCCTCCCGTCGTGGGAAGACGAGATCGCCCCTTTCCTGGCGGCGGTCGCCACCGTGCTCACCGACGATCCAGGCGCGCGCCGGTGAGCTCCGGCAGTTGGATCGCTCGGGCGGTGTTCAAAATCGGTTCGGGCACTGCCCTGGGGCAGCTTGCGGCGGTGCTGTCGGCGCCCGTGCTGGCTCGTCTGTATGCCCCGGAAGCCTTCGGCACCTTCGCGGCCATCTCCGCTGCCGCCACAGTGGTCAGTGCCGTCGCGACCCTGCGCCTGGAATTGGCCCTCCCGCTCCCGCGAGAGACGAACGAAGCAGCCGCCCTTGCTCGTGTCGCCGTGCTTGCAGTGACCATCACCAGCACGATCTGCGCGATCGGCGTGGGCACCTACCACCTGTTCGGTGCCGAGATCGGTGGCACCCGGTACGGCCAGGAACTGTGGTTTCTTCCGGTCTTCGTCTTCTTGACAGCCATGTACACCTTGCTCTCCCAGGCATCTCTCAGGGAGCGCGCGTACGGTGCGGTAGCGGTGCGCGCGTTCGCCCAGAATGGCGGGACGGCAGCCGCTCAGATCGGTTTGGGTCTGGCGTCCACTGGTCCTGCTGGCCTGCTGGGGGGACAGACAATCGGGAGGCTTCTGGCCCTGGCGGGGATGGCCAAGTACTCGGTCCCCTATCTGCGGGGGACGCATGCCCCGCTGGGGGCCACGCTTGGCCGATATCGCCGCTTCCCCTTGGTATTGGCCCCGTCCGCGGCCCTGAACGTCCTTGGCACCTCGATCCCGGTCCTCGTGATCAGTCAGTGGTATGGGGCGAATGACGCGGGGAACCTTGGGGTGGCCCAGCAAGTCGTGTTACTGCCAGCTTCGCTGATCAGCGCAGCGATTGGCCAGGTCTTTGTCGGCGAGTTGACCCAACGATTGCGTAACCACCAAGCGAGCTCGCGTTCGCTCTTCCTGCGGGCCTCAGGAGCGCTTCTGGTGCCGGCTCTCGTTCTCTACGTTGGCGTCACATTGTTGGCGGAGCCGATCATTCCTCTTGTTCTTGGCAACCAGTGGGTGACTGCCGACGACTACGCAGTGGGGATGGCCGCCGCCACTGCTTTGGGCGTTGTCGCGGGTCCGTTGTCTTACGTTCTGATCGCACTGGAGTCCGTGGTGGCAGTCGTGATCATCGATGTGCTTCGTGTGGTGCTGGTGGCTGGCGCGGGCCTCGCGGTCTGGGCCCTCAACGCGCCTGGACCGACCAGCGCCACGGCGATGTTCGCGACCACCAGCGCGATGTACGTTGTGACATGGCTGGTGTGCCTACAAGCAACGAGGAGGTCGGATGCGCAGCACCGGGCTCGTTGACCGGCGAGCGACCAGCCCTCGCCCTCCGGCGTCATCTGCTAGCCGCCGCAAGGGGAGCGGGTGGATATCAGGCACGTGGTTGACTTTTGCCGTCCTGGCCTATGCGGCGCTCCTGCACTACAGCACCCAGGTCGTCTTCGCGCCGCTGTTCCCCTACCTGCGATACCGCGAACCCGACTCAGTTGGCTACGGGATCAGTTTGGCTATCGGCGTGGTCTCCTCCCTCCTGCTGCCACGTCGGTTGCTGCGCGGCTCCCATGTAGTCCTTTGGATAGTTCAAGTCGCGGCAGCCTTACCCGCCATGTGGTGCGCCCAGTACCTAGATATCCTGACCGTTTGGGAATCGTTGGTCTTCGCGGTTCACGTTGGCGGTTCTCTTCTCGTGGCTCGTGGCGTCGCCGTGGCCCTGCCGACGGTCCGCGCCTCGTTCACCAACCGCCAGCGTCGCACCTTCTATTGGTGGGCCCTGGTCGGTTTAGCCGGCGCGGTCTACGCGGTTCTCTTCCTCGTGGCGGGCGCACGGCCGCAGTTCGATGGCATCCTGGACGTGTATGACGTGCGATCGAGTTTTGAGGTCACAGCGGGAGGACTGCCACTGGTGGGCTACCTCATGCCGGTGGCCGCGAACGTCATCAATCCGATGTTGTTCGTGCGAGGCATCGTCGGCCGACGTCCGGTCCTTCTGGCAGCTGGACTTGGCGGACAAGTGGTGTTGTTCCTGGTGGCCGGTCAGAAGAGTGTGCTCTTCTCCACCCTCTTCCTCTTGGGTTTGGTGCTGCTGTACCGAGGCGGTCGTGTGCCCTCAGCAACCACTCTCGTGGGAGTCGTCTGTTCGATGAGCGTGGTCGCCTACCTTGTCGATGCCGTGACCGGCACGATCAGCGCAAGCTCGGTTCTCGTCCGACGCTTCTTGATCTTGCCTGGCGCTATTGCTGCGGCGTACGTGCAGATCTTTACGGAGCACCCCCAGACACACTTCGCGGACTCGATCCTTCGATTCCTCGACAACCCCTATAGCGAAGGTCCCGCGCCGACCTATATCGTTGGCCTCTTGTATATGGGCGACCCCCGAACATCGGCCAACGTCAGCCCCTTCGGACATGGTTATCTGTCTGAGGGTTACCTCGGCATCTATATCGAGGCACTCGTGCTGGGCCTGCTGCTTTGGGCGATCGATCAAGCCAGCGCTGGGCTTTCGGCGCAGGTGCAGGCGCTCATGGTCGTCATGCCCGCGATTGTCGTCGCAAGCGCGAGCATCTTCACGGCCCTACTCACTCATGGGCTGGTAGCGCTGGTCGTGGCCCTGGCCCTCTGTCCACGGGGTGGTTGGTCGGAAGGCAGATCCTGGAGAGGGTGTCATCAACGAGCTGCCCCCCTCCGTACCCCCCACCCGCCGGGCGACGTCCGGAGGTCCGCCCTGCGCACCTCCACCTCGGCGCCCGGCCCCGCAGCGCATAATGGCGGCAGCGAGTCCGACGTAGAATGCCTTAGCCGCCCTGAGGGGTGCGCAACCCTGCCAGAAAGGAATTGCTCGTGACCGCCGCGCCCACCAGCGACGTACGCCGTGTCGTTGCAGCTCTACGACGAAGGTGGCTGGTCCTTCTTGTGGCGGCCCTGGTTGGCGCGGGCCTCGGCCTGGGCTACATCATGGCTGCCCGACCGGCAACTTATACCACGGTGGTATGGCTGCCGCCGGTCGGAGTCAAGAACCTGGTTGGTATCTCCGAGGACGCGCAACCGAACATCAAGCAGTTGGTCTCGGATTTGAGCTCCGCCAGCACCTATCAATCGCTCGGGACCGCGGTCGAAGGAGCGAAAGTCGCGCTCGCGCCCGATGCGAATGAACTGTCGATCAAGGTCTCGGCGAGTTCTGACTCCCCTGAAAGGGCAAAAGCGGCAGCGAGTGCTTTTGCCGCTGAGACGGGCCGGTTGTACTTCGAGCGCCGCCAGGCGATGGTCGATGCGGCGAAGGAAACCGTGAGCATGGGCTTGGAGACAGCAGAGCCCAAGGACCGGCCAATGCTCCTCATGCAGAAGCGCGCACTTGAGCTTGTCGCGGCGCAGACGGCTCCCGTAACCCAGGACCCCACGCCTGCACCGACCTCGGCAACGGTCTTCACGACCGCGGTCACCCTCGCCCTGTTGTTCGCCGCGGCGGCGGCTGGGGCGGTCGGGATCCTTTCGTTTTCCGACCGGGTGCTTCGCTTCAGCGACGACGCGGAGACCATGGTCGGATCTGAGGCGGTCATCGCGCACGCGCTGAGCGCCGAAGACGTGCCAGCCGTCCGGGGTCTGCTCAACGACTTGGCCGCTCGGGGGGCGTCCATCGCCAATGTCACCCCGCTCGCGGCGCCGCCGGTCGCGCCCGATACTGCGTCGACGACCGGTCGGCCGCGCCGTGTGCTGCTTGCCCGGCTGGACCATGACACGAAACACCAGCTCGATCTGTCGTATCGCACCTCGGCAGTCGACCACGACGTGCTCGTCGTGTGTTTCAGCAAGCCCGCATGGAAGGCGTTCCAGGCTCCCAGGAGCGCCTAGTGGTCCGTGTTTGAAGTGTTCTGACGGTTGGCCTTCTTGAGGATCTCTTCGGCGGTCTTTGGTCCACACGAAGGGGTGTTTGCGGTCGTTCCAGCCGTCGATGAAGGCGCGGATCTTGGCGTTGAGCTCGCGGACGGAGCGGAAGCTGCCGCGGTGGATGGCTTGGCGTTCGATGATGCCGAACCAGACCTCGACCAGGTTCAGCCAGGAGCCCGAGGTCGAGGTGAAGTGGACGGGGTCTGTCCGCTTCTCGGTGTAACTGGCATTGGGTTCTTACAGGTTCTCTGCGGCTGGCATGCGGTCGGCGAAGGTGATGGCGAACGCGTTGAGTGCGGGCTTCCATCTGGTGACCCGTCGTGCCTGTCCCAGGGTCTTGGTGGCGGCCTGCTCCCCGCTGCGCGTGGGCCCAGGTCGGGAAGTGGCCTTTTGCGTTCACCGCGCGGCGGAACCTGGCGTTCAGGCCTGAGTTTGTTCATCTGCCGCTGCCGCTGTCGGTCCGGGCGGCAGGGGGCTGACCTGCGGTGATGTGATCGAGTTGGTGCGTTTTCGCGCACTAATCCCCGCCGTCTAGGGTCGCTGTGTGGCGTTCATCAGGCGTGTGTCGACCGCGTCGGGAGCGACGGCGGTGCAGATCGCGCAGTATGTCGGTGGGCGTCAGCGGATCGTTAAGCATGTCGGCTCGGCGCACACCGAGGCGGAGCTGGGCGTGCTGCTGGCTAAGGCTCGTGAGTTGCTGATGATCCGGCTCAGGGAGTGCTGGACCTGACTTGCACAGGTCGGGCGTGAATTGCGGGTTCGGCTCGTGTTTGTGCTGGTCAGCGCGTGCTAGGTGTGTGGTTGACACACTAATCGGGCTCGGTAGCGTGCTCTGTTGTGGTGTTCCTGCGTAAGGTGCGGACCGCGTCGGGGGCGACGGCGGTCCAGATCGCTGAGCGTGTCGACGGTCGGGACAAGGTGATCGAGCATCTGGGTTCAGCGCACACGGCCGTTGAGCTTGCGGTGCTGCTGGAGACCGGTCGAAGGAAGATGCACGCGGGTCAGGGCCAGTTTGACCTTGGGATGGGAGAACGTGATCCGCGAGAAGCGATCGTGCGTGGGCAGGTGTCGCGGGTCCTGATCGAGGTGATTGAGGGGGCCTGGCGACGGCTCGGGTTCGACGTGGTCGGTGACGCGGCGTTCTTCCAGCTCGTGCTCGCGCGTGTGGTTGAGCCGACGAGCAAGGCCGACTCGGTACGGGTGTTGACCGAACTGGGTGTGACCCCGGTGCACCGCAACACGTTCACGGCGACGTTGAAGCGGTGCGGGCAGCGTAGGTACCGCGACCAGATCGCGGCGGCCTGCTTCACCCATGCCTGCACAGCTGGTGATGTGTCGCTGGTGCTGTACGACGTCACGACCTTGTACTTCGAGGCCGAGCAGGAGGACGGACTGCGGAAGGTCGGCTATTCGAAGGAACGCCGGGTCGACCCGCAAGTCATTGTCGGCCTGCTCGTGGACCGTCAAGGGTTCCCGCTGGAGATCGGCTGCTGGGAGGACAACAAGGCCGAGACGACCACGATCATCCCGATCATCCGCCAGTTCCAGGAACGCCACGCACTGTCGGACATGGTGGTCGTCGCGGACGCGGGGATGCTGTCCGCGTCCAACCTCAAAGACCTCGACGAGGCCGGGTTGCGGTTCATCGTCGGCTCCCGGGTCACCAAGGCCCCCACTGATCTGGCTTCCCATTTCCACTGGCACGGGGACGCGTTCACCGACGGCCACATTGTCGACACGATCACCCCGCGGGTCGCGACCGCCGCGGCGCGCGGCGTCAACGATGTGGCCAAGCGTGCCGAACCGGTGTGGGACCCCACGGTTCACCCTAAGTCGTGGCGAGCAGTGTGGGCGTACTCGGCGAAACGCGCTGCCCGCGACGGCAAGACGTTGACCCTGCAGGAGAACCGCGCCAAAGCCGTCGTTGCCGGCGAGAAGGCCGCCCGAACACCACGGTTTGTGACCGTCAAGAACGGCTCCCGGGTCCTGGACGAGGCATCGCTGACCCGCGCACGTCGCTGGTCGGGTTGAAGGGGTACGTCACCAACATCCCCGCAACCGTGATGCCCGCCGACGAACGTCATCGCCAACTACCACGACCTATGGCACGTCGAGGCGTCGTTCCGGATGAGTAAAAGCGACCTGCGGGCCCGGCCGATCTTCCACCACACTCGCGAAGCGATCGACGCCCACCTGACCATCGTGTTCGCCGCCCTGGCCATCGCCCGCTACCTGCAAACCACCACCGGCGTCAGCATCCGCCGACTCGTGCAAACCCTGCGACCCTTACGCGAGGTCACCATCAGCATCGCCGGGCAAACCGTCACAGCCCGCCCGGCCATCCCCGACGACATCCAAACCATCCTCAAGAAGGCGACCCACTAAACCTGTGCAACTCGGGTCGGACGATGGTCCGCACCTTGACGCGGGCCGGTGCCGGTAAGTACCGGGACTCGGGGCGCAACTCGGGTCAGGCGAGGATGACTCTGCGGGTCATTTGATCCGCAGAGTCTTGAGGGCCCCCCACACGACGATATGGAAGGCCGACCGGGGGACCGAGAGGTGCTCGATATCCCGATACAGGGTCCAGTGGTAACGCACGAGTGACCACTTGTTCGCCGAAATGGAGTTGGCACGCACGCGATAACTCATGAGAACATCGGACATGCCGAGGATGTACTTCTCCTTCTTCAGCATCTGCAACCACAGGGCATCGTCGTTGCGTTTGCGAATGTTGGGGACGACAAAAATCCCTAACGTTCCGGCATCGAAAAGCACGCTGGAGTTGCCTATGGGACAACTGAGCAGGACGTCGTTATAGTCGGCGTGCTTCTTTGGCTTGTGCACGCGCCTCCCGATGGGCGTGCCAGCTTCGTCGATGTGGTCGTAGGCCGTGCAGACTATCCGCGCACCCGTGCGCTGCAGGAATTCGAGCTGCCGGGCCAGTTTGTCGGGGCGCCAAAGATCGTCGCTGTCGAGGAAGGCAATGTACTGACCTGCCGCGAGTTCCATGGCCTTCGTTCGAGCGATGGCTGCCCCGGAGTTCACCGCGAGCCGGTGGTAGCGGATCCGGTGGTCGAGGTCGGCAATGCGGGCGACGATCAGTTCGGTGTCGTCGGTGGAGCAGTCGTCGACGAGGATCAACTCCCAGTACCGGTAGGTCTGGGCTTGGACCGATTGGATCGATTCCTCGATGAATTCGGCGGAGTTGTAGGTCGGCATGACCACACTGACCAGGCCGGTCGAACGTTCGGTCATGTCAGGCGTCGCCTCCAAAGGCGTCGCGGGTATAGAGCTTGTGGCGAACTTGCGCCAACTCGGGGGCCACTCGATTGCAGACGATCACGTCCGCACGTGTCGTGAAGTCGGTGAGGTCGGTGACTACCTCGCAGCCCCGGAAGGTGTCGGTGTGGAGCAGGGGCTCGTAAATCAGCACCGTGACACCGGCCGACACCAAGCGGTGCAGGACGCCTTGGACCGATGAGGAGCGGAAGTTGTCCGACCCGGACTTCATTGCAAGCCGATAAATGCCGACCACATCGGGTTTTCTGGCGAGGATGTCCGCGGCGATGAAATCTTTGCGTTTGGTGTTCGACTCGACGATTGCCTGGATGAGCACTTGGGGCACGTCGCGGTAGTTCGCCAACAGTTGCTTGGTGTCTTTGGGGAGGCAGTAGCCGCCGTAGCCGAAACTGGGATTGTTGTAGTGAGCGCCGATCCGAGGGTCCAGACCCACGCCCCGGATGATGTCCCGGGCGTCGAGCCCATGCTGCACGGCATACGTGTCGAGCTCGTTGAAATAGGCCACCCGCATCGCGAGATAGGTGTTAGAAAAGAGCTTGATTGCCTCGGCCTCTGTGGACCCGGTTAGCATGACGGGCGGCTCCGGATCCTCCGCGCCCTCAATGAGCATCTCTGCGAACAACTGCGCGTCCGGCCCCGGGTCGGACACGATGATCCGGCTCGGGTGCAGGTTGTCAAAGAGGGCGTGGCCCTCGCGGAGGAACTCGGGGGCGAAGAGGATGCGGGCCCCTGGGTGTCGGTCCCGCATGCGCCTGGTGAACCCGACCGGGATGGTGGACTTCACCACGATGAGCGCGTTCGCTGCGATAGCGAGGATGTCGGCGATGACAGCCTCAACGGACGAAGTGTCGAAGTAGTGGGTTTCGGCGTTGTAGTCCGTCGGGGTCGCGATGATGACAGCCTCGGCATCGCGGTAAGCCGAGATGGGGTTCGTTGTGGCGCTCAGCCGTGCTGAACCCGTGGCAAGTGCCGCCTCAATGAGCTCGTCGGCGATTGGTGATTGACCATCCCGGACGAGTTGCACCTTGACCGGGTCGATGTCGAAGGCCGTGACGTCGTGGTGCTTGGACAAGAGGACGGCGTTGGCCATGCCAACGTAGCCGAGCCCCACCACGGTCACCTTCATGATGAGAGGCTATCGGCCCCAGCGGAGAGAACTGCGTCGACTACCTCGTGGGCAGGCAGGATCGAGTCACGCTCGGCGTCGAGCTGAACCCGGCCCTCGACAAGGTCGACGAAGTGGGCCAGCTGAGCAACGAGGGGCTCGACCCCGAGGATCTCGGGCACCTCGATCTCGGTCATCTGCCGATAGCCACCGCGTCCTACCTCACCCTCAATCGTTGTATGCCGGTAGGCGGTCACCCCACGGCGAAGCAGATCCACCTCGATCATCCGGTCCAGCTCTTGAATCACCATGGTCCGCACCTTCCGCTGCCCGACGCGACTGGCCGAGACCGATGCAATCCCGCCACCAGCGAAGCGCAGCGATGCCTCGACGAGGTCCTCCGCCCCGGGCACTGACTCGGGGTGGAACTGGCCGACTTCCACACCGAGTGACGTGGGGGCCAGCCCACCGAACGCTCGCACGACGAGGTCCACGTCGTGGACGAGGAGGTCCCACCCGACCCCGGTCTTGATCCGGGCGGCATACGGGGAGTGCCGTTCCGCTCGGATGTAGCAGGGTTCCTGGATGATCTGGAGGGCAGTGACCACCGCAGGGTTGAAGCGCTCGAGCAGGCCGCACTGCAGGGGCGTTCCAGCTACCCGCGACGCATCGACGACCTCACGGGTCTGCGCCAATGACGGGCACACCGGCTTCTCGATGAGCAACGGGAGGCCGGCCGCGATGATCGGCAGTGCGAGGCCACGGTGATGCTCAGTCGACGCGGCGACGACCGCAGCATCCGCGCCCTCGAGGGCATCCAACGACGGGGCCCAACGTGCCCCGTATCGCTGCGCGGTGGCCCGGCCAGCCCGCTCCGAGGGGTCGATGACGACGGCGAGAGTGGTTCGCGGTCCGGTGGCGATCACCCGGGCATGGTTTAGCCCCATCGAGCCCGATCCGACGAGGGCGACGGCGAGTGGCGCGGTCATGGTCTTCCTCCCTGTGGCGCCGATGCCGACACCATCGAGTGCGTGGGCCAGACTAGTCTCGTGACCAATCTGCCGCCCATTCCGCGCGAGTGGTCGGCGCGTGCGATGCTATGAGGCGAGCCACGCTCCTGCGCACGACGCGGGCGGTGCTGATCGGGCTAGTGCTCGTCGCTGCTGTGGCGGCTCTCGGGCGCAATTGGACCGAGGTATCAGCGACATTGGCCAACTTGGAAGTGCGCACCTGGCTGCCGTCCCTGCTTGCCGTGCCGGTCGGTATCGCGTGCGCGACGATGAGCTGGCAGATCTTTGTCGACGACCTAGGCACCCCGGTGGGGCCGGCCCGCGGCGGTCAGATCTTCCTCGTCGGCCAGTTGGGGAAGTATGTGCCCGGCTCGGTCTGGGCCTACATCCTGCAACTCGAACTAGGCCGCCGCGCTGGGGTGGCCCGAGCCCGGGTTTTCACTGCCAACGTGTTTTCGCTCGCCGTGGCCGTGGTGGCCGCGCTGACCGTCGGCTCGCTGGCCATCCCTGCCGTGACCCACGCCAACCCGGGCCTGGAGCGGCTCCGATGGCTCTATGTGCTGCTGCCGCTGGGCATCATCGGTCTGCACCCGAGGGTGCTGTCCTGGGCCGCTGGCAGGGGCTTCCGGGTGCTCGGTCGCCCCACCCAGGACCACCGGATCCGCAAACGAACCGTGGCACGATCACTCGGTTGGGCGCTGGCGTCCTACGTGTTCTTCGGCGTCCACGTCTGGTTGCTGACCCGGGAAGTTGTCGTCCCGACCTTCGAGAACTTCGGCCTGACCATCGGAGCGATGGCCCTGGCGATGATCTCCGGTCTCTTCTTCTTCTTGCTGCCCTCCGGCGCCGGGGTGCGCGAGACGGTCCTGGTCACCGCTCTGGCGCCCCTGGTCGGGATCGGTCGTGCCGTGGCGTATGCCGCGATCTCCCGCGTGTTTCTGACCATCGGGGATCTGTCCATGGCTGGGATCGCCGCGGCACTCGCGACGTATCAGCGCCGCCGCGCCGGCCCCTATCAGGGGGACCCGGGGATCGACGCAGAGTAGCGAGCACCGGCGGCGTCGCGGCTCCCGACGCCAGACGAATGGCTGCACTCCCGTTGCCCCGCTCTTTCATGACAGTGGCCGTGCGTGTGTCGGGGCCGGGTGTTCGAGTGGTCTGGTGTTCGGAGGGACCTTGGGTATGACGCTGGGCCGGCTGGCGCTGCCGGGCTGCGGTTCTCGGGGTGGTGATGTCGTGGGTGGGCAGGCTGGGTCAGATCGGTTGTGGGATCGGGGCGATGTTCGCGAAGACCGCGACGACGGCGGCAGCCCAGGGCCACGACTGGGGGATCCGCAACCGGCGCCGACGGGCGCCACGGGTGAGTGGGGCCGGGACGTGCAGGAACCGGTAGCGCAGGGCTTTCGGCTCACACGAGGCCAGGATGGCGGCGTCGCCGACACAGCCTAGGAGCCGGTTCCTGGCAGTCAGATCGGCGGCGATCATGGTCAACGCGAGTCAGGTCTGGTTGATGTCGAACTCCCGCGAGGGGAAGCGACCCAGGCCGGTGATGCTCCTATGGTGAGTCAAGCGGCGGTAAGCCAGTTCCGGTACCGGGCTACCAGGTCGTTGTCCACGCGTTGGCCGAGTTCGAGTTGGGAGAGCGCCGAGGGCCACACCTTGAGCTCGGCGGCGACAGCGGCGAGGGTGAGGTTGCGTGCCTGGCGAGCAGGACGGGGGTCGCTGTAGTCGGGAACGGGGCAACGTTCGTGAAGGGCGCGGAAGACCTCGCGGGCGACGACACGTTTGAGCGCGCGCGTAGCCGCCGCCTTGGTGCCGCCCTTGGCGAGCCGCGCGTCGCGGTAGTCCCGTGTCCGGCGGTCGTGACGCAGGCGGTTGGTGACGATGTGGTGTAGGGCCGCGTTGGCCTGACGATGACCGCCACGAGAGAGCCTGTGCCGGGTGACCCGGCCCGAGCTGACCTGCACCGGTGCGGTGCCGCACAGGGCAGCGAAGGACGCCTCGGATCGGAGGCGGTCGGAGTTGTCGCCGGCTGTGATCAGGAGCTGGGCGGCCACGACCGGACCCACGCCCTGGAGCGCGGTGAGTCCGGGGTTCATCGCCGTGGTCGTCTCGGCTAGGTAGTCCCCGAGCTCGTCGATCTCAGCTGACAACGCGCGGTGGCGGCGGGCGAGGATCTTCAGGGCGACCATGATGTCTGCCACAGCAGGCTCCGTGCCGCGCGCTGGTCGGGCAGCGATCAACCGCTGGACCGCCTTGTCCTCGGCCAAGCCCCGGTAGCGGTCACGTAGCTGAGCAGGCGCGTTGATGAGAGTCGCGGAGATCTGTTGCCACGCGACCCGCTTGGCCTTCACCGCGGATTTGCGCGCGTTGTGCACTGCACGCAAGGGCTCGATGGTGTCGCTCTTGGCGATGGTGGACGCTTCACTCGAAAGCACGGCACGAGCGGCCCGGGAGGCATCGAGCCGGTCGGACTTGCCCTTGCGCCGGCGCTCCGCGGCTCGGGTCCTGTTCACCTCGATGACACTAGCTCCGGCCTCGCGCAGAGCAGTGGTGACGCCCAGCCCGTAGCTGCTTGTGCCCTCGACCCCGACCACTTCCAGGCAGTCCTGCGCCCGTAGCCAGTCGATGGCTTGGCGGTAACCGGCCTGTGTCGTAGTGAACTCTCGGTCGGCGACGTCGAGGCCCAACCCGGAAATCACCGCGACGTGGATGGTGTCCTTGTGTGATTCGATCCCGCCGATCCTTCCTGCAACCCTGACCATGGTGGTGGTGCCCTCTTCTGTTGCCGAGATGGGAGGGTAGGCAACCGACCAGACGACCAGACATGACATACACCAGCCCCTGCATCGGGCCAGGCTCCTATCAGGTCATGATCGCCGGCCGGTAGCCGAGTGCCCGGGGCCGGACGGACCACCGGCTCGACAACCCCTCATGGTGGGGGCGTCAGTCTTTGGCAGAGTCACGACCCCGGGCCCGACCATCATGTATGTCCTTGGCGTGCCGGATGCGGTCCTCGACGCGGGCGTGGGCGCGGTGTCGTGCTTCGAGGAACGCCAGCTGTCCGACCGTGGTGTTGGTGGCGAAGGCTTGGTAGCGCCAGCCGTCGCGCTCCTCGAACAGCGACAGCTGCGCGCCCGGGTGCGGGCGTTCGCGGCGGACGATGACGCGCATCCCTTCGGGCCACTTCGCGAGCACCGACGCCTCGATGAGGCCGGTGAGCTCGGCGACATCGCCACCCTCGCGGATCCCGCCGTCGGCGTCGATCGCTGGGGTCCAGATCTCCTTCGGGACCAGGTCGATCGCCTCACGGAGCTTCTCGGTGATCGCGAACCCGACGGAGTAGTCGATGCTGCGGCCTCGGACCTTGCCTTGCTCGGTGAACCAGTTCAGCAGTGCGTGCGAGGCGCCTGCGCCGTCGGAGCGGATCAGCAACTTCTTGCGATGACTGCCGGGGACTTGGGTGATCGCCTCGGTGAGGACCTCGATGTGGTCGGCTGTGGTGTTCGACCCGGCGTTCCCTGCCCGGAGCTTGCCGGCGAGGAACTCCTGCGTGTTGTCGCACCAGACCCCGATCGGGTGGTAGCCGAAGGTCCGCTTGAACGCCGGACCCGGGCTCGGGCCGCAGCGATCTTCTTCAACCTGCCACCGGTCACCTCGTCCAGCGTCCGCCACACCGTCGGCGGCGAGGCGACCGGACCCAGGACCCCCGCCTGGTGGCGAAGCACGGAAATATCGGCGATCGCCTCACCACCGTCGGCGAGCATCACCGCCACGTCAGCCAGCACCCGACCACGGTCGTGCCCAGGGACGAGGCGGCGCCGCGTCATCGCCCTGGACAGCTCGCCAGTCAGTCCGCTCCGGTCAGCCAAGAGCCGGGTCGCGACGCTGCCCGCATGCGCCACCACCTCGGCGCCATCACCAGACACACCAAGCCAGCCGACCACGAAGTACGCTTCACCTACGGAGTGCCTTCCACTCGGGAACCTCAGACCATCAGCAAGTCCAAGTTTCCCCTGTCGGCCAGGCACTTCCGTGCCGTCACACTCCGATCAGCCAAGATCTCGTGAACGATCCGGGTTAGGCTCGGCCGGGTGAGCACAGTTGCCGTCGTTGGGGGTGGAATCGTCGGGCTGGCGACGGCGCGGGCGTTGGCCCAGGGCGGCCACGAAGTCGTGCTGATGGAAAAGGAGTCGTCCCTCGCCCAACACCAGACCGGTCGTAACTCAGGGGTCGTCCATGCTGGGCTGTATTACGCCCCGGGCAGTCTGAAGGCCCGGATGGCGGTCGCTGGCTCGGCGTCGATGTATGCCTACGCCCGGGCCAAGGGGGTTGCTTTCGAGACGTGCGGCAAACTCGTCGTGGCTTGCGACGAAACGGAGCTGCCCGGGTTGGCCAGACTCGCTGAACGGGCTGCCGCCAACGGAGTGACCGCCACCATGCTGACCCCCGGACAGGCCCGAGAGCGTGAACCCTACGCCCGGTGCGTGCAAGCGCTGCACGTCCAGACCACGGGGATCATCGATTACCCGGGGGTATGCCGAGCCCTGGCTGCCGACCTGGTCGACGCAGGGGGAGAGGTGCGCCTGGGCGTCACCTTCCACGCTGCCCAATCCCGGGGCTCGGGCGTCGAGGTGAGCACCTCGTTGGGGGAAGTCCAGGTGGACGCACTGGTGGCGTGTGCAGGGCTGTATGCCGACCGGGTAGCGGCGGCTTGCGGGCTGCGTCCGGCCGCCCGGATCGTGCCGTTCCGTGGCGAGTACTTCGAACTGGTACCGGAGAAGCACTATCTTGTGCGCGGACTCATCTACCCGGTGCCTGATGCCCGCTTTCCGTTTCTTGGTGTGCATCTGACCCGGATGATCACCGGAGGGGTGCATGCGGGGCCGAATGCCGTGTTCGCGCTGTGCCGAGAGGGCTACACCTGGCGCGACGTCGATCTGGCCGAATTACGTGAATCGCTGGCGTGGCCCGGGTTATGGGCCCTGGCTCGGCGCAACGTCGTCCCAGGCGCTCGGGAAGCGGCCCGCTCTCTGTCCCGCCGCCGGTTCGCCGCTAGCCTGAGTAGGATGGTGCCAGGCATCGAGCCTCAGGACCTGCAGCCGGTCGCAGCGGGTGTGCGAGCGCAGGCGCTCCGCAGAGACGGCTCGATGGTCGAAGACTTCCTTGTCCAGACTCAGGGTCGGCAAGTACACGTCCTGAACGCTCCTTCGCCCGCTGCCACGGCTGCCTTGGAGATTGCCGACTACCTCGCCGGTCGCCTCGACCTTGGGCGCCGTTGAGGTTGCCGTTCCTGCGTCAATGTGGCTCTTCACCGCTGAGTGTGGGGTGGGCACGACGCGCCGTTGGTTTGGTTGAGGGGTTCGTGGGGTCGAGGTCCTTGAGGATCAGAGGACTCTTACCTCTTCTGACGCCAAGGACCTCGACGATGCCCGAGCCTACG
>WBZS01001721.1_pt1 | contig 16122 bp, 9 predicted proteins | sample 5204201 | NCBI WGS metagenome assembly WBZS01 (sample SAMN12344357, study PRJNA552823) | activated sludge metagenome | biome: Activated sludge suspended growth; feature: Nitrification reactor; material: Wastewater; isolation source: activated sludge from nitrification reactor of wastewater treatment...
GCCGAGGGTGGCGACAACGCCTGAGTCCGAGCCCTGATCCGTCAGGGCCCGCAGGCACCACGAAATCCGCCACTCACGGCATACGAAACGATTGAAAGGAAGCCAGACATGGCCAAGCTCAGCACCGAAGAGCTCCTTGACGCCTTCAAGGAGATGACCCTCATCGAGCTCTCCGAGTTCGTGAAGAACTTCGAGGAGACCTTCGGCGTGACCGCCGCTGCCCCCGTCGCGGTTGCCGCCGTCGCGGGCGCCGCCGGTGGCGACGCCGCCGCCGAGGTCGAGGAGCAGGACGAGTTCGACGTCGTGCTCGTCGCCGCCGGCGAGAAGAAGATCGCCGTCATCAAGGAGGTGCGCTCGCTCACGTCCCTCGGCCTCAAGGAGGCCAAGGACCTCGTGGACGGCGCTCCGAAGGCGGTCCTCGAGAAGGTCGACAAGGCCACCGGCGAGAAGGCCAAGGCCCAGCTCGAAGAGGCCGGCGCCACCGTCGAGCTCAAGTGAGTTCCTCCCCCGGATGACGGGGGACATCGACGCAACGCATCGAGCGGGGCGGATCCATCACGGATCCGCCCCGCTTCGCGTGCCCGGTGGCCCGCGCGCAGGGCCGTGCGCTGGGGCGCGACGGCTGGCCATGTGTGGGGGCGGCGCAGGGTGACGCTGTGAGGCACCTGGCGCGCCGAGACCGACTCGTGCCTTGACTTGCGCGCGCCCGGGAGTCATCCTTTCTGCGTCATCGACGCGTGGGGACGGGCCTTGTGGGTTCGGGCGCGCGGAGCGTGACGACGTCGCCCGGATCCCGTGGGGGATTTGACCGGGTTGGTCTTTGATGCCTTTTTTGTTATAGTCGGTCCTTGCGCCATCTTCTCCCGTGATCCCTCAGTGATGAGTGGTCCTTTGCCGTGCCCCTGCCTGATCGCTCGGGGACGAGTCGGACCGCTGCCACCGGCAGGGCCCTCGGAAGTGGTCGGCGCCGCCACCTGAAGTCTCCAAAGGCCAGTGGAAGGACCCAATCCTTGGCTTCGCGCACCGCGTCCCAGTCAACTCCCCCCGCACGGACGGTCTCCGGTCGTCTGTCCTTCTCCAAGATTCGCGAGCCGCTCGAGGTCCCGGACCTCCTGGCCCTCCAGACCGAGAGCTTCGACTGGCTCCTGGGCAACGAGCGCTGGCAGGCCCGCGTCGCGCAGGCGAAGGCCGAGGGTCGCACCGACGTCCCGGACCGCTCCGGCCTCGAGGAGATCTTCGAGGAGATCTCGCCGATCGAGGACTTCGGTCAGTCGATGTCGCTGTCCTTCCGCGACCACCGCTTCGAGGAGATGAAGTACTCCATCGAGGACTGCAAGGAGCGCGACCAGACCTACTCGGCGCCCCTGTTCGTCACCGCGGAGTTCATGAACAACATCACCGGTGAGATCAAGAGCCAGACCGTGTTCATGGGCGACTTCCCGCTCATGACCGAGCGCGGCACCTTCATCATCAACGGCACCGAGCGCGTCGTCGTCTCCCAGCTCGTCCGCAGCCCGGGCGTCTACTTCGAGCGCACCGCCGACAAGACGTCCGACAAGGACATCTACACCTCGAAGATCATCCCGAGCCGGGGCGCCTGGCTCGAGTTCGAGATCGACAAGCGGGACATGGTCGGCGTGCGCGTCGACCGCAAGCGCAAGCAGTCGGTGACCGTCCTGCTCAAGGCGCTGGGGATGACCCCGGACCAGATCCTCGAGGAGTTCGGCGACTACGAGTCGATGCGCCTGACCCTGGAGAAGGACAACGTCGTCGACCAGGACGCCGCCCTGCTCGACATCTACCGCAAGTTGCGTCCGGGCGAGCCGCCGACCAAGGAGGCCGCGCAGACCCTGCTCGATAACCTCTACTTCAACGGCAAGCGCTACGACCTGGCCAAGGTCGGTCGCTACAAGGTCAACAAGAAGCTCGGCATCGAGGGCGACCCGTCGCAGTCGACGCTGACCATCGAGGACATCGTCGCCACGATCAAGTACATCGTCGCCCTGCACGCCGGCGAGGAGGTCCTCCCGGGCCGCCGCCGCGGTGAGGACGTCGAGATCCGGGTCGAGACCGACGACATCGACCACTTCGGCAACCGTCGCCTGCGCAACGTCGGCGAGCTCATCCAGAACCAGGTCCGCACCGGCCTGTCCCGGATGGAGCGCGTCGTCCGCGAGCGGATGACCACGCAGGACGTCGAGGCGATCACCCCGCAGACCCTGATCAACATCCGCCCCGTCGTGGCGGCGATCAAGGAGTTCTTCGGCACCAGCCAGCTCTCCCAGTTCATGGACCAGAACAACCCGCTGGCCGGGCTGACGCACAAGCGTCGTCTCTCGGCGCTCGGCCCGGGTGGTCTCTCCCGGGACCGGGCCGGTATGGAGGTCCGCGACGTCCACCCGAGCCACTACGGCCGGATGTGCCCGATCGAGACCCCGGAAGGCCCGAACATCGGCCTCATCGGCTCGCTCGCGTCCTACGGGCGGATCAACCCGTTTGGGTTCATCGAGACGCCCTACCGCAAGGTCACCAAGGGTCGGCTCACGGACGAGGTGCACTACCTGTCGGCCGACGAGGAGGACGAGCACGTCATCGCGCAGGCCAACGCCACGCTCTCCGAGGACGGCACCCGCTTCGCCCACGAGCGCGTGCTCGTGCGCGTCAAGGGTGGCGAGGTCGAGTACGTCCCGGCCGAGGACGTCGACTACATCGACGTCTCGGCGCGCCAGATGGTCTCGGCCGCCACGGCCCTCATCCCCTTCCTCGAGCACGACGACGCCAACCGCGCGCTCATGGGGTCCAACATGCAGCGCCAGGCCGTGCCGCTCGTGCGCACCGAGGCCCCGCTGGTCGGGACCGGCATGGAGTACCGCGCCGCCGTCGACTCCGGTGACGTCGTCATCGCCGAGAAGGCCGGTGTCGTCTCCGAGGTGAGCGCCGACCTGGTGACCGTCGCCCACGACGACGCCACGTACCGCACGTACAAGATCAACAAGTTCATGCGGTCCAACCAGGGCAACTCCTACAACCAGCGGGTTGTCGTCTCCGAGGGTGACCGGGTCGAGGTCGGCGGGCTGATCGCCGACGGTCCGGCCACCGACGGCGGCGAGATGGCCCTCGGGCGCAACCTGCTCGTGGCGTTCATGCCCTGGGAAGGGCACAACTACGAGGACGCGATCATCCTCAGCCAGCGCCTGGTCCAGGACGACGTCCTCTCCTCGATCCACATCGAGGAGCACGAGGTCGACGCCCGCGACACCAAGCTCGGCCCCGAGGAGATCACCCGGGACATCCCGAACGTCTCCGAGGAGGTCCTGGCCGACCTCGACGAGCGCGGCATCATCCGCATCGGTGCCGAGGTCCGCGACGGCGACCTGCTCGTCGGCAAGGTCACGCCCAAGGGTGAGACGGAGCTGACCCCCGAGGAGCGCCTGCTCCGCGCGATCTTCGGTGAGAAGGCGCGCGAGGTCCGCGACACCTCCCTCAAGGTGCCCCACGGTGAGACCGGCACGGTCATCGGCGTGAAGGTCTTCGACAAGGAGGAGGGCGACGAGCTTCCCCCCGGGGTCAACCAGCTCGTGCGCGTCTACGTCGCGAACAAGCGCAAGATCACCGACGGGGACAAGCTCGCCGGCCGTCACGGCAACAAGGGCGTCATCTCCAAGATCCTCCCGATCGAGGACATGCCCTTCCTCGAGGACGGCACGCCGGTCGACGTCGTGCTCAACCCGCTCGGTGTGCCCGGTCGAATGAACGTCGGGCAGATCCTCGAACTCCACCTCGGGTGGGCCGCCAGCCGCGGCTGGCAGGTCGAGGGCAACCCGGACTGGGCCAAGCAGATCCCGCAGGAGTCGCGCGCCACGGCGCCCGGCACCCGGGTGGCCTCGCCGGTGTTCGACGGCGCCAAGGAGGACGAGATCGTCGGCCTGCTCGACAGCACGCTGCCGACCCGCGACGGGGTGCGCCTGATCGACGGGTCGGGCAAGGCGCGCCTGTTCGACGGCCGCTCCGGTGAGCCCTACCCCGAACCGGTCTCGGTGGGCTACATGTACATCCTCAAGCTGCACCACCTCGTGGACGACAAGATCCACGCGCGCAGCACCGGCCCCTACTCGATGATCACCCAGCAGCCGCTCGGCGGTAAGGCCCAGTTCGGTGGCCAGCGCTTCGGTGAGATGGAGGTCTGGGCCCTCGAGGCGTACGGCGCGGCCTACGCGCTCCAGGAGCTGCTCACGATCAAGTCCGACGACATCAACGGTCGCGTCAAGGTCTACGAGGCGATCGTCAAGGGCGACAACATCCCCGAGCCGGGGATCCCGGAGTCGTTCAAGGTGCTCATCAAGGAGATGCAGTCCCTCTGCCTGAACGTCGAGGTCCTGTCCAGCGATGGCCAGGCGATCGAGATGCATCAGGCCGAGGACGACGTCTTCGCCGCGGCCGAGGAACTCGGCATCAACCTGAGCCGGCGCGAGCCGAGCTCGGTCGAAGAGGTCTGACAGGCCTCGGTATGTCGTCCGCTCGCCTCGCGAGCGTGAGCGGACGGCATACCGACACCCCGCCAGCCAACCCCTGACTGACCTTTCGCAACGCAGACGCAAGAGAGAAGGAACCACGTGCTCGACGTCAACTTCTTCGACGAGCTCCGGATCGGCCTGGCCACCGCCGAGGACATCCGCACCTGGAGCAACGGCGAGGTCAAGAAGCCCGAGACGATCAACTACCGCACCCTCAAGCCGGAGAAGGACGGCCTCTTCTGCGAGAAGATCTTCGGCCCGACCCGGGACTGGGAGTGCGCCTGTGGCAAGTACAAGCGCGTCCGCTTCAAGGGCATCGTCTGTGAGCGCTGCGGCGTCGAGGTGACTCGTGCGGCCGTCCGCCGTGAGCGGATGGGCCACATCGAGCTCGCCGCCCCGGTCACGCACATCTGGTACTTCAAGGGTGTCCCGAGCCGGCTCGGCTACCTGCTCGACCTGGCCCCGAAGGACCTCGAGAAGGTCATCTACTTCGCGGCCTACATGATCACCAGCGTCGACGAGGAGCAGCGTCACGCCGACCTGCCCTCCCTCGAGGCCCAGATCCAGGTCGAGAAGAAGGAGATCGAGAACCGCCGGGACGTCGAGGTCGAGGCCCGCGCCAAGAAGCAGGAGGACGACCTCGCCGCCCTCGAGGCCGAGGGCGCCAAGGCGGACGTCAAGCGCAAGGTGAAGGACTCGGCCGAGCGTGAGATGGCCGCCATCCGCAAGCGTGCCGACGCCCAGATCGAGCGGCTGACCCAGGTCTGGGAGCGGTTCAAGAACCTCAAGGTCCAGGACCTCGAGGGCGACGAGGTGCTCTACCGCGAGATGCGCGACCGGTTCGGTCTCTACTTCGAGGGCGGCATGGGCGCCGCGGCGATCCAGAAGCGCCTCGAGACCTTCGACCTCGACGCCGAGTCCGAGGTGCTCCGCGAGATCATCGCGACCGGCAAGGGTCAGCGCAAGACGCGCGCGCTCAAGCGGCTCAAGGTGGTCTCCGCGTTCCAGACGACGACGAACAAGCCCGCCGGGATGGTGCTCGACGCCGTGCCGGTCATCCCGCCGGACCTGCGCCCGATGGTGCAGCTCGACGGTGGCCGCTTCGCGACCTCGGACCTCAACGACCTCTACCGCCGGGTCATCAACCGGAACAACCGGTTGAAGCGACTGCTCGACCTCGGGGCGCCGGAGATCATCGTCAACAACGAGAAGCGGATGCTCCAGGAGGCCGTTGACTCGCTGTTCGACAACGGTCGCCGTGGCCGTCCGGTCACCGGCCCGGGCAACCGGCCGCTGAAGTCGCTCTCGGACATGCTCAAGGGCAAGCAGGGCCGGTTCCGCCAGAACCTGCTCGGCAAGCGCGTCGACTACTCCGGTCGCTCGGTCATCGTCGTCGGTCCGCAGCTCAAGCTGCACCAGTGCGGTCTGCCCAAGCAGATGGCGCTCGAGCTGTTCAAGCCGTTCGTGATGAAGCGCCTGGTCGACCTCGACCACGCCCAGAACATCAAGTCCGCCAAGCGGATGGTCGAGCGTCACCGCTCGGTCGTGTGGGACGTCCTCGAAGAGGTCATCACGGAGCACCCCGTGCTGCTCAACCGGGCGCCCACCCTGCACCGGCTCGGCATCCAGGCCTTCGAGCCGCAGCTCGTCGAGGGCAAGGCCATCCAGATCCACCCGCTCGTCTGCACGGCGTTCAACGCCGACTTCGACGGTGACCAGATGGCCGTGCACGTGCCGCTGTCGGCCGAGGCACAGGCCGAGGCGCGGATCCTGATGCTCTCGAGCAACAACATCCTCAAGCCGGCCGACGGTCGCCCCGTGACCATGCCCACTCAGGACATGATCATCGGCCTCTACCACCTCACCTCCGAGGTCGTCGACGGCAAGGGCGCCGGTCGCCTCTTCACCTCACCGGCCGAGGCGCGGATGGCCTTCGACGCCGGCGAGATCGAACTGGGCTCGCTCGTCAAGATCCGGATCGGCCACGTCGTGCCGACCCCGGGGGTGGCCCTGCCCGACGGGCTCGAACTCGACGGCGAGGGCTTCGCCGACGTCTGGCTGGTCGAGACCACGTTGGGTCGCGCCCTGTTCAACGAGACGCTTCCCGAGGACTACCCCTACGTCAACGACCAGGTCGACAAGAAGCGGCTGTCGACGATCGTCAATGACCTCGCCGAGCGCTACAGCAAGGTGCAGGTCGCGGCGAGCCTCGACGCGCTCAAGGAGTACGGCTTCCACTGGGCGACCCGCTCGGGCACCACGGTGGCCATCTCCGACGTCGTCACGCCCCCGAAGAAGGGCGAGATCCTCGAGGGCTACGAGGTCAAGGCCGACAAGGTCCAGACCCAGTACGAGCGGGGTCTGATCACCGACGACGAGCGCCGTCAGGAGCTCATCGAGATCTGGACCCAGGCCACCAACGAGATCGCGAAGGAGATGGAGGCCAACCTGCCGAAGTCCAACACGATCTTCCGGATGGTCTCCTCCGGTGCTCGTGGTAACTGGATGCAGCTGCGGCAGATCGCCGGGATGCGTGGGCTGGTGTCCAACCCGAAGGGCGACATCATCCCGCGACCGATCCGGTCGAACTTCCGCGAGGGCCTGTCGGTGCTCGAGTTCTTCATCTCGACGCACGGCTCGCGCAAGGGTCTGGCCGACACCGCCCTGCGGACCGCCGACTCGGGGTACCTGACCCGTCGTCTGGTCGACGTGTCCCAGGACGTCATCGTCCGCGAGGACGACTGTGGCACCGAGCGTGGCCTGGCCATGCCGATCGCCGCGGTCGACGCCCGCACGGGTGAGCGCACCATGCACGAGGACGTCGAGACCTCGGTCTACGCCCGCACGCTGTCCGAGGACGTCGTCAAGGACGGCGAGACCCTCGCGACGGCCGGGATCGACCTCGGTGACGTCGTGATCGGCGAGCTCTTCGGGGCCGGCGTCGACTCGGTCAAGGTCCGCTCGGTCCTGACCTGTGACTCCAAGGTCGGCACCTGTGCCCTGTGCTACGGGCGCTCGCTGGCCACCGGCAAGCTGGTCGACATCGGTGAGGCCGTCGGCATCATCGCGGCCCAGTCCATCGGTGAGCCCGGCACCCAGCTGACGATGCGGACCTTCCACACCGGTGGTGTGGCCGGTGACGACATCACCCAGGGTCTGCCGCGTGTCGTCGAGCTCTTCGAGGCCCGCACGCCCAAGGGTGTCGCGCCGATCGCCGAGGCGACCGGTCGGGTCACGATCGAGGAGAGCGACAAGGCGCGGCGCCTGCTGCTCACCCCGGACGACGGCTCCGAGCAGCACGCCTACCCGGTCAGCAAGCGGGCCCGCCTGCTCATCACGGACGGTCAGCACGTCGAGGTCGGCGCCCCGCTCACCGCGGGCAACATCGACCCCAAGAACGTGCTGCGCATCCTCGGGCCGCGCCAGACCCAGATGCACCTCGTCGACGAGGTGCAGAAGGTCTACCGACAGCAGGGTGTGTCGATCCACGACAAGCACATCGAGGTCATCGTCCGGCAGATGCTGCGTCGGATCACGGTCATCGAGTCCGGTGACGCCGACCTGCTCCCGGGTCGTCTCGTCGAGCGCGGCCAGTTCGAGGAGGCGAACCGGGCGACGGTCGCCGAGGGCGGCAAGCCGGCCTCGGGTCGTCCCGAGCTGATGGGCATCACGAAGGCCTCGCTGGCGACCGACAGCTGGCTCTCCGCGGCCTCGTTCCAGGAGACCACCCGCGTCCTCACCGAGGCCGCGATGGAGGGCAAGTCGGACCCGCTGCTCGGCCTCAAGGAGAACGTCATCCTCGGCAAGCTCATCCCCGCCGGCACCGGCCTGTTGCGCTATCGCAACATCAAGGTCGAGCCGACCGAGGAGGCCAAGGCCGCGATGTACTCGATGCCGTCCTACGACGACTACTCCTACGGCAGCTTCGGCTCCGGCACCGGGGAGGCCATCCGCCTCGACGACGCCGAGTTGGGTCTCGACCGCTTCTGAGCACGACGCAAGGCGGGGTATGCCGGGGCGCCAGCCCCCGGCATACCCCGCCATCACTTTCCCCGCCGACCCCTCAACTCCGCTCCCTCAACTCCGCTTGGGTGCGTGAAGAAGGGTCGTGAACACGACCCTTCGTCACGCACCCAAGCGGGCCGCCGTCGCGGATCGGAGGCGAAGGCGCCGCGGACGCTCGGACCAGGGACAGATTCCCCGGACGGTGGGACCATGGGTCATGCGTGCCCCTCGGGTCCTCGGCTGGCTGGGCGTCGCGCTGACCGTCGCGGCGATCACCCTCCTGCTCACCCTCCCGATGTATGCCGGGACCAGCGTCGGTGCGTCCGCCTCGGTCGGGCCCGACGGTCAACTGGGTCCGGTCGTCACGACCCCCGAGACGGTCACGCACGCGACGCTCCTGGAGGTCAACGGCTCAGCAGTCCTGATCCCCTTGGGTCTGCTGTTGCTGTTCGCCGTCGTCGCCGTCTGGGGACGACCGCTGTGGGTGCGGTGGATCGGTGTGGCTCTGTTCGGTGCCCTGACCGTCCTGGGTGCCCTGAGTGTCGGGGCCTTCTTCGTCCCCGCCCTGCCGTGCCTCCTTCTGGCCGTGGCGCTCTCCACACCCGAGAGGAGCGCGGACGCACGGACTCAAGGAGCCGCGAGGAAGGCGGCGAGCCGGCTCTCGTAGGCCCGGGGGTCGACATTCCACGACTCGACGTGGTCAGCCGCCGGCACCTCCAGGTAGTTGACATTCCCTCGGGCTGCCGCCAGATCACGACTGATCGTCACCGGGACCGTGAGGTCCTGCCCGCCGTGAAAGACCAGCGTGGGTACTCGGTCCCACGACGAGTCGCTCAGGTAGTCCTCCTCGGCCCAGTCCAGCCCGGTCCTCAGGGTCGCCAGCCGTTCGGCCCCCCACGTGACCGGCGCGGGCAGGGTCAGTCCGCCCGGCAGGGCGATCTGGTCGGCGCCCCACTCGACGACCCGCTGCAGGTGCAGGGCGGGGGAGTCCAGGACGACCTTCCAGACGACAGAGGTGTCCTTGGCGTGCCGCAGGTAGGACGCGACGATCGCGCCACCCATGCTGGCCCCGACGAGGACGACGTGCCTGGCCCCCTGGCCCTGGGCCCAGCCGATGGCGGCCTCGAGGTCCGGCCATTCCGTCGCACCGAATCCGTAGCGACCGTTCGTGGCCGGCGGTTGACCGGGGTCGCCGCGGTACTCGATGGCCAGCGCCGGGATGCCGGCCGCGAGGAGGGTCGGGGTCATCCGGTCGAATTCGTCGGGCTCAGAACCCTTGCCGTGCACCATGATCGCCCACGTGCCCTCGGGGATCGTCGTCTCGCGGCCGCTCGCGGTCGGGTCGCCGTCGGGGCGGGAGAGGTATGCCGTGAGCGTGCCGGTCGGCCCGGGGAAGCTCACCTGGGTCTGGGGCGGACGCGGACCCTGGGGGAAGGCGAAGGTGTGCGTGCCGATCTCGGCCCCGACGGCCGGAAGGGTGCCCTCGAGGACGGTGACCTGCCGGGTCACCGTGCCGGCTGCCGCGGTGGTCGGTGTGCCGTGGGTCTGGGCGAAGCCGCCCTCCCAGTAGAGCCCCGTGACGAACGGGTGAGTCAGCTCGGCCAGGGCGTCTGCCGCGTCGGCCTCCGTGCCCGGGGGAGCGGTCACCGTGATCGTCCCGGCGGACTGGTCCACGGCCTGCACGACCATCGTTCGCGGCCACGGTCCGGGCTGGTTCACCGCAAGTGCGTCGGAGTCGATGCGGCCCGAGTAGTACCAGGCCGCCCCGACCATCCCGATGAGGTTCACCACGAGAACAGCGACGAGCCCCCACCCGAGCACGCGCCGCCACCTGGGCGGACGGCCCGTGGACGACGTCGGCCGGTGACCGTCAGCGGGGCCTGGTGGGGAGGCATCGCGCATGCTCGCATTCTTGACCTCCCACCCGGACCCGTCGAGCCGTGCGGATGCGCCGTCGGTCGAGGGACGGCCCGGATCGACGAACCTGGGCGCACACATGGGGCGTGAGAGAGCAGCGACGCTCGCGATTTGGAGGGCCCGGAGCGGGCCGGTAGCATGGAGCACCGTGTCTGGCTAGGTCCAGATCGCTCGTCAGCAGCACCGTCGGAGACGACGAGGCGGCCGGCGACAGTCGCGCAGGACGGGACGACGATTCCCCCACGAGCAGTGGAGGGAGCGCCAGTTCCCAGCGCACGACGCGCCCACCTCTCGCCGGGCGCCCCCTTCCATCGCACGCCGGCCCGGTGTGCCCGGGAGCGGGGAGTGCAGGGGGGAGCACCGGACGTGCCCGCCGACCCCGGTCGGCGGACGCCGACGGCATGACAAGGACGTCCCGCGAGGAGCCTCGCGACGACGACAGACCAGATCAAGCAAAGGAACCAGGTTGCCCACCATCAACCAGCTGGTGCGCAAGGGCCGGCAGGACAAGACCACGAAGGTCTCCACCCCTGCGCTCAAGGGCTCTCCGCAGCGCCGCGGCGTGTGCACGCGCGTGTACACCACCACCCCGAAGAAGCCGAACTCCGCGCTGCGCAAGGTCGCGCGCGTCAAGCTGACCTCCCAGATCGAGGTCACCGCCTACATCCCCGGTGAGGGCCACAACCTCCAGGAGCACTCGATCGTGCTCGTGCGTGGCGGTCGTGTGAAGGACCTTCCCGGTGTCCGCTACAAGATCATCCGTGGCGCCCTCGACACCCAGGGCGTGAAGAACCGCAAGCAGGCGCGTAGCCGCTACGGCGCGAAGAAGGTGAAGAGCTGATGCCTCGCAAGGGACCCGCTCCGAAGCGCCCGATCATCGTCGACCCCGTCTACGGGTCGCCGGTCGTGACGCAGCTCGTCAACAAGATCCTCCTCGACGGCAAGAAGTCGATCGCCGAGGGCATCGTCTACGAAGCCCTCGAGGGCTGCCGCACCAAGACCGGCACCGACCCGGTCGCGACGCTCAAGCGTGCGCTCGACAACATCAAGCCGACCCTCGAGGTCAAGTCCCGCCGCGTCGGCGGCGCGACCTACCAGGTGCCGGTCGAGGTCAAGCCCAACCGGGCCCAGACCCTTTCCCTGCGCTGGCTGGTCGGCTACTCCCGCCAGCGGCGTGAGAAGACGATGACCGAGCGTCTGATGAACGAGATCCTCGACGCCTCCAACGGCCTGGGTGCCGCCGTGAAGCGTCGCGAGGACACGCACAAGATGGCCGAGTCGAACCGGGCCTTCGCGCACTACCGCTGGTGACCCACACCGGTATGCCGTCCGCTGACTGACCCGCGGATCGCCGCGCGAGGCGCGCGGACGGCATACCGGATCGCGGGCCACCGGCCCGCCCCCCAGCACCACCCATGCGACACGACTGAACGGAAGAGCAGAGAAGTGGCACAGGACGTCCTGACCGACCTCAAGAAGGTGCGGAACATCGGGATCATGGCGCACATCGACGCCGGCAAGACGACGACGACCGAGCGCGTCCTCTTCTACACCGGTGTGAACCGCAAGATGGGCGAAACCCACGACGGCGCATCAACGACCGACTGGATGGAGCAGGAGAAGGAGCGGGGGATCACGATCACCTCCGCCGCCGTCACCAGTTTCTGGGACGGCCACCAGGTCAACATCATCGACACCCCCGGCCACGTCGACTTCACGGTCGAGGTGGAGCGGTCGCTGCGCGTGCTCGACGGTGCCGTCGCGGTCTTCGACGGCAAGGAGGGCGTTGAGCCCCAGTCCGAGACCGTGTGGCGCCAGGCCGACAAGTACGACGTCCCCCGCATCTGCTTCATCAACAAGATGGACAAGCTCGGCGCGGACTTCTACTTCACCGTGAAGACGATCGTCGACCGGCTCGGCGCCGAGCCGCTCGTCCTGCAGCTGCCGATCGGTGTCGAGAGCGAGTTCGTCGGGGTGGTCGACCTCATCGAGATGCGCGCCCTCGTGTGGCCCGGTGACGCCAAGGGTGACGTGACGATGGGCGCCAAGTACGAGATCCAGGAGATCCCCGAGGACCTCAAGGAGAAGGCCGCCGAGTACCGCCACGCCCTCATCGAGCGCGTCGCCGAGGCCGACGACGAGCTCATGGAGAAGTACCTCGAGGGTGGCGAGCTCACGGTCGCCGAGATCAAGGGCGCGATCCGCAAGCTCACCGTGGCCTCCGAGGTCTACCCGATCATCTGCGGCTCCGCGTTCAAGAACCGTGGCGTCCAGCCGATGCTCGACGCGGTGGTCGCCTACCTCCCCAGCCCCCTCGATGTCCCCGCCATGGAAGGTCACGCGCCGGGCAACGAGGACGAGAAGATCGAGCGTGCCCCGAGCATCGAGGAGCCCTTCTCGGCGCTCGCCTTCAAGGTCGCCTCGCACCCGTTCTTCGGCACCCTGACCTTCATCCGGGTCTACTCGGGCCGGATCTCCGCGGGCACCCAGGTGATGAACTCGACCAAGCTCAAGAAGGAGCGGGTCGGCAAGCTCTTCCAGATGCACGCCAACAAGGAGAACCCCGTCGACGAGGCGCTGGCCGGGCACATCTACGCCGCCATCGGCCTGAAGACGACGACCACCGGTGACACCCTGTGTGACATCGCCAAGCCGGTCGTCCTCGAGTCGATGACCTTCCCGGAGCCGGTCATCCAGGTCGCCATCGAGCCCAAGACCAAGGGTGACCAGGAGAAGCTCGGCGTGGCGATCCAGAAGCTCGCCGAGGAGGACCCGACCTTCCAGGTGCACCTCGACGAGGACACCGGCCAGACGATCATCGCCGGGATGGGCGAGCTCCACCTCGACATCCTCGTGGACCGCATGCGCCGCGAGTTCAAGGTCGAGGCCAACGTCGGCAAGCCGCAGGTCGCCTACCGCGAGACGATCCGTCGCGCGGTCGAGAAGCTCGACTACACCCACAAGAAGCAGACCGGTGGGTCGGGCCAGTTCGCCAAGGTGCAGATCACGATCGAGCCGCTGGACACCTCGGAGGGGGAGCTCTACGAGTTCTCCAATGCGGTCACCGGCGGCCGGGTCCCGCGCGAGTACATCCCCTCGGTCGACCACGGCATCCAGGACGCCATGCAGTACGGCGTGCTCGCCGGCTACCCGCTCGTCGGGATCAAGGCGACCCTCGTCGACGGCGCCTACCACGACGTCGACTCCTCGGAGATGGCGTTCAAGATCGCCGGCTCGATGGCCCTCAAGGAAGCCGTCCGCAAGGCCGACCCGGTCCTGCTCGAGCCGATGATGGCCGTCGAGGTCCGCACGCCCGAGGACTACATGGGCGACGTCATCGGCGACATCAACTCCCGCCGTGGCCACATCCAGGCCATGGAGGACATCAGCGGTGCCAAGGTCGTTCGCGCCCTCGTCCCGCTGTCGGAGATGTTCGGTTACGTCGGGGACCTCCGGTCCAAGACCCAGGGCCGGGCGAACTATTCGATGGAGTTCGACTCCTACGCCGAGGTCCCCAAGTCGGTGGCCGAGGAGATCGTGAAGAAGACGCGCGGCGAGTGACCTAGACTGGTCGCTGGTCTCCACGCACATCTCGGGGCCAACACCCCGTACACAAGCATGGTGAGCGGACGGCATACGCCGCCCGTGAGCCGGACACAAAACCCCCAGACGACGCCACGTCCCGCCCGGTCGTAACGGCGTTCAACCAAGAAGAGTCCTGAGGAGGACACCACAGTGGCGAAGGCAAAGTTCGAGCGGACCAAGCCGCACGTCAACATCGGCACCATCGGTCACATCGACCATGGCAAGACGACGCTGACGGCTGCGATCTCTCGGGTCCTGCACGACAAGTACCCGACCGTCAACCCGAAGTTCGCGTTCGACGACATCGACAAGGCGCCCGAGGAGAAGCAGCGCGGTATCACCATCTCCATCGCGCACATCGAGTACCAGACCGAGACGCGTCACTACGCGCACGTTGACTGCCCCGGTCACGCGGACTACGTGAAGAACATGATCACGGGTGCGGCCCAGATGGACGGTGCGATTCTCGTCGTCGCCGCCACCGACGGCCCGATGCCGCAGACCAAGGAGCACGTCCTCCTGGCCCGCCAGGTCGGCGTCCCCTACATCGTCGTGGCGCTCAACAAGGCCGACATGGTCGACGACGAGGAGATCCTCGAGCTCGTCGAGATGGAGGTCCGTGAGCTCCTGTCCGACTACGAGTTCCCCGGCGACGACCTGCCGGTCGTCAAGGTCTCCGCGCTCAAGGCCCTCGAGGGCGACGAGGAGTGGGGCAAGACGGTTCTCGAGCTCATGGACGCCGTCGACGAGTACATCCCCGAGCCCGAGCGTGAGACGGACAAGCCGTTCCTCATGCCCGTCGAGGACGTCTTCACGATCACCGGTCGTGGCACCGTCGTCACCGGTCGTATCGAGCGCGGCATCCTCAAGGTCAACGAGGAGGTCGAGATCGTCGGCATCCACGAGGGTCCGGCCACCAAGACCGTCGCCACCGGCATCGAGATGTTCCGCAAGCTCCTCGACGAGGGTCGCGCGGGCGAGAACGTCGGCCTGCTCCTTCGTGGCGTCAAGCGCGAGGACGTCGAGCGTGGCCAGGTCGTCGTGAAGCCGGGTTCGATCACCCCGCACACGAACTTCGACGCCAACGTCTACATCCTCTCCAAGGACGAGGGTGGCCGGCACACGCCGTTCTACGACAACTACCGTCCGCAGTTCTACTTCCGCACCACGGACGTCACCGGCGTCGTCAAGCTGCCCGAGGGCACCGAGATGGTCATGCCCGGCGACAACACCGAGATGGCCGTCGAGCTCATCCAGCCGATCGCCATGGAGGAGGGCCTGAAGTTCGCCATCCGTGAGGGTGGTCGGACCGTCGGCGCCGGCCGCGTCACCAAGATCACCAAGTGATCTGACGCCGGTCGAGCCGGAGGGCTCACCATCGTGAAGGGCCCCGTCTGCGTCACGCAGGCGGGGCCCTTCCGCGTGCTGGGGCGGTGACCTAGCCCGTGGCCCTAGGCCTCCATGCCTGGCCCGGGGTCCGCACCCGCACCGGCACCCCCACCGGCGGCCCGCACCTGTACCGGCACCAGCACCGCACCGGGAGCCCCGCTCGCGGTCGGTGTCCACACCAGCACCCGCACCGGGGGCCCCGCGCGCGGCCGGTGTCCACACCAGCACCCGCAGTCGCATTGGCGGCCGTGCTCGGGGTCGGTGTCCACACCACCACCCAGCCCGCTCCCGCGCCGGCGCAAGGGTGCGAGGAGGAGCTGCGGTCTCCGACGTGCGGACCCGGACGAACTCAACTGCCTGCTGAGCGGGCGAGCTCGAGCACGCAGTTCCTGCGCTGAATTGAGTCACGGCTGATCGGGGGCGGGGCGCAGCAGAGAACCGGCCTGCAGCCGAATCGTGTCACACCCCTCAGCCCCTCTGCAGTTGCCTGCGGTGGGCAGGCATCCGCCATGCCTGCGGTGGGCAGGCATCCGCCATGCCTGCGGTGGGCAGGCATCCGCCATGCCTGCGGTGGGCAGGCAAATGCAGAGCGAGTCGATTGCTACGGCCACGGCAAGGCGCTGGTCGGTCTGGGGGCATACGACCTTGGGGTCACAAATGGGGGGCTTGGGGTGCGGCGGCGGGCCGGGTCGACGAACCTGGGGTCACAAAT
>WBZS01001722.1_pt1 | contig 16119 bp, 13 predicted proteins | sample 5204201 | NCBI WGS metagenome assembly WBZS01 (sample SAMN12344357, study PRJNA552823) | activated sludge metagenome | biome: Activated sludge suspended growth; feature: Nitrification reactor; material: Wastewater; isolation source: activated sludge from nitrification reactor of wastewater...
GAGCGCCAGCGAGGGCTCAAGCGTCCTCTCGCTGGCGCTCAGGCTCGGACGACCCTAAAATCTTTTAGTGACAAAGCACTAGTCACCTTTGAATTGGGTTTTGTTCGTTGGTTTCTTTTTCCACTTCGGCTGTTGATTGCAAATCTCGCGTTGAGCCATCGTGAAAGCATTTACCGGTTTTCAAATTCGCGGAGCAGCTGGCGGAATTTGGGATCGCGTCGAGCGTATTCCAGGTCTCGATCTTCCCGCATGAAGCGAAAATCTCGATAGCCCATCTCGATGGCACGCCGCAAAGCGCGAAGCGAAGGTTCGCTCTTCTTGAGCAGCGAGTAACTGCACGCCAAGTTGTAGTGCGTGAGAGGATCGCTGGGGCGAAGTTTGCACAGACGGCGGTCGATCTTCAAGCCATCTTCGAATCGGCCTTTCATCGTCAGGTTATTGCCGTGAACGCGGAGAGCGTCCACGTAATCAGGGAATCGATCAAGGATTTTGGCGAAGAATTCCAGTTCAAAATCGAGCTGACTTTGCTGAGTGGTCGAGATAGGACTCGACCCGACCACGATGGACTCATCTCCAAACGACTTGCCCTTGGTCGACATGACAAAACCCTCATGGTGAATCAAGAAATTGGGTCGGGCGATCGAGCCTCCATCCGTGTGCAGTATAGCGACCCCCCCCGTGGAACGCAATTGCTGCCGACCGACAAATTAGCCAACTTTGAACGTTGCGCGAAATTCGACGAAGTGCGGCCCCTCCATCAGGAAAAGTTCCCGGCAATCTCCCAGCTTCCGCACGGCGACGGTAATCAAATTCCTTGACCCGCGTATGACGCAGCGAAAAAATCAGCTCGCGGCGATCAAATGACGTGGTTCAACGTATGGGTTGTGATTCGCTTGGTTCTTTTGGGAGAAGTGTGAAGATCGCAATTTCCGGGCGAACTTGATAACGAACGCGCCATCCGAAGCCGACACCTTTATTGACATAAAGTTGGCAGCCATGCACGTGGTACATGCCCGCCGCGTAACGCCTTCCTTTAGGCCCCAAGGCGATTCGGCCCACGCCAGGCAATCGAACTTGCCCGCCGTGCGTGTGGCCGGACAGCATCAAATCGCAACGATGCCCGTTTAGTATCTCGACGGTACATGGATTGTGCGCGAGCAAAATTCGAGGGACATTACTGGCCATTCCGCGAAAGGTTCGTTCCAGATCGGCTTCGTGGCTCCACAGGTCGTCGACGCCGGAGACGTATAACCTTTCGTTGCCACGAAAAAGCACCTGGGTCGCGTTTCGCAAGACGACGATACCGGTATCGCTAAGCGCATCGTGCACGGCTTGGTGAAGTTGTTTGTATTTGCGAATGCCGAGCCCTGTGCGAACGGAATAGTCATGGTTACCTAATACGCCGTATACGCCCAAGGGTGCCTTCAATTCACCGAGGATTCGAGCCACGCCGCGAACGTGCGCGGACCCGTGATTGATGTAATCGCCTGTGAGCGCGATGACGTCCGCATGCTGGGTCATGGCCAATTCAACGGCTTCGGCAAGGTAATTCGAATCGAGGTGATCGCCAGCATGAAAATCGGTCATTTGCAGAATGCGCAGACCGGCGAAGTGAGGAGGCAGATCGGAGACGAAAATCTCAAAACGATTCAATTCCAGCCAGGTTGGCTCGATGGAACGCGCGTAGTGGAGTCTCGCCCAGTTTCGTCCCAGCCAGCGAGCCAATCGCCCACGCCCCAGCCCGTCTTTTACTTCCCCGCGGACCCAAGGCCAAAATTGACGGAATGGCATTCCGATACCTCCGCGGGTTTTGATCGTGATCCTCGATTGGGTCACGAATGCGTTGCGCGTCAACGGGCCTGACCGTTGAAATTCCCAGTGTCGCTTGGCGAAAAAAGAATGTAAAGCAGAATGAACCATGAAGAAGGAAATCGAAAGGCATCGTTTTCACTTGTTCATTGGTTATTGTTCATGCTTCCCTTCTTGCTCGTTCCATTGGGTCGCGGCAAATCCCCACCCTGAGTGCGACACTGCTCGTTGGTGACGATTTCTCAAGGACTCGAAAAAAAAGAGCCCAGGAATGCGGACTCCTGGGCTTACTATCACGATGCGTCTTTCGGCTCGACGCGACTTTTCTCGAGTTTAATCTTCGTCGTCGTCCAGGTCATCTTCATCGTCGTCATCGTCGTCGTCATCATCGTCATCATCGAATTCGTCATCGTCGTCGAAATCTTCGTCGTCGAGATCTTCATCTAGATCATCATCGTCCAGTTCCTCGTCGTCAAGTTCGTCTTCGAAATCCTCGTCGTCGAGGTCCTCGTCAAGGTCTTCGTCCTCCAACTCGTCATCATCGATATCGTCATCCTCGTCGTCGTCGAGGTCGTCGAAATCTTCCTCGTCATCGTCTTCGAAGTCGTCATCGTCACCCGCATCACCATCGTCTTCTTCGGCTTCTTCCTCTTCGTCATCATCGTCTTTGCCTTTACGATCGTCTTTTTTGCCGGCTTTACGGCCGCCAACGATCGTAAGGTTGTCTTCATGATTTTGGAACCAGGGAGCGTCCAGGGTCGACGCCACGAAATCGGACAATTTTCCCACAACCATTCTTGATTCCCTCTCTGCTATTGGAAATTGAAATTTCAGGTCGATGTCGTTAAGTTCACGTTGGCATATCGGCCAATCGCCTCCGAAAATGGAGCCGATTTCGCACTTTCTTTGCTCCCGGCCAACAAACGCCGAAAGCGAGTTTTCGAGAAGGCCAAGGGGATTGCTACCAACTGATTCCAGGCTTGGCCAGCGATTTTTCAAAAAAAGCAATTCCCTAGAGCCGTTAAAAGATCATTTGCAACGACCTCCGAGCCAGAGCGCCGGCAAGGGGTGCTGCGACGATACCCCTCTCCGGCGCTTTGGCTCGGACCACGTGCAAAGCATTTGTAAACCGCTCTAATAACTCTCCACCTCTCGCGTTACGGTATTGGCTTGTTAGGAATGCGGCGAAATGTTGTCAAGCCGCATCGCCGATAAGGCTCTTGCTTTTCCACATCAGGCATTCCGACCGGCTATGAAATCGATAGGTGGGTCGTTGACGTGTTGGGGGTCAATTCAACTCCAACGACTCTTCCCAGTGCTCGTAAAGTTGCTGCAGACGCTCCTTGCCCATCTCGAACGCCTGCGTGGTTTGACGCACCTTTTCAGCGTCACGGTAGATCTCCGGCGTCGCCAGCGATGCTTCGAGTTGGCGGACTTTCGTCTCCTCGGCAGCGATTTCTTGTTCCAGATCCTCGACTTTTCGATACGGATACTTCCGTTTAGGCTTCACCTTCTTCGCCGCCTTTTGCTCGCTGACGGGAGCCGATTTCACGGGTTCTTTTTTCGTGGCAGGTTTGCTTTCTTCCTGAAGCAGTCGCATCCGCTCATACGTATCGTAATTTCCGTAAATCACGCGTACGATCCCGTCGCCTTCAAAAACAAGCAAAAGGTCCACGACGCGATTGAGGAAATACCGGTCATGGCTGACGACGACGGCGGTTCCCTCGAAATCGAGCATCGCTTGCTCCAGCGAATCGCACGCCCAAAGATCGAGATGGTTCGTCGGCTCGTCCAAGATGAGGACATTCACTCCCAACGCGACAAGCCTCGCCAGCGCTGCTCGGCTTCGTTCCCCGCCAGAAAGCTTATCGACGGTTTGGTGGATCATGTCGCCGACCAGGCCAAATCGCCCCAAAAGGTCGCGCATGACCTGCTCATTCATGTCGGCGTCGCCGTACGGCCAAACCGCGCGAAGGACCGTTTTCGATCCATCGAGTGAAAGTAGGTGCTGGTCGTAATACCCGACATCGACGAGATGGCCCAGCTCGGCTCGACCCGAAGTTGGCTCTTCGTCGCCAAGCAGAATTTTCAGCAGCGTCGTCTTGCCGCACCCATTGGGACCCATGATTCCCAGGCGCTGCCCTCGCTTGACCGTGAATGTCAGGTGCTCGAACAACGTTCGATCGTAACGTTTCGTCAGGTCCTCCACGTTGAAGACGATGTCTCCGGTCCGACGCACTTCGCCGAAATGCATGCGTGGCGTTTCGATCCAATTGGGACGTTCAACGCGTTCGATCTTTTCCAGCTGTTTCTTCCGTGATTGCGCCTGTTTCGCCAATTGGCCATAATGAACGCGGCGAATGTATTCTTCTTGTTTCTCGATGTAATCCTTTTGAGCCTCGTAGGTCTTGAGCTGCTGCTCGTAACGTTCCCGTCGAAGCCGCCAGTACTGCTCATAATTTCCCGGGTACGAGACGATTTGGCCGGCGTTGAGTTCGAAAATCTTGGTGACGACCTTGTTGAGAAAATAACGATCGTGGCTGACGATCAGCATCGCTTCCGGTTGGCGGATAAGATAGTCTTCGAGCCAACGTGTCGCGCCGATATCGAGGTGGTTGCTCGGTTCGTCGAGGAGCATCACGTCTGGAGCGCTGAGCAAGAGTTTGGCCAGCATCACGCGGCTTTGCTGTCCACCTGAAAATGTTTCCAGGGGCCGGGCGTAATCCTCGCGACGAAAACCTAACCCGTCGAGCACTTCTTCGACACGATGATCGACGTTGTACGCGTCATGATGGCGAAGCATCTCGTTGAGGCGGTCATACCGTTCCGCCAGGCTTTTTCGCTTTTGCTCGTCGGTGGATTTTGCGAGTTCCTCCGCCGTTCGAACCATGTCATCGTGGGCAGCCAAAAGGTCATCGAGCGCGCTCTTTGCCTCATCGAAGAGCGAGCGACCGGCTTGGAATTCCGCTTTCTGGCGCAGCAAGGAAGCTCGAGCGCCAGCATGGTAACGGACCTCACCGGTGTCGGGTTTGTCCAAGCCTGCCAAAATGCGCATCAACGTGGTCTTGCCTGCGCCATTTGGGCCAACCAAACCCACGCGCTGGCCCGAATAGAGTTCGAGCGCAAGCCCCTCGAAAACCGGATCGGCGTCGAAACCACGGGAGAGTTCAGAGCAGCTGAGAAGCAACATCGCGCGTTCATTCGTCCGTGAGGAATCAAAAATGACACTTCGAAATTGTAGCGACTTGTACTTCCGAGGTGAGGGGAGAAAGATTGAAGATGCGCCAAGGTACGAAACGCGCAAAAGCCGGGGGCCAAAAGGCCCCCGGGTCCCATGCAACGCATGAGGAAGGTTTCACTCGCCGTTCACTTACTGTACTTTCACCGCCACGCGTTTCGGCTTCACCGCTTCCGCTTTCGGTAGCGAGATTTTGAGAACGCCGTTCTTATATTCCGCTTCGATGCGGGTCGCATCGATCAACTCGCGAATTTGGAAACTGCGTTGAAAATCGCCAAGATCGTATTCGCTAAGCACCAGGTGGCCCACCTGTGAACGCGGCTTCACTTTACCCGTTAAACGCAGTTCGCCTCGCTCGTAATGCAGTTCGATCTCGTTCGGATCCACCCCGGGCATGTCGGCAAACAGAAGCAAATCATGCTCCGTTTCATAAATGTCGACACGGGGCGTGAATGTTTTCTTGCGAGCGGCTTCATTCGGTTTCGGCATGGTTTCGGTCATGGAAAAACTCCGTAATCATTTAGTGGTTCATTGGATTTCGATCAGGACGTCGACCCGGCTCGCGCGAACCAGGCACTTTTTCTTTACATCGCTTTCACGTTGATTCGGCGTGGCTTCGCGCCTTCATGCTTCGGCAGGCGAAGTGTTAGCACCCCGTTCTCGAGCTTCGCTTCCACACGACCATCGTCGACTTGCGTCGGCAATGTCAGCGAACGTGAGAATTTCCCAACGCCTCGTTCTTGGCGAAGCTGCACCGCTTTGCCTAGCTCGGGCAGATGGCGTTCGCCCTTGAGCGTGAGCAAGGATTGCCCCGTTACGAAAATCTCGAGTTGATCCAACTGCACGCCGGGAAGCTCCGCTTCCACGAAAACATCATGTTCGACTTCCCAAACCCGCATCGGTGGGAATACCGCCAATCCGGGAAGCGATCCGGTTTCGTTCCAATGGTCAAACGCCCGGTTGACCTCATGTTGCAGTTGCTGCAATTCGTTCCACACACTCTGGCCCAAAGGGGCCCATCGATTCCCAAACATTCTCGTTCCTCCTCTTGCCTTAGGACGTGCGCGCACCATCGACGCATGCCACGTTGGCACTTAGTTTCTTTTTCGCGTCATCATCTTCGTATTCAGAAGCCCACAATCAGGACTTCGTAAGGACGGCAGAGTTGTCGCGGCCGTCTCTCGTAGATATTGCAACATGCGTGCCGAACGAAAAATCACCCTCGCTCAGAAAAACAAAATTTCCGCAACTCATTTCTAAATTTAGATTTATGGAGATTGATAAAAACAAATTTTCCGCCTAAATTTGATCGTGGTCCGCTGAAGCGTGTGACAATTTGGCAGGAGAGAGCCGGATCGATCGACGTGGGATTGAAGGGAGTTGGCAGTTGTCTAAGAACGCGTCACCAATGCTTTGTATACGGTCCGCGAACGAACGCAAGCAAGACACGCTGTGACGAAACCCTCTCGCTGGTGCTCATGGTTGGAGTTCGATGTGATCGATCGATTTACCGCTCGATTCCTCGACTCAAGCGTGATGGCTGCGAATGTTGGCAGCCTTGAGCATGAACTCATTTCCCTGATCGGTTCGGCCCGTGCGAAGCGAATGGCGTGCGTACGCGTCCAGGCTGTCCGCGACCAAGGCATCCTGCGGTGCTTTGTATTCTCGACACAATTCAAGCGCTCGCTTCAACTGGTCGTCGGCTTCGACATCGTCGCCAACTTCGCTCAGGATTCGCCCCAGAAGCAGATGGAACTCAATCCACTTGCCGGGAATGTTTTCGTGAATTTTTTGGACTTCTTCCAAGGCTTCGGTGGCCCGAGTCTTCGCGGTTTCAAGGTCTTTCTCGGCAAACGCCTGGCTAGCGCGCAACCATTGGAAGTCGGGCACCAGCCGAGCAGCGTCGTTACCAAGTTTCGAAAGACGCTCCCTTAGCGTCTCCAGCGTGGCGGAAGCATCGGACAGGCGGTTCGCACCAAGTTGGCTTTTCGCTAATTCAGCCAGGCAGCGCCAAAGCCAAATGCTTTGCACCGCGAGCTTCTTCGTTGAACGGTCCTTCCATCCATACCAGTCCAAAGCCTCTTCCAACGTTTGGATCGAAGATTCCCACCGCTTCTGCAAACCCAAGACGATACCCCGCTGTTGGAGCGCGAAGGCGCGATAGAAGTTCGTCATCCCTGGGTACATTTTCTGCAAATTTTTTCGCAGCTTTCGGTCCACCCAGCCGAGCCGTGGATTTTCCCACGTGTCGAGTGAACGCCGAAGGCTCTCCAACGCGTCCTTGTAGTCGGCGGTACCGATCTGAATCACGGCCAAGTAATTCAGCATGGGAATCACGGCGAAGCTCCGGTCGCCCCAAAGCGTTTCTTGAAGTTGCAGCGCCATCCGGCAGGAAGCCTCGGCATCGATGAAATTCATGCGAACGCCTTCGAGATTCGCACGCGTGAGATGCACGTGGGGCCAATAGGGCGACGACGCACTCCAGCGGCGATGTCCGCTTTCGGTGGCGAGCTTCAGAGCCGACTCAGCTTCGTCGAGCCGTCCCGTTCGAAGAAGTTGGATCGAGTGGGCCAGGTTTCGCAACGGCCAGTTATACCAAGCCGCATAGGCGCCCAGGATCAACAACAACCCCTGAAGGGCCAAGAGCGAGAACCACCCCGAAAACCCGGTGAGGGACTCGATGAGATCGATCCAAACGAGCGCGAAGAAAGAAACCGCAATCCAGAAAATGAGCAAGACCTGAAAGGGCCAAAGCGAACGAAAATAGGTCCAGTAAATCTTCAACGTGTTGGCCCCTGCCAGCGGAAAAAAGAAAAAGCCCAGCAAGCCTGAGCATGCGTGCGGTAAACCGATTGATCGCATCGACTGCCGAGCCTGAGCGATCACGAGGCGTGCCTTCCCAGCGTCCCTTGCTGGCGCTTAGGTTCTTGCCTCTGAACATCTCCGCAGCTTGCGGAGAAGATTCAAGAACCAAGATTCCACGAATCAAACAAGATCCAAGTACGAAAAAACCAAACAGACAGGGACCGATTGGGTTTTTTGAAGTTGGTTCTTATTTGGTTCTTGTTGTCTTGGTTCTTGTGGGTTGCGGCTCCGCCGCGTTAGGCTCGGACTGCGTACAAAGCATTATTGGACCGTTGGATTCGTTCGTGATTCAGGTTATCGAAATCGTCTTATTTGGGCAGTTCCACGCAGACGAGTTCCTTTTCGTCTCGAACAAAGAAACGATAGTTCGCAATGGCCGGGTGCGCCCAGGTGGTGCCACACACTTTACTTCGCGCTTGTTCTTGGTAACCCGTGGTCGCTGGTTGAAACAGGACGAGGTCGCCTCGTTCTTCAAAGAGCAAGATTTTGTCGTCGCCAGTGCGGATCATGCAGGCGTGGTAAGTTCCAACGGGTTCGCGTTTCCAATGTTCCTTTCCCGTGGCTGGATCGACGCAGCGCAAGGTCGCAACGTTCTTGGTGGTGAATCCGGGCTTCGCACCCGTAACCAGGTAAAGTTGGTCAGAGCCAATCGCGATCGGCGTTGAAAAGTAGCAATTGAGAAGATCGTTGTTCCATACCTTTTCGACGGCAGGGCGGTCCTTTTCCTGCTTCATTTTCAAACCGATGCCGCCGGCCATGATCGTGGAGCCAAAGAGAAGGTCACCGACCACGACCGGCGTGGTGGAACTTTCGTTGAGCGCATCGACGAGTTTGAAACGCCAAAAAAGTTCGCCGTTTCGTGGTGAAACCGACACCAGGCCCTGGGAGGTCAGAAAGATCGCCTGCTGTTGGTTTCCCTTGCCTTGCACGATGGGCGAGGAATAGCTGGCAGCGTCGTCTTGCGATTTCCAAAGTTCTTTACCCGTGTTTTTATCGAACGCGACGATACCGGCCCCCTTACCACCAACGTTCACCAAAACACCGTCGCCGACGACAAGGGGCGAGCCGGAGATTCCGAAGAGGAGATTTTTGGCTTTGTACTTCGAAAGCGTGTCGACTTGCCAAATCTGGTTGCCGGTCTTGGCATCGAAGCAAGTCAAAATGCCCGTGATACCAAAGGTGTAGAGTTTGCCATCCACGACCGCAGGCGTGCCCCGGGGGCCGTTGCCAAAAAAGCTCGTGAAATTCGAGCGTTCATACGATTTCGACCAGACAGGTTGGCCTGAGTCGGCATCGTAGGCAGAAACTTTTTCGTGCAATTTTTTGTCTTTACGTTCGAGAGTATGAAGAAAAACCCGCCCGTCCGCGACGATCGGCGAGCTGTGGCCCTCGCCGCCGGCAGGAATTCGCCAGCGTGCCTTCAGGGGTTCTTTCCAGGGTTTGACGACGTCGTGCGTGCTGGCATCACGGCGTGGACCGAGCCAGCCAGACCAATCCTCGGCGAACGCCGTTCCCGTAATGAAAAATGCGACAACGAACCACGCTGTTTTGAACGGCATCGAGATTCCCCCTTTGTGTGCACGGACTTTGGTAGCCTTTCGCCACGGCCAAGCCAAGTGAAATCAATCCTTGGAAACGTGTTCCGGCTGCGCCAATTCGGGCTCGTTCAGAAATCGATGCAGCGGAGCATACCGCCAATAGACGCCCACTTCGTCCGCTAAATTTTTGAGTTCAAGAAGATATTTTTCCGTGATGCGGCTCGCTTCTTCCTGGTAGGCCGGATCGCAGTAATAGACCCGGCAACCCAAAGGTCGAGGCTCGCGGGCCGTGCAAAGATTACCCTTTTGAAACGGGCAGAATTCGCTCGAAACGGGCGTATCGTAGGCAGGCGCGCCCTCAAGCAAGATGCGGGCTTCGAAATGGCTGACAAACAGGGTGTGGCCCCATTCCTTAAATCGGCAACATCGGCCCGTCGCTTCACAACGAGGCCCCGCCGAGGCAACTTCCGCGTCCACTCGGGCGTACATCTCGAGCACTCGTCGTTTCCAAGCCGAATCCATGGTCTCCCCGCACGTTTAAATCCACCGTGGTCGATGGCTTGGCATCTTAAAGTTTGATCATCCGCATACGCTGAGTGATTTCCTCGGCTGAGATCAGATCCCCGGTGCCGGCGCCGGGGCAAATCTCACATGTCGCTTGCCAACTCTGCGGAGTCTTGACATTACTTTCCCAGAAGGGCCAGGTGCGGCACTGTTTCGGGCGGACGGCGTAAATGGTGCAGCCTTTGCCCGCTTCATAATAAATGCAGTCGCCGTTCACTTTCTCACGTAGCGTACGCCCCCGTGAGCCGACTTTCGTGCGCATCGCCAAGAATTCTTCACGGGATTCGCCGACCGCTTCCGCGATGGCATCGACTTCGGCATCGTCCAGCCAAACGAAGCCTGGTTCGCCCGTGCAACATGCCCCGCACTGAGTGCAACGGAATCGCAGCCCCTGCGCGTACCATGGATGTTGCGGCGGTTGGCTCATCTCCGACTTGATGCTCCACGGGATGCGATGGAAAGAGAAACTTCGTTCATTGTACGAAGGAAGGAACGTGTACCGTGCCAAGACAGGGAAATCGAAGGAGACCTTCGATTTCCTTTGGAAATCCGTTTGTCAAACGATCCCACTCGGTTAAAAATGTTTATACTGCCTTTAGGTTCGCGTGGTGGGACTTCCGCCTCGCCATTCCCCCAGAACCGCTCGAGTAGACTTCCAACAAACACTTTGGAGAAACGCATGGTCAGGTTCGGAAACGGCTGGGGTTTCGCGTTCACGGTTGGAGCCGTCGCGATGACCCTGGGAATTTGGCACGCACATCAACTCTATGCGGGAGAAGACACGAAGGATCTGGACTATCAACTCCCCAGCGCCAAAGCCAAGCTTCCGTTCGCGAAAGAACAACCGATTTATTTCGTGGCCACCTCGAACATTGCCGAATGGATGCAACTGAAGTCGTATTGGAATCCCGCGAAGGAAGTCGTGACGGATCCGATCACGGGGCAAAAAGTCGAACGCTCGATCGTGAAGATCAAGGTGCCTTTGGGATTCAGTCAGGGCCCCAAGATTCCCGCGGAAAATCCACTCACGGTGGAACGCTGGAAGCTTGGCCGAGATTTGTATTTCGATCCGATTCTCTGTTCCGATGCGACGGTTTCGTGTGCGAGCTGCCATAGCCCCGCGAAAGGTTTCACGGATCAAAGTCCGGTTTCCACGGGCATCAGCGGGAATAAAGGTGGCGTGAGCGCGCCGACGGTGATGAACGCGGGGTATAACGCCCTGCAATTTTGGGATGGCCGCGCCGCCACACTCGAAGATCAAGCTCAGGGCCCGCCCCAGAATGCGCTGGAAATGTTCGACGGCAACGGCAACGCCTGGCACGAAGCAATCAAGCGAATTCGCAAGATGCCCGAATACCGCACGCGGTTTCTCGCCGCCTTCGGCCATGAACCCACGCGTGACGCCGCCGCCATGGCGATCGCCGGCTACGAACGCACCGTCATCAACGCGAACTCGATCCACGATCGGGCGGAATGGGCGATGAAGGTCCGCGTGAGCGAAGAAGGCGGTGTCAATGCCAAGCTCGAAGCTCAAGATTACGCCAAAGCCTTGAACGACGCCCTCGCGGCCAACGACAAAACCGCACTGGACGCACTCAACCTCAAAAACGCCGCCAGCGTCGCCGATCTCTCGAAAAAATTGGCGCTGGGCCGAGATCTCTTTTTCGGCAAGGCACGTTGCACCCTTTGCCACACCGGCGAAAACTTCACCGATAGCCAATTCCACAACCTCGGCGTCGGGGTGAAGGACGGCGTGTTGCCTAAGGATGCAGCCGGGCGATACGGCGCGCTCGCGATCGGCGCGAAAAATCCAGAAGCATTTGGCGCGTTCAAAACTCCGACCGTGCGGGGCCTTTTAAGCACGGCCCCTTACATGCACGACGGCTCCGAGAAAACTCTGGAGCAAGTCGTCGATTACTACGATCGAGGTGGCAACGCTCACGAATTCCTCGATCCAAAAATGCGCGATGTGGAAGCTGAACGTGCTTACTTGGCCGCCAAGGCGACGGGCGGGACCTACAGCGGACCGCAACCGAAACTGTTTGGCAAGGACCAAACGCCGATCATCCCGTTCCAACTGAAGCTGACGCCTGCCGAGAAACAATCGCTCGTGCTCTTCATGCGTGCACTTCAAGGGGAAGTCGATGCGTTGGTAACGGATCCGAAACTGCCGATCCCGACCGCGGCCCGGTAAAACGGGTCCGATGGTCGGACAACGATGTGAAGACGCTTTAGATGAACTCTCGAAAGAAACTTCGGAGGGTTTCTTCAGAATACAGAACGAACGAGAAATCTCGCCGGCGAAGCGATTGTCGCTCGGCGAGATTTTTTTTTAGCCTTGCGAGTTCTTCCCTTCTTTCCGCGATTTTCGTTTCGATGGACGGACGGATGCTGTCCGTGAGTGCCCGGATCCGCTGAAATCTTTTCTTTCGTTCCGCAGGAGTCGAGGGTTCTTCGTGAACGGCTTTCGTTTTTTCCGCAACCAGACGTGCGAGCGATTCCGGAATCTTACCCGGTGGTAAATGTCGTTGCGGATTGTAATGCAGATCGCGAAGTTCGCGTGCCAATTTCTGCACGGTGGCGATGTCGATGTGAGGCGTTGCCAAGGGAAGCAGCAACGTGGCCGACAGAACGAAGTAGCGCGGGGGCTTTAAACCAAAAACGTTCTCGATCAACAGGTCGGTTAATTCATCGTATTTTCCGCCACCGATCCCATGTAAAAAAACGTCCGCGAGAAAAAGCCGCAGATACATCGTGGTGGTCAGCGCCCGCGAGCGGATTTTGTATCCTGTTCGGCTTTCGCTCAACGCGTGCTGAAATCCCTCGGCTGGATTGTCCGAGATTGAAAACTCGCCAAGCGGATGTTGATCAGCACGAACCTCGATCCTTCCGGATCCATGGCGAACCCACAGCCGACGACGCCGAGATTCGCCTCGGATCCAGGCCCAAAACGGCATTTCAAGCCATTCAGCTTGTCTCGCTAAATCAGGAACCGGGTGGTTTTTGCTCTTGATCCCATGTCGCTTGCGGTAATCGTGAACGCCCTGGTTATAGACGCGATGGAAAAAAGGCGCCTCCACCATGAGATGACAAGCGAAACGCGCGAACGTGCTTGTTCGACAGATCTCTGAAAGTGGGATCTCTACGTTTCGGACTCCCCATGCGCCTTCCAACGCTCGGCGAGCGCTTACCATCCTCTCGCCAAGATTTTTTGCTGTGGCAGCTTGGCTCATATGGTCCCAAACGGAACGAGCCAAGGTTCGGTAAGGCCAATCGTGGGTTTCCTTCGCCAAGCGTTCGGGAAAACTTTGGAAAAGCTCTTGGTCCCGGATTTGACATTCTTCCCAAGGAATCTCGCCCTGAAAAACATCGAACGGCACCGCGTGCGTCCGCCCCCCTGAGGGAACCTTCAGCGCCAGCGATTTGGCGGTGTCGTTGTCGATGATCACGTTTAGGCCGAAACCATTCTGGCGACGGGCGAGTCCCGCGAGGACGAAGTTTTTGAACCAGACTCCCGGGTGAAAAAATTCAGGCTGGTGGCCGGCCACGAACCAGGGGGATTCCACGTTGACGGAAGACTCCTTCCACCCCGCCGGTGCGAAGCCCCTTCCGTCGCCACCCACGAGTTTCAAAACTTCCGCGCGTGCCGACCGGCGAAGGTCCGCCAGCGACCTTCCGAAAAGTTGAACGGTGAAATCATCAAGCAAAATGCGATTGGCTTCGAGTACGTGGGGGACTTGTTCAAGAGGTGGATAGGCAAGGATTTCGCGATCGTGTGTCGGCGCGCGAAACTCCGGCATCGTCACGGCGAGAAATCCTCAAAAAGCAATCGACATTGCGAACGCCAGGCTTCGGGAACGGCCGGTCCTACTTCGCCAGCCGACGACGCGTTTTATTTAAGCCTCGCCCCAAACCCTCGAAAACTCGAATACCGACTTACGTACTCGGTACGCTCGCCAAATTCCAGCAATCGAAAAGGTCCGGGCAGGGAGCCGAGGTCTCGTTCATCGCATCGGCGATAACTTTACGGTAGTACTGAAGGCGTTGATCGGCATCGTTCAAAGCGCCGCCGAAGGACCGCGTCGGATCCAAATAAACTCTTGGCACGCCGATTTCCTTGATACGCATTCCAAGCCGCGCCGCTTGCACCCACAGCTGCAATGGCATTCCCCATCCCGTTTCCGTAATCCGGAGTTTCTCAAGTGCGGTGCGGCGGTACGCTTTGAAGCCACAAAAGGCATCCGTGAGGCTCAAGCCCAGCGCCGCGTTCAACTCGGCCGTGATGGTCTGATTGACGAATCGGCGATCTTCGGGCGTCGGTAAGGTCAGGTTCTTGAAATCTCGGAGGTATCGGCTACCCGATACGATGCAGGCATCGTGGATTGCTTCCAAGAGTACGGGAATGCGAGCGGGTTCATGCTGACCATCGCAATCGACCGTGACCAATACTTCAAAGTCGGATTGCACGGCGAAATCGAATGCGGTCGCGAGCGCCGCTCCATAGCCTCGATTATTGGAATGTCGAAGCACATGCACGTCGGAAATGCCTTCCAGTATCCGTGGCGTCGCATCCGTCGATCCATCGTCGATGATGAGGAGGTGTTCCCCATACCTGCGCACCTCGGCCAGAACCTTTTCGAGATGCCTTTCTTCGTTGTATACCGGAATCGCGATGAGGTGCGTCATAATTTCCCCACGGTGCGAAAGAAGTCTTACCCATTCTAACCACCACGCACGCCGAGTCAAATTACCGAGGCCGCAAACTATTGGCCGTCCGAATTCGTCTGGACGATTAGAGCGGTTAGCCCAGCAACGGCATACACGGCCGGTCACGTCGCGTGAAAATGTGGGCCGCGAAATCCAGCCAGGGATAGGACGTGTGCGATGGTGGGGCGCGCCCCCTGCCCACACGACCCGACTCGCCCCGTGTGTCCGCATTTCAACCTTTTGTTGGTGGCAGACCGGCGCCGTTCTCGGCCTGCAACGTCCGCGTTCCAATCACGATGCTCAGTTCTTTCCGGAGGTCTGATCATGCAGCGCTCAGGATTCGTTTGGCTCACGGTTTCGCTTTTTGTGGCTGGAGCAGCCATCTGGAATTCCCACGGCCAAGAAAACGCCAAACCCGAAAATGCCGCACCGGCTAAAGACGTTGAAAGACGTTCCGAGATCGACTTGGTGCTCTGTTTGGATACCTCCAACAGCATGGACGGGTTGATCGAGGCGGCCAAGCAAAAGCTCTGGGACATCGTGAACACGCTTGCCAAAGCCAAACCCACGCCCAATCTCCGCGTTTCGCTTTACAGCTATGGCAACACGGGATACGACAGGAAGAAAGGTTGGGTACGTAAGGAAATCGATTTCACAACCGACCTCGATAAGGTATTCGAACGGATTTTTGCGCTTCGGACCCATGGCGGCGATGAATTCGTGACGCGTGTCTGCCAAGATGCGATCCAGGAACAAGCATGGTCGAAAAACCCGCAGGCTTTGAAAATGATTTTCGTGTGTGGCAACGAACCGGCGAATCAGGATTCCACCGTTTCCATGTCGGCGGCGGCGCAACTTGCGATCGGCCGTGGCATCGCCATCAACACCATCTACTGCGGCGGAGCGGACGACAGCGATTGCCGAACTTGGCGGGAATTCGCTTCTCTCGCGAAAGGCGAATTTTCGAACATTAATCAGACGCGAAATGTCGCCGTGGCGACGCCTTTCGATCAGAAGTTGGCCGAGTACGCCGACGCCGTCAACGCCACCTACATCCCCGTCGGTCCCCGCGGTGAAGCTGCTTCCGTGAATCAATCCGCTCAAACCGCGAATAGCAAAAAGCTCGGCGATTCCAATCTCGCGGCTCGAGTCACTTTGCAGAATTCCGTGCTCTATCGAAACGCCGATTGGGATTTGGTGGATCAACGAAAAACCGACAAGGATTTCGACCTCAGTAAGATTCCGGAACAGCACCTCCCGCCGGTCATGCGAAAAATGTCGCTAGATGGCCATTTCATAAGTCCCCGCGCAGTTGGCCGCCTGGCGGCATTTGTAGGGACGGGGTGGATAGATGGCTCGCTCAAAAAGTTGTGGGCGAGGGCTGAACCAAGCTCGGCC
>WBZS01001143.1_pt2 | contig 16116 bp, 8 predicted proteins | sample 5204201 | NCBI WGS metagenome assembly WBZS01 (sample SAMN12344357, study PRJNA552823) | activated sludge metagenome | biome: Activated sludge suspended growth; feature: Nitrification reactor; material: Wastewater; isolation source: activated sludge from nitrification reactor of wastewater treatment...
ATGATTCGCCGCTCGCCTAAACGCGGAAGCAATGAACAATGAACAACGAACTATGAACAATCGATGCTCTTCGATGGACTTCAAAATTGTCCATTGTTCATCCTTCATTGTTCATTGAGTTCGTTTTTCCTTTCGTGCCGCGAGGATTTTTCAGGGTAGCAACGCATCAAGCTTTCCTCGAGAGCCCTCACACACGAATGCACGTGTTCTTGCGAGCGCGAAACGATCAACGAGGCTGGCTCTTTCTCGCAGCGGGTTCACTAATATCCTTGCTCGCAATCGACGATCCCTTCCATCGGCTTGTCTTGTTCGAACGCATGTAAGTTGCGTTGGAACCGTTTCGAGGGAGCGTCGTACAGGTTCACGGTTTCGCCGCTGTAGTGCGGACTGACCACGACGTTCGGCATCGACCAGAAGGGATGATCCGCGGGCAGCGGTTCAACGGCGAAGACATCAAGCCCGGCTCCAGCGAGATGGCCTGAACGAAGATTCGCGAGTAATGCTTCTTCTTGCACGATGGGCCCGCGCGACACATTCACCAAGATCGCTCCAGGACGCAAGGCTCGAAGCTCTGCTTCGCCCACCATGCCGGTCGTGCTGGGAACGAGCGGTCCCGCGATGGCGGCGTAGTCGGCCTGGGAAAACATGGTCCGCGTTTCCGAGGGTGCGAAGATTTGATCGACGTAGGGTGTCGGTTGCGGTCGGCGCCGGCAGCCCAGGATATTCATGCCGAATGCCTTGGCGAGTCGGCCGATGTTTTGGCCGATGTTGCCAGTCCCCACGATCGCCAATGTTTTGCCACGTAGATCGCGCAGGGTGGTGGCGACACTGCGGTCCCACTGCTTTTTCATCTGGTTCGCTGCCACCACGTGAAGATTGCGATTGAGATGCAGAAGCATCGCGATGGCGTGCTCGGCGATGGTCGGACCATACAGGCCGGCCAAATTGGTGACGCGAAGATTTCGTTCGCGTGCGATCGGGCACAACGCCGCTGGCACACCCGCCGACGCCAACTGCAGCCAGCGAAGGTTCTTTGCTTTTGGCAACAGTGTTAGGTCGGGCAAACCATACGCCAAATCGATCGACTCGATCACCGATGCTTGAGCGTCCGGCGATCGCGCTTCAACGAACTCATGGGATGAGAAATCCGACCGCCAACGGTCGAGCGTACCTTCGGGTAGCCAATGCGCGATCAGTACTTTTTTCTTCGTCATTGCTTTTCCTTTTGGGCCGGCAATTGCACGGAAAGCTTGTCGGCAAGTTCTTGGAGTTGCTTCCACGTGCCATCGTCTAAGGGGATGCCCTCCACTTCGCGTTTTGCCCGCGACTTCTTTTCGGGCTCGCCCGGTAACAAGATCTCCTGGACACCTTCGGCACGTGGCGTGGTTTTCACGGCATTGGCCAAACTGGTCACTTGGGTGAGGAAGTGATCCTCGCCAGCGAATTGGCTGATGTCGAGCAGCAGGAAAAAGACCGCGTTCGCCGAAAGATTGGGAGCACCCGGATAACTGCACGGTGCGCCGGAAAAACCTCCCACGAACATATCCAGCAGCAAGCCTAGGCCAAAGCCTTTGTATCCTTGAGAGGGGCTTCCGAGCGGCAAGATGGTGCCACGCGGATCACGGTAGAGCACGCTCGAATCGGTGGTGGGTTTCCCTTGCGAATCGAGCAACCAACCTTCCGGCGCGGGAAGGCCTTTGTTGAAGTTCACGCGAACTTTCCCTTCCGCCACCACGCTCGTGCCGATGTCGAGCACGACCGCATCCTGCTTGGTGGGAACTCCCATGCAGATGGGATTGGTGGCGATGCGAGGCTCAACTCCGCCAGGAGGCGCGACGCCTCGCCCCAGGCCATGATTGTTGACCGAAGAAAAGAACGCCATCTTGTTTTGAGCGGCGACTTCCGCGTATTCGCCAAGTCTGCCGATGTGGCCACAGTTTTTGAGGGTGCCCGCCGCCAAGCCCAGCGCCTGCGCTCGGGGAGTTAAGCGATTCAGAAGCCGATGGGCTTGAACTTGCCCGATTCCCCAGTTTCCATCGACCACCAGAACGCCGGCGGTCTCTTTAACGACCTGAAACGGAGCACCGGGCTTCATCGCTCCGTTGCGAATCGCGTCGCTGTACTGCATGACGCGAATGACGCCATGCGAATCATGGCCACACAGGTTCGCGGTCACCAAACTCATCGCGACTTGGCGTGCTTCCTCGGCAGGAACATTCAGGGCGAGAAAGATGGCTTCCGCGAATCTGGTTAAATCGGCAGATTGAAAAATCGGCACGGGTGAAGTCCTTGTGGAAGGATAATTCACCGGTCGCCACCTTGGTGGGGCGTCCCGGGAGATCTTGGCAAATGGGCAGGGCGATTCGAGGTGTTTTAGGAACCTTGGACCTTGGTTCCAATGGGGTTCGAGCCGGGTAAGCGCAAGCCGACCGAAACGAGGGAGACCTTACGCCAAAAGCAATACCATGGCAGCGATCCGATGCAGACTATCCTCCAACGACTCACGAAGAATTTCGTCAAGCTGGGCTGACCCCTTCAGGGGCACGTCGTCTTTTCGAATTTCAAGAATGTCACGGTCAACCAAGTCGTGAAGGTGCGCCATGAGTGCTGAGCGATCGTGTTGGCCATCGAGTTTGGGCAACACGAATCGATCCATGGTCTGGATCTTGACCATGCGATGCCGAAGGTTCGTGAGAAGAGGAAACCCTTTTTCCGCTTGATACCGCGCCAGGGGGCTCGCCAACGGGCGCTCAGAAACGGCGAGCGCCATCGGCGGCGCCCAGGTGTGGATGGCGATAAGATTGGACATGTAGCATCGAATCAACCGTTCCGCGAACATCGCTTCCACTTCGAGCGACGTAGCCGGGTATCGGCTTCCCTGCAATTTTTGAACGGTGGTGGCGATCAATTCCGCGTAAGGTACGGTTTTCGGCCAAGCTTCATAGAGTGAGGCCAGGGCGATCTTGAAGACGGGATGATTCGTCGTGATGCCCGCGCCATCCTCGCCCGTGAAATGCTCCTGCCCCTCTCCCACTAAGTCCGGAGTCGCTGACTCAGGCCGCACCAAGCTTGAAAGGTGCATGTTTTTGAGCACGGAAAGCGTCGGCGTGCGATTGAGGGCAATATCGTCGTGCACGAGGAGCGTTCGGCGGAACTTGCGGTTGCGAATGAAGTCGAGGTATTGCTCCAATTCCAGGATGTTTTCACTCAACCCCTGCAGCGTGGCTTTCGTTTCCTCAGGAAGGTCGTCGATCCGATTGGGGAAATAGGATTCGCCCAAGTACTGAAGCCCATGTTGTTGTGCGTGCTTCATGAAATCTGTGAAATACATCGGAACATTAATGTCTTCGAGATGCTCGTGGAACAGATAAAAGTCAGCCGTCGATTTCAGGAGCGAGGCTTCCGTTTCGATGATTTGTCGGTATTCGTCGTGGCGTTTGGGAATCGATCGGACCATGAAATCGAGAAACGCGCGTGACTGCTGGACTTTGGTGGCCGGGTCGTCGAATTGCTTCACGTGAAAGTGTAGCATCTCCCGGATCATTCGCCGTTGATGCCAACCAGGAAACGTGTTGTAGCTCACGTACGCGATGCCATGGCGTGCCAACAACTTCTTGGACACCGACAGGATCTTGTCTTGGACTTGAGGTGGAACCCAGGAATAAACGCCGTGACAAATGATGTAATCGAAGGTTCCCAGGGATTCGTCGACGTCCAAAATGCTGAGGGCGCGCAGCGAAATGTTTTTAAGGCCGAGCACGTCGACAATTTCTTGACCCATGGCGATCTGGCGAGGCGCCAAATCGATGCCGACGAATTCGCTGTTCGGAAACGCCTGAGCCATGGGGAGGAGATTTCCTCCGGTGGCGCACCCGAGTTCGAGGACGCGGCAATTGTCCAAAGGAGCGGGCGTCATCCCTAAGAGGGCCGCGAGCGTGCTGGTGCAGTCGGGGTGGGTCGGGTAGAGGGGTTTAGCCTCATACGGGACTTCTTCGTAGCTCAAGAGTTGAGCTTCGGACATGATAGGCCCCCACTACGCGAAACGAGCTATTCAAAGAAAGAAACCGGAATCTTTCGATTCCGGTTTCGAAAAACTTGGCAACTCGAATTAGAAGAGTTTGTTTTCCTTGATGCTGAAATGAACCGCACCGGCAGGCTTGGAACCGCCCTTTTCGTCCTGTTCTTCGTAATCAACTTTGAACTTCGCGAAATTGAGAGATAACGACTCGTTGACCGAGTCACCGCCGCCTTCAGAACCGCTCCAGTTCACCCCGGTGACCAGGATGTCCGTGAGCGTGATCTTGAGGTATTCGACGGGTTTGCCACCGGCCTTGCGAACCGTGAGCAGGCCATCGGCGATATGTTCGCCGGTAGCACAGCAAGCCATCAGCTTGCAGGAGGCTTTATCCACGTTCTTCATGACGTTCAGGTCTTGAACGCTCACCTTGCCCGCTCCACCGCCGCCGCCGCCACCGAAGGTACCCGATTGGCTCATGCCCCAGCTGAACGAGTGAATGTCAATCTCGCCCTTGTGCTTGTGATCCTTCGACTCGCCATCAATACCCTTGAGTTTCAAAAACATGTCGACTGCCATGGTACCATCTCCTGAAGTTAGTGAGCTGTCCGCTCTTGCGAAGTTGGGATGGGTGAGCCGGGGACAGCCGATTCGGCCCAAATACCCTTTTGTAAATCCGACTCAACCGAACGATTCGATTGAGTTCTTCATTCGCGTGATTGTCTTACACAAGAACTATGCGGACTTCGTCGAGAAACCGGACAACGAAAAGAGAGAATTTTCTTGGAAACGATTTTTGGGTTCAAATTTCGACCTAAACCCAGGACAGTTCATTGTTTCAGACTGGCGAATTGTTGCTGGCAAGAATGGGATTCCCGTTTTGGAACCGGATGACCGGCAATCCCATTCTGCCTTTTTCGATACCCCCGCGTTACTTCTTCTGCGGAATCTCGGCCACGAGCCGCATCGATGTGGACAAGGCTTCGAGTTGGAAGTGGGGCCGAAGGTGCGCCACTGCTTGGTAATGGCCGGGCTTGCCAGGAACGGCTTCCACCACCACCCGCGCTTCGGCAAGAGGCTTTTCCGCCTTGGAATATTCCCCCGCCGTCGACGGGTCGGCCAACACGTAGTTCTGGATCCAGCTATTGAGCCAACGCTCGCATTCCGCCGTTTCCATAAACGAGCCGATTTTGTCGCGGGCCATCACTTTCAAGTAATGCGAAAATCGTGATACGCACATGATGAAATTAAACTTCGTCGAAAGCTCGGCATTCGCATTCGCATCGGCGCTGAAGTATTTCTTCGCCTTCTGACACGATTGCGCTCCCATGAATGCCGCGTAGTCGCGATTCTTGCAATGGATCAACGGCAAGAAGCCGAGGTTGGAAAGTTCAAATTCTCGGCGGTCAGAGATCGCGATTTCGACGGGGCATTTCATCGCCACACCACCTTCGTCGGTGGGGAAGGTGTGAACAGGCAGACCTTCGACCTTGCCGCCACCTTCGACGCCACGTGAGCGTGCCATCCAGCCGAACTTCGAGACCGCATCGGTGATGCGTGTCGCATAGGCCCAGGCGGCGTTCATCCAAAGGTACTTATCGTGGTTCGTGCCGTCAACATTTTCCTCGAAGGCGAATTCGTCCACCTTGCGGAATTTATCGCCGTAGGGAAGCCTTCCAAGAACATGCGGCATCGCCAAGGCGACATAACGGGAGTCTTCCGATTCGCGGAAGGATTTCCAGGCGGCGTATTCCACGCTATCGAAGATTTTCGCAAGATCGCGTGGCGCGGAAAGCTCGGTGAAGCGCTCCATGTTGAACATGCCCGGTGCCGTCGCGGCGACGAACGGAGCGTGTGCGGCTGCCGCGACATTCGAGAGCTTTTGCAGCATCTCGACGTCTTCCGGCATACGATCGAATTCGTAATCGCCCACGATCAACCCGTACGGTTGACCGCCAAGCACGCCGTATTCTTCTTCGTAAATCTTCTTAAACGTGGCGCTCTGGTCGAATTCCACTGCTTTTTGAAGATCCTTGAGCACTTCGCGTTTTTTCACGTTCAAAACGCGGATTTTGAGCGATTCGCCGGTTTCGCTTTGATGGACGAGATAATGGAGCCCGCGCCACGTCGATTCCAACTGTTGGAATTCCGAATGATGCAGGATTTCGTTAACCTGAGCAGACAGTTTCTTATCGATTTCCTTGATCCAGTATTTGATGTTCGCTTCGACATCCTTGGACACGACTTGGCCAGGTTTCACCACTTGGCCCAAGAATTGTCCGAAATAATCCTTAACCCGATTCGCCTCTTCATTGGATCGAGGGCGGGTCGCGGCCACCACTTGATCCAGAAGCGACGTTTCCTGGGTCGTGGTGGTCGCTTGCGCGGATTTCGCCTGCTCGGTACTCATTTGCTCGATTCTCCTGCTATGGGGTAAACCATTTGCCCAGACTTCAAGGGATCATGCACGTTGGCCCGGGCGGTCCACCCGAAACGCCACCGTTTTTCGTTCATCCACCCCGCGTGGGTTTCCACCGACGCCATCGCGGGAACGACCGGATCCATTCTTTTGCTTTCACTTCAATGCGGTATCTTAAATCTCACTTGGGGCCACGTTTTCCTCGGCAGGTAAACCAAATTCTCGTCGAATTTCGCTTAGTCCGCTCGGATCGCGAACCAATTCTTGAATAAGACGGCTAAAGGGCATTTTGCCGAGTTCGACCGCTCGCCGCAAGAGATACGGAATTGGGCTGTGCGGTTCGAGTTTCTCCAGCGTGTTGGCCAAGTTCAGCACCTGAGCATAAATATCGCTGCGGGAACGGATCGCCGACTGATTGACGGCCACATTCACCATGCCCGTATCTTGGTGGGTTCCATGGTCTTGGGAAGCATCTGAGGCAGAGGCCGACGTATCCGCAGGGGCATCTTTGGGGGTGTAACGGCGAACCAAATCACCGAGATCGCCCAGCGCCGCTCGCAATCCGACGAACGCTGGCGCCTGGTTTCCCAGCCGTTCCGTTAAGCTTTCCTCCAATGCCATGAAAGCGTTCTTGCAGTCCTCAATCCCTTGAACGAGATCCGGGGAAAGCAGCACGGCTTTGGCCAATTCAGACTCTTCGATCGGTCCCGTGCCACGCTGAATCTCTCCAACGTCCACGACGCTCAAAGGCAAACCGCCCGCTTTGACCACTGGAATCGAGCGTACGGAAAACGGAAAACGGGCACCGGATTCCGCGTCGCCGATCCAGTTGAAACGTTCCGCTCGAATCTCCATGCCTTCGCCGTCTTCCACATCAGGGATCGGATGCATGCGATCCCAACATTCGCGTGTCATTTCGCGGAGGAACTGAAACCCTTCGGTCAGGCCGGAAAGGCCGTATTGCCGAGTAAGCCCTTCGACCATCCGAAGCGCGATTTCGAGATCTTTGCTCGTTTGTTGCAGGGTTTCCTGAGTGATCTTGATGACACTAAGCCAATCGGCTTTTTTCGGAATCGGCGGAAGGTTCGCGCCTTCGGGATTGGGTTCGAACTCTTTTCGACATGCCTCCAGTTTCTGACGAAGCGTATGGGATACACGCGAACCTTCGGGATTGCCGCCAGGAATGGGCGCGAGCAATGCTCCCATTTCCAGGTGTTTCGAATCGGGCATGTCTCACCTTCAGTTATCGGAGATTCGGTCCAGCGACGATTGTATCCAGGTCTTTTGGTCAGTCGCAAGGAGGAATCTTGGCGAACGACCGATTTTGCGTTCAGCCTTTCAACCGTGGTTCGCAAGTCATCTCTCGGCGACGGACGGCCGAACTCTCAAGAGATGTTACGAAGTAATCTAACCATGCCCTTAGAGACTTTGACAAAATCAAATTATTTTGGTGCGACTTCGGACTCCGTCCGCGAGGTCTGATCCGCGAGACCGCGAACGCGTTCCAACAGCCGGCGGATCTTTCGATCGGAGACGCCCAGCTTCGCCGCGATTTCAGTCGAGGAATACCCTTGCATCCGTAGTTCAAGGATTTGTTGATCCTCAGGTTTCAGTTGAGAAAGCAGATGTTCCAGTTCGTCGATCAAGGAAGCCGCCTCTTCAGGCGTGGGATCCCGGGAGAGGTGGTTCAGGAGAACGAAACTGGTGTCGGTGGATCCAGACGTTTCTCGAACCACGCTTCGCTTCGCGCATAAATGGTGGGTGATTTGGCGAATCGTTTTTCGTACGGTGATTCGGGCGAGAAGCTTGGTGATGTCATCCACGTCGCTCGCATGGAACTGACCTTGCCTGGCTCGCATGAAGAACGTTCGAAACACGGACTGAACGATATCCTCGGCCTCGACTCGGCCGGCGAGACGTTGGTTGATGCGTCGTTGCGCCAGCGTGATGAGCTTGTCGACATAACGTTCGAAAAGCTGATTGGCTGCCGATTCGTCGCCTTCTTTGAGCAGATTGAGAAGAACTTGATCTGGATTGACTTCCGCCATGGCACTTTCCCGTCCTACCTTGGCAGATCGCGCGAATGGAAACGGAGGGGGATAAAGACCTCGCCATACAGCTCAACCTTCCTGCCGACATTATAATGCATGGTTTGGCACGCTACCTAATGGCAAATGCGAAAAATTCACGATATTTCGATTTGGCGGGAACGTTGCTGAAAAGATGGTTGTTTCGCGGAGTTCCGGAAACTCAAGGGGCCGCCGGGAGGACGTTTTGTCCGCTTCTTCCTTGGCTTTCTTGAGTTCTTGGTAAGTCCCTGAAAGCCCACCGCGTTGACGCTCCGCCGTGGGTTTCTCGGCTTCCGTCCAGGAAATATCCAAGAGTTTCCGGCCCAACGGCTGCAACGCCGACTTAAGTTCGGGCACGTTCGCCGTGTGTTTTTGCAGACCCTTGTACAGCGTGAAGTACAACGACCAGCAGAACGGTTGGATATGGCTTTCCATGGATTTCTCGACATCCTGCGTGAGGTCCAACGCACGTGACGTTAGTTTCAAAAGCTGATCCTTTTTGTCCGCCATATCCGACTTCGATTTTACGATCACCTCCACCAAACTCGTGAACGCAACGGTATATTTCCAGTTTTGCGATAATTTGAAACCCTTACGGAAAAGTTGCTCATGGAGATCAAAGTTCCGCAACGCCAATTTTTGCATGTCGTCAAAAGAAAGTTTCGCGTTCTCCTTGATCGCCTCGTCGGCTTTTGGATCGTCGAGAAACTTGAGCCAATGGTCGACCGTGAATTGGACCAAATCGAGATGGTTGCGCGCATTCGATCGGCCTTCGTGATCGAGGAACATTGCATTCATGTTGGGAGGTAATGTCTGTATGGCCTTGACCAACATGCTTTGCCTTTCCGCGAGGTTCTTGATCGGATTCACCTCCGCCTTGCGAATTCGACTCAGCAGCGAGGCGGCCTTTCCTGGCCGAAGTTGGGCGCCGCTTTTGGTGATCCATTTATCCGCTTGGCCGAGCTTTTCCTCGAACTCACTAATCAAACTTGATCGCCAAATTAAATCGATGGTTTCGTCAAGGGCTTGGCCAACGCGAAACGCCACGCTCGGTTTGATCTCGTATTCCGCGACCTTTTGATACGCGTCGAAAGAAGCTAAGAACGCCTTACGGTACTCTTTCACCGCTTCGCTGTGTTTCTCCGAATCGCTTTTTTCATTCCTTCCAATCTCCGCGAAAATACCGGCACGCCGGGCGTTCAAACTCGCGAGGAGATGGGTCGCTTCGACTTTTTCTTCGAGTTTGCCCGACCGTTCCGCTTTCTCCAAATCGTTCTGCGCGTCTTGGAGATCCGCGAGTCGCTTGGGTAAGCTTTTGTCGTAGTAAGGATCTTCGAGGAAGATTTTGCATTGGCCTCGCCGAATCAATGCCGCCGTCGATGGTAGTTTGACGGCCTGGGAATAGAGGTCGTAGGATTCGTTGAGCTGTTTGAGGCCCTGGATTTCATCCGTGGGGCAAAAATAGCCTAAATCTTCCAGGGCGTTTCCCAACGCGAGTAAGCCTTGTTCCCAGTTCGCGGGCCGCAGCTCCAGGGCTTTGCGGCCGGCTTCCTCCGCCTCTTGAAAGTAGCGGACCCAACGATTCTTATCGAGCATATCAAGATCGCGAACGTGAAAGGCCAGGTCGAGGGCGATCACGCTTTTGAGAAGATGCTTTTCCGCGAGCGTTTCAGGATCTGCGGCCGCATCCGCGGTGATCGAGTCCAAGCCTTCATAGAGCTTCAATTCTTCTTGATGGCGATCTTCTAGTTTCCTGGCCGCTCGAGCTTTTTCGAGATTTACGGTTGTTTGGGCACACAAAAGATCGAGCTTTCGCACGGCGTCGGCAGGATCGGCCTCGGAAGCTTCGGTGAATAATTCAAGCGTCCGTTTGGAATCTAACCCAGGTTTGCGCCTTAAGACGCGAGCCAACAACTCCGCGAAAACGCCGTTTCGTTGCTTCAGCGACCGAGCATTGGCGCTTTTTTGTGCCTGCTCCGTACCAAGCGTGTAGAGCGTTTTAAGTAAATCTTCTTTGAGGTGGGGTGCGTCCAAGTTTTTCGCGGAATTTTTGGCCTTCGGGTTCAGCCGAAGTTTCTTCAAAATGTCCGGACGATTAGCTGCCCGAGCGATTTCGAGAATGGAAACCTCTTCAGACCCGTTCGTGGTGCCGTTGATTTCACGAAGCACATCGTCCGTTTTGGTCGTGGCGAGATTCGCGTCGAAATCGGCGCTGAAATTCGCTGCCAAGGCGTACGCCACACGGGAATTGCTTGCCCACTTGGGGGATTTCTCCGCCAACATATCCTCAGCCCGTTTCAGCCACAGGAACGTCTTGTCCGCTTGAGCGACATCTTTGGGAATTGGCAGGGAAACCAAGGTGGTACCCACATCGCGTAACATCGCGCCGAGCTTGTCGAGGCGATCGCCCTTCAACCATTCTTCCGTCTTTGAAACATTCAACAACGGAGAAAGCGCGGATTCGTTCAGGCTTTTGTTCGCATCGAAAATCAGAGCGTTGGCGTAATCGATGTAGGAACCCATGCTCGTCCCCAGATCACCACGCTGGATGCGTCCGGTTCCTGAATCCAGTTTTTGCCCAAGCCGAAGCGTGGTTTCGACGCGAAGCGCTTGGACCACGGGGTGATTCAGTTCGCTTCGGTTGATGTCCGCAAGCCGCTTCTGCCAATCGGCGGTGTCGGTGGGTAAATAAGAATAGGTGCCAATTAAATACTGGCGCCAAACTTGTGGCATTCCAGCCTTTAGGTTTGGCGATTGGTCGTTCACCCAAGTTTCGATCCGCACGACGTTGTCGCGCGTCATCGCCTCGTTTCTCGAAACGTCGACTGCGAATCGGCTAAATCGATCGCGAATCGAAGCATCCGTTCGCACGCCTTGAAGGCTGCCATCTTTTTCGTTTTTAAGCATGTCGAGCAGGGCGATCAATGTTTTCGCGGCCGAGTCGTACCGACTTGCCGCAGAATCCTTTTCTCCCTTGGCCAACTGAAGTTTGAAGGTGTCGAGAGGCGTTCGGATGCGTTCGATATCGTAGTGTTTGTAAAGATCCTCAGGCCAAGGATCCTCGGGCAACGCTTTCATGAGGTCCGCAAGCTCCACCCTCACCGCATCGCGAAACTCCGCGTTCTTCACGGCAAGGTTGGCGGCCAACTTTTTAAATTCCAGGCTTTCCTGCGATTTGACTTTTCCCTGATGAATGTTTTGTAAAACGTCCCGGGCGCTTCGATAATCCTGTGCGCCGGGCGTTTGGAAGAGCTTCGCTTGGAGTACAATAATCTGCCGACGTTGTGAAAAATCCTTTTTCAGGGCGGCATTTTCGAGTTCGGGAAGGGCGTTGAATTTTTCGAGCGTTTCGAGAACTTTGGACCAGCGTTGCTGGGACGCGTTCTTTTGCGCGTCCTTCAGGATTCGTTCGCCAAACTGGGCACCAAGCTTTTCGCCGAACTCTGAAATTTGCTTTCGCTCCGGATCGTCTTTCGCCAATTTCTTGAGCGCCGACCAGGAAGTTTGCAGTCGTTCAAAATCCGAATATCCGTCGGCGTCGCTGAGATTTTTCTCGAGACGGGGCATCACTTCCGCGAAATACTTCGACTTCATGGCACCGAAACGTTTTTCCACTTCCGGTTCGTTTCGGAACTGGGGCGCAAATTTTTCCACCCGAAGGAGCACGGCAACTCGGTCGGATTCTCTCGCTTCCTTGGAGCTGAATTCCGCTTCTTCTTTGGCCATCCAGCGAGAAGCCAAATTAGCCTGGACGGCATTCTTGATGGAAGGAACCTTTTCCGCGACTTGACGGAAATTCTCCAATACCTTCTCGATGCTGTCGGGTGACTTCAATCCTTGGGCAAAGTATTGACCAGCCGCCGATTCAAGCCGTTCCTTAGCTTTCGGGTCCTCGCGAAAGCGATGGTAAAACTCCAACCACTGTTCGAACGCCAATTCGAAATTCTCTTTCGCGAACGCCGAATCGGCATATTGGCGCCATTCCTTTTCAAGATGCGCCTTCAAGTCTTTGACCTCGGCGGGAACCATGTCGAAGGCCTTCGCGAACTTCTTTTTCTCACCCCAATCGAATGCTTCCGACGCCCATTTGGCATTCTGATCCAGCTTTTGAATTTTTGGGCTGTTTTTCGAAAGAACAAGGTACGGTTCGAGCTTGGTGACGGCGTTCCCGTACTTGGAGGCTTTCCAGGCGTCTCGAACTTCCGTTTCCGCATTGGTGGCAGCCTGACTGAGGAACGCCTCGCGTTCCGCCTCCGGAAGTCGATCCAGGAATTTTCCCAGACGGTCGAACGATTTCGAAGTCAGAGATTGCTCCAAAAGACCTTTGGAAGCGTCCTTGAGGATGCTCTGAAGTTCCGCATCTTTGGTGAAATGCTTGGCGACGGCGTCGGAGGCTTCGAGAAAATCGGTCCAATTTTTCGCCTGCGCCGCTTCTTTGACGCGAGCGTAAAGGCTGGTTCGAATTTGGCTTTTGGCACCCTCGGCGAAGAATGCAGCCACCGGGTCGGCGTTTTCGACCGCATGCATCGCACCGTCGAAATCGTTGGCCTTCAATCGGCTTTCGACCAAGCCAAGGAGCGAGTTCCTCTGCATCCACGCGAGGCCGCCGACTCCTCCGAGAATCGCCAAGACGATCGCTGCCAGCGCGAAGAACCCGAGGGAGGCGGAAGGCTTGGACTTCACCGCGGAAGGCGTTGGTTTTTCGATGCCTTCACGCCAATCGCCGGCTTTGGGCACCTCCGGTTGGCTTGGCGGACGGCTGCCATCCTTGAACACTTGCTCACGCCAATTTCCCGATCCGCTTTTTCCAATCTTGCTGGACGAGGTCGACGGTGGTTTGCTCTTCTTGCCGAGATCCGAGTTCGAATGCCTATTCGTATCGCCTAACGGCGTGATAATGGTCTGCGCGTTGGGTGCCGCCGCCGCCGATTCCGCAATCGATTCGAAGTTCGCGTTTTCGTCGGGCGGTAGTTCCTTGTTCGTCGGAAGGTACGGGTCGACGTACGGCACCGCGTTGGCGGGAATGACCGTTTTCGGCAGCGTTCGCGCCGCTTGCGTCAACGCATCGGAAAACTCCTCGCACGTCGTGTATCGGCGATTCGGATCCTTATCGAGTGCCTTGGAAAGGACACGCACTTCGGCGTCGCTAAGCCCGCGAAGATCCGGCGGCTCCGAGAGATGGGCGACCATCAATTGCGGAAGCAGCTCCCCTTTGAATACTTGGCGACCGTGCCGCATCTGAGCATAGGTAATGGCCAGGCTGTAAAGGTCGCTTGAGCGTTTCCACTTGCGGTTCCATGCTTCGGGCGCCATGTACTGGGCGGTGCCGACCACGCTATCGGCACGTGTCGATTGTTGGTTGCTCATCAGCTTCGCCAACCCAAAGTCCGCGACCTTGGCGATGCCGGAAAAAATCAGGATATTATGCGGTTTAATGTCGCGGTGCACGATGCTGCGTTCGTGCAGATAATCGATGGCGACGGCGGCGTGGGAAATGAATTTGCTGAGGGTTTCTGGCGGAATTCCCATCAGCCCTTTGGCACGAAATTCTTTGAAGGAGTCGAGCAAGCTTTTCTCGCCGAGCTCCATGACGATGAGAAGTCTTTCTTTTTCGACGAAGTAGCTTTCGGTATGGACGAGGTAGGGGTGGTTGCAGTCTTTGATTTGCTTCAGGGCATCCAGTTCGGATCGGGCCTCATCGGACTGATACGATCGAAAGATGACCTTGATCGCTTTTTTGAAGTCGTTGCGAATATCTTCGCCAAGCCATACCTCGCCGAAACCACCGCCGCCGAGCAGGGAGAGGAGCTTAAAATGGTCGCCAACGATCGAGCCGGGTTCGAGCCGACTCATGTTTCCGCCAGGCGCGGGGGTTTTTGAAAGGTTCGGGTTGGTTTTGGGCGCGTTCACGCCCTCCGCCTGTATCAATTTATCTACTTCGGCGAACTGAGCGGGAAAACGTTTCTTATAGGCGGGAAGAGCAGGCCGAATGCCGTGTTGAATCTGAACGAGGTATTCTTCGAAGATCAGGCGCGGCGACACCGTGCTTGGATCGCCTAGCTCTGGGTATTTCTGTAAGTACTCTTCGAGCCGAGGGAATACGCCATGCTGAATTCGGCACGACATATCGGTTTTGACGACTTCATAGAGCGTGGCGAGAAAGAAAGGATGATCGCGCGTGGGAAGTAAAGTCTCGAATTCGACGTCCGCCTCTTCCGGCGAAATCCGACTCCAAGCTTCTTCGAGTTTCTCGGCAGTCGCCGTTACGAATGCGTACGCTTCCGGCGAGAGTTGGCCAATCTCCTCTGGTCGGTCCATGCGATCGCGATCCTAAACTTCCGGTTCGACGCCTAAGGTTGACAGAAAATGCGTGCGATGACAGCGTTTGCTATTCTATCGTACGTCATGAAACGCTACCACAAAATTTGACGGCATTTCGAGATGAACATCTGAATACAAAATGTTTGGCGCGGTATTCTGGTGAGGCATGAAATTGCGCAAGGAAAAAGCCGAGGCATACTCTGCCTCGGCTCTTAAGTTTTGCTAATCTTTTAGGTGTTCTTTCATCGGACAGCGGAACTTCACCCGCCCGATTCCGGATTGGTGCTTAGGGTTCCAAATCGTCGAGCGGGCTAACACGGTTGGATTCCAACGTCACGAAGCCGATCACCGGACCGGATCGCCGTGTGGTGGGAAGGGGCGCCCTCGAAACGGGGGTCGCCGTTCGCACGGGCACGGGCGTAGGTGTGGTGGTGGAAGTCGGCGATGGTGCCGGTACGACATTCTGGGTCGGCGTCGACCATAGGCGATAAAGCAACCCGCGCTTTTCCGATGGAACCGTGACTGGGATCGGCTGAACGTGGACGTTCGGCGTCGATTCAGGCTTCGTGACGCTGCTGACCGGAACGACCGGTGCCGTCGGCGCCGGTGGTGTGGGGGACGTGGTCGCCAAGACTTGTGGGCTCGGCGATTGCGCGACGGGTCGCGACTTGGGGTCTGACATGGCATAGGAAACCATACCGAAGATCCCCTCCGATGAGGGACGAGCCGCCATCACCGCATGATTGGGGGCCGAAGCCAGGTTTCCTCCACGCGTGGCCCGTGCTTTCGCCAACACTTGCTTCGCATAAGCCACGGTCTTCGCGGTTGGCGGGCGGTTGATATGTTTTCTGCTGGTAGCGCCAGCTTCATCCTTTTTCGCGTCCTTTGACTTCGCGTCGTTCTTTTCGCCTTCTTTGACGGGGCCTTCTTTATCGGGCGGAGCGACGACTTTCTTTTCTTCCACGACGGGTTCTTCGACGCATTTGGCTTCGAGAACGCATCCCTCGAGTGCGATGATGGCGGCGAAGATCACCCGTTCCGAGCGTTCCGCAGGACCCTTGTCGTCTTTCTCTCCAGAGACGGTGTTGGCCAAATATTTCACGGTCAACTCGGTGCAGCAGCAGCCACGCCCAAGCGCCATGGCGGCTTCCCAACGGACGCATTCATTTGGGTCGCCCCGCAAAGCGTTGACCAACGCTGGCGGAGCTTCGTCCGGCCAATAAGCGCAATCCACCGTGCCCAGGTAACGGACGGCTTCACGCCGCGCCTTGGCTTCCGCTTCGCTAAGCTTG
>WBZS01001724.1_pt1 | contig 16100 bp, 14 predicted proteins | sample 5204201 | NCBI WGS metagenome assembly WBZS01 (sample SAMN12344357, study PRJNA552823) | activated sludge metagenome | biome: Activated sludge suspended growth; feature: Nitrification reactor; material: Wastewater; isolation source: activated sludge from nitrification reactor of wastewater...
GACGGAGTGCGTGGTGTAGAAGTTGTCGAAAGCGACATGGAAGCCGGCGAAATCGCGTGCGTGTTCACCGTGCACGCGGTCGATCAGCGCTTCCGGCGTGATGCCATCGTTTTGTGCCCGCAGCATGATCGGCGTGCCATGCGTATCGTCGGCACAGACATACCAGCACTCACCAACTTTTTCCTTGGCCTGCATTTTCTGGAAGCGCACCCAAATATCGGTCTGGATGTATTCGACGAGGTGCCCGAGGTGGATAGCGCCATTGGCATAGGGCAGTGCGGAAGTAACGAGTATCTTGCGAGTCATGGGCTGCAATCAGGGGTTCCGGTAAGGCGTGGACAAGGCCGCATGCGGCAAAGCGGGCATTCTAGCAAAGTGCGACCCTTCCCGTTTTCGGTTATACTGGACAAAATTACTCGGGTATATTGATAAGGAGCGCAGAATGGCAGTAACGATGGACGCCGTACAGACCGCATTGAAGAATCTGATCGACCCCAATACGAAGAAGGATTTCGTTACCACGCGTTCGGCAAAGAACATCAGGATCGAGGATGGCAAGGTGTCGCTGGATATCGAATTGGGTTATCCCGCGAAAACCCAGATCGAACCCATCCGGAATGCGGTCACTGCGGCCATTATGGCCATACCCGGCGTCACCGGCGTCGATGCCGGCGTAACGATCAAGATCGTGGCACATGCCGTTCAACGGAATCTGAAGCCGCTCAAGGGGGTCAAGAACATCATCGCCGTTGCCTCCGGAAAAGGCGGGGTCGGCAAGAGCACGACGGCCGTCAATCTGGCCCTGGCGCTGGCCCAGGAAGGCGCTACGGTTGGCCTGCTGGATGCCGATATCTATGGCCCGTCGATACCGCAAATGCTCGGTCTGGCTGGTCGTCAGCCGGAATCGGAAGACGGTACATCGATGGACCCCCTGCAGGCCTACGGCCTGCAAACGATGTCGATCGGCTACATGATCGATGTCGATTCGCCAATGGTGTGGCGGGGGCCGATGGTCACGCAGGCGCTGGAGCAACTGCTCAATCAGACGAATTGGCGCGACGTTGATTACCTTATCGTCGACATGCCACCGGGCACCGGCGATACACAACTGACGCTGGCGCAAAAAGTTCCCGTGACCGGCGCGGTGATTGTCACCACGCCGCAGGATATCGCCTTGATCGATGCGCGCAAGGGACTGAAAATGTTCGACAAGGTCGGGATTCCGATCCTCGGCCTGGTGGAAAACATGAGCATTCATATCTGTTCGAAGTGCGGCAACGAAGAGCATATCTTCGGCCACGGGGGCGGAGAAAAGATGTGCCAAGACTACGACGTTGAATTGCTCGGCTCGCTGCCATTGGAACTGTCGATACGCCAACTGGCCGATGCCGGCCAGCCGACGGTAGTTGGCGCCCCGGATTCCCGTTCCGCCGATATTTATCGGGAGATTGCCCGCCGCGTAGCCGTCAAAGTGGCTGAGCGCGCCAAGGACATGAGCGCCCGCTTTCCTAACATCGTCGTGCAGAATACGTGACGGGGCATTCGCCGAACGCTCGGCCGGCGGATTCGTCGCCGCCGTAAAGCAATTCCCCTGAATTCCGCGGAAACCGTAAAATACCCGCCTTCACATCACGGTCTCCGGGTAATCGCAGATGTCCATCAAATCCGACAAGTGGATCCGCCGCATGGCGGAACAGCACGGCATGATCGAGCCTTTCGAACCGAACCAGGTTCGCGATATCGACGGTCGCAAAATCGTTTCCTACGGCACGTCAAGCTACGGCTACGATATTCGCTGCTCGAACGAATTCAAACTGTTTACCAACATCAACTCGACCATCGTCGATCCGAAGAACTTCGACCCGAATTCCTTCGTCGAGGTACACAACGATTTCTGCATCATTCCGCCAAACTCCTTTGCCTTGGCGCGTACCGTCGAATACTTCCGCATTCCGCGCAGCGTACTCACGGTTTGTCTGGGCAAAAGCACCTATGCCCGTTGCGGCATCATCGTGAATGTCACCCCCTTTGAGCCCGAGTGGGAAGGTTACGTGACGCTCGAATTCTCGAACACCACACCCTTGCCCGCCAAGATTTACGCCAACGAAGGCATCGCTCAGGTCATCTTCTTTGAATCCGACGAGGAATGCGAGACCTCGTACAAGGACCGTGGCGGCAAGTACCAGGGGCAGGTCGGTGTGACCCTGCCAAAAATATAGATCGCACCTCTGCGCACCCTGCGTTGAAAGCGGTTTTCCAGCATTTCGGGAGCAGCCATGCGTTTTCACTTCCCTGTCATAATTATCGATGAAGACTTCCGCTCGGAAAATGCCAGCGGTCTGGGCATACGCGCCCTGGCCGATGCCATCGAAAAGGAGGGGCTGGAAGTTCTTGGTGTAACCAGCTACGGCGACCTTTCCTCGTTCGCCCAGCAGCAAAGCCGCGCTTCGGCGTTTATCCTGTCGATCGACGACGAGGAGTTCAAAGGCGAGGAAGCGGAAAACACCATCGCCGGGTTACGCACCTTCGTCAAGGAGATCCGTTGCCGCAACGAACGCATTCCGATTTTTCTGTATGGCGAAACGCGCACATCCCGGCACATTCCGAACGATCTGCTTCGTGAACTGCATGGCTTCATTCACATGTTCGAGGACACTCCCGAGTTTATCGGTCGATATGTCGTTCGCGAGGCCAAGACCTATCTGAAGAGCGTGCCGCCGCCGTTCTTCCGCGCCTTGACCCACTATGCGGCCGACGGTTCGTATTCCTGGCACTGCCCGGGACACTCGGGAGGCGTTGCTTTTCTGAAGAGCCCGGTCGGGCAGATGTTCCACCAGTTTTTCGGTGAAAACATGCTGCGCGCCGATGTCTGCAACGCCGTTGAAGAACTTGGCCAATTGCTCGATCATACCGGCCCGGTTGCGGCGTCGGAGCGTAACGCCGCACGTATTTTCAACGCCGATCACCTGTTTTTTGTCACCAACGGCACGTCGACCTCGAACAAGATTGTCTGGCACTCGACCGTGGCGCCGGGCGACGTCGTGATCGTCGATCGCAATTGCCACAAGTCGGTGCTGCACTCGATCATCATGACCGGCGCCGTACCGGTATTTCTGATGCCGACACGCAACCACTACGGAATCATCGGCCCGATTCCCAAAGAGGAATTTCGCTGGGAGAACATCCAGAGAAAGATAGCGGCGCATCCTTTTGCGCGCGATGTGAAAAGCAAGCCACGCGTGCTGACAATCACGCAAAGCACCTATGACGGTATTCTTTACAATGTCGAGGAAATCAAGGATATGCTCGACGGGCATATCGACACACTGCATTTCGACGAGGCCTGGTTGCCGCACGCCGCGTTCCACGACTTTTATGGCGATTATCACGCCATCGGCGCCGACCGTCCGCGCTGCAAGGAGTCGATGGTTTTTTCGACGCAATCGACGCACAAGTTGCTGGCTGGTTTGTCACAGGCTTCACAAATTCTGGTGCAGAACTCCGAAGGTCGCGAGCTTGACCGCAGCGTATTCAACGAAGCCTATTTGATGCATACCTCCACCTCGCCGCAATACGCCATCATTGCGTCCTGCGATGTGGCGGCAGCGATGATGGAGGCGCCGGCAGGGACGGCTCTGGTCGAGGAATCCATCGCCGAAGCACTCGATTTCCGTCGTGCCATGCGCAAAGTGGACGAAGAGTGGGGCGTCGACTGGTGGTTTAAAGTCTGGGGACCGGACGATCTTTCGGAAGAGGGAATCGAAGAGCGCGCGGCGTGGATGCTCAAACCTGGCGAACGCTGGCACGGATTCGGGATGCTCGCCGAGGGCTTCAACATGCTCGACCCGATCAAGGCAACGGTGATCACGCCGGGCCTGGATGTGGACGGCGACTTCGCCGACTGGGGCATTCCGGCTGCGATTGTGACCAAGTATCTGGCTGAACACGGCGTTATCGTCGAGAAATGCGGCCTTTATTCATTCTTCATCATGTTCACCATTGGCATCACCAAGGGACGCTGGAACACCATGGTGACCGAATTGCAGCAATTCAAGGATGATTACGACAAAAATCAACCGCTCTGGAAAGCGTTGCCAGAATTCGTAGCGAAGCATCCGCACTATGAACGCATCGGCCTCAAGGACCTCTGCAAGGAGATTCACGGGATCTACGCGGCCAACGATGTCGCTCGGCTGACGACCGAGATGTACCTTTCGGACATGGTGCCGTCGATGAAGCCAACCGATGCCTTTGCCAAAATGGCGCACCGTGAGATCGACCGCGTACCGATCGACGACCTCGAAGGACGCATTACCAGCATACTGCTGACGCCCTATCCGCCCGGTATTCCGCTGTTGATTCCCGGCGAGCGATTTAACGCGACGATCGTGCGCTATCTCAAATTTGCTCGCGACTTCAATCAGCTGTATCCAGGCTTCGAGACCGATATCCACGGACTGGTCACAGAAATCATCGACAACAAACGCTCCTACTACGTGGATTGCGTTCGGTGAACTGTTGCTTCTCCTGTATTCGCTCCGAAACGGCGGATTCGGCTGCCGTTTCTTCTGGTGGCCTCATTGCGTTAAGGCTATGGTCACGCCTTGCCGGCGGGCGTTAGACTGACCTTTGCATGAAGTAAAGCTGGAGCACCCGTTTCCGGTCGGTGCTCTGGACGGCAGTTTCAATGGCGCTCGGGTTGGTGCAACGAGTGAAATGTGCCAGCTTCTCTACTTCCTGTTGCGGGCTCTGTATCAGGTCCTCCAGGCAAACCGAGAGCGTCGGCAGTCCCAGCCGACTGACATGCCATGCCGCCAGTTCCCGATAACGATCCACCAGTGCGGTTACGTTACCGGCATTCACTTTCGGCAGCAGTGTCGCCATTATTGGAAAGCGCAGTATGCTGGCGGCCGTCGCTTCATTCTTGCGCGATACGTTGACCAGTACCAGGCCCTCGGAGTCGATTCGCCCACGCTCGATCCAGGTGAGAAGCGTGGCGGAAAAGCGCGGATCTTTAAGCCCCCAAGTGCGTTTGTCCGACCTCCAGTCGAGTGCGACGGGTAAAAGGCAGGTCGGATCGGCCCGTCGCAGGATTTCCTCCGGATCTGCCGGGAAATCAGCGCTGCAACCGGCTGAGTGCAGCAGCCGGTTGTTGGCGGAGAGCACATCGCGCCGCTGAAAGAAGCCCCAAGGGTTGTATTGAGTGGGCGCGAAAAGATCGAAAGCGGGGCCGAAATCGACTTCGAGCGCTTGCAGCACTCGGGATATTTGAGATGTGCCCGACCGGAACACTCCCAGTACGATCACGCCTCGCGGGCGCTGGAGAGAATTCACCGCCTCAGATTGCGCGTGGCTAGACTGGGAGGACATTCCGGGGTGGAGCGCGACGGCGTCAGGCGTACCATGAGCACGTGCCGAATTGTCGATCGCACGGAAATGACCGAGTGCGGTGGTAATACCAAAATACGCCTTTCTTCATGGTAAGAGCAAATTTCCAATCATGCTTGCATTCTTACTGAGTTAACAAGTCCTGCATTAACGTAAGGCACTCTGCGACTGAGCGCGAATGTGTGTCGAATTGCAGGTATGGATGCGGCGGCGGTTCATAATGGTCGCTGATCCCCGTGAATTTCGGAATCAGTCCAGATCGAGCTTGGCGATACAAGCCTTTGGGGTTGCGTTGCTCACACACCTGGAGCGATGTCTCCAGATAAAGGTCAAAGAACGCTGCAGAGCCAATGATGGCGCGGGCCATTGCACAATCATCACGGTACGGTGAAATCAAGGCGGCGACGACTGTTACTCCGGCCGCGTTAAGTAATTGGCTGACATTTGCTGCGCGCCGAATGTCTTCTTGACGATCCTCCCGGGAATAGCTCAAGTCAGCACATAAGCCCCGACGCAGTTCGTCACCATCAATCACGCAACAAAGCACCCCACGACTTTTAAGGCGTTCTGAAAGCGCGTTGGCCAAGGTCGATTTTCCCGAGCCACTTAGCCCCGTTAGCCAGATTGTAATCGCCATTTGGCATCAAGTTATTGGCAGAAGATGATGCATTAGACCACAGGGCGGACAAATATCGAATCTGATTGAACAAGTGAGTTAGAATCAGGCACATGAAGCTGTTTTGCCTAATCTTAGGCGTTGTTTTTCTGCCGCTTGCCGCGCCTTGTTTCGCTCAGAGCGTAGGCTCCGTGGTGTTTGTTTCCGGCGCTGCGGTAATAATCGCAAAGGATGGTCAATCACGGGTGGTTGCACGAGGGGGCGAATTTGACGCTGGCGAAACGATTGATACGGCGGACGGCCGTGTTCAGCTGCGTTTTCTTGACGGCGCGAGCATGTCGCTGCAACCGGCGACCCGTTTCCGGATCGAGGATTTCCATTTTGCCGTACAGGATGGCAAAGCCAGCGGCGATGACCGGGGAATATTTTCCTTGATCAAAGGCGGCTTTCGGACGATCACCGGCCTGATTGGCAAAGAGCGCCGTGAACAATATCGCGTCGATACCGCCGTGGCAACGATTGGTATTCGCGGTACGGATTATTACGCGCATCTCGGTGAGGCCGGGTTGTCCGTGAGTACATTTGGCGGTTTGGTTGAAGTGTGCAGTGGTGCTGGTTGTTTGCAGGTTGGTCCGGGGGAGGTCGCCATCGTATCGACTCACGATAGTCGTCCGCTATTGCAAGGGCGACTGGACGGCGCGCTGGACGGCTCAGCCGTGCCGGGTCTGCCATCTTCGCCGGTGCTTTCCCCGGAGGTGGTAGTACCGGTTGTGGCGCCGACGAGAACGATGTCCAGCCCCTAATTGACAATGAAGCTAGAGTGGTTTGGAATCGAGTGAAACGAGGATCTGAGTATGGCAAAAGAATGGACCAACAGAATGCTGGCAGTGTTGATGCTGGCCTTCCTATCGCAAACAGCGACGGCTGACGAGTCAAGCGACAAGGCCAAGGTGCTCATAGAGCACGGTCAGTCCAAAGAAGCCTACCAACTGCTTGAGCCGCTGGAAGCCTCACGGGCCGGCGATCCTGTTTTCGACCTGTTGTTCGGTATTGCGGCAGTGGATGTTGGGCAGAATACGCGCGGTGTGTTTGCGCTGGAGCGTGTGCTGGCGCTTCAGCCCGACAATGCGCGAGCGCGTGTAGAGATAGGGCGTGCCTACCTGGCGCTTGGCGAGCACCGCAGGGCCCGGGCGGAGTTTGAAGCGGCGCGCCAGCAGCCGGTTCCAGAAGGGGTTCAGAATACGATTGATAGCGTGCTGGCCGTCATCGAGCGCGCTGAAGACAGCACGCGCTCACGCTGGAAAGGCTATCTTGAGGGTAGTCTCGGGACAGATAGCAACATCAACAGTGCCACCTCTTCGAGGTCTGCGGCAGTACCCGGCTTGGGTCTTGGTATTCTCAACCCCTCGAGTACGCAGCGTGGCGACAATTTCGGGATGATTAGCGGTGGAGTTTCGTACCGGCGACCCCTCGGCGATGGATATTTCCTGACAGCCGGAGCGAACGGCTGGTTGAGGAATAACTTTAGCGAGCACGACTTTGATACGCATGCGCTTGATGGTTCCGTGGGCGTCCAGCACCTTCGCGACAAGGATACGATCAACGTGACGGCTACGGGATCAGCCTTTGTTCTGGACAATAACCGGCTGCGCGATACGTGGGGTTTTAATGCACAGTGGCAGCGCAACCTCGATGCGGTCAGGCAGGTCAGCGTTTACGGGCAATACGCCAACATCAGTTATCCGGGGCAAGGCATTCGAAACGTCGACCGCTATGTGCTTGGTGCCGCTTACGCGCAGGCCGTGAGCGGCCGGGTGATTGTGTTTGGCAGCGCCTACGCCGGGCAGGAAGTCGCGCGGGAATCTGATGCCGACTGGCTTGGACATCACCTTTGGGGAGTGCGTGCTGGCGCCCAGTATCGCATCAACAATCGTTGGATGGCTTATGGAAACGCCTTTTTCGAATCGCGCAATTACGGTGGCACCGAGCCTTTATTCAATGAGTCGCGCAGGGATGAGCAAACAGATTTTAATCTGGGCGTTGACTATCAGATCGAGCGATTCTGGAAGGCTTCCCTGCGTTTGACGCGTGTAGTCAATCATTCGACAGTCGATATTTTCAAGTACGACAGAGAAATGGCGACCGTAAGCATTCGGCGCGATTTTTGACGGGGGATATGATCATGCACAAGCAATTCAGGCCGACACACGCTTATCTGATGGCAGCTTTGAGCGCTGCTTATCCTGTCGTTTCCTATGGCGCTGCAGCGGGACGTGTCGATTTCGCTGTGGGCAATGTTGTTGCCAACGCGGCAGACGGATCCCGTCGTGTGCTGACCAAAGGGGCTGAATTGTTTTCTGGTGACACGGTGTTGACCAACGAAGGGCAAACCCAGTTTCGATTTTCGGATGGCTCAATCGTTTCGTTGCAGCCGGGCTCCGAGTACCGCATTGTTGACTACCGATTTAATGGAGCAGCAGACGGCACAGAGAAAGGCTTCTTCAGCCTGCTCAAGGGCGGTTTGCGAACCATAACCGGCCTTGTCGGTAGAGCCAATCGCGATAATTACAAGGTGAGTACGAGCGTCGCCACGATCGGAATTCGCGGTACGCAATATTCAGTGACTTACGGTAACAGCATTAACGTCAATACCGGTGAAGGTGTGGTCGAAGTATGCAATGGGAGAGGGTGCTTACTATTGTATCCGGGCGACGAAGGCTACGTGCAGAGCGACGATACGCCACCGCTACTGGTTCAGAACGGGGACGAAAAGGTGGGTAAGGAAGATCTGCTCCAGAGCTTCGATTCGCCGATTGAGCAGCGAACGGCCGGCGGCGCTTCGGCTGCGGTAGGGCTTGTTGGCACTCAGACCTATGCGACGGCTTGGGCGTATATCGGCGTAGATAAGGGCACCGGCGTCGGAGCCGGCACGATCAATTCCAGCGGAATTCTCACTGATTTTGAAACGGGTTCTGGCACCACTGGAGCCAATGTGGCGGGAGGAAATTCAGTGCAGAGCTTCGGTAACGACGGCGTCGTTGCTTGGGGGCGCTGGATTGATAACGGCAGTGGGTTCACCGGTGCCTTGAGCGGAGGCGAAGGCGCGGTTGTGCACTACGTGACGGGCATCCCGACAGCAGATAGCCAGCCGGCATTGGCTTCGATGTATGGCACCTCGGCTACATTCTCGCTTCTGGGCGGCGGTGTGACTGGCGCCAGTAGTGGCGCTGGAAGCGTAACGAGCGGCTCGATGAATGTTAACTTTACGACGGCGACGGTGACTTCACTTGCGCTGGGAATTTCGGTTGGGGGCAACAGCTATAACCTTGCTGGCGGGGGTTACACTATTTCCGGCTTCGGTAGTGCTGTCGTTTTTTCGGGGGGCAGTTCTTCTGCGACGGGAGGCTCATGTGGTGCCGGCTGTGCCGCAGACGTCGTTGGGCAATTCTTGGGCGCCGGTGCGGCGCGTGCCGGTGCCGCATTTAAATTTGATGATGGACAGTCGATCGCCGGTGCCGCTGCATTTAAAAATAACGCAACCCGTTGATTGTTGTTCATGATGCCGTTTCGTTCGGCAGTTGTCGGGGCTGTCTGGCCCGCCATCGTGCCAGCGCCCGGTGCGGCTTTGCTCTCGCTGCTATTCCAGCTAGAGCAAAGTCAGTGGCTGTCACCCGTCGTTGTGGCCGATCGCCAATTTCAACAGCTCGATGTTCTTGTAGCGTTTCTCTGGCAGACCTCAGCGTTTTATCGTGAACGCTTATCCGCTGCTGACTGGTCGCAAGGGCAGCATCTTGACGAGAGCGCTTGGCGCGCACTGCCAATTCTCAAGCGGGCGACGGTACAGTCCTGTCGCGACCAACTGATTGTCGAAAATGCCCCGAAGGCGCACGGTCGCGCGACGGAATATTCGACAACCGGCTCGCTCGGTATGCCGGTCCAGGTGCTGGGAAACGAGTTGACGCATCTTTTCACTAGCGTACTGATCGTCAGGAATCATCTCTGGCATCATCGCGACCTATCGGGAAAGTTCGCCGCGATACGTAGCAAGGTCGAGAGCGCCTCGCTCCCGGATTGGGGACGAATCGAATCCGCAGCTTTTGTTACCGGGCCGGCTGCCGTGCTCAATATTTCGACCGATATTGACCGTCAGCTCGACTGGCTCTGCGCTGAAACACCAGACTATCTGTTGACCCATCCGAGCAATCTGCGCAGCCTGCTTCATCGTGCCCGCCAGAAAGCGGTCAGCATTCCCTCGCTGAGGGAATTATCCACTTTCGGAGAAATGCTTCCCGCCGATCTGCGAGATCTTGCGCGGGAGGTCTGGAATCTGCCCGTAACCGACGTTTATTCATCCGAAGAGTTTGGAAACATTGCGCTGCAATGCCCGGTCCATGACGAAAACTACCATATCCAGGCAGAGAATCTGCTCGTCGAAATCGTCGACGACAATGGAGCGCCCAGTGCGCCGGGCGAGATTGGCCGCGTCCTGGTCAGTACGCTGCACAATTTCACGATGCCCTTGTTACGCTACGAAATTGGCGACTACGCTCAGGTCGGAGAGGCCTGTGAATGTGGCCGCGGTCTGCCGGTGATCCGGCGTATAGCCGGTCGGCGAAGAAACATGCTGCGCTTGCCCGATGGCCGTAGCCACTGGCCCTCGTTTCCCTATGAAGAGTTCACGCCGATCGCCGATTTCCGGCAAATTCAGATCATTCAACACCAGATCCAGGATATTGAAGTGCGCTTGGCAGGTCCCGCGTTCTTGTCTCGCGAGACGGAGAAACTGTTCTCGGCGAAGCTTTGTGAACTGTTGCACGGACAGTTCACCGTTCGCTATTCATATCCAGAGTTGATTGAGCCCTCGGCCGGCGGTAAGTTCGAGGATTTTCTGTCGCTGGTCGCAGATTCGAGTTAGGGCCGCTGACTAGCCCTTTCAAGCAAGTAGTGAATTGTCAGATTGTCGAACAAGGCCGAGCCGGTTGATATGAATACGATACGGCGATGTTCTGTTGCCGGGGCTTTCTGCTGCCGGAGCAGGCTGACCAGATCGATTGGTGGCGTGCCCTGCAGCAAATGATCGTCGTGCCAGCGTTTCAGGTCGCCGATCAGGGCGCTGTCTTTAAGGTCGGTGATCAGTGTTGCATGATCAATCCATTCCGGCTCCAGTTCGCCCTGCGCGTCTGAGTCAGCCCCGAGGCTGATGACAAGAGTGGCCGCGCTCATTGCTGGACGAAAAAAGGGCGTCCGGCTATCCGTCGCCAGAAGCACGACTTGGCTGTCATCGGCTTGCGTAAGCGACGCGAGATGCGTCCCCTGCAAGCGCGGGAATTGTAGTTTGAGCGCGCTGAAAGTTCGGCGTGCCTTGTCAACGTCGGGGTCGACCATGCGCAGCCGGTCAATGCGGTCGTCACTGGCCAAGTAATAGGCGGCATACCAAGCCACCGGGCCGGCACCGAAAATGGTAACACTGCGGCCACCGCGCAAAAGGCGATGAGCGATTGCCGCACACGCGCCGGTTCGCGCAGAGGACAAGGCGAAGGCGGCAAATTCGCTATGTACGAAATTTTCTTGTGGATCAAGATACAGCGCACGACCAACCGTCATGCGCTCACGAACGACTTCTCGGCTGAAGTTTGAACCGACGATCTTTACCGTCTTTGTCAATCGCCCGGGGCCGCGTACAACACACGGCATGACGCGGAAATCGCCCCTTACCGAGCCTGACTGACTGCAGTCGTCAAACGTATCGGCGAAGATCTGTTTGGCAGGTAAAGCAATTACCAGTTCGCCATCGGCAATACTCTGGAGGTCGCGTTGCAATGCGCTGAGGTAAGCCAAGGGCGCATCAGTTAGCTGCGCATGGCAATACGCGTCATCAAACCAGGTGCAGGGCTCCGGGTCGAGACGAAAAGGAGGGGGAGGATGCATGGAGGTCATCAAGGCTTCAAGCTGAGGCGATCTTCAAGGTGTGGCCTCGTCCAGCATTCTCGCAGTTGGCGCGAGGCCGCGCAACGAACAGAACTCAAACAGGATTCGACGGAAGCCGGGATCAATTGTGAATAATACTGGTGTGATGGAGCCCGATGCTGAAGGCTGGCGCATACTCGCCCGGTATTCCGCTGTTGATTCCCGGCGAGCGATTTAATGCGACGATCATGCGCTATCTCAGATTTGCACGCGACTTCAATCAGCTGTATCCAGGCATCGAGACGGATATCCACGGACTGGTCACGGAAATCGTCGACTGCAAGCGGTCGTACTACGTGGATTGCGTTCGGTGAACTGTTGTTTTTTTTCACGCCGAACGATTCGAGGCCCGCGATCATCGTTTTTTGTTGACGGCGCCTTGCTTGTAATTTAACTTCATATATTGTTTGTATCGCAATGAATTTATTCGTATTGTTTGTTCATTGCTTCGCGGGATTGCATTGTGAAACTTGCTTCTATTCTTGTGTCCCTGTTGACATTGATCACCAGCACCTGCTTTGCACAAGGAGCGGCTTCGGTGATATTTGCCAGCGGACACGCGCAAATTATCAGCAAGACCGGTCAGTCCCGGGCGGCTGTGCGCGGAAGCGATGTCGCCGCCGGCGAAATGATAGACACAGCCGATGGGCGTTTGCAGCTCCGCTTCAGCGATGGCGCGAGCATGTCGCTGCAGCCGGAGACGCGTTTCAGGATCGACGAATTCCATTTCGCCGAGCAGAACGGAAACGCGGGGTCCGAGGATCGCAGTTTCTTCTCGTTGCTCAAGGGTGGTTTTCGCACGGTTACCGGGTTGATCGGCAAACTGCGGCGCGAGCAGTACCGAATCGACACGGCGGTGGCGACCATCGGCATCCGTGGTACCGATTACAGCGCGCATTACGACGCGTCGGGTTTGTCGGTCCGCACGTTTGGCGGTTTGGTCGAAGTGTGTAGCGAAGGTGGCTGTGCCCAGGCCGCGCCGGGCGAGACGCTGCTTGTGGCCGACCGGCAAAACAAGCCGCAAAAAGGTGATCAGGATGCAGGCCGCCTGAAAGGAGCGCCGGTCATACCGGGATTGCCGCCACCCATACCTGGTGAACTGTCACCACCGGTATCGCCGACAGCACCCGCCGGCGGGCCAAGCACAACGACTCCAACGTCGAGTCCAAGTTTTGCCGCACCGTCAAAGATTCCGTGACGACAAGCCATTCTAATTTTATTATGCATTCAAACTATGCGGTTATCAGGGAGGGGAGCCATGGTCAATAAGCTGTTCTGCAAAACCGTGACTGTTTTACTGTTGTCAGCACTGTCTCGAGTCGCAGCAGCGGATACACTGACGGACCAGGCACAGGCTTTGCTGGACCAGAATAAGGCCAAGGAAGCGTACAGCCTACTTGAGCCTCAGGAAAGTCAACGCGCTGGCGAGGTCAATTTTGACCTCTTGTTCGGCATCGCCGCCATCGATGTTGGACAGAATACGCGCGGCGTATTTGCGCTGGAGCGGGTATTGGCCTTACAACCGAACAACGCGCGTGCGCGTGCCGAAATTGCCCGTGCCTATCTGGCGCTGGGTGAAACCGATACCGCCAAACACGAATTCGAATCCGTGCAAAAGCAGGGCGTTCCACCTGAAGTGTCGGCAACCATCGATCGCTTCTTGGATGCGGTCGACCGGCTGGAAAGTACTTCACGTACCACATTGCGAGGCTATGCAGAAGGGGTGTTTGGTTACGACAGCAACGTCAACGTTGCGCCAAACAAGAGCGCAATAGCTATCCCCGGCTTCGGTGGATTGCCATTCACCCTGGGGGACGACAGCAGGGCGAAGGACGCGGTTTTTGCCACTTTGGGGGGTGGATTGAATGTACGAACGCCGATCAACACCCAAGTTGCTTTGGTGGGCGGACTATCGGGAGTACTACGTAACAACTTTGGCGTTCGCCAATTTGATACATTGAGTGCGGACGCCTACGCTGGTGTTCTGCTCACGCAGGGCAAGAATGTCTTTTCACTCAATGGACAGTTTAATCAGTACGAGCTTGCTAGTGATCGCTACCGCACAGCATCGGGGCTTTCCGGACAGTGGCAATTCAACAGGGACGCACGAAAGCAAGCAAGCGCCTTCGTTCAATATTCCGATTTACGTTACCAGACACAATCAATACGAAATGCAAGTCGTTGGGTAGCAGGTGGTGCATACGCACATGCCTTCCGTGGTGGAGAAGTTGCGTTTGCCAGTGCCTATTGGTTGAACGAACGGCCAAACGACGGTGATGTGCCTTGGTTGGGGTTCGACGGTTTGGGTGTTAGAGCCGGTGCACAGATGAATTTCGATGAGAAAACGGTGTTATTTGCCGTGGGTTCAATCGAAAATCGTCGCCATCGCAAAGAGGATCCGTCATTCTTGACGACTCGCGAGGACACCCAATACGACTTGTCGATCGGAGCCATCTACACGCCAGCCAGGTATTGGAAAGTGACGCCAAGGCTCAGTTTGACCAATAATGACTCCAATACCGAGCTCAACAAATATCATCGCGAGTCCGCGTCTTTAACTGTTCGTCGCGACTTCTGACAACAAGGGGAATGGTCATGCCTGCAGATCAAATCTTCCGTTTGCGAAACCCGGTGTTATTGGCGGCTTTGGCTGCAGCCTTTCCGGTGATTTCGTACGCCGCCGAAGCAGCCAATATCAACTTCACATCAGGCAGTGTGATGGCGGTCAATGCTGTAGGTATACAACGACCCCTCACCAAAGGTGCCGAAATCGGCAACGGTGACACCATCCGCACCGGCGATGGGGGTCGTGCCCAAATCCGCTTTTCTGATGGTGCGATGATCTCGTTACAGCCAAAGACCGAATTCCGAGTTGACAGCTATCAGTATTCCGGGAAAACGGACGGACAAGAAAAGGGATTCTTCAGTTTGCTCAAAGGTGGCTTCCGAGCCATTACCGGCTGGGTGGGTCGGTCAAACCGCGAAAACTATAAAGTGACCACCAGTGTAGCCACGATCGGAATCCGTGGTACAGAATACTCGGCCAAGCTGAACGATACTGTTGGAGAACTGGTTGTCAATACCGGCGAAGGCCTGGTTGAAGTATGCAATGGCGCAGGCTGCATGCTACTGGCCAGCGGTGAATCGGGAATCGTGTCCGGAGCCAAGGCACCAAGCCGTACGGATTCGCGACCTCAATTGCCCCCTGCATCACCTTCCGATACTTCTGAGCCTATATTCTCGAAAAGCAGCGACGTGGGCCCTGCCGGATTAGTGCTGCCTGTTTCAGCCCCCCTTCAGTCGGGCACTGGGTACTATGTGGGGTGGGTGGGTGCAAAGGGGGCGACGCCCAGCATCGGTCTTGAGACTCCGGCGGGTGGCGCAGCGGTATTTGATACTGCTTCCATCATGACGAGTTTTTCTGATTCTTTTTCTGCTCCGTATGCGGCCAGTTCGATCAAGGGTGGCTTTGCGATGGACGGAGTCATTGGCTGGGGGGCGTGGGCGACAGGAACCTACAGCTCATCCACTGCCTTAAAGGACTTTCACTACGTTGCCGGGATGCCAACTCCGGCTGGAGACTTAACGGCCCTGGGTGGTGTGACAGCGACTTATACCTTGGCCGGTTTTACCACTCCGACTACGACGACCGGGTTGACCGGCGGAACACCCACTGCAGTATTCACAGCAACTTTTGGAGGTGCTGGCGCGCTGTCTCTTAATTTGTCAGTCCCTGTGACGGGAACGGTCTATTCAGATACTCTTTCCGGCACTTTTTCAGGCGCGAGCATTAACTTGACTTCAGCTTGTTCTAGTGCCAATGGGTTTTTCGCAGGAGCCAACGCCTCTCACGCCGGCATGACCTACAAAATGGACGGGGGTAGCATGTATATCATGGGCGCCCTCGCTTTCAAGCGTTGAGCCACCGCAAGTAACGGGCCATTCTTTCACCCCCAACCAGGTTTTCCGCACTGGCGCGAGCGGCGGACGCCATTTGTCGGCGTTGCACCGGATTGCTCTTCAACGCCATCAGGAGATCGAAAGCTTCCTCCTGACTGGAGAAGATATAGCCATTCTTTCCTTGCTCGATCCAGTCGGTGTATCCGCCGCTATCGTGAACGACTACCGG
>WBZS01001725.1_pt1 | contig 16096 bp, 13 predicted proteins | sample 5204201 | NCBI WGS metagenome assembly WBZS01 (sample SAMN12344357, study PRJNA552823) | activated sludge metagenome | biome: Activated sludge suspended growth; feature: Nitrification reactor; material: Wastewater; isolation source: activated sludge from nitrification reactor of wastewater...
CGGGACGGCTTCACCCGCTCATCCCAGACACCGCGGCCGCCCGTGTAGCACGACCCCAACGGGTTGTGATCAACCAACGGCACTTGGGCGGTGACAGCGGCAAGAGCATCCACCACACCAAACCCAAGCGGGACTGACGGCAAAGACGCAGCACCAGACGGTTTCGTCGTCTTGATGATCCGATTCACCACATTCGCCGCATTCAACTCCGGATGCGCAGAACGAACCAACGCGACAATCCCCGCCACAATCGCCGTCGCATCCGACGTCCCACACGCACCCCGATACCCACCACCAACCTTCGGGGTGATTATGTCTTTGCACGCCGCCGACGTCGACGCCACCCGCGAAAACGGACCAGCCACCGCCGCCCCACCACGATCCTCGTTCTTCGGCTCAGGCTTGAGGTCACTAAACGGGAACCTCGCTGGCGCCGTGTTCGCCCGAGGATCACGCTGCAACGACGCATCCACCCCCGTCACACTCAACACGCCCCACAACCCCGCCAGGTCGCTAATCTCCTGCGACGACCCACCATTACCCGTCCCAGCAACCACCACCGCATCCCGAGCCTGGGCATACGCCACCGCTTCCGGCTCCCCCAACCCGGCCAGCGACACATTGATGACATCCGCACCAAGATCGGCACACTCCTTGATGCCGTCCCTGGCTGCTGGCGCCTTACTGAGGTCGACCTGGACGAAGACGACTCTCGCTTTCGGCGCCGTCCCCAACGTGCCTTCCTTTCGATCAGGACCGCTGCCCTGCCCGACGATCAACGCGGTCATCGCCGTCCCGTGGTCCTTCTGAGGATCACCGACAAAATCCGACAACCTCGCATGCGTGAGATCAGCGCCCATCGACACATCCGCACCCACCAGATCGGGGTGGCTGGTGTCGAAGATTGAGTCGATCTCGCACACGGTGACACCCTCACCGCGAGTCACCTGATGAGCCTTCGACACCCCCAACCCGTCCAGCCACCACTGCGACGCCCGCGCCTGCACAGCCGTCAGATCACCTGGAGCCGCCAGAGCGCTCGGCGGCGCAGCAAGCAGCGCAGCAAGCAGGGAGATCCCTGCGGTCAGCCAAGTGCCACGTCGGATCACTGGCCTGCCCCGGCAATGGTTCGAGCGCCACCGTGGTCGGTACTGATCGTCGTCGCGTAGGTCTGGTGCATTCCGTTGAGGATGGTCGCCAACTGAGCCTGGAGGGACTTCATATGTCCGGTGAGGGCATCGCCTGAGGGGGCGCTCGTTGCTGATCGAGCAGACGCAGCCCCCAACACCACGCTGTAAATCGCGCGTGAGACTCGCTCAGGTATGACGGCGTTCGCCTCGGCCTCGATGATTTCACGGGCTGAGACGACTTCGCGGTACAGGGCGTAGAGCCGGTCGTAGGCGGCCCGGTATTCGTGGGCTTCGAGGGAGAACTCGCCAGCGGCGGCCGCGGCATACCCCAGGTCGGTGATGTAGTCGACGAGGTCGCCCAGGTCCAACAGGTCACGGGGGAGCATGTCAGCCCTCGCCTTCGTCAACCGTCAGTTCGTCCATCGGCCGCCCGACGGGTCGACCTCCACCCCAGACGTCGTCTGGCTCGACGAGGTAGTCGGGGCGCCGATCAATCGGCTCATCCTCCTTGCGACGGCGTCGCCCGGACGCCGACAGCCCCGGGCGACCGGCCCGGCCTCCTGACATCGATCGGGTGGAAACGCCGTCTCGCGCGGCGGTCGACAGGCCGCGTTCGCCGAGGGCTCCCCGACCCGACGGGGGATTGCCGCCGGACCGCCCGGCCGTTCTGCCCTCCGCGTGAGTCGTGCTGGAACGACTGGACCCGGCCGTCCCGCGAGTCGTCGCGCCCCCGGCACCGCGACCGACGGCAGACGACCCGCCGGGTGGACTCGACGCTCCCGCCGCCCGGCCGACTGCAGAGCCAGGCGAGGTCGCACCCGGCCCAATCGGGCCAGCCACCCGACTTGGTGCGGGTGCCGATGCCGGTCCACGAGAAGAACCTGCGGAACCACCCGCGCCGGTGGGAGCCGGGCCCCAGCCGCCAGGGGTGGTGGACGGCATGCCCATCGTGCTGGCCCCAACCGCCCCACTCACACCGGCCACAGCGACTCCCGCGCCGAGAACGCCCGGCAACGCACTGCCCAAGGCCGGACTAGTCGGACCCCCGCCCGCGGTCACGCCCCCACCGACCGGGACCACCGGGGTCGTCGTGATTCCCCCGGGCAGGGAGCCTGCTGGGACGACGACCGGGGCGACCCCGGTTGGGCCAGGGATGGGCGTGGGGATCGGCCCCGGCGTCGGCGCGGGGATCGGACCCGGGGTCCACGTCGGGATGGGTCCTGGCGTCGGAGGTGCCACGGACGTCGGGGTCGGCACCGAGGTCGCCCACGGCACCGGCACTCCCCCCGGCCCGCTCGATGAGGCCGAGCCAGCCGGAGCCACTCCGGTCGTCCGGCTCCCTGTCGTCCTGGCTGTCAAACCGGAGTTCAGATCGGTCAGTGTCGCTGCTGGCTCGTCGATGACCATGTCGACTTGCTCGACTGGTGGGACCGCCCTCAGCTCGGCCACGGCCTGGGCACCGGCCCGGTCGATCGCCTCGACCTTGGCCACCAAGGCCGCCCGATCCCGCTCCGCTTGATAGGCGTCGGCAAGGAAGGCGACCGAGCCGCCGACGACACCGAACACCGCCACGTCCCGCAAGTAGTCACCGGCCGAGGGCGGCGGCGTGGCCGGCATACGGCTGGCTTCGGCGGCGGACACCGACAGGGTGTCGGCAAATCTGATGGTGATGCTGCTCAACGCCGACGCCGACTCAGCCGTGCTGTCGGCCGCCTGCGCCGCCTTCCCGGTGGAGGCGAACGCCTCCACGGCGGCTTGGCCCGTCCAATCTCCTGCGACGCCGCGGATCGCCGACCGAGCCTCGACAGCGAAATGAACCGCAGCCTGTTCGGCGCGGTCCATGAGCGCGGCCAGTTGGCGCAGCGGCCCGGAGTCCAATCCTGTGGCGGCGGCCTTCAGCTGCCCGGCCGGCCAAGCTCCGTATTCGGTCATTCCTCATCCCCTGTCACCGCGCACCGGCCATCGCGGCGATGGCTGCGCTCGTCAATGAACCGGTCGTTGCCGACTCGAAGACCACGCTGCCGGCCGCCGCCCGTCGTCTCAGGACCGCGCCGCCCGTGCTCTCGAACCATTCTGATGTCTGGGCACTCACCGTCGGTTCCGCATCGCCATAGCGCAGCGCCCCGACCATTCCTCGTGCCGTCAGACTCTCCTGGACCTTGGCGAGGGTGAGCACCGCATCGGCTCCCAGCCCTGCCGCCGTCACCGCGTTGTATGCCGCCCGGTCCAGTCCGCGTGCCGTCGCACCGGAGCGCAAGATCGGCAAAGCGCGCTCGTCCACCACGAGGCGTTCCATCCGCAGCTCACGCACTGCTGGCAGCATGCCCACGACCGTGGCCGCAAGCTCGCTGGAAGAGGTCTTGCGGATCGTCACAGTCGTCGCCGTGTCCAACACCACCAACCCGTCCGACCCGACACTCAACCCCACCGCCAGCACCGACTCCCCATCGACGGTGGCGCGGGCGGCATACACGGCGGTCTGGGGGTGACGCAGGATCGACTCGGCGTAGGTGAGCAGCTCGTGGGTGTCAGAAGCGAGATCTGACGTCGCCCGGTTGACCTCCCGGGCGAGGTTGTCGACCTGCAACCGCTCCTCGCTGACGGCCAGCAACTCGTCCCAATCGAGGGTGACACGCGCGGCATACCCCGTGTTGAGGGGCACCGGAAGCACCAAACGGGCACGCTGCGCCCACCGCCCGAAGGCGACGGTGTCGAGTTCGATGACGTTCACCGGCGGCATGGCGTTTCCCTCCCCCTGGCTGTGAGGTCCGTCCCTGGGATGTCAGGCCGACGCGGGCGTGCCCTCGGCACGCCCGCACCGGGCTGACCTGCGATCCATCAGAACCGAGCGGCGTTGGCCTTCTCGGTCGACTGGAAGTCGCTGTTGGTCTCGGCGAGCGCGGCGCCGATCCGCTGCAGGACACTGTTGAGGTCAGCCGCCGCCGCATCCCACTTCTTCTGCAGCACCTGGTAGCTGGCCGACGCCTCACCTTCCCACGTGGCCACGAGAGGCTTGAGGAACCCCTTGAGCTCGTCGAGGGCACCGTTGACCTGGCCCACGGTGGTGACGATGTGGCCCTGGGTGCGGTCGAGGCTGCCGAAGTTCGCACCGATCTGGTCGTTCATGAATCCACTCATCTCTGTCTGAGGAAAAAGGTGACGTGACCGGAGGTCACATGTTCAGGCCGGAGCCGGACGACTTGAGGGCTGCACTGCGCTCGGTGTCGCGCGCGGCATACGCCGTGCTCGACTGGCGCAGTTGCTCGGAGATCCCCCGCAGTGCCTCACTGAGCGACTTGGCGTCGCGGTCGTAGGCGTCCATCAGCGTCGCGAAGGTGCGGGCGGCTTCGCCCTTGAAGTGCGCCGGTGCGGTGGCAACCTCCGCGCGCAGCGACCCCAGCAGCCGCTGGATCGACGCATCGACGTCGTTGACGTGCTTGGCGGCACGCTCCATCTGGCCGGTTTCGGTGACAAAACTTGACATCGGTACTGCCCCTTCCTGGTGTAAGTCGAGTCCGCGGGGCAGGAGGCCCCCCTGAGACCCGCCGATTTCCGGCAGGCTCGACCACAGTAACAAACCGTGCCGTAACGGGCCCGCGCAAGCGTGCACATACTCATTTCCCGTACCGGTCGGGCCGGAAGGCCCTCGCGCCGGGTCCGCAGGCCATTGGTGCGTGATACGTTCCCGCCGAATCGACACCACCAGGGGGTGACACCGATGACCGACGATCTGCTGGCTCGCTTGGGCGACCTTCGCGATGAGATGGACCGCGCCCTGTCGCGCTTCCAGACCAGCGTCGACGCCCTGGGCCCCACCACTGGCAGCGACAAGACCGAGGCCGTCACAGTCCGACTTGACCGGGACGGCGCCCTTCGATCGGTCGCTGTGACCAGCGACTGGAAGACCCGGGTTCGGCCGGTCGAGCTGGGCCTCGCAGTCGTCGCGGCATACGGGAACGCGGTGGCCAACCGCCTCGAGTTGTATGCCGTGCGCATGGGCGAGTCCGACAGCGGACCCCCGCCCGCTTTGCGGCCCGCCCCGCTGCCCAGCCAGACGCTCGGGGGGCAACTGTGGGAGGTCACCCGGGACTCGGACCCCGAGTCGGCCGCCGCGACCGAGGCGTTCGGCACGTTCCTGCACGAGGTCAACGAGGACATCGCCCGCGCTCTGGGTTCCTTGCGGGCGCAGCGCCAGGCGACCTACTCCGCGAGCAGTCCGGCCCGGCACGTCACCGTCACGGTGAACTCGGGCGGGGTGCTTCAGGTGGTGGCCATTTCCACCTCCTGGGTGGGCCGCACCCACCCCACGAATATCGGACGGGAGATCACCCAAGCGGCCCTCGCCGCGACGGAGACCGCCCGGACGAGCACGGCGCTGGCTCTGTTGTCTGAGGGCGTCCTCAACGACATCCAGCGACTCTCCTCCGATCCCATCGCCCTGGCGCAACGCCTCGGCCTTCGCTGACAAAGGGGACAGCATGTCGTTCAGCACAGCAGTCGACGCCTTGAGGGCCGACGCCCTCGAGTGGGCACGCACGTCAGAGGTGCTTGACTCCGCCTCGACAGCCGCCGGCGGGTTGGGCCTTTCATCCGCAGCGATGTCTTTCGCGAGTGAAGCGGCGTGCGCTGCAACCTATGAACAGGTCCGATCAAAACTAGAACGCCTGCTGGCGTGGGGGGCCGGTGAGACGGACGCCATCGGCAGCACGCTCTTGCAGGTGCGGGCGGCATACCTGAGCGCAGACGAGTCGCAAGCGCAAGCCTTGCGGGGAAGTTGGGACCCGAAATGAACCCTGCAGCAGAGGCCGAGCGCCTGCTCCAACAGTTGTCCGAGGTCGTGGAGGAGCTGCGCCAGGCCGTCAACTCCGTCCTCGAAATCATCCCGTCGTGGCTGGGCTGGGTGGCCGACCAGATCCTCAAGGGTTGGAACTGGCTGTGCGCAAAACTCGAGCAGTTGTGGGCTTATCTGGCCGAGTTGTTTGCCAGGCGCGGCGACCCTGACGCGCTCAATGCGGCCGCCGACGCCTGGGCCCGGAGCGTCGGTGGCCCAGTGAGTGCGCGTGCTGGCACCGCTGAGGCTGGCGCCCTTCGGGTCGATGACATGTGGGCCGGCACGGCCGCCGACCAATACCGCCAAATCCTCCCCGCCCAGAAGGGTGCGATGGCGGCCGTCAAGACGATGACCGACGCCGTGGGACAAGCTCTGATGAGCATCAAGACCGGGATCTATAAGTTCTGGGGCTTGGTGGCCGTTGCCCTGGCTGCGTTGATCGTCAGCATCATCGGCGCGATCGCCAGCACCGCCACGATCTTTGGAGCACCGGCGGGTCCGGTCATCGCAGCCGGTGGTGTCGTGGCGTTCCTGGCCGCGGTGACCGGCGGGGTGTTGGCCCTCAACGGTGACGTCTCGGCGGCGAACAACGGCCTGGTCAAGGTGCTCAACGACAACACGCCCTACCCGGCTGGTCGCTGGCCACGCGGGGTCCTGTGAACCGGTGATGGGCGCCTAGCCGTCGACGGTGGCAATCTGGATGAGCTGGGCGCCCTGACGGCGGGTCACCAGGATGCCCCGCCCAGACGGGTAGGACGGCTGTGGTTTGGCCGGGCCCAGCAGGGCACCCTCATCGGTTGACCCGGTGCCGACGAAGCCCGGCGAGCCCAGCTCACGGATCGACTGCAGCAGCGGGTCGAACAACGCCCTCGACGCACCCGCCGTGCTGCGGGCGACGATGACGTGCAGGCCGATGTCCTTGGCGTGCGGCAACAACTCGCGCAGAGCCGTCAGCGGGTTGTCCATGCCGGTGGCCACCATGTCGTAGTCGTCGACGAGCACGAACACCTCGGGGCCGCTCCACCAGGACCGGTCGCGTAGCTGCTCCGCGGTCACGTCCGGTGGCGCGAGCCGACCCTGCAACAGCGGCACGAGATCCCCCAGGTATGCCGTGAGCGCCGCAGCCCCCGGCGCATACCCGGCAAGGTAGTCCTTGGGGACGAACCCCAGCATGGTCCGTCGGTAGTCGACGACGAGCAACCGCACCTCGGCAGCGGTGTAGCGGTCCATGACACCCGTGGCCAGGACCTTGAGGAAGTTCGTCTTGCCGCGCTCCACATCGGCCAGATAGATGAAATGGGCGTCCGCTTGGACATCGATAAAGACCGTCGCCAACGCCTCCTCGTTGACCCCGATCGCCACGGCGCGTGAGCCCTCCGGCCGCCCGGACACATCCAGCGCCGCCAGCTCCAACCGTTCGGGAAGGGTCCGTACCGCCGGAGCGACCGGCCCCTCCCACGCCGTGCGGACGGCCCGGACAAGCTCCTGGTATGCCGTCGCCAGACTCCCAGCGTCGGTCACTGCGTCGATCCGTGGCAGTGCGAGCAGCATCTGCCTCTTGTATGCCGTCACCCCTCGACCCGGGGCGTTCGCCGGAACGAGCGCGGCCACCTTGCGGTCGACCTCCGACTCCAGCGGATCGCCCAAGCGCAACTCGATCCGCGTCCCGAGCGAGTCCTTGATCGCCGGGCGGACCTCTTGCCAGCGTGCCGCACTGATGAGCACATGGACTCCGAAAGACAACCCGCGAGCGGCCAACGAGGTCACCCGACCTTCAAGGTCGTCAAACTCCTCCCGCAACGCCCCCCACCCGTCGATGACGAGGAACACATCGCCGAATGGGTCGTCGGCGACCGCCGGGTCCCCCGCGCGCTGCATGGTCCGATAGCCGGCCATCGACTCGACCCCGAGCCGACGGAACCGGGCCTCGCGCTCGGTCACCACTCCTGCGACCTCGGCAATGAGGCGGCGCAGGTAGTCGGGCCGGGCCCGGGTGGCGACCCCACCGACGTGCGGCAGACCCTGGGTGCTGACCAGCGAACCGCCGCCGAGGTCCACGGCATACACCTGGACCTCGCGGGGGGTGTGCGTCAGCGCCAACGACGTGATGATCGTGCGCAGGGCCGTGCTCTTGCCGCTCTGCGGGCCGCCGACAACGACACCGTTGCCCGCCCCACCCGAGAAGTCCAGGACCATCGAGTCGCGCCGCTGCTCATATGGCAGGTCGACAATCCCGATCGGCACCCGCAGCGGGCCGACAGCCGCCCACCCCGGGGACCCGAGCCCGCGCCCGGGCACGACCTCCAACGCCGGCAGCAACCGGTCCACGGTCGGCGACTCACGCAGCGGCGGGAGCCACACGTCATGAGCCGGCAGGCCGTGGCCGTGCAACCGGCCGACGATGACATCCAGCAGCGAGGGAGGTTTGGTCCCGGCAGCCGTCGGGAGTGCGGGGACCGGGGCCTGCTGGGCTGCCTCACTCGTCAGCGCGACGCCCTCGACCTCACCGGTGCCGCCAACTTCGGTGAGCTCGCCGAGGTCGACGAGCGAGGAGACGAACGACACCGGCCGGGCATAGCCCACGGGGCCTCCGGCGGTCACGGCCGATCCGCCGTCGACAAACGCCCCGGACACGTAGGACGCCTTGAACCGGGTGAGCGAGGTGGTGTCGAATTTGAGGAATCCCGAGCCAGGGATCGGCGGCAGTTCGAAGGCGTCCGGGACGCCGAGCACGGTCCGCGACTCGGTCGCGGTGAAGGTCTTGAGCCCCACGCGATAGGACAGGTGGCTGTCCAGGCCACGCAGCCGCCCTTCTTCGAGCCGTTGCGACGCGAGCAGCAGATGAATGCCAAGCGATCGACCAAGCCGTCCGATGGCGACGAACAGCTCCGCAAAATCCGGCTTCTGGGCCAGCAGTTCCGAGAACTCGTCACACACGACGAGCAACCACGGCAACGGCTCGAGGTTGGCGCCGGCCTGCCGGGCCTTGTCATAGTCACGAACGTTGAGCAGGTTGCCGGCGTCGCGCAGCATCTCCTGGCGTCGGTTCATCTCGCCCGAAAGCGCGTCATACATCCGGTCGACCATGGCCAGGTCGTCCTGCAGGTTGGTGATGACGGCAGCCGTGTGCGGCAGGTCGTGCAATCCGGCGAACGTCGCGCCACCCTTGAAGTCGACCAGGACCAGGTTGAGCGTCTCGGGCGCGTGGGTGACGGCTAGGGCCAGCACGAGAGTGCGCAGCAACTCGGACTTGCCCGACCCGGTGGCACCGATGACCAAGCCGTGCGGGCCCATTCCGCCGAGGGCGGACTCCTTGAGGTCCAGTTCGACGGTCTCCCCCGTCGGGCCGACACCGATGGGCACCCGCAGCAGGTCACGCAAGGACCGCGGACGCCAAACCTGGTCGGGGTCCAGATGGGCCACATCCCCGAGACCCAACATGTCCGGCAACTCGTTGGAGGTGGCGACGCTCGTGCCGTCGTCGCCGCGGGCTTCGCTGAGCCGGAAGGGGGCCAGCCGACGCACCAAGGCGTCGGCCTCGACCAGGCTCAACTGGTCGGCGCTGCCGTGCACCTCGGTCATCCCCTCGACCCGCTCGCCGAGCAGACCCCTGCTGACGACCAGACTCAAGGCCTGCTTGCTGGTGAGGTCGAGCACGGTCTGAGTCAGATCAACGAGGGTCACGCCCACCCGGTCAAACTGGCCCACGGTCTCGGCATCGACGCCGGCGCGACCGTCAACGACGACCACGACATGCGGCTGGTCGGGCTCCAGGACCGCCCGAGGCGAGTGGGCCACCCGGGGCGTGAGTTCGTCGGCAAGCCACGCGGCGACCTCATCGAGCGACGAGGCCACCATGCGCACCGGGCCAAGGCTGTCTCGCTCGGTGGGGTGGTGGTTGTGCGGAAGCCACTTGAGCCAATCCCATTCCTCGCGCCCCGCCGGGTCGACGACGGCAGCGACGACGAGCGCGTCATGGCCGTGGAAGGTCGCCAGCTGACAGATCGCCGCCCGCACCATCGCCCGACCCTGCTGCCGATCGCCCCGCACATCCAGGACGTGGACCACGTCCAACCGGACCGAGATCGGCAGCTCGTCGACGTTTTCGTGGGTCCGCAGCAGCTGGTCCATCGCGACCGCACAGATCGGGTCGATCTCGTTGATGGGCCCGGTTTGCGGGGGTCGCAACGGGCTGGCCAGCTCCTTGGGACCGGCACCGAGGCGCACCTCGACGAAGTCGTCGTCGGTATGCCGCCGCTCCCACATCCGTCGACCGCCAACGAGCGACCACAACGAGGAGGGGGTCGGGTGCACCCACGTCAGCGCCGATCGCTGATCGTCGCGGACCTTCGCGATCTCCTCGCGCAGGGTGGCCAGATAGCGCAAATAGTCGTTGCGGTCAGTGGCGAGCTGGGCCTTGGAGGGGCCGCCGGATCGGCCGGAGCCGATCATGCCGACGGTCATCATCAGCATCATCGCGCCCATCATCAGCGAGGCGGTGTTGAGCCCCCCAACAACGATGAAGCCGACCACCATGAGGATCATCGCGACGGGCAACACCATCGACATGATGTTGGGCGGTGCCGCCCTCGGGATCTCCGGTGGAGGCTCGAGCAGGAACTCACCATCAGGCAGGGGCGGAGGGTTCAGCCGGGGTCGACGCGCGAAGGCACGAGTCGCCATGCCACCCCAATCCCCTGATGCAACGGCACCGACCGGTCGCGGCGCTCCGACATTCCTATACTAAGTGGGCACCCAGGGAGGAGGCCCATCGTGGCTCGTGCGGACGCCGCCGCGTTCACTCGCGTTCTTGTCGTCGCCCCGCGCACCCGCGTCGACGTGGCTCTCCCTGCGGAGATCCCGATCGTCGACTTGCTGCCGACCCTGTTGGACATGGTCGGCGAGCGCAGCGATGACGGCGGGGCCCAGCATGACGGGTGGGTCCTGGCGCCGATGGGCGGCGAGGCGCTCAACCCGGCCCGCACCCTCCGGTCCCTCGACATCCTCGACGGTGCTGCGCTGCAACTGCATCCGCGTCGCCCTCCCGTGGCCGAGCCGATCTTCGACGACGTCGTCGACGCCATCGCCACCTCCGTCCGAGCGCACACCGACACTCGGGCCCTGCGTGATCTCACCGGCGCGTCGGCTGCGGGGGCCGGTCTGCTGGTCACGGCATACGTCCTGGTTGCCGGTGAACATTCCCTCGCCGGCGCCGCGCTCGCCGGCGCTGCCGCCCTCCTGTCCCTGGTGACGTCGGCCGCGATTGCGCGGTCGGGCGGTTCGCGCGCCGTCGCGGTGACGGTCGCTGCGTGCGGTGCGGCACCGGCATACGCAGCGGGGATGCTGGCCATCCGCGGACCGTTCGGCTACCCGGCAGCCCTGCTCGCGGCCACCGCCACCCTTGTGTATGCCGTGCTCGCCGCGATGCTCATCCGCACCGGTGCCGTCGTGCTCTCCGCGCTCTCGACCGTGGCCGCCTTCGCGATGGTGGCCACGGGCGTCGGGCTGGCGCTGCAGGCCCGGCCGGGCCATGTCGCCATCCTCGCGGGGGCCGCCGGGCTGGGCGCCGTCACCGTGTTGCCCTGGGTCGCGGTGCGGTTGGCCCGGCTGCCGATGCCGGTGATCCCCACGAGCCCCGACCAGCTGCGCGACGCGTCCCTCGGGGTCGACTTCGCGCAGGCGGGGGCGCGGGCGGCGGTCGCGGCGGAATATCTCGACGGCACCACCATCGGCTGCGCGGTCGTCGCAGCGGCAGGAGCCGTCATGTCGCTGGCCGCCGGGACGGTGTTCGCCGTGCTCTTCGGTGCCGTCGTCGTCACCGCGTTGCTGCTTCGGGTCCGGTCGGTCTCGAGCCGACTGGCCAGACTCGGCCTGATCGTCGCTGGCCTGCTGGCCGCAGCGCTCGGGCTGGCCGGTGCCGTGCTCGCGGCCCCCGAGCAGGCCGTCGTCATCGCCGGCACCGTCCTGGTGTTGACGGGGATCGCGGTGCTGCTCACCGTCTTCGTTCCGCGTCGCCAGCTCAGCCCGATGACGGGGCGCTCGATCGATATCGCCGAGAACATCGTGCTGGTCTCGGTGCTGCCCTTGGCTCTCGGGGCAGTCGATCTCTATGCCACGGTTCGACACTGGTGAGTCGGCGAGTGCGGCTGTCGGCGACCCTGACAGCGGGGCTGTTGGCCACCTCGGGGCTGCTGGCCACCTCGGCGCCCCGGGCCTTGGCGGCCGACGAGCCTGCCCCGCCCTTTGATCAGGTGGCCAACTGTGTGTCGTTCGGCCGGGCGATCGAACCGGTGGCCAATGGGGTCTCACCAGGGCAACGGTTGGTCGGACAGACCCAGCTCTGGGAGCTCTCGCGGGGTGCAGGTGTCACCGTCGCCATCATCGACACCGGGGTCACTCCCGGTCCGGCTTTCCAGGGTCGACTCGTCGCAGGGGGCGACCTCGTCGAGCCGGGCTCCCCGTCCCCCGGTCTCGCCGACTGCGACGGGCACGGCACCCTCGTGGCGGGGCTGATCGGTGGGGCACCCGACACGACCAGCGGTTTCGCCGGAGTGGCCCCCGATGTCCGACTGCTGTCGATCCGCCACAACAGCATGGCCTTCGCCCCCAAGGGCACCCGCACCCCCGGGGTCGGCGGCGTCGCGAGCCTGGCCCAAGCCATCGATCTCGCGGTGAGCCAGCGGGCCGACATCATCAACATCTCCAGTGCCTATTGCGGACCGGCCCTGACCGCGAACGACGCCCGGCTCACCGCCGCGATCGAGCGTGCCGTGGCCGCCGACGTCCTCGTGGTCGTCGCGGCCGGCAACCTCGGCAGCTCACAGACCTGCACCACGCAGAACACCCCCGGCCGAGCACCGGTGACTGGCGCCATCCCGGCCACCATCCCCGCTGCGCTCACGGTGGGCGCGGTCGATGCCCAAGGCCAACCGGCCGAGTTTTCCCTGGCCGGGCCCTGGGTCGATCTGGCCGCCCCCGGCGCCAAGATCATCTCCACCAACCCGCACCCGACGCAGTCGGGGCAGGTCGGCACCATCGTCGGCACGCAAGGAGACGTCGAGATCCAGGGCACGAGCTTTGCGGCGCCCTATGTCACGGGGGTTGCCGCTCTGGTGCGCTCACGGTTCCCTCACTTGGATGCCCGCCACGTCATGGCCCGGCTCATGGAGACCGCCGATCACCCCGCCGGGGCCGGTGAGCAGTCCATCTTCGTCGGGCACGGGATCGTCAATGCTCGCCGCGCTCTCACTGCCGTGCTCTCGTCTGAGGCCGGGTTGACCGGGTCACCGGGGTCACCTGGTTCCTCCGGAGCCACCGAAGCCGCTGGGTCGGCCCCGACGCGGGCGGCGGCACTGCCGGCCGGCGACGTGGCGGCGCCGAGCGGAGGCGGCGAGGCTTTCGCCCTTGTCGGGTCGGGCCTGCTGCTCGCCGTGCTCGTCGCCGCGGTGTTGGCTCGATCGATGCGTCGTCGCGCCGCCCTTGCCCGGGCCGGGTCGACGGACAATGTCGTTGCCTCCGGCTGACCGAGACCCGCACCCCCAACGACCTCAGCTGGTGACGTCCTTGCCCAACAACCGGGCCCAGGCGGCGGCGAGGAACACCACGGCATACCCGAGGGCGACGAGCAACCCGCGACCGGCGCTGTCCAGTGACACGGGGTCACGCAAGAAGTCGCCGAACGACATCCACTCGTGGACGATGAGCCACGGGTGCAGCCAGGCGACCTGGGGCACCCCGTCGAGCACCCAGGAGAGGATGACGACGATCATCACGGTGATCGTCGCCGCCATCGGCTGCTCGGTGAGCGTCGACACGAAGAGCCCCAGCGCAGCGAGCGAGGCGAGGCACGCGGTGAGATAGAGGACGACGAGGCCAAGGCGCCCGAGCGCGGGCACGAACTCCAGCTGGCTGCCTGACAGCGTCGTCATCGGTCCGACCCCGAACAGCAGCGCGCCGACGAGCACCCCGGTCACTGCGACGAGAGTGACCCCCCATAGCGCGCCGAACACCAGCGACGCGAACTTGACGGCGAGCAGCCGGGTCCTGGTCACCGGCACAGTGAGCAGGTAGCGCAGGGTCCCCTGGTTGGCCTCCCCCGCAATGGCGTCACCGCAGAGCATGGCGATGGCCAGCGGCAGGAACATCGCGATCTCGGCGGTGAGCGCCGTGAGCGCGACGAACAACCCGTTGGACGTGATGCTCGACAGGAAGTCCGGCCCGCGCCCTGGCCGCGGCGCTGAGGCCTTGACGGCGAATGCGATGACAACCGGCACCAGAGCCAGGACCGCCAGTCCCGCTTGGTTGCGGCGACGGCCGGCGATGAGGCGCACCTCCGACCAGAAGAACCGCCAGGCCCAGCCACGGATCGGGCCGGACGTCGCGGCTCCTCCTGCAGCCGCGCCCGCGAGTCCCGTCGCCGTCGTGGTCGCCTTCGTGGTCGCGGTCGCCGTCGTGGTCGCGTCAGCCGCTGACATCGAAACCCTCCCCCGTCAGCCCGACGAACCAATCCTCGAGATCCTGTGCGCCACTGGTGAATCCGCGGACCGCCACGCCGGCATGGACGAGCGCGGCAACGGCCTTCTCCGGGGCAACCCCACCGAGCTCGCCGGTCACCTGGGCGTGGGCCGCGTCGACGCTCACCTGGGTGGCGCCCAGCTCGCGCAGCACGTATGCCGCCTGCTCACCGTCGTCGGTCCGCACGACCGCGCGGGTGGCCCCGCCTTGAAGCTGCGCGAGTGGTCCTTGAGCGACGAGTTTGCCCTCGCGCATGACCCCCAGATGGGTGCAGATCTGCGCGACCTCGGACAGTAGATGGCTGGAGACGAGCACGGTCGTGCCGTCGGCCCCAAGCGACCCGATGAGGGCACGGACCTCCCGAGTCCCTTGCGGGTCAAGGCCATTGGTGGGCTCGTCGAGGACGAGCAGGTCCCGCGGCATGAGCAAGGCCCCGGCGATGGCCAGCCGTTGGCGCATGCCCAGCGAATAGGCCCGGTACTTCTTGCCCGCCGCCGCCAGCAGCCCGACCCGGTCAAGCGCCGCGTCGACCCGCGCCCGGGACGTGCGCGGGTCGGCCCGGCGGTCGGCGACATCGAGCCGAGCCAGGTTGGCCCGGCCGGTCAGGTAGGGGTGGAAGGCCGGGCCCTCGACCAACGCGCCGACCCGGTGCAGGGCCGATTCGGCCTGGTCAGGGATGGCCAACCCAAGCAGCTCGGAGCGTCCGTCGCTCGGCCCCACCAACCCGAGCAGCATCCGGATCGTCGTCGTCTTGCCCGACCCGTTCGGCCCGAGGAAGCCATACACCGACCCCGAGGGCACCGCGAGGTCGATCCCGGCGACCACCGTCTGGGAGCCGAACCGCTTGGTCAACCCCCACGTCTGGACTGCGAGCATCCGCGCGCCGTCAGCCGGCAGCGGGAGCTGCGAGGGCGGCATACAGGGCCTCGGGGGCGACCGCCCCAAGAGCCGCGCGACCGTCGTCGGTGAGGACGAGCGAGAAGAGGGTGCCCTCGAGGACCCGACCGCTCCCCCACGCGCCCGACACCTTGGGCAGCGCGGCGAGCAGGGACTGGAGTTGATCGGTTCCGCCCGGGGCCCCCTTGCCTGGGGACGTCTGGGCCGGAGTCGTGCCCGCCGCCTGAGCCGGAAGCTTTGCGACGACGATCCGCGACCAGCCCTGTCCGACCATGCGAACGGCGTCAGCCGGCTTGGCGGTGGGCGCTCCGGCCGGCGGGGTCGGCATACCAGCGGCCTTGTCCGCCAATGCTTCTGGCATTCCTTCGGTGACCGTCGTGCCTGGCGGTGGGGTGAACTCGAACTGTCGCGCCTCGGGCGCCGAGAAGTCGATCGCCGTGAAGCCCACCTCGAGCGCGGGCGTCGCTTGCTTGGTCGAGAAGACCTGGACGCGCAGCGGAAGGTGCCGCTCGCCGTCGACCGCGAGACGCACCTGCGCGACGAGGGTCGCCGAGTCCTTGGGGGTCAGCACGAGCTCGTATGCCGTGCGCCCCGCCACGACGACAGCCGGACCGACCTCGGCGCGGGTCGTCGGGTCGATCGCTGCGAGCGCTGCCTTGGCCGCCTCATCGGGGGTTGCGGGCAGACCCGTCCCGGTGGGACGCGCGGTCATCAGCGGACCGGC
>WBZS01001726.1_pt1 | contig 16095 bp, 16 predicted proteins | sample 5204201 | NCBI WGS metagenome assembly WBZS01 (sample SAMN12344357, study PRJNA552823) | activated sludge metagenome | biome: Activated sludge suspended growth; feature: Nitrification reactor; material: Wastewater; isolation source: activated sludge from nitrification reactor of wastewater...
CATAGCGATCGGACCAACGCTTCACCGTCGGCCACGACACCTGGAAGCGAGCCGCGACCTCGCGGACCGGGACCTTACGATCGACGACCAGCCGGGCGACCTTGAGCCGGTGACGAGGGGTCAACGCAGCATTAGCGTGGGACACGAGGGCCTCCTGTGGAGTGGCAGTGGTGACTTGGCAGTTCCACTCCACCGCAGGAGGCCTTCCCGCGCTACTGATCAGATCAGCCGATCACACTCACTCAACCAACGTCTCCGGTCAGTACAGCTAGTTGGCCATCGCCGCGGCCTGGCGTACGAACCTGGGGTCACAAATGGGGCCTGGGCCAGCGTGCGGGTGGGGAAGTCGACGAACCTGGCGTCACAAATGGGGCCTGGGCCAGCGTGCGGGTGGGCGAGTCGACGAACCTGGCGTCACAAATGGGGCCTGGGCCAGCGTGCGGTGGGGAAGTCGACGAACCTGGGGTCACAAATGGGGCCTGGGCCGGGGCGGGGGTGGGGGAGGCGACGAACTTGGGGTGACAAATGGGGGTGCAGGCGGGGGCGGCCCCGGGGTCACCGGCGCGGGCTGGCCAACGCCGAGAGTCGACGCACGGCCTCCTCCAGGACCGCGTCCTGTTTGCAGAACGCGAACCGCACGAGGGTGCGCGCCGCCGCCGTGTCGTCACAGAACACCGAGACCGGCACCCCGACGACGCCGGCCCGGGCGGGCAAGGCGCGACAGAACGCCAGCCCGTCCGTTGCCCCGAGGGCGGCGGCGTCGGCAATGACGAAATACGTGCCGGCCGGAACGGCGACCGGCAGACCGGCAGCCCGCAGACCGCCGACCAGCAGATCGCGCTTGGCCTGCAGCGACGCCGCGAGCCCGGCATACATCTCGTCGCCGAGGCCCAACCCGAGCGCCACGGCCGGCTGGAACGGCCCCGAACCCACGTAGGTCGTGAACTGTTTGACTGCCCGCACCGCGGCGACCGCCGCCGCGGGACCGGTGACCCAGCCGACCTTCCACCCGGTGGTCGAGAAGGTCTTGCCCGCGGAGGAGATGGTCAGCGTCCGCTCCCACATCCCCGGCAGCGCCGCGACGGCCACGTGCTCGGCACCGTCGAAGAGCAGGTGCTCGTAGACCTCGTCGGTCACCACCCATGCGTCGTGCTCACGGGCCAAGGCGCAGATCAGCTCGATCTCTTGGCGCGAGAACACCTTCCCCGTCGGGTTGTGCGGCGTGTTGAGCAGCACCAGCCGGGTCCGCGAGGAGAAGGCCGACCGCAACGACTCCTCGTCCAGGGCCCAGTCCGGGAAGCGCAGAACCGAGGTCCGGCGGACGCCCCCCGCGAGCGCGATCGACGCGGCATACGAGTCGTAGTAGGGCTCGAAGGTGACCACCTCGTCGCCGGGCTGCACGAGGGCGAGGATCGTCGCGAAGATCGCCTCGGTCGCGCCCACCGTGACGAGCACCTCACGGCGGGGGTCCACCTGGAGTCCGTAGAACCGCCTCTGGTGCCCGGCGATCGCGTCGAGGAGTTCGGGCACGCCCGCCCCCGGGGGGTACTGGTTGCGACCCTCGGCAATGGCCCGCCGCGCCGCCTCGAGCACCTCTGCCGGCCCGTCCGTGTCGGGGAAGCCCTGGCCCAGGTTGATCGCCCCGTGCTCAACGGCCAGGGCGGACATCTCCGCGAAGATCGTCGTCCCGAACGGGACGAGGGCGGGATGGCCGAGGGGTCGGGTCATGCGAGGGAGCGTATGCCGTGGGCCCGCCGGGGTGGGCCCACGGCATACGTCGGAATCGATCGCGGCCGCGGCGATGAGCGTGGGGTTTCGGGTCAGGCTCGCGACCAGCAGCGGGCCCGCGGCCAACGCAATGCCGTCCCCGAGGTTGGCGGCCCAGACCGACGCCAGGTTCCATCGGAACGCCCGCCCCATCCGGGGCGGAGCGATCACGTCGATCAGGCGGGGCAGCGAGGACACGAGGGTTCACCCTAGGCAGTGGGCGGGAGAGGTCACCACCGGATTTGTCCCGGCCTACCATGCCCCCATGGAACGCACCGCCGTGGAGATCGCCGAGGAGGTCCGCTCGGGCCACTCCAGCGCCCGAGCCGAAACCGAGGCCGCCCTGGCCCGCATCGCCGCGCGCGACGGTCAGCTCAACGCGTTCACCGTCGTCCGGCATGACGAGGCGCTCGCCGAGGCCGACGCCCTCGACGCCGGTGGACCCGGCCACGACGGCCCGCTCGCCGGGGTTCCCGTCGCGGTCAAGGAGGAGTATGCCGTTACCGGCACCGTCACCACGTTGGGAGGTCGGGGCAATTCGACTCCGGCGCACGAGGATTCGGAGGTCATCCGGCGTCTTCGTGCGGCGGGCGCGATCATCGTCGGCAAGACGACGATGCCCGAGTTCGGACAGTTCCCGTTCACCGAGTGTGTGGCCACCGGAGTCACCCGCAACCCGTTCAATCCGGACCGGTCGATCGGCGGGTCCTCGGGCGGGTCGGCGGCGGCCGTGGCCTCGGGGATGGTGCCGATCGCCCTGGGCGCGGACGGCGGCGGATCGATCCGGATCCCGGCAGCGCTGACCGGCCTGATCGGCCTCAAACCGACGTGCGGCCGGATCTCGCTCGCGCCGCTCCGGCAACACTGGTACGCCCTCGTCGTCCTCGGCGCCCTGACCCGCACCGTGGCCGACTCCGCCCTCGTGCTCGACGTCATCGCCGGGTCGACTCCCGTCGACCGGTGGTCGTGTCCGGCCCCGACGGCCCCGTATGCGCACGGGTTGCTCGCCGATCCCGACCCCCTCCGGATCGCCTGGACGACCAGGAGCATCACCCCGGGCGTGGACACCGACCCGCCGGTGGCGCTGGCCACCGAACAGTTCGCCCGCCGGTTGACCCACCTGGGTCACCGCGTGGGGCACGTGTGGCCGCGCTGGCCGGTGCCGACCGACGCCTTCCTGCCGCAGTTCTATGCCGGCATGCGTGAGGAAGCAGGCCAGGTGGAGCATCCCGACCGGCTTGAGGAGCGCACGCGTCAGACCGTCGCCCTGGCCCGCTGGGCGACCCCGCGGGTGGCCGAGCGCGCGGTCCGGCGCGGGGAACGCGTGGCCGACGCCGTCGACGAGCGGCTGCTGACCGATGCCGACGTCCTCGTCCTGCCCGTGATGCCCAAGGTGGCGCCGCCGGTGGGTCTGCTCGAGGGCATGCACGCGGTCCGCGCCCAGGTCGCGACCCTGCCCTACGTCTCCAACACGGTGCTCTTCAACGTCTCCGGCCATCCGTCGATGTCCGTGCCCGCCGGCGTCGACGGCCACGGCGTGCCGATCGGGGTCCAACTCGTCGCCCGCCGGGGTCGTGAGGACCTGCTCCTGTCGTTGGCGGCCCAGCTGGAGCGGTCTGGAGCATGGGCCGACGTCCCGTAGACTGAGCGGTGCACCCGATTTCGGTCGGGTGACTTCGCGCGTCCGTTTCCGGTGACGAGGACATCCTCCGAATCGGGGCGCCACCCGACAGTGACGTATGCCGCCCCGCGGGGCGACACGGCATACCTCCTGGGTGTCGTTCGGTCGCCAGGCAGGCGAGCACACCCCCGTGCCCGCCGACGCAACTGTCGAATGCACAAGGGAGAACACGGCATGGCCGTCGTCACCATGCGCCAGCTCCTCGAGAGCGGCGTCCACTTCGGGCACCAGACCCGTCGCTGGAACCCCAAGATGAAGCGCTTCATCATGACCGAGCGCAACGGCATCTACATCATCGACCTGCAGCAGTCGGTCGACTACATCAACAACGCCTACGAGTTCGTCAAGGAGACCGTCGCCCACGGCGGCACGATCCTGTTCGTCGGCACGAAGAAGCAGGCCCAGGAGCCGGTGGCCGAGCAGGCGACCCGCGTCGGGATGCCCTACGTGAACCACCGTTGGCTCGGTGGCATGCTCACCAACTTCCAGACGATCTCCAAGCGCCTCACGCGCCTCAAGGAGCTCGAGGAGCTCAACTACGACGACGTGGCCGCCAGCGGCTACACGAAGAAGGAACTCCTCATCTTCAAGCGCGAGCGCGACAAGCTCGAGAAGACCCTCGGCGGCATCCGCACGATGGCCAAGGTCCCCTCGGCGGTCTGGATCGTCGACACCAAGAAGGAGCACCTGGCCGTCGACGAGGCCCGCAAGCTCGGCCTGCCGGTCATCGCGATCCTCGACACCAACTGTGACCCCGACGAGGTCGACTACAAGATCCCGGGCAACGACGACGCGATCCGTTCGGTCACCCTGCTCACCCGAGTGATCGCCGACGCCGTCGCCGACGGTCTCGTCGCCCGCTCCGGCGCCCACCAGGGCGAGGCCGGCGCCGTGGCGCAGGAGGAGCCGCTCGCGGAGTGGGAGCGCGAACTCCTGGGCGCGGACGCCAACGAGGCCGCCGCTGTCGAGACCACCGAGGCCGCGACCGTCGAGACCTCCGAAGCGGACACCGACGCGGAGGCCGCGGTCGTCGCGGAGCACGCCGAGTCCGCCGAGCCGATGGCCTCGACCGACGCCCCCTCCGGCGTCGACGCCGACGCCTGAGCGTCGCTCGTCGCCGACCACACCACCGACTCGCGAGAACGAAAGAGAGCGATACGCACCCCATGGCGAACTACACCACCGCCGACATCAAGGCCCTGCGCGAGAAGACCGCCGCCGGCATGATGGACGTCAAGAAGGCCCTCGACGAGGCCGACGGCGACCTCGCCAAGGCCGAGGACATCCTGCGCGTCAAGGGTCTCAAGGGCGTCACCAAGCGTGAGGGCCGCACAGCCTCCAACGGCCTGGTCGCCGCCGTCGCCGACGGGTCCGTCGGCACCCTGGTCGAGGTCCTCTGTGAGACCGACTTCGTGGCCAAGGGCGAGCGCTTCGGAGCCCTCGCCCAGCAGGTGCTCGACCAGGCGGTCGCGACCCAGGCCGCCGACGCGGAGACGCTGCTCGCGTCGACGCTGACCGACGGCAAGTCCGTCAAGGAACTGCTCGACGAGGCCAACGCGACCATCGGCGAGAAGATCGAGGTCAAGCGGGTCGCCCGGCTCGAGGCCCCCGTCGTCGTCGCCTACCTGCACAAGACCAGCCCGGACCTGCCCGCGCAGATCGGGGTGCTCTTCGGCGCCGAGGGCGGCGACGCGACGATCGCCCGGGACGTCGCGATGCACATCGCGGCGTTCTCGCCGTCCGTCCTGACCCGCGAGGAGATCGACGCGGCGACCGTCGAGCACGAGCGCAAGGTCGCCGAGGAGACGGCCAAGGAGGAGGGCAAGCCCGAGGCTGCGCTCCCGAAGATCATCGAGGGTCGGGTCAACGGCTTCTTCAAGGAGAACGTCCTGCTCGAGCAGGCCTTCGCCAAGGACGCCAAGAAGTCCGTCGAGAAGGTGCTCGCCGAGGCCGACGCCAAGGCGACCGGCTTCGCCCGGTTCCGCGTCGGCTCCTGATCGCCGCTGGTGCGGGCCGGTTCGGACGCACCACCCCGAAGGGGTATGTCGTCCGCTCAGCTGAGCGGACGACATACCCCTTCGGCGCATTCGGGGAGGGTCACCAGGACGCGGTGTAGGGCTGCGCCCAGAGCGTGGCGGTGAGGGAGACCGCCTTGAACCACGCGTTGTACATGGCCTCGAGGTCGTCCTCACCCGCGGCGCCCTTGGCCAAGAAGCCGCGGATCGTCACCGTCAGCGGGACGACGAAGGCGACGAGGTAGCGAAGCGAGACCTCGCGGGAGGTCGAGTCCACGCCGTCGGTGCGGTTCTTGCCCGCGGCGGTGTGACGGACGCCGATCTCGTGCTGCCAGTCGAGCCAATGCTGGTCGTGCTCGGCTCGGCAGGTGTCGGTGATCCAGAGGGCGAAGCGCCGACGCACCGCGGTGAGGTAGTCGCCGCTCGGGGCGCCGTCGGACCCGGCGAAGAAGGTGACCAGGTGGGGGCTCGAGCCGACGAACCCGTACCAGACGTCGAGGATGTCCTCGGTCTGCGGGCCCAGCACCTCCCCGGCCCGACGCAGCGCGGCGGTGTCCTCGGGCGACCAGAGCAGGGTCGCCTTGACCTTCTCGAGGTCCTCGAGCGTCACCGGGCTGGTGGCCAGCGCGTGGTCACCGAATCGGTATCCGTGGGGTGTGGACATCTTCATGCAGTCCTTTGGGTAGGACTCCTACTGATTTCCTCAGAATGGCATTCCATAGGACTCCTGTAAAGTCTCTCCCGTGCACGAGATGCCCGCCCTCGACCAGCGACTGCTCGACGCCATCGAGCGCCTCGGCCAGGGCCGACGCGCCTTCCTCCAGGGGATCGCCACCCAACGCCGGGTGTCCCCGCTGCAGATCGACGTCGTCGTGCTCCTCGGCGCGGGGGTCACGCCCCCGGTGGCCGGCGAGGTCGCTCGCCACCTGGACGTTGCGGCCTCCACGGTGGCCGACGCGGTCGCGACCCTGCGCCTGAAGGGACTGGTGTCGGAGGAGCCGGACCCACTGGACGGTCGCCGCAAGCTGCTCGTGCTCACCGCCGCCGGGCGAGCCCTGGCGGACGCCATGGGTCAGGAGCGCGACGTGCTGAGCGCCGCCCTCGTCGGCCTTGATCCGGCCGCCAAGGCCGCCACGCTCGACGTCGTGCTCACCCTGATCGGGGACCTGCATGCGTCCGGGGTGATCAGCGTCGACCGCTCCTGCAAGTCGTGTCGATTCCGGGACGAGCGCGCCGGCGCGACCGACTGGTGCCGGGTGCTCAGCCGGGAACTCACCGCGGACGTCCTACGGGTGTCCTGCCCCGAGCACGAGAGCCGCCTCACGCTGTCCGCCGGTCGCTGAGGGCTCGACGGACGGGGAAGGGTATGTCGTCCGCTCGGCTGAGCGGACGACATACCCCCTCCTGTTGGCGCCCGGGGTGCGAAGTCGGCGGCACACAGCGGGGGAGCGTATGGCCGGGGGCCGGCTTCAGAGGCGACCGAGGGCCAGCGCGGCAAACATCAGGGAAGCGATGGTCTCTGAGTCAGTGATCCGACCGTGGCGCACCATGTCCATGACGCGTCCCCACGGGACGGCTCGCACGGCGCTGATGCCCTCCTCGTCGACGCCGCTCGGCGTCGCCGCGGACAGGCCTCGGGCCAGGTAGACCCATTCGGGAGCGTCGCAGACGCCGTTGAGGGCGTTCATCGAGCCGATCCGCTGCCACGAGGTGGCGGTGTATCCCGTCTCCTCCAGCAACTCCCTTTGCGCGGCCACCAGCGCGTCCTCGCCGTCGGTTCCGCCGGCGGGCACCTCGATGCTGGGGCCGGTCGTGTGCCGGTCGAGGTGGACGAGCACGACCTCGTCGGCGTCGGTCAAGGCGACGATGAACACCGCGGGATGGCGCAGGGTCACGACGCCGTAGACCCCGTCGGAGCCGTCGGGCATCGTCACGGTGTCCTCCCGCACCGTGATCCAGGCGTTCTCGTAGGCAGTGAGCGACGAACTCGTGGGCCACATGCCCGTGATGTTAGGCGCCCGCGATTGTGGAAGGATCGAGGTCGACCCCGACGAAGGAGAACCGCGATGACCGCTGCCCCCGAGAGCGCCGAGACCCCGGTGGCCCGTCCGCGCCGGGTGTTGTTGAAGCTGTCGGGTGAGGCGTTCGGCGGTGGCCACGTGGGGGTGGACCCGGACGTGGTGCGAGGCATCGCCCGCCAGATCGCGACGGCCGTGCGCGAGGGCGTCGAGGTCGCGATCGTCGTCGGCGGCGGCAACTTCTTCCGGGGGGCCCAGCTCCAGCAGAAGGGCATGGAGCGCTCCCGCGCCGACTACATGGGGATGCTGGGCACCGTGATGAACTGCCTTGCGCTGCAGGACTTCCTGGAGAAGGAGGGCATCGACACCCGCGTCCAGACGGCCATCACGATGGGCCAGGTCGCCGAGCCCTACATCCCGCGCCGGGCCATTCGTCACCTCGAGAAGGGCCGGGTGGTCATCTTCGGTGCCGGGGCCGGCATGCCCTACTTCTCCACCGATACGGTCAGCGCCCAGCGGGCCCTGGAGTGCAAGTGTGACGCCGTCCTGATGAGCAAGCACGGCGTGGATGGCGTCTACGACAGCGACCCCAAGACCAACCCGGACGCGACCCGCTACGACGAGCTCTCGTTCGGTGATGCGCTACGCAAGAACCTCAAGGTCGTCGACGCCGCGGCCTTCAGCCTGTGCATGGAGAACCGGCTGCCCATGGTGGTCTTCGGCATGGACGGTGAAGGCGAGATCACCCGAGCCATCCGCGGGGACCGGATCGGCACCCTCGTCCACTGAGTCCGAGGCGTGCGGAAACGCGCCCTCGCCGTGACATTGGCCGGAGGTTTGACAGACTGTCCCCCAAGCCACCGTGCCCGCTGCAGCGGACCCACCGAAGGAGACCACGCCCATGATCGACGAGACCTTGTTCGAGGCCGAGGAGAAGATGGAGAAGGCCGTCGACGTGGCCAAGGAGGACTTCGCCGGCATCCGCACGGGCCGGGCCCACCCGGGCATGTTCAGCAAGCTCGTCGTCGACTACTACGGCGCTCCGACGCCGCTGCAGCAGCTCGCGTCGTTCCAGACCCCCGAGGCCCGCACCATCCTGATCAGCCCCTTCGACAAGGGCTCGATGCACAACATCGAGAAGGCGATCCGCGACGCGGACCTGGGCGTGAACCCGAGCAACGACGGCAACATCATCCGTTGCATCCTCCCCATTCTCACCGAGGAGCGACGCCGCGAGTACGTCAAGATGGCGCACACCCAGGCCGAGGAGGCCAAGGTCGCGATCCGCAACATCCGACGGCACGCGAAGTCGGCCATCGAGCGGCTCGTCAAGGACGGGGAGGTCGGCGAGGACGACGGCACCCGCGGGGAGAAGGAGCTCGAGGCCCTGACCAAGCGGCACGTCGACGCCGTCGACGACCTGCTCAAGCACAAGGAAGCCGAACTCCTCGAGGTCTGAGTGAGCCCATGACCGACTCAGCCGCCCCGACCGGTGCGGTTACCGACCCGGTGACCGACCTCGATGCGGCGACCCCCGGCCCGCCCGATCCCGCCGTCGGGTCCGCTGCGCCACCCGCCCACGACACCCCACCCACGCCCGCCCCCGCGTCGAAAGCCGGGCGCGATCTCAGGGCGGCCATCGGGGTCGGGGTCGGGCTGGGCGCCCTCGTCCTGAGCTCCCTGCTCATCCGTAAGGAGTTCTTCCTCCCGGTCCTGGTCCTCGCGATCTGCCTGGGGGCCTTCGAGGTCAAGCGGGCTCTGGAGTCCGCCCGGATCAACGCCCCGCTCGTCCCGATCCTGATCGGCGCCGTGACGATGCTCATCGCGGCGTACACCCGTGGCGCGGAGGCGCTGGCCGTGACGTTCGGGCTGACCTGCATCGGCATCGTCATCTGGCGCGCGGCGGAGGGGGCCGAGGGGGCGCTCCTCGACATCGCCGGCGGCTTCTTCGTCGCCGCCTACCCCTGCCTGATCGCCGGGTTCGCCTCCCTGCTCCTCGCCGAGCCCAACGGCCACCTGCGGGTCATCTTCTTCATCCTCGTGACGGTCTTCTCGGACATCGGCGGGTATGTCGTGGGCGTGCTCTTCGGGAAGCATCCGATGGCGCCATCGGTCAGTCCGAAGAAGTCCTGGGAAGGATTCGCGGGCTCCGTGGTCGCCTGCGCCGTCGTGGGCCTGGTGGCCATGCATTTCATGCTTGGCGGTCGCTGGTGGATCGGCGCCCTGATCGGCGCGGTCTCGGCGGGGGTGGCCACGATCGGCGACCTCATCGAGTCCAGCCTCAAGCGCGACCTGGGCGTCAAGGACATGGGCCGGATCCTGCCCGGGCACGGCGGCGTCATGGACCGGCTCGACTCGCTCGTGCTGACCCTCCCGGTCGTGTGGGGGTTGCTCTGGTGGCTGGCGCCGGCCGGATGAGCGAGCAACTCTCGGCCGTGGGCGAATCGGCCCCGAGTGCCGGCCGTCGGCCGTCGCCCGGTCAGTTGACCCTCACCGCCCCTCGACGGGGCAAGCCCCCGCGACACCTGGCCGACCTCGACGTGACGCAGCGCAAGGCGGCCGTGGAGGCCATGGGCCACAAGGGATTCCGGGCCGCGCAACTCTCCACCCACTACTTCGAGCACCTCACCGTGGATCCGCTGGAGATGACCGACCTGCCCAAGGCGGTGCGAGGGGACCTGGTGGAGGCGCTGTTGCCCACCCTGCTCACCCCGGTGCGGACCCTGCTCGCCGACGGGGGCGCGACCCGCAAGACGCTCTGGCGTCTGCACGACGGTGCCCTGGTCGAGTCGGTGCTCATGCGATATCCGCGCCGGATCACGCTGTGCATCTCCTCGCAGGCCGGGTGCGGCATGAACTGCCCGTTCTGCGCCACCGGCCAGGCGGGCCTGACCCGCAACATGTCCGCGGCCGAGATCGTCGAACAGGTCGTCGGGGCGAACCGCTGGTTGCGCACCGGTGGCCTCGACCTGCCGAGCGCGCCGACCCGGGGCGTGGACCTCGGCGCCGAGACCGAGGGCGAGGATTCGCCGGCTGCCCCCGGCGGCGGGGACGTCATACCGGGTCGGGTGAGCAATGTCGTCTTCATGGGGATGGGGGAGGGGCTGGCCAACTACACCGCGGTCGTCGGGGCGATTCGCCGGCTCACCGAACCGTCCCCGGCAGGCCTGGGGATGAGTGCCCGCCACGTGACGATGAGCACCGTGGGCCTCGTCCCCGGCATCGACAAACTGGCCGCCGAGGGGATCCCGGTGACCCTTGCGCTGTCGCTGCACGCGCCCGACGACGCGCTGCGCGACGATCTGGTGCCGATCAACACCCGCTGGAAGGTCGGCGAGGCGCTCGACGCCGCGCGTCGCTACTTCGATGCCACCGGGCGTCGGGTGAGCATCGAGTACGCCCTCATTCGGGACGTCAACGACCAGGCTTGGCGGGCCGACCTGCTCGGTGCCGAGCTCAACGCCAGGGGTCGGGGCTGGGTGCACGTCAACCCGATCCCGCTCAACCCGACCCCAGGGTCGACGTGGACCGCCTCGCGGCGGGGGGTGGAGCAGCAGTTCGTCGAACGGCTGCGGGCCCACGGCATCCCCACGACGGTGCGCGATACCCGGGGCTCCGACATCGACGGAGCCTGCGGCCAACTCGCGGCGGCGACCCCATGACGGGCGTCGGTATGCCGTCCGGCCCGCCCCGCCCGGCCGCTCACCGTTGGCGCCCGCCGCGGCGACCGACGCGCGTCGTCGCCCTCGTCGCGGTTCTCGTCGCGGCCGTGGCCGACTGCAGCTCCGCCCCCCTCCCGGCGAACCTCGACACCAAGGCGACCCACCAGGTCGCCCACGCCGCGGCCGCACCGTCGGCCACGCCGACCCTGCCGCAGACGCCGGCCCGGCCCGGCGAGTGGTTCGTCGAGATGCGGGCCAAGGCGCCCTACCGCCCCTCCGCGAGCACCGGCACCGACGACTACCACTGCTTCCTGATGGACCCGGGGCTGGCCTCGGATGCCCTCGTCAGTGGGGTCACCATCGTGCCCGGCAACCCCAACCTGGTGCACCACGTGATCGTCCACCAGGTGACCCCGGACCAGCTGGCCGCCGTCGAGACCGCCCATGCCGGTGAGCTCGACAGTGGCTGGACCTGCTTCGGGGGCAACCCGATCGGTGGCGCGCAGAACTTGGAACGCTCCAGTTGGCTCGCGGGATGGGCTCCGGGCCAGGGGGAGCGGCTGCTCGCCGACGACCTGGGCATGCCGTTGTCCGCGGGAGCAAAGCTGATCGTCCAAGTGCACTACAACACGCTCAAGGGCACCGGCCTGGACCAGACGCTCGTGCGGCTGCGCCTGAGCCCGGCCCAGGACTCGACCCGCAAGACCCTGCGCACCATGCTCGTCCCCGCCCCGGTCGAGCTGCCCTGTCGCGACGGAGTCACCGAGCGGCTGTGTGACCGCGAGTCCTCCTTGCTCGACCTCATGAAGCGCACCGGTGACGGCGCGGGCACCGCCGACCTGCTCCACCTGATCTGCGGGCCGGTGTCCCCGGGGCCGGTCCAGTCGTGCACCCGCCCGGCGCGCGAGCCGATGACCATCCGAGCCGTCGCCGGGCACATGCACCTGCTCGGTCGGTCGATCACCGTCGATGTCGACAAGGGCACCGACCACGCCCAGCGGGTGCTCGACATCCCGGTCTGGGACTTCGACAACCAGGGGGCCATCCCGTTGCCCACCCCGGTCACCATCGAGGCGGGCCACACGATCACCGTCACCTGTGAGCATGACCAGTCGCTGCGCGACCGGCTTCCGGCCTTCGCCGGGCAGAAGGAGCGCTACGTGACCTGGGGCGACGGCACGACCGACGAGATGTGCCTGGGGATCGTGCTCTGGCACCAGCCCTGACTCGGGCTCACCCGTCGAGCCGGTCGATGGCCTCGGCGACCTCGTCGACGAGGAAGAGGCGGCTGGAGAACGCGCGTCCCTGGGCGAGTTCGGACAACAACGGCCAGACCGGGACCGTCTCGGTCCAGTGCTCGCGACCGACGAGCACGAGGGCGGCGACGGGGGAGCGGCCGGTGTCGTAGTACCGCGGCGTGACCGCCTGGAAGATCTCCTGCACGGTCCCGGCCGCGCCGGGGAGGACGACGACCCCACCGGAGGCACGCGCGAGCAGCACGTCCTCACGCAGCGCATTGGAGAAGTACTTCGCGATCCCGTCGCAGAAGACATTGGGTGGTTCGTGCCCGTAGAACCAGGTGGGCACCCCGATGCTCCGGGGCCGGCCGGGCGGGTCGATACCGGGACCGAGGCGTCCGCGCACCCGCAGGGCCACCTCGACCCAGGCGTCGATATCGGCGAACCCGGGCACCGGCGCGAGGTCGGCGAGGGCCGCCTCGAGATCGCCGTGGACGGCATACGCCCCGAGGTTGGCCGCCTCCATCGCTCCCGGCCCGCCGCCGGTGAGCACGACGCGACCGGCCCGGGCCAACTCCTGCCCCAGGCGGGCGGCCCGTGCGTAGTCCGGAGACCCGCGCAGCAGGCCGTGCCCGCCCATCACCCCCACGGTGGGGAAGCCGTCGAGGGCCTCGGTGAGTGCATCGGTCATCGCGTCGTCGTGGAGCGCCCGTAACGCCGTGACGAGGGCGTCATGACCGAGCGTCGCATCCTGGGACCAGTCGTAGGCGCGCGCATCCGGAGTGGCGGCATAGCCGTCGGCGAGCCCGGCGTAGAGCTCGCTGGGGTGATAGAGCACGGCCCGATACGGGTCGACCGGCGCGTCCCTGATTTCCGGGAAGACGATCGCCCCGTGAAGGGCCAGGTGGCGGGCCAGCCGCCCGGGCACCCGGCCCCCGAGCACGGCCAGACCGGCGACGTCAGCGCGGGCGCACAGGGCGTCGGCGTGCGAGCGCAGGTCGAGGCCCTGCAGGCGCAGTCCGGTCAGCGGTGCGCCGGAGGCGAGTCGGGCGTCGAGTTCGGCCAGATCGTGGATCTCCGTCATCGACGCCCGCCGCCCATGCACCGCACTCTAAGGGTCTTCATGTCGCCAAGTGGATCGCGCGGCGGGCGAAGCCGTGGTGGAATCACTTCATGCGCCACGCCGCCCCTTCGCAGCCCACTCCGCCCGCCGCGCAGGGACCGGGCGCACGGTCGTCGGTCGCCGACCTGATGACCCGCACGGACGCCCTGCTGCGGGCCGGACGGGCGCCGGGGGCCGCGGTGTGGCCCACCGGGTTCGACCGCCTCGACCGGGTCCTGCGTGGCGGGGTGCGCTCCGGTGAACTCGTGCTCGTCGCAGGCTCCCAGGGGCAGGGCAAGACGACGTTCGGGCTGCAGGTGCTCCGGGCGGCGGTCGCCGCCGGCCACAGCGCCGTCTTCTTCTCCTTCGAGCACGAGTCCCACACCCTGCTCGAACGACTGCTCGCCATGGAGGCCGCGTATGCCGGCCAGGCCGCCGACGACGGGGTGGCGCCGGCCGACGTGGCCAAGATCCGCCGGGTCTTCGAGGACGTCGACTCTACCGGGCGCACCCTCGAGCAGGCCCTCGCCCACCTGCCCCATGCCTCCGCTGCCCTGACCGCGGTCGACCAGTACGGCTCCCGCCTGCACGTGCATGAGTCCACCCCGGCCACGGACGTCGACGTGCTGAGGTCGGTCATTCTGGACGTGGCGCGGGAGACCGGCGAGCCGCCCCTGGTGCTCGTCGACTACCTCCAGAAGGTCCATGGGACCGGGGCGGACGAGGAGGAGCGCACGACCCACGTCGTCGAGGCGCTCAAGGACCTCGCGCTCGAGGCGGGCGTGCCGATCGTGGCGATCAGCGCGGCCGACAAGGAGATCCTCGGAGCCGGCCGCCGTCTGCGGACCGAGCACCTGCGGGGGTCCTCCGCCCTGGCCTACGAGTCCGACGTCGTGCTCGTGCTGTCCGACAAGGCCGACATCGTGTCCCGGGAGCACCTCGTCCACGACCTGACCAGCCACGAGCGGTTCCGGCAGTGGACGGTGGTGACGGTCGAGAAGAACCGGCATGGCGAGGACCACGTCGAGCTCGAGTTCCAGAAGGACTTCGCCCACGGACGGTTCGTCCCGGTCGGTCAGGACGTCCAGGAGCGCTTGATCGAGGAGCGGGTCTTTCGGGCATGACCTCCGCCCCCGCCGTGCGCCGATCCACGTGGACGACGCTGGCCCTCGTGGTCGGCTGCGTGCTGCTTGCCGCCGTGTGGTGGATGGGGCGCAGCGCGTCCCAGGCTCCGGCCACGGCCCCGGCCTCCGCACCCGCCAGAGCACCGGCCTCCGCAGCCGCCACAGCACCCGCCACCGCACCGGCCAGCGGGCTCCCGACCATCGCCGAATCCGCGCTCCCGCGCCAGGCTCGCGACACCCTGGCCCTGATCCGCTCCGGTGGCCCGTTTCCCTACCGGCAGGACGGCGGGACGTTCCAGAACCGCGAACGCCAGCTGCCCCGGCGAGCCACCGGCTACTACCGCGAGTACACGGTCGAGACTCCCGGTTCGCCGGATCGCGGTCCGCGGCGCATCATCGCCGGCCGTGACGGTGACCTGTTCTGGACCGCCGATCACTACGACCACTTCCAACAGATCCTGGAGGGTCGATGACCACGCGGATCCGCACGGTGGGACCGGAGACGGAGGTCACCGACCTCCTCACGGCCGCTGAAGCCGCCGGGCGCCAGGTGAGCCTGGTGCGGGCCCGAGCGGGCAAACGCGCCACGATCGAGGCGTTCGCGCGCGTCCTGCACTTCCCACCGTGGCACGGCCACACCCTCGACGCGCTCAGCGACTGCCTGACCGACTGGGCCGAGCGCACGGCCGGCGAGCAGGAGGTGGTGATCGATGACGCTCGTCGGCTGAGCGACCGCGACGCCACCGGGGGCATCACCGAGGTGCTCACCGACCTCGTCCGCGAGCATCCGCACGTCCACGTGACGCTGATCGACCGGTGATCGTGGGGGACAATGCGGGGGTGACCCAGCGTTCCGTCTCCGTCCTCGGCTCGACCGGCTCGATCGGGACCCAGGCCCTCGACGTGATCGCACGCAACCCGGACCGCTTCCGGGTCCTGGCCCTCTCGGCCGGATCCAACGTCGACCTCGTCGCGCGTCAGGCGGTCGGCTTCGACGTTCCGCTCATCGCCGTCGCCGGGGCGTCGGCCGATGCCGTCGGGGCGGCGATCGCGACCCACGCCGCGGCCGCCGGCCGGCCGGCATACGCCCCTGAGGTCGTCGTCGGGGAGGAGGCCGCGACGGTGGCCGCCGGATGCGGCGCCGATGTCGTCCTCAACGGGATCACCGGGGCGATCGGCCTGCGGCCGACGCTGGCCGCGCTCGCGGCCGGCTCGACGCTGGCCCTGGCCAACAAGGAGTCGCTCATCATCGGCGGCCCGTTGGTCAAGGCGGCCGCCCGGCCCGACCAGATCGTGCCCGTCGACTCCGAACACTCGGCGATCGCCCAGTCCCTGCGCGGCGGCCGGCGCGAGGAGGTCCGACGGCTGGTCGTGACGGCGAGCGGGGGACCGTTCCGGGGTCGCTCCCGGGCGGACCTGCGCGAGGTCACCCCGGCCCAGGCGCTGGCCCACCCCAACTACGCGATGGGCACGGTGATCACGACGAAC